>Ga0210410_10001193_pt1 | contig 24957 bp, 18 predicted proteins | sample IncBWC4MmetaG_FD_161058 | JGI IMG/M metagenome (GOLD analysis project Ga0210410, IMG submission 161058) | Forest soil microbial communities from Barre Woods Harvard Forest LTER site, Petersham, Massachusetts, United States - Inc-BW-C-4-M | ecosystem: Environmental > Terrestrial > Soil >... | reverse complement strand
TTCGACGGAAGCCACGACAACATAATTTGGATCCACCATCTCGTTGAGATGGATCTTCCCCACTTGCGACAGCAGCTCGTAAGCGTCGAATTCCGACAGGCCGTAGTCTTTGTGGATCCAGTGCACCAGCTCCGTGAAGGCAATGCGCAGCGCATCGTCGAGCGGACGATACGCCCCAACCGTCATAATGGCATCTTCATTTTCAAACTGCGGCCAACGGATGGTCCGGCCTTTGATCACAGTGAGCTGCACTCGCGCCTTTAGCGGTACTTCAATCGCCGAGCCCGCAATCTCGCCATCGCCCATGGCGGCGTGGCCGTCCCCGAGATACAACAAGCCGCCTTTTACGTTCACCGGAAAGTACACGGTATTGCCCACGCTGGCTTCCGGAGAATCCATATTGCCACCGAATTCCGCAGGCACTACCGAGCTGCGCGCCTCGCCTTCCGCCGGCGCGACGCCAATGCAGCCAAAGAAGGGATGCAGGGGAATTTTTACTGAAAAATCAGAATCAAGCGCTTTGAACGTGGCCGCGTTTGACCCATGATCAATGTGATAGAACCAGATCTTCTCGGGCAATGGCGGATGCAGCATAGGCGTGTAGTTGGTCTCGTTGAGCGCCCCAAATCCGTACGAGAACGCACCCACGCCCGTATCGCCGTCCACCTGCAAGTCAAGAATTTTCACCGCCAGCGTATCACCCGGCTCCGCGCCCTCCACATAAAACGGCCCCGCCAGTGGATTATCGCCCTTCACCTTGCTGAGCGTGTCCCCGGGTTTCTTAAGCACGTTGCCAAAGCAGTCGAGCGTATTGGTGTCGAGAATGTCGCTGGAGTGCAGCCGCGCCACCGGTTCCGCCGTCGCAAAGAGGTACTTCACGTTGTCGGTGGTGGTGGTGTAGTGAACGACGTTCTGCGCCAGCGCCGAACCAGCGAGTAATGCGAGAGCAAGAAGACGAGAGATCACAGGACCCCCTGATGGGCTGCCGATGTTTCGGAGCATCAGAAATCCATTCTCACTTATAGGGGCCTAAGTCTAACACAAGATGCCACTTCTCGCGCGCATCGTTCTCCGGGTGGGAGTTGTCGCCGGAATCGCCGTCGCCGCGGCTTGAGCGCGAGCATCTAGGGTGCACACGAGCAGGCGAGAGGTGTATAAACTGGGAAGAGTTTTTGAAGTCAAAGGAAATTCGGGCTAAGAAGCGTTAAGCTCTGCGATCAACCCACAATCGCAGGTCTGGAGCAAGCATGAACGACGCACTGTTTCTCCACCGCATTCATTTTGCCTTCACTATCACTTTTCATTACTTATTCCCGCAACTGACGATGGGTCTGGCGCCGTTGATCGTCGTGCTCAAGACGCTCGCCATCCGCACTGGCAACGAAGCCTACAATGAATCGGCGCGCTTCTGGACGAAGATCTTCGGCATCAACTTCGCGCTGGGTGTAGTCACCGGCATCCCCATGGAATTTCAGGTCGGCACCAATTGGGCGCAGTTCTCGCGCCTTACCGGCGGTGTTATCGGCCAACCGCTGGCCATGGAAGGCACATTTTCCTTTTTTCTGGAGTCAGCGTTCCTGGGGTTGTTTCTGCACGGCGAAAAGCGACTGGGGAAATGGGGGCACTGGTGGGCTGGCTTCCTGGTATTCCTCGGGTCATGGATCTCAGGTTTCTTTATCATCGTCGCCGACGCGTGGATGCAGCATCCAGTGGCCTACACACGCCTGCCCAACGGAGGGTTCAGTGTTTCCAGCTTCTGGGGATTGTTGGCCAACCCGTGGGCGCTGATTCAGTACGCACACAATATGAGCGGAGCCGTAGTCACAGGCGCATTCGTGATGGCGGGCGTGGGCGCATTCTATTTGCTGCAGCAAAAGTTCGTGGAGTACGGGCGCATCTTTGTCCGGGTGGGAGTTGTCGCCGGAATCGCCGCCTCTCTCTGGCAAGTGTTTCCCAGCGGCGATCTACATGGCAAGTACATGGCGCGCAACCAACCGGTGACTACGGCGGCCATGGAAGGGCTGTTCAAGTCACAAACTGGCGCTCCGATCGTTATTCTTGGTCAACCGGACGAGGAACATCAGCGGATCGACAATCCCATCATCGCAAACAAGGTTTTGAGCTTTCTTATCTACGGAACGACCACAGCCGAGGTCCAAGGGTTAAATGCATTCCCCAAAGACCAGTGGCCGACCAACATCCCGCTGCTTTACTTCAGCTATCACGTGATGGTCGGACTGGGCACAATTTTCGTCGCCGTGACAGCGCTTGCTGCCCTCCTGCTGTGGCGTAGAAAGCTGTATGCAAGCCCGTGGATGCTTTGGATCATCCTGCTCTGCTTGCCGTTCCCCTACATCGCTAACACCGCCGGATGGCTTACCGCGGAGGTCGGACGCCAGCCCTGGCTGGTTTATGGACTGCTGCGCACCGACCGGGGATATTCCACCAATGTCATTGCCGGCAACAGCATGTTCACGCTGCTGGGCTATATGGGACTCTATCTCGTGCTGGGAATTCTATTTCTGTTCCTCATACAGCGCGAGATCGGCCACGGTCCGGCGTTGGCCGCTGCCGGCGAAGTGCGCTCGCGCGCGCCAATGACTGCGAGTTAGGAGTTGTGAATGGAACCGGTATGGTTTGTGCTTGTCGCCGTCATGATCATCGCTTATGTGGTGCTCGACGGCTTCGATCTGGGCGCCGGGGTTTTGCACCTGCTGATCGCACGCACCGAAGAAGAACGCCGCACCGTGATTCGCACCATCGGTCCGGTGTGGGACGGCAATGAAGTGTGGCTGATTGCCGGGGGTGGAACCCTTTATTTCGCCTTTCCCCTGCTCTATGCCTCCAGCTTCAGCGGCTTCTACCTGCCGCTCAATATGGTTTTGTGGCTGCTCGTGCTGCGCGGCATCGGAATCGAATTTCGCATGCATGTCGAGAATCAGGTGTGGCAGTCGCTGTTCGACGGATTCTTTGCGATATCGAGCGCGTTGCTGGCGATCTTCTTCGGTGCAGCGCTCGGCAACGTAGTACGCGGCGTCCCTTTGGGGGCGGATCATTTCTTCTTTGAGCCATTGTGGACGAACTTCCGGACGGGTGCCGACACCGGCATCCTCGACTGGTACACCTGTGGCGCAGCGGTTCTTGCGCTGGTCGCTCTTGCAGTTCACGGAGCGCTCTACGTGGCGCTCAAGACAGAAGGAGCGCTGAACGAAAAATCGCGCAAGCTTGCCCGCCGCTTATTGCCGTTGCTGATCGTTCTGACCGCATTTGGCGTGCCCGTCACTGCTGCCGTGCGTCCGCGCACGATGCATAACTTCAGCGAATATCCATTGGCCTACGTGATTCCGCTGGCGGTTGCCGTGAGCCTGGCCGCCATGTGGGTCTTCGAACGGCGAGCCAGGGAGAAGGCTGCGTTTCTGAGTTCATGCGCCTATATCGTGGCTATGCTGGCGGGTGTGGCCGCAGCGCTATATCCCAGCCTGCTGCCCTCCAGCGACGATCCCGCACGCGACATCACCATCTACAATGCCGCCACTGGCGCGTATGCATTGCGCGTTGGGCTCATTTGGTGGGGGTTGGGGATGTGCCTCGCTTTCGGCTATTTCGTTCTTGTGTATCGCATGTTTCGTGGCAAGGTGCGGCTGGAAAAGGAGCATGGACATTGAGAAGTCGAACGCCGCTCCGCCCGAGCGCGATACCTCCTCGTCAAACGCAACTCGTATAACGAATTTGTGCGCTAGCTTGAGGCTTACAATTCAGGAGTTCAGAGCTAAGAATTGAGATTCTTTGTGCGAGGCCGCCGAGCAGCCTAGATTCCGCCCAACGGTGCGCGGAGACGTATAATGGCTTTCTCAAAAACGAAAAGGCCAACTTCCCAGGAATCATGACGGCCTTAACCATCCGACGGTTTTCGAGAAAGGCGCAAATTATGGCGTTTCTCGCACGGTCTTGTCACACTCTCGGAGCCTGTTTGGTAGTCGCGGTCTTGTGCCTTCGGGCCAACGCTCTCGATCCGAACCGGCACATCTCGCAGTACGGTCACACGGTGTGGCGAATACAGGATGGAGCTATCGATCCTGCAGCCGAGATCACTCAGACCGCCGACGGCTACCTGTGGCTGGGGACTTCGAATGGCTTGTTACGTTTCGACGGCGTGAAATTTGTTCCGTACGCTCCTCCAGGGCTTAACCTTCCCACTCGTGGCTTTACATTTCTCTTGGGTGCTCGCGACGGCAGCCTATGGATTGGAATGAGACGCGGTCTGATCCGATTGAAAGATGGCAGGTTGCAGTCCTACACCAAACCCGATGACAACAGTGGGATCAGCGCAATTTTGGAGGATCATGAAGGAACTATTTGGGTAACGCGCTATTTAGTCCCACGAGGCGAGGGGCCATTGTGCCGGGTTGAGGGAAATGGGCTCCATTGTTATGGCGAAGCCGACGGAATTCCAGTCAGGTACGGCCTCCACTTAAAAGAGGACGAGTCTGGAAATCTATGGTTCGGATCAAATGTGCTTTGTCGTTGGCGACAGGGTTCTGCCAGCACGTATTTAAACGAAATAGGAAAGCGTCAGGATGCAGGAGGGGGCGTAATCGATGTTGCAACTGGATCGTCGGGAGAGATTTGGGCCGCAATTAACGGAGTTGGCCAGGATCTTGGAATTCGCCATTTTTCCGGTGGAAAATGGGCCGCTTATGTCATTCCAGGCCTGGATGGAACCAAAGTGCTGTCTGGAGCATTATTTATCGATCGCAATCAATCGCTCTGGATTGGAACCGAACAGAATGGCCTCTATCGGGTTCACGATGGGATCGTCGACCACTATGGAATCACTGACGGCCTGTCGGGCGATTCTGTGGGTCCTTTCCTTGAAGACCACGAGGGCAATATTTGGGTGTTGACAGCTGGAGGACTCGACATGTTTCGCGATACACCAGTCGTCACCTATTCCATGCGTGAAGGCTTGTCCGCAGCGTCGGCGTACTCGATTCTTGCATTACGGGACGATTCAGTTTGGATTGGAAATCAGGGAGCCGTCGACATTTTAAAAGGAGGCCGTCACTCACTTCTCGCCGGGAAAGAGCTGTCAGGACATTCTGTCGAATCCCTGTTCCAGGACCACAACGGCGTTGTTTGGCTCGGCGTCGGCGACACTCTGATGACTTATGAGCACGGCCGACTTCACAAGATACAGAACCTTGGCGAGGGCGGAATTACTGCAATTAGCGAGGATACGAACCATAAACTCTGGGCTCTGACGTCGCGGCGTCATCTTTTCCTCATCAAAGATAGAATCGCGCACGAGGTTGCGCCAGTGAGCAACGGCACCCCTAGGACAGGTTTTCTTGTACTAGATCACGAAGGCGGTATCTGGATTGGTGGAAGGGACGTCACTCTCACCTACTATCGCGACGGAAATGTCCAGACAATTTCACCAAAAGGCCTTGGTAGTTCGTCGTCGGTTTTTGGCTTGATTGCTGACAGCGACAATTCTCTGTTGGTATTCACCACCAACGGTCTGTTTCGCTGGAACGCCAATGACTGGCAGGTACTCGATAAACACAATGGCCTTCCATGCGATGTGATTTACTCAGCGATCAAAGACGATGACGGAGCTTTATGGCTCTTTTCACAATGTGGCCTGGTGAAGGTTGACCGGTCCGAACTCGACAGATGGCGTGAGCGGAGTAACATCAAGCTGAAGGTTGAAGTATTCGACAAATTTGATGGCGCACGCCCGGGTGGTGTTCAACATGCGAATCAGCCCGTCGCCACCAAAACATCGGACGGAAGGCTTTGGTTCATCAACTCGGTTTCCGCACAAATGATTGATCCTAAGCAAACCTACAGGAATCCCATTCCGCCTCCACTTCACATAGAAAAGGTGATTGCCGACCATAAGGATTACGGATTTGACGACAGGCTTCGTCTACCTGCATTGACCCGCGACGTTGAGATCGACTACACGGCGCTGAGCCTGGCCGTAGCGCAAAAGGTCCGTTTTCGTTACGAGTTGGAGGGCCTTGACGCGGCATGGCAGGAAGCGGGAACAAGACGGCAAGCGTTCTACACCAATCTTTCTCCCGGCAAGTACCGCTTCCGCGTAATAGCATGCAACAAGAGCGGTGTGTGGAACGAGGCCGGGACATTCCTGGATTTTTCCATCGCCCCAGCCTACTACCAGACCACCTGGTTTCGACTGTCGTGCGTGGCCGCTTTGGCGGTATTGCTCTGGGGGCTCTATCGCCTCCGCGTCGGGAGCATCGAGCAGCGCTACCGCGAGCGCAAGCAAGCTGAAGCAGCGCTTCGGGAAGCGCAGGCGGATCTCGCGCGCGCCAACCGGTTCAGCAGCATGGGAGAGCTGACTGCCTCCCTGGCGCACGAGGTCAAGCAACCGATTGCGGCCGTCATCACCGACGCCAGTACCTGCTTGCGCTGGCTATCCCGCGATCAACCCGATCTGGAGGAGGCGCGCGCAGCTGCGTCCAGAGTCATACAAGACGGAAAGCGCGCGGGCGAGATCGTCAAGGGGGTCCATCTGCTCTTCAAAAAGGATACTCTGCAACGGGAGTTGGTCGATCTAAATGAGATTATTCGAGAGATGATGCTTCTGCTGCACAGCGAGGCAAGTCAATTTGCCGTAGTAGTTCGGACGGAACTCGCTGCAGACCTACCTCAGGTCATGGGAGATCGCGTCCAACTGCAACAGGTGCTGATGAACCTGATGATGAACAGCATCGACGCGATGAAAGATGTGGATGGGACGCGCGAACTCAGCATCCAGTCGCAGCGCGGCGAGAATGGTCAGGTGCTGATCTCGGTCAGCGATACAGGAGTGGGGCTGCCATCTCAGCAGGCGCACAAGATTTTTGATGCGTTCTTTACCACCAAGACTGAAGGCACGGGCATGGGACTGCGGATTAGCCGCTCCATTGTTGAATCGCACGGTGGCCGTTTGTGGTTTGCCGATAACCCTCCTCGCGGCGCAAGATTTTGTTTCGCGTTGTCTATCAGCGGCGAGACAGACGAGCGAGTTGTGTCGGACGAGCGCCTTAGACCTGCAGACAGCCTTCACGGCAAGAATCCGGCTCTTTGAGTCTGTTGAGGACCGCGATTCTATACTTGCTACAGAGAGCAAGTTCCTTGCCGGGTGGATTTGTGTATGGTTCACTGGAACTTTCGGAAAGAACAATACGTCCACGTTTCTTAGTCAAGATGCCCCGTTGTTCATAGCCGCTCAACACCGTGAGTTGAGCGGGCAGCGAGAAGCAGCAGTAAACGGTTGAAAAGATGGAGCCGACGACCAGAGTTGAACTGGTGACCTGCCGATTACGAATCGACCCAGTTTTGCGTATGTTGTTGTGCGCTATGGATTGTAGCAGAGCGTTTTGGGGTGTTTTTGAGCACTCCAGGGACCGTTTGTACAGGATTTGTACAGTGGTACAGGATTTGTACAGCAGGCTGAACCGCCGATTTCAGATCGGCTAGCACGGTTATGAACCAAGAGGATCGGCAGCTCCATCGAGAGTTTTTATCGCCGGCAATTTCTTCGGCGGCCTTCAACGGCATGGGCCAAGGATGGGTGACACATAAGCCACAACTCGGCAGTCCCCGAGGGCTAGGTCGGAGCATTGGATCATCTGGCTCGATTGCATAACGTCGCGGTTAGTCCGTACAACAGCGGAAGATAGACAATCGAGGCGGTCAGCAGCCGGCGTGCGGCAACTCTCGAACGCTCGAACACGAATTCCCATCCGAAGTACGCAAATCCTGCTCCCAGAAGAGCGACTGCACAGTGAAAAGTCCCTGCGTGCCGTGTCGGAGATTGCATGATGCTGATGCCCACGAGAGCGAGGAGAGGCAACAGAGTTTCTAGCATCACGAAAGGAACTCTCATATTGCCCTTGGGCAGAACCAAATAGCCTGCGCGGTCGTAGTCTTCGCGGTACATCCATGCGATCGCCATGAAATGTGGAAACTGCCACAAAAAAAGCATGGCGTATAGTGTCCACGCCTCGAAGTTCAATCCGCCACACGCTGCAGCCCAACCGATCAACGGCGGCATGGCACCGGGAAAAGCCCCGACGAGTACGCACATCGGAGTTTTTCGCTTCAGCGGTGTGTACACGAACAGATAGATCAGCAACGTCAAAGTTGCGAGCACACTCGCGAGCAGGTTGACAGCTATTGCGAGATAGATACTGCCAACCGCTGCCAATGCTGTTCCGAAAACTAAGACTGCAGACGGAGTGAGCCGGCCCGCGGCGGCTGGACGCCGGGCGGTTCGGCGCATTTGCGCGTCGAACTTTCGTTCGAGGTATTGGTTAAGCGCCCCGGTCCCGCTTGCTACCAGCAACGTTCCAAACAGAGTGTTGAACAGCAAGATGAAGGAGAGCGGTCGTCCCTCGTTGGCGCAACCCAGATAGAAACCCACAAGAGCCGCGATCAAAATCAGGAAATTGACTTCCGGTTTGGTGAGCGCCCAGTAATCCGAGAGCACCGTAGATCCAGCCAAACGGCGTCCTTGCACAGCGGTAGAAGCGAGTTCGCTAACCATGGGGCGGCCGGACATTCAGAACAGCTCCATACTCTGCACGCTACTGCTCGGCATGGCCAGGCTTTGGGAATCCAGAACCGCCTCGTCCTGCAACCAACGGGACGACAGCAAACGCGCGGCGACGACTGCTCCGGCGATTACGTAGACGACGGTAACGCAAGTCCACATCAACGCACCGGCGCACTGCTGGTCTTCCAGAGCAGACAAGCCAAAGGAGCGGGGGGACGACAAAAACACTGGGTAAATCGCCCGATCGCAGAAGACCAAAAACCCGGAGAGAATATCGCACGGCAACGTTGCAAAGAATAAATACAAGAGTATGGACGATTCTGGCCATTTCCCGTTGTTCGGCAATGGCCGAATCACTGGCCACCAGAACAGCAGGCCCGTTGCAAGAAAGGATGCTTGCTCAACCCCGTGCCACACTTGCGATCGCATGGCGAGCATAAACACCGAAGGAATATGCCAAACAACTAGCGTGCCTGCCGCTGCAAGCCAGCAAAGCGCTGGTTGCGTTATCACCCTCGCGAATTGCTGCATTGGCGCCGACCGCATTACACTGCCAACTGCCGGCACGAATGGTTGGGTCATTCCGTGCCCCTGTGCCTTTCGAGGCAAGCCAAACAAGATCAAGGGAGGCGCAAGCGTCATGAGAAGGAGATGTTGAACCATGTGCGCCGTCAGCATCTCGTGATCGAGCGCAGCCAGAGATGAAGCCGTTGCAATCCAGATGGATAAGAGACCTAAGAGAAAACTGCCGGCGCGCCAACCCTCAACGCTGCCCTGGTCCTGGTGGCGAACACCGAGCCAGCTACTCAAATAGAGAAAAGCAGCGAAAATCAAGGCTGTTGAGACCCAGAATGACTCGGACGCGCTGTGATGAATGTGTGACATCATCTGGGCCCTACGGTTGAGTCCCGGACGTTTGCAGCTGGCCGTTGCTCATTGCTCAGTACCAGATCCCGTGCCGCGTCGCGAGCCGGATTTTGTCCCGCGGGGTGCAAGGTCTCGAGGAAAGCTACGAGCGCCGTTGTCTCTGCCGGACTCAAGTTGTTCCCATAGGCAGGCATGTTGCCTCCGCCTTGAATGACCTGACGGATGAGTTGGTCCTGCGTGAGGCGGACCGCAACACTATCCAGGGCTGGCCCCCTTTGTCCGCCGGTATCGCCGATTGAGTGGCAGTTGCGGCACTGCTTGACCTGAAATACAAGCGCACCTTGACGCTCGAGTGCGGTGGTGCCATGAATGTAGCGCTCGGGTATCGGATCGCCGCTCCAGGCGTTCATATGCGGACTCCATGGCGTGAACTGTGCCATGCGAGTAAAAGTGCCGAGCGTGATCGCGATCAGTAGTACAGTCACAACCGCGATCGGACGGCGCTTCCAGCTTTTTTCTCCTTCTCCCGAAAGAAACGGCAGAAGAATCAAGCCAATAATTACCAAAGGCGGGACAATGAGAAGGAACGGCGTCTCCAGCGACGGAGGAAGAAGTGAAAGTAGCGCATACAGCCAGAGGAAAAAGTAATCGGGCTTGGGCGCAGTTTGGGTGATTGTCGGGTCAGGCTGCCCAGTGGGTCCGAAAGGGCCAAAATAGAAAGCGCATGCAGCGACCGTAAGAATGATGAAGGCGGCAAAAAACATGTCTTTCCCGATCGCATACGGAACGAAGGGCACGCCATCTTTCTTCGTTAAAGCGTGATACTCGGCCTCATAGGTTGCTCGCCTTACGATGCGTCCCGGCATCGGCCATTCGTTGATGCCAAGCTTCAAGACCATCAAGACATGCAGAGCAACGAAAGCGATCAACAATCCGGGAATCACGAAAACATGCAGGGCAAAAAATCGGGAGAGGGTTGCGCCCGCGATGATCGGCCCACCCAGCATCAGCTTCACAACAAAAGGGCCGATGATGGGAACGCGACTGGCAATCGACGCTCCGATGCCCAGCCCCCAGTAAGCGTCCTGATCGAAGCGCAAGACCTGACCGGTAAACGCCATGCCCAGAGTCATCAACAGAAGAAATACGCCGATAACCCAAGTCAGTTCGCGGGGAAATTTGTGAGCTCCAAAGAGAAACACCTGCACCATATGAATCAGGACGATGGCGACCATGAAGTTGGAGCCCCATCCATGCATGGCGCGGATGAACCAGCCAAGCGCGACCTGATGATTCAAGGCCTGCAAACTGCTCCATGCTTCGCCGGCCGAGGGAACATAAATGAGCGCCAGCAGAATTCCGGTGACCAGTTGCAGAAGAAAGACGGTGAGAGCGGCGCTGCCAAATACGTAGAACCAGCTCGCCGTATTTCGCGGCACGGGATGCTCAGCCGCTTCGCGAATCGGCGCCGCCAGTTGAAGGCGATGATCAAACCATTCACCGATCTTTTTAATCACACGCATGTTGATCACGCGCATGGCGGTTTCTCCGATGTCAGACTTGCTACTGGGTCACCGGGGGTTGGTAGCTGTCCGGCCTGAATCGTGAGCACTCCGTTTTCGACCTTGTAGGGATATTCGAAAAGGCCACGCTCTGGTGGTCCCGATGCGCGTGAGCCATCGCGATAGTACGCTCCACCGTGACAGGGGCACATAAAAAGACCAGATTGCGCGAACCAACGGACGGGACAGCCAAGGTGAGCACAATTGATCGCAAACACCTGAAATTGATCGCCCGCGATGCGGCGCACCCAGCACGCTGTGTCTACGGTCTGTCCATCGGTTGGCATGACGAGGGGATTGCGAAAAGTCGCCATCCGCGTCTCGCCCTCAGGAAAGGTGTCGACGTCTCCCAGGCGCACCCAGGAAAGATAGCCATTCTCGCGACCACGCGTGATGGAGGAAAAAAGAAAATGCGCAACCGGGAGAGCCAATACGATCGCAGCGAATCCGTTGAAAAGGATTCCCAGCTTCATGAAGAATCCGCGTCGAGAAAGGGAGCCTTCGGCGGGCGGGACAGTCACAGTTTTCGATGACATCTTATTGCTCCGTGTGTTGCGCGTATTTCAAAGCGGAATAAGGCTGCCCCGGATTCGGTGCACGCCGAGATACCAGCCAGGCAACTACATCTGTGATTTCCTGATCGGTCATCGGGTGTTCGGGAACATCGCCGCGCCAGTCGGGTGCCCCTAATTCAGGTCGTCCCGTGATCACGAGCGTCCGCAGTCCCTGATCGCTGACCAGCGCCAGAAATGAATCATTCGTGATGGCGCTGCCTTTGGCCGTCCCTCCGCCTTCAGAACCGTGGCAAGATGCGCAATATGTTCCAAACACGAGTTGGCCGTGATCAGCGTTCGCGACAGATTGTGCCGCGTAGGAGGGCCGATTGGCTCCACCGAGAACTTGCTTGTGTCCCCAGCGAGAGAAGATTCCATTCGCGATCCCATCAATCTGCCGCTCAGTCAGCATTCCCCCGGTGCGCTGCGCGAACGCTGGCATCGATGTCCCTCGGACACCGTTGACAATAACGTTGCGCATTCTGGCTTCATCGACGATGGCAAGGTATACGGGACTGGATAAAGCGATCGCCGCTCCTCCGCGGCCTTGCGCGCCGTGGCAACCCGCACAGTTCTGTGAATAGAGGGTGTCGAAGTCCAAAACCTGGCTCGGGGCAACAGGTTCCGAATTGCTTTGCGGTTGACCATTTGGAGTGCTGCAAGCAGCGAGCAATATCAGGCTTAGGATTGCGAGCGCAGAGAGGGTGCTGGTCCGATTCATCTTCATCGCCGGTTCTCCCCGCTCTCTCGCGGTGGCATTGCTCCGGGAGCCTCAATTCCTGCCCGTAGAGCAAACGAAACATTCTCGCGGGTGGGAAAGGTCGCCTGACGCACGACAACAAGTCCAGCGACGATTCCGAAAGCCGCTTGCGAAGCCATGAACCACAGCCAATCAATGCGACTCGCGAGCAATGGATTCAGCAACCCGAGGATCGTGTATAAAAGCCCCGACCACATGGCCGGGGCAATGAATCCTCCAAGCACGATCGGACGACGTGGGAACATGGGCAGCATCGCGCCGTAGAGCATCCCAACAAAGATGGACACAGTGCCGTGGAGAACAAACGCAATCACGAAAGCATCCGCATGAAATGAATTCAGTTGCGCCGGTACGAGTCTTAGGGATTCGCGGTAAGCGACTGCGGCGAGCAGGTTGATGGGATACCAGATGCCGCCGACTTTCACCACGCCGTAGGCGCACGCCAATACAGCCATTGCGATGCTACCCGCCAATCCGCCCTTCACGCCTGCTAAAATCGGATAGGTGTGAACCGGGAGCCACGCTCGCACCTGACTTGGAAGGACTGAAAGGCGTTCCACGACCCGGCGATCTGTGGTCACGCGAATGTCTTCGGGAAGGACCGGTACAACCTCTTCATGCTCGTGCGGAAGGACTTCACGGAACCAGCCGACCGAGCCCGCCACCGACAGCAGAGCGCCGAGACAGCTTACCGACGTGCTCGTCACCAGGCCTGCGAAGAGCAGTGCCACTCCAAAGGCCAAAATGAACGGCCACACTGTCGACGCAGGGACTTCAATCTCGCGCGGAGCACGAGCACTCTCGTTCAATCCGTCTGTCGCCGATCGTGTTGGCATGTATCCCTCAGCGCCCGAGAACGTAAACTACCGTGAAAACAACAACCCATACCGCATCGACGAAATGCCAGTACATCGAGAGCACTTCGATGTGACCCGACTGCCTCACTCCCACACGACCACTAAGTCCAAACAACGCAACGATCATCAGCATGACGAGACCTGCGGTGACGTGAAAGGCGTGCAAGCCGACAAGCGAGTAATAGGTTGTCCCAAAGAGGTTGGTCGAGATCGTCAGCCCGTGTTCGTAGATCAGCCGATGCCATTCCTGCGCTGTGCCATAGAGGAACAATCCACCAAGGGCGATCGTGAGCAACCACAATCCACAAAATGCAAATGTAGCGCCGCGTTTCAGAAACTTCGCGGCGAAGTGAATGGTCAGGCTGCTCGACAGCAGGCAAATCGTGTAGAAGATCGGGGTTTCAAGGACCTCGCGTGGTGTCGGCCCCGTCAGACTTTTCCCCAAGTAAAAGAGATAGGCAACGACGAAGATCGTGAAGATAGCCAACTCGGCGATGATGAGGCCGGCCATCGCGACCTTCCCGCGGGACGGAAGATTCCAATTCTCAGTTGCGTTCGGAAATGGGGCTGTGGTCGCACTCATTTGCTCTCACCTTTATTCATAGCGGCTATCGGGATCTTCCGGATGCTTCTCGTCCCAGAGCGGACGTCGGCTCGCCACTGTCGGAACGGTCGCAAAGTTATATGCAGGGGGCGGTGAACTGATGGACCACTCCAGCGTCCACGCATCCCAGGGATCGTTACCGGCCTCCGCTCCTTTGAAGTAAGAAATGATGAGGTTCGCAACGAACACGAGAATCGCGAAGGCCTGAATAAACGCGCCGATTGAAATGATGAAGTTCAAAGTATCCCAACCGCGGCTTGGCTCGTACGTGTAGATTCGTCGTGGCATCCCCAAAATGCCTGGAACGTGCATCACGTCGAATGTCAGATGAAAGCCGATGAGGAACAGCCAGAAGTGCCACTTGCCGAGGCGTTCGCCCAGCATTCGGCCAGTCATTTTCGGGTACCAATAATAGAACGCGGCGAAGAGCGCGAACAGAATTCCGCCTACGATCACATAGTGAAAGTGCGCGACTACGAAATAAGAGAGGCTAAGCTGCCAATCGAAAGGCGAGGCGGCCATCATGATGCCGGTCAGACCGGCAATGAGAAATTGGAATAGAAATCCGATACTGAACAGCATCGGCGTTTTGAACTGAATCCTGCCGCCCCACATCGTGCCAATCCAATTGAAAATCTTAATTCCCGTGGGAACGCCTACCGCCATCGTGGTAAGTGTGAAAAAACTGTTGGCGTAGGAGTTCATTCCAATCGTAAACATGTGGTGCGCCCAAACGCTCATGCTCACGAACCCGATGCATACAGTTGCGGCGACCATTACCGGATAGCCGAAAATCGGTTTACGCGAAAAAACGGGAATAATTTCCGACATGAACGCAAAACAAGGAATGATCAGAACATAGACTTCCGGATGCCCAAAGATCCAAAAGAAGTGCATCCATAGGACTGCCGATCCGCCAGCCTGGGTATCGAAGAAATGGCCGCCTAGGTATCGATCGATGAGCAGCATGATTTGAGCGGCCGATAAAGGTGTAATCGCAAGCAAAACCATTCCAGCCATTACCAGGTTCATCCACGCCAGCAACGGCATACGATTGATCTTCATCCCAGGGCATCGCAGGCACAGAATCGTCGCGATAATATTGATCGCCGTTCCAATGCTGCCAAACCCGGAGACGAGCAGTGCCAGAGTCCAATAGTCGGAACTATGCCCAGGCGAGAAGGCTCGCGCTCCCAGCGGCGCGTACGACCACCAGCCCACGTCAGGTGCGTTTCCGGCGCCGTACAAGCCACTGCCTCCGAGAAAACTGAAATAAAGAAGAAGCCCTCCCAGAAAAGACAGCCAAAAACTGAAGGCATTCAAGCGCGGAAAAGCCATATCGCGCGCACCGATCATCAAGGGCACCAGATAGTTGGCAAATCCGAACAAGACAGGCATGGCAACGAAGAAAATCATGGTTGTGCCATGCATGGTGAACATCCGGTTGAAGACTTCCGGGGAAACGAAGTTGTTGTGCGAATGCATCAGCTGAATGCGAATGATGAGCGCCTCGACTCCACCGATTACGAGAAACATCAGAGCCGAGACAATGTAGAGAATTCCCAGCCTTTTGTGATCGACGGTGGCCAGCCACTGATGAAGCTCGTCGACCCAAGGTCTAGCTTCGGTTTGGCCGGCGGAAACAGTGATCACATTGGATGACATAATCAGCTTTCCAAGCGTTCTAGTGCAGCGTTTCCATGTAACTGACGACGGCATTCAGGTCCGCGTCGTTCAGCTTCATGGCTGGCATCAGCGACCCGGGTTTGATTGCGCTGGGGTCTTGGATCCAAAGACGGAGGTTGTCGTGGGTATTTTCAGCAGCGCCCGATGCAATCGTGGCTCGGCTCATCAAATGGGTCAGATCAGGCCCAAAACGTCCGTCCGCTGGCGTCCCGGCCACGGCATGGCAGTTCATGCAGGCATTGCGCTCAAACACTTGCCTGCCAGCGATTGCACCGCCGTTTTCAACTGCGGGTTTCTGCTGGGCGCGAACCCAAGCGGCAAAATCCGCCGGGCCATCCACTGAAACGCGCAGCAGCATCTTGGCGTGCTGTGTTCCGCAGTACTGTGCACACTGTCCAAGAAACACGCCTGTGCGCTGCGGATCCATCCACATCTTGTTGGGGTGGTTTGGAATGAGGTCCGTCTTGCCTGCAAGTTCCGGCACCCAAAAACTGTGGTCGGTATCAACTGACAGCAACTGAAGAAACGTTGGTGTCGGATGCCTAGATTCGCTCACCGGGATATGCAGTTCGTTGGCGGTGACGATCCCCAACCTTGGGTATCGAAACTCCCACCAGTATTGATGACCAATGACTGTGACTTCTACAGCGTCCGCCGGTTCCGGAGCATCCTGGACCGCATGGATGACTCGAGCTGTGGCCAAGAACAGGACAACGACAATCAGGGTCGGAATGATCGTCCAGGCCAGCTCAATCTGCGTGCTTCCGTATACTTGAGCCGGCTCGCGGCCGGCATCTATTGCTCGCGCACGGAACTTAACCACGGAATAGACCAGTAATGCAAAAACAACGACAAAGATAATTCCGGTAGTAACAAGTACAAAAACTGACAAGTCCGCAATTGACTTGGCTGGGGTCGAGGCGGGAGAGAAGACGTTCGTACCATGACCTTGTGTACTGTCTGGCCCGATTGCCCACAGTGCGCCAGTAGACCAAAACAGGAGGAGTACGATCTGCCAACCGCCACACAAAGTCGATTTCGTGCTTCGCGCGGACATTTCTCTTCCTCGGTTCTTCACTTCCGAAATGCGCGCCATCGCCAGATCCTCCTTTCTTCCAGTTCCATTCCAAAGGGATCCACAATGCGGTGGTGCCCACGATCCCGATGAGGGCAGTACGGACTCAGCTCACTGCGCGTTGCTGGTGTGTCCAAAAACGCTCGCGCAGACTCTTCTTCAGCACTTTGCCGCACTGTTCTTGGGGAGATCCGTTTCTAAGAACTCGACGCGCCTGGGGAGCTTATAACTCGCGAGGCTTCGCCGGCAGAAAGCAACCAGTTCGTCGGTGGTAAGAGTCGCGTCTGGCTTCAAGACTGCGCAAGCCATCACAAGTTCGCCCCATTGCGGATCGGGTACGCCGAAGACGGCTACTTCACGGACGGCGGGGTGCTCGTAGATCACTGCTTCCACTTCTCCCGAATAAACGTTCTCACCGCCGGTGACAATCATGTCCTTCAGCCGGTCGAGGATGTAAAAATATCCACCAGCGTCTTGGCGGCCAATATCTCCCGTTCGAAAAAATCCGTCGCGAAAGGCTTTAGCCGTTTCTTCCGAGTTGTTCCAATAGCCACGCATGACGTTGGCGCCTCGCACGATCAGTTCGCCTGCCTGCCCCGGATCGATTTGTTTGCCTGAAGTGTCTGTCACCTGAAGATCGACGCCGGGACAGGGCCGTCCGCACGACATCAGCTTGTCTTCGGTGTGCTCCTGGTCCTGCAAGCCCGTGAGAAAACCGGTTTCACTCAGTCCATACACTTGAATCAACTTGACCTTTGGCAAGAGTTCCCGCGTGCGATGGACGAGTTCCGGCGCCATGGGCGAGCCGCCATAAGCCAGCACCTGGAGGCTGCTCAAGTCATAGTTTTTCGCGTCCGGGAATTGTGTGACCAGATTGATCATCGTCGGCACGAGCACGGTGTGAGTCACATGCTCTCGTTCCACCCTCTCGCAGAAAGTCTGTGCGCTGAATTTCGGAATTGTGATTTGGCTGGCGCCGAATGCCGGGGCGGCGAACATGCTGGGAAAGTCTGCGATGTGGAAGATCGGAGCGGCATGCAGGTAGGTCCCGCCTTCGGTGTAGCGCATCCAGTAGTTGAAGTTGTGGATATCAGCAAGAACATTCCCATGCGTCACCATGACGCCTTTTGGCTGCCCCGTTGTACCGCTCGTGTAGATCAGCCCCAATACGGCTTCGGGGTCGTAAAAGATCTCCGGAACTGAGTCGCTGCGAATTGGAAGTGGTTCCTTGTCGATCACTTGTTGCCAGCTCAACTGCACTGCGGGGACGGCGAGGGAGGAATGGCGAACGATCCCATGCGGGTGCGCATCTTCGAGCACTCCGTCGATCTCTTTGGTCGACAGGCGTGTATTCAGAGGAACCGCGATCACGCCCAGCATGCTGCACGCATACATGAGTTCGATGTAGTCGGACCCGTTAGGCAGCAACAAGGCCAGGCGGTCTCCCACTCCAAAACCCTGGCTGGTGAGCGCACCTGCGATGCCTTCAACGCGAGTGTGGAGTTCGCGAAAAGTCAACGATCGGCCGTCACGAGCAAGCGCAGTTCGTCCGGGATAGAACCGCAATGCCCGGCCGAGAGAGTGAACGTAGATCATCTTCTGGTCTCATTTTCTGCCCTCCGCGTCGCCGCCTGAGGGAAACAGATTTAATCCGCTGCAGCGTTTGTCCCAGCGTGTGTGGTTTTTTCCCCTTTCGAGCGGGTTGCAAGCAATTCGAGCAGCATACTGTCACGCTCCCGTTCGAGTTCCGCGATTGAACGGCCATTCGCTTCCTTCAATACACCGTTGATAATGGTTTGCTTCACCTCAGGACTGAACTCGGTGATCGTGCCGAGATCTTTCCACCATGTAGCGACCGGGCCGGACAGGTGTTCCATGAAGTGTTGCATCCCACCTTCACCGCCTCCGAGATGGAACAGCAGATTGGGGCCCATCAGACCCCAGCGTAATCCAGGTCCCCAAGACACCGCGGCGTCGGAATCGGCGACGTCCAAAACGCCTTGTTCGATGAGGTACACGACTTCACGGTAGAGAGCAGCCTGAAGCCTGTTCGCCACATGGCCAACCACTTCCTTCCGCACGTGGATCGCCCTTTTACCGATCGAGGTGTAGAAGGAAATGGCCCGGCCAACAGTTTCAGGTGATGTTTTTGCGCCAGCAACGACCTCGACCAGAGGAACCATGTGTGGAGGATTGAACGGGTGGCCAATCACGCACCGTTCCGGATACTTGCAAGCCGATTGCATCACGCTCATCGTCAGACCGGATGAACTCGAAGCGATGATGGAATCCTTCGGCGCTGCGGCATCCATCTCAGCAAATAATTTGACTTTGAAATCCTTGCGTTCAGGTCCGTTTTCCTGAACTAGATCAGCGTCGGCAACGGCCTCCTTCAGATCGGGCGTAAACCGCAAACGGTCGCGCGAGCCGTTGGGTGAAATTCCAAGCGTCGTCAAGTCCCTCCACGCCGCATCGATGTATCGCCGCAGATTCGCTTCGGCGTTTGGCGCCGGATCTGTAGCAACAACGTTAAGGCCACGCGCCAGGTACAGAGCAGCCCAACTCGCGCCAATGACTCCCGTCCCAACAATCGCTATATTTTTGACTTCGCGGCTCTTTGTCTCTGCCATTTGATCCTCCAAAACATTCACTTCAATTCAATCGCTTGTTGACTCCGAGACTCTTAGCTGGCTCGGACTGCCTCTTCCACGTTTTTGCGTGGTTGTGCAGCCGGGATCGCGCCGCTGGTACGCAGGCCGTCGATTTCGTCATCTCCAAAGCCGAGCTCCTTCAGGACTTCATCGTTGTGCTCGCCAATTCGCGGCGCGCGCCTGGCCGGTACTTTCGAAACACCATGCACTTGAATAGGACTGCTGATGGTCGACGTCAGTTTCTCGCCCGCTCCTTCGAGCGGAACGACAATCTCATTCGCTTGCAATTGCGGATCATTCACGACTTCCTGCGGCTCACGCACGGCGCCGAAGGGGACGTGAACCTCGTTGAAGACCTCATACCAATGCGACATTGGCTGCGAACCAAATATCTCATCGAGCATTGCCGTCAGTTGCGGCCGGTTCTGCGCCAGCTTGGCAGGATCCGAGAATCGCGGGTCCGTCAGGATATCCTCACGCCCCATTGCTTTCAGCACCGCGGGTACTTTGTCCGGAGTGGCTACGAGAACGAACCAGGTGCCATCGGAAGAGCGATACGTGTTCAAGGCTGCATTTGCGGGATGGGCTCGATCATGCAGCCCATAGAAACTCGCACCACATAAAGCGGCCTGGATAAAGACGCTGGCCGACCAGATACCAGCTGCGAGCAGCGAAGTCGTGACGTAGGATCCTTTGCCGGTGCGCTCGCGACGATAAAGCGCAGTTACAATCGCGCTATAAATACAGACCGCAGTTGCATTGTCCCCGCTGCCTGCGACCGGCCAGGTCGGCGGCTCCCCAGCATCGCGTGTCATGAATAACAAGCCGCTTCGTGCCCAGAAGGCCGTGAGATCGAATCCCGGAAGAGCGGCGTCCGGCCCTTTCTGGCCGAAGCCGGTGAGATCGGCATAGATCAGGCGCGGATTCCACCGCGCGACATCCTCATATTCGAGCTTTAATTTCTTGCGCGCGGAATGCGGTGTGTTGACGATGAACACATCGGCCCACTTGGCTAACCGCTCGAGTACCTGCTGCGCGCTCGCAGCTTTCAGATTGAGCGCAACGCCACGCTTGTTTCGATTCGCCAAGTGGAAGGGATAAGGCACTTCCGAATGGGGCTGCGGCGGAATCTTCTGCCCGATTCTCCACAGCTCTCCCTCAGGTGGCTCGACTTTGACGACGTCGGCGCCGAAATCAGACAAGATGGTTGCGGCGGCCGGACCAGCAATGAAGCTGGCTAGTTCCACAACCTTCAATTTGGAAAATATGTTGCCTTCTGTCATTTTCATCTCCTTCTTCACGATCGCCGTGTAGGGTACCGGGTCATTTAAGGCTTCGAAGTGGCACGCAAGGTCCTACTTTCCCTGAAACTTCGGCGCGCGTTTCTCGAGGAACGCCGACGTACCTTCTTTCTTGTCGTCGGTCGAAGCGCAGACTGCGAAGAGCGAGGCTTCGATGAGCAGGCCTTCGGCCATACCAGTCTCCAGCCCTTTGTTAACCGCCTCAAGCGCGTATTTCAGGCTGAGAGGAGCGTTCGCAATGATCTTCTTCAAAACAGTTTCGGCACGCTCCATCACGTGGGTGTCCGGCACCAGTTCGTCCACCAGGCCAATGCGATAAGCCTCAGTCGCATCGATGATGTCGCCGGAGAGGATCAGCTTAAGTGCTCGGCCCCTTCCGACCAGACGAGGCATACGCTGCGTGCCTCCATAGCCGGGCATAACTCCGAGTTTTACTTCTGGCTGACCGAATTTCGCGCTCTCGGCAGCGATTCTGATAGTGCAAGACATCGCCAGCTCGCATCCACCACCCAGGGCAAAACCGTTGATTGCGGCGATAACTGGCTTGCCAAGGTTCTCGATGAGGTCGGTCAATGCCTGTCCCCGACGAGTCGCCTCTTCTGCTTCTACAGCTGTGTTGTTGGCGATCTCCACGATGTCGGCGCCTGCAGCAAACGCCTTCTCACCGGCGCCCGTGAGGATGACGCCACGGACGTCTGAATCGTCACGCGCATCCTCGAAGGCTGCCCGCAGCTCGTTGATGGTCGCCTTGTTTAGCGCGTTCATCACCTTGGGCCGATTCAGCGCCACATATGCAATCGGACCTTTCTTGTCGTAGACGACGTTCTCGAGATTTAGAACGGAAGCTAGCGAGCTCATTTCCTTCTCTCCTGGTTAATCGTTGGGGTCTACGGTGGCGTTCGTCATTGCGCGGCAGGAACTTCGGCGTACGCGATGCCAGTCAGGTTCCCTTCCGCCGCAAGCACTGTCTTCTTGTTAGACCCGTCAAGATTCGCGCTGTAGACCGACCCACCCAAGTCGGTCAGAAACATGCGGCCGCCTTTCAGATCCAGGGCGATACCGATTCCTTCCATCAAATGGTCGAAAATAATCTCCGGTTTTTTCTTGCCATTTCCCTGGGCCGGATCCATGGGTGCCCGATTCACCGTGTTGCCGGTCGGTGGATCGCCGCGATCTGTCCAGTAGATCGTTCGGTTCGCGAGGTCGAGTTCGAGGTCGATAGGTTCGGGAAGGTTCTCGTACAAAAGCTCGATGTCTTTGCGGTTTGCTGGAGTCTGGCCCTTGGGAATTTCTAGATTGGCGCGAAAGATGCGTCCCTCGCCGGCATTGTCGGGGCCTTTCTGAGTCCAATAAAGCTTGCCGGCTTCGACGTCAAGAACGATGCCCACGCACCATTTCCTGATGTCTTTACCAGGACGCGCGTCGCCTTCGCTGGTATCGACAAGAGTTTCGATGTTGGAACCATCCACGTTCACGCGCATGACTCGCATCCCTTCACGATCGCACCAGTAAAGCTTCCGGTTCTTCTCATCGAGTTGCAGTTGCTTAGGAGTGAAAGTGTCGCCCGGACGAACAATGTGGGCGATGTTGCTTCCGTCAAGGTTCGCGCGCTCGATGGAGCCGTCATTGGCGGTGGGGTTGCCCATGTTGGACCAGTAGAGATGACCCGCCTCGCTGTCCACGACGATGCCGTCTGGAAGCCGCCTTCCCTCGCTTACAATCACCTTGCGGTCGGAGCCGTCGGGGTTCGCAGAAAGCAACTGACCACTGCTCGCACTGAGAAAGAACAAGCGGGCCGTCGTGGCTTCCGCTACCGGTTTTCTGACATTTGACGTAGAGGTCTTAAGAGGCATTAGCTTTCCTTCGCTCCTTTGTTACTTCGGCTTTGGGTACACGTGTCGGGCACGAAATTGCGAGTTCGCTTCCATTTCGCTACACGAAGGCGCTGATCCCGGTTATGGCTTTACCGACAATCAAATTCTGCATTTGGAAGGTTCCCTCGTAGGAATAAAGGGCTTCCGCGTCCGCGAAGAAACGGCCTACGTTGTAGTCGGCGGCGATTCCGTTGCCACCGCATAACTCTCGCGCCCAGGCGACTGTCTCGCGGCACTTGGCAGTCGTAAACGCTTTGGCGAGCCCGGCATGCGCATCCGTCAGCTTGCCTGCCGCCTGCAACTGGGCCATGCGAACCAATAGACACTGTGAAGCGGTGATGTTGGCGATCATCCTGGCGAGGAGGTCCTGCACCATCTGGAATGAGGCGATGGGCTTTCCGAACTGAAGGCGTTCCTGACAATACTTGAGTGCGTTCTCGTAGGCGCCCATGGCGCACCCGGTCGCCTCCCAGCCAACCATGAAGCGCGTCATCTTCAGAACACGGGCGGTGTCGCGGAACGACTGATCTTGTGGCAAACGGTTCGCTTCCGGTATTCGGCAGTCCTCCATGGTGATGAGACCGTTCTGCACTACCTTGAGCGCAATCTTGTTCTGAATTTTTTCCACTTTGAAACCGGGCGTGGTCTTGTTCTCGACAATGAAGGCTTTGACCTGGTTGTCCGCGAGATCGCGCGCCCAGATGATGGATATGTCACACCAAGGAGAGTTGCCGATCCACTTCTTCTGACCATTAAGGATCCAGGTATCCCCTTCCCGCTTCGCAGTCGTCAACAGCCCGCCAGCGGTTCCGGACCCAACTAGTGGTTCAGTCAGGCCGAAGCAGCCGATTGTTTCCCAGCGTGCCATCGGTGGGAGCCATTTCTGTTTTTGTTCTTCCGAACCGCCCAGGTAGATCGAACCCATCGCCAAACCGTTGTGCACCCCGAAGAATGTCGCGATCGACGAGTCGAATCGCGCCATCTCCATGGCGATCAAGCCAAATAGCTGCGCACTTCCGCCTCTGCAGCCATAGCCCTGCATGGCGACGCCGCCAATGTTGAGTTCTTTCAGCGCGGGCAAGATTTCGAATGGGAAAGCATCTTCGACCCAGTACTTGGTGATGATGGGTTCGACCTTCGTCTCCATGAAAGTGCGCACTTGTTTCACAACCGCCAGCTCCTCAGCCGGGAGTGTTTCGAGGAGGTCATAGAAATCGCTATTGGGTGTGGGTAGCGATGCAGGCTTTCTGTCTTTTACTGGGCTTGCCATTAAAAGTCCCTTCCCTATTGTTTTTGTCTTGCTCTTTGCAATACTTCACTCAAGGCAAGTGGGTCGCCAAACACATCCGGAAATTGTCTGCTGTAAAGAAGGGGCTTACAGGCTGAAGGGAAGCGTTGATTAATAAATCAGTGTCATCGACATATCAGTGTCAAAGGGTGGTAAATGCCGAAGGGATCTGCTCGCGTATGAACGACCAAATATTGCGCTGACGGCAGGACGAATAGCAAGTCACGATCCGCCGAACTCATTTGATTGTGAAAGCCGTAACAGTCCAGCTGACCTTTAGGACCAGAATCGAGAGGTGACAATCGAGTGAGCAAGGGCGGATTGCGGATTGAACATATCAGGGCTGCGGAGCGGTTGGTTCTGCGCGATGAACGCTGGGATCCCAGTGGATGAGCAGTCAGAAAGTCTCATCACTTCTTTCCCCCGCTAGCGGTAGTCACTCTTAGATCCTTCTTCTGATCGGAAAGAGGAATGTGATTCACGATTAACCGGACCCCTGTCTGACCGGTCAAAAAACTCCAGATCCACTGCAAAAACACCGTGAGACGCAAACTGCTAGTTGCGAGAAACTGTAGATGAACCCCGGCCCACGCCAGCCAAGCTAGTAATCCGCTCAGCCGGACTTTACCTGCTTGAAGGATTGCGAAACCCGCTCCGATAACGGCCATATTTCCTTTATCGAAATATCGGAACGGCTTGGGGGAGCGCTTACTAACCAAGCTTTGAGCGATGCGCCGACCTGCATAGCGACCTTGTTGAATCGCCACTTGAGCGACACCCGGCAGTGGTTTTCCGTCCTGCTCGAGCGAAGCAGTATCCCCTATTACATATATGTCTGGGTGTCCTGGAACCGTGAGGTCGTTTTGAATGCGGACGCGGCCGGCACGGTCCGTCTCTACGTTCAGCCATTTGCCGGCAGGCGAAGGCGCTACTCCCGCAGTCCAGATCACGACCTTGCTTGCGACACGCTCTCCGCCGACGACAACCCCATCCGCGTCAATTTTGTCAACGCTTTGCCCCAAGCGCACCTCTACGCCAAGATTTTCCAACCGGCGTTTGGCCGCCTCGGAGAGCTCCGAAGCAAAACTTCCCAAAACCCGAGGCGCCATGTCTACCAGCACGATGCGCGTCGCCGCGAGGTTGATACGACGGAACTCCGCTTTCAGCTTGGTACGAACGAGCACTGCAAGTGATGAGGCAAGTTCCACACCAGTTGGGCCGGCCCCCACTAAGACAAAGGTCAGTAAATCCTGGCGCCGGCTCGGATCATCCTCCGCTTCTGCTTGTTCAAATGCCTTTAAGACCTTAT
>Ga0210410_10001192_pt1 | contig 24960 bp, 21 predicted proteins | sample IncBWC4MmetaG_FD_161058 | JGI IMG/M metagenome (GOLD analysis project Ga0210410, IMG submission 161058) | Forest soil microbial communities from Barre Woods Harvard Forest LTER site, Petersham, Massachusetts, United States - Inc-BW-C-4-M | ecosystem: Environmental > Terrestrial > Soil >... | reverse complement strand
TTTGCCAACCATCGCCCTTACATTCGTCGACGCTGCTCGGTGGACCGCAACGACGTTCGTTGTTCGGAATGAATACCGTTATGGGTCTACCTGGAGGACCGACGAACATATTGGACTCAATGGCGTCTGCACCTCCCAGGTTATACGCTCTGTGGACGCGACCCTCAGACGTCTCAAACGCCTGCCCCGCGCTATAAGACTGAACAGTGCCGCATCCATCCTCGACGGTAATCGTGCCTTGTCTCACGACGTTATACACATAACCGGGATGATAGTGCCACGGACCTGTGGTCTCGCCGACCGGCGTCTTGAGCGTCCTGGCTGTCAGGGTAGACGGGCCGTTCCACAATCCGATGTGGTCGCTGGTTCCGACCCACAACTCGAGCGGGACTGCCGCGTAGACGACTCCGATCACCAAAAGGGTGACACCGATGACTAACGTCCATCTAAGTTTCTGGGGATGTACCATCATAATTGTATCTCCTTGTAGCCGGTCAAGCCGGCACACTGTGCTGACGCCTGCGACTTCACCCACGAATGCAGTGGGGCGAACCCCACGACACATCTGCAGGGATTTCGGTAAGAATCGATTTGCTCCGCAGGCAGGACAATGGACGGCGGCTTGATTGTTTCTTGCCCAAGAAAGTCTCTCGTTTCAATTCGTTGACGTGTGATCTCATCCGGCGTTTGCCGGATCGGTAGGTAATGCTAGACTCCCGGTGACGCTATGGCGGGGTACCGATGGCCCTTGAAACGCGACCTTCCGGGATAGTGCAATTTGGAACCTTCGAGGCGGACCTGCGGTCGGGTGAGCTGCGCAAGCAGGGCATGCGCATCAAGATTCAGGAACTGCCCTTTCACGTTCTCACCGTTCTCCTGCGGCGTCCCGGCGAAGTTGTTACACGGGAAGAGCTCCGCAATCAGAACTGGCCGCCTGATACTTTTGTTGATTTCGAAAATAGCCTGAACACTGCCATCAACAAGCTGCGCGATGCGCTGGGCGATTCCGCGGACAGTCCGCGATTCATTGAAACGCTGCCCCGCCGCGGCTACCGTTTCATCGGGTCAGTGAATGGCGCGGGGCAGCCTCAGGTCGCAGAGGGAAAGCCCACTCGCGGATTGAGAAGCCTTATCTTCCCGGTGGCTTTTGGACTCCTGGCCATCGTTGGCATCACAGCCGTTTTGTTGGGGCTGAATGTGCATGGCTGGCGCGACCGACTCTTTGTCCATGCAGCGGATCCGCGAATTCAGGCGCTCGCAGTCCTTCCTTTGACCAATCTTTCCGGCAACCCTGAACAGGAATATTTTGCCGACGGGATGACAGAAGCGTTGATCACCGAACTGGGCAAAACGAGCATCCCGCGTGTGATCTCCCGCCAGTCGGTCATGCAATTCAAAGCCAGCAAGAAGCCGCTGCAAGAGATTGCCCGGGAACTCAATGTGGACGCGGTTTTGGAAGGTGCGGTCGAACACTCCAGCGACCGCGTTCGCGTTAGCATCCACCTGGACCAAGTCTCTCCCGAGCGTCAACTCTGGGCCAACCAATACGACCGGGACATCAACGACGTGCTGCCGCTGCAGGATGAAATCGCGCGCACGGTCACAGATGAGATTCGGGCGATGCTAACCCCGGCGGAGCGAACTCGCTTGACGACCGCGCAAAGCGTGAGTCCAGAAGCGCACGATGATTACCTTCGTGGCCGTTACATTCTGGGGCTGGCATTGACTCAGCATACCGCCACCGATAAAAGACAGTACACCGATCTGGATATCCTGGCAGCGATTGCGCACTTTAAACATGCAATCGAAAAGGACCCAGCTTACGCCATGGCGTATGCGGGACTAGCCGACGCCTATATCCTACTGGGAAACCCGCTCTCGGGACATTCACCGAAGGAGACTTTGTCTGACGCGAAGGAGGCGGCCACCAAGGCACTCGACCTGGATTCATCCCTAGCGGAGGCACATTTTGCTTTAGCCCAAACCCTCGAATATGACTGGAACTGGTCCGAAGCAGAGAAGGAGTTCAAGCTAGCACTCAAACTCAATCCTAACTATGCAGACGCCCATCTGGAGTACGGACGCTTTGTCCAGGCCCTGGGGCGAAACGACGAAGCTATGAAGGAGATGAATTGCGCGACGGAACTGAACCCGTTTGACATTAAGACCAGGGTCCTCGTGGCATATGTGACCTGGGCATCGCATCAATATGACCTCGCCCTACAGCAGTTCAAGAGCCTGGGTGACGATTGGGGCCTGGTATGGACCTACAGAGAGAAGCAGGAGTACCCGGAGGCCCTTGCTGCCTTGGAAAGGTGGAAGTCAGGCCACGCATCCCAACGTCGCAGTCCATCTGTCCTAGCTGCCGCGGCCAGTATTTATGGGCTGGAAGGAAGGAAGAACAAGGCCGAGAAGCTGATCAATGAATTGAGAGAAATGGCTCGGCACCAGTATGTTTCCGGTGTTTTCTTCGCCGAGGCGTACGTTGGCATCGGCCAAAAAGACCAGGCGGCCACCTGGCTCGAGCGGGCTTACGACGAGCGCGACCAATGGATGGTCTACATTGCGTCGTATCCGGCTTTGGATCGTTTGCACTCTGAGCCACGTTTTCAAGCTCTGCTGCGCCGCATGAACTTCCCACAATGATCGGTCACGCGAATTAAGGCATTGCGATAAGCAGGAGAGGAAGAGCGATGCGTGGAAAAATGCAAAAAGTCGCACTGGCGCTGATCCTAGTGATGAGCTGCCTGGCAGCGAGCCGGGCGCAGAAGGGGTCCCCAGTTCTGGCCGACCGGGAGCGCGAGCGGCGGAGTTTTGCGCAGAACCTGGTGAAAGCAATCAATGCGGCGGAAACGGACTATCGCAAGAAGCACGACATTTACGCGAACTGGGACACGCTGGTGGGGATCGGCGATTTCTCTTCGAGCGGGACCAAGTGGGCGCCGGCGGAGTTTCCGACGGTGGCCCATGCGCTCTATGGGAATGGAGCGGAGATCGTGCCAGGTTGGCGGCTGCGGCTGCATCTCTCCAAAGGTGACAGAGCCTACGACCTGCTCCTGGAGGATGTAACCGATCCGAAATGCAGCTACGCCGTGTTCTCGGACGAACGGGGCTTAATCCGGCAGGGGAAGTCGATCGACTGCGCGCTGTAAGGCAATTTCTGGGTAAGTCGAACAGGTTCTTGCGTCAGGCCCTGGAAGACAACTCAACCTCTTGCTTCGTTTGCTGTTGCATGGGCAAAACCGAGAAATATTTATGCCGGCAGGGTGCGCAACGAAATGCCGGAACACGAAGATTCCGCCAGACAAATCCAAACGGGGATTCCACATGTTCGGGCGAAATTCGCTTCAACGCGAGATTGCCGCAGATTGGGCAATGGGCGCGGAGCGAGTTACTCAGAGCCATCAGCCGTGAGTGGAAGCGTGCTCGACAACTCTTGCAACGCCAGGGGTAGACGCCAAAAGCGCTCAGAATGTAGTCGGCGGTCGTTTGGCGGCGCGAACGTCGCGCACCATCCTGCTTGCAGATGGGACAGTTCATCTGGGTAGGTGGATTCCCCTCCGAATCGGCCACAGCATAGGACAGATACCCAGGGGTGGCAAGGGACGAACGTACCAAGTTCCCGGGTACAATAGTTCCAGAGGAGTTTATGCCGAATTATACCGATGAACACGCCCAGGCCGGGATTGCCGCGAAGCTGCCGCAACTGGAAACCTGGCGGAATCAATATCCCGGATACGTCATTACGACGCGGTTCCCGGAATACTCTTCCGTGTGCCCGAAGACGGGACTGCCGGATTACGGGACGATCACCATTCAATACAAGCCACGAAAGGCTTGCATCGAACTGAAGTCCCTGAAGATGTATCTGCTGGCCTACCGTAATCTGGGCATTTTTTACGAAAATGCGGTAAATAAAATGCTCCACGACATCGTGGAGGCCACCAAACCCGAGTGGTGCGTGGTGAAGGGCGAATTTACGCCCCGCGGCGGACTGAACACTTCCATCTTCGCGCGGTGGCCGGAACGCCGGGGCCCTGCTAACGGCAAAAAAGTGGCTCGCGCAAGGTGATGGGCATTAGACTTAGACGGGGTCTCGTTGGATAATCTTAACGAGCGAATTCCGCGCCATTTGAAACTATCCGAGGAGGAAGAATGAGCATTTCTCCAAATGTTCCGAGCCCGCAGGAGTCGTACCACTACGAAGGCGGGGGAACACCAAGGTGGATCACCATCCTGTTTGCAGTGGTGATTGCCGGAGTGGCGGCCATGGCCTATGCGGGCTTTTCAGCGCAGACGCACCTGCAGCAGGAAGTCACCAAGGCCCAGGACCAGAACAAAATCCTGACCGCGCAGCTCGATCAAGCCAACTCGCGGCTGGCCGAGTTGAAGGGGCAGATGGACGTCACGTCGCAAAAGATCGGCATGACGCAGGCGGAGCTCGCGGATGCGCGGAGCCGCGCGGAAGGGATCCGCAAGGCGCAGACGGCTTCCGACCAAAAGCTTTCTGAAAAGATCGCGCAAGCGCAGAAGGAAAGCGAAGCGCAGATCGGCGCGGTGGCGACGGATGTCACTGGCGCGAAGAAAGACATCGAAGCGACCCGCACGGATCTGGAAGCGACCAAATCGAAGCTCGAACGCGCAAACGGAGACATGGGAGTGATGAGCGGCTTGATCGCGCACAACCACGACGACCTGGAAGAGCTGAAGCGGCGGGGAGACCGGAACTACTACGAATTCACGGTCCAGAAAGCCAAGACCCCGCAACGCGTGGGCCCGGTGCAGATGTCGCTGAACAAAACCGACCAGAAGAAATCCAAGTATACGGTGACGGTGCTGGTCGACGACAAAGCCATCGAAAAGAAAGACAAGACGGCGGGCGAGCCGGTGCAGTTTTACGTGAAGGGCAGCGCGCGCACGGCGCCGTATGAAGTGGTGGTGTTTGACGTCGGCAAGAATGCAATTACCGGATATCTGTCCACGCCGAAGGATGCCAGCAGCGCGCCGGCAACCGCCGCTGCGCCGGCTGCGAAACCCTGACGAGCTTTCCCCGGCCGGGTACTTACTTCCCGGTTGAATTGCGGGCGTAGTTCGATCTCCGAGCCCTGTTCCGTGCGCTGAGACCTCACTTCTGGAAACTCAGGCCGGGACAGGGCTTTGGTGTTTCTGGGCGTGGAGCTACGATTTTGAGTAGCGCTCTATCCCGTTGTCTGAGGAGATCCCCCCTATGTGCCTGCGCTGCTTATCTAAATTGATGCCCTTATTTGCGTTGATTGCCTTCGTGTTACCGCAAGGAGCCTGGGCCCAGTCTTCGCTTGAGGCGGCACAGTTGCCGGCGCGTACCAGTTTCTATCTGGTGTGGCACGGCTCTCCGATGGGAGACGCGCGCAAAAATAACGCGTTGATGAGCCTGTGGGATGATCCGGACCTGGCGCCGATGCGGGCGGCCATTGTGGACGCCATCATGAACGACGCCAACAAGCAAAAAGATAAACCGGGTGTGACGCGTGAAGAGTTGGCGCAGATAGCGACCCTGCTCGACAACCCTTTCACCATGGGCTACTTGCCGCGGCGCGAGGCGGCTGCTAAAGCGGTTGCGGGAAAAACGGTCGCGCCTGCCTGGAACGGAATGTTTTTTGTTTACGATAGGACGGGCAAGGAGGAGTTGTTGTCGAAGACCGTCTTGCGCATGAGGTCGGGCGAGAAGGAGATTCCCAAACTTTCGGAACTAACCGTTGCCGGCGTGAAGGCGCTGAAGATCGACAGAAAATCCGGCACAACGTACTGGGCGGAGAGCGGGAAGTATGCGGTGGCGGCGGGCGAGGAGAGTGTTTTTGAGGAAGTCCTGAACCGGCTTGCGGGAAAGAACGCCGGCGGCTCGCTTGCGGACTCGGAGGCATTCAAAGAAGCGAAGCCGCTGCTTTCCGGCGGCCTGCTGGAATTTTTTTTGCGAGTGCCGCAGCTCAAAGATATGGCCGGAGATTCCAGCTCTTCACCACCGGAATTGAAAGCGATGTGGAGCAACCTGAAGCTGGATTCGCTGCACGTCTTTGCGGGGCACATTTCTTTGGAAGGCGCGCGGACGCGGCTGCAGGGCGGCATTCTGGGAGACACCGCGGAAGGCTCGCTCTTCGATATCTGGTCCGCGGGACAGAGCCAGCCCGCTTCGCTGGCGTACGTGACGCCGGACACCGTGTATTACAACGAATCCCAAATCAATCTGCTGGGAATTTATAACACGCTGAAGCGCGTCCTGGCGCAGCCGGGATCGAACACGGCGCCAATCGCGAAGACAATGGAAAATGCCGCGGAAACCCGCATTGGGATGCCGTTGCCGGACGCGCTGGCGCTGACGACCGGCGAGTTCGGCACCATGCAAAGCAGCCCCGCGCTGGACCCGGACAAAAAAGTTTTTTTTGCAGGCATTCGGAATAAGCCAGAAAGCCTGAAACTAATCCGGACGATTTTGAGCGACCGGTTAACCTCGGAACGCAACGAGGGCAACGTGACCTACCTGAAAATTTCCCTCAAGGGAAATCAGGGTGCTACAGGCGTGGCGCAATGGAAATTTTATCACCTGGCCTTGACACCCGAACTGCTGGTGGGCGCCAGCAAAAGCGATACGCTACGCGGGATGCTCTCGCGGCCGCTGCCTGCGGGAGCAAATTCCCTTCCCGCAAATCTGACAGCGGCGCGGGCGAAATTCCCGGAAAAGCTGATTGGCTTTTCCTATTACGATTTGCAAAAGCTGGATTGGCCGGCGGTACAGCAGACTTGGAAGGCGCAGATGACCAAAGCCGTCGCAGAGTCCAAGAGCACGGATGCTGCGGGGAAAACAAAGATGCTGAACGACTGGATGAGCAATTTGAATCCCAGCGTATTTCCGCGGCATCTGCATTCGATGACCGGGGGTTCGTGGAAGGATGCGAGCGGTGTGCACTTCGACGAATGGCTGGACTGAAGCGCTGATGAACGGCGTCGGCCGCGGCTCACGGTTCGTGCTTTTCGCTGCGATATTCTTGTTGTTTGGCGCGAGCGGGAATGCGCAGGAAACGCCGATTGCGGCGGGCCAGGCGATCCGGGTCAATGTGGCGAGAGTGAATGTCGGTGTGGTGGTCACCGATGAAAAGGGAAAATTTGTCGAGGGTCTTCGCCGGGAGGCGTTTCACGTGTTCGACAACGGCGGCGAACAACCCATAACAGAGTTTGCGTCCATCGAAGAGCCGGGTCAGGTGCTGCTGCTGGTGGAGGCCGGCCCGGCCGCCTATTTTTTGCAAAGCGCCAACCTGTTCGCGGCCGACGCGATGCTCAACGGACTTTCCGCCGGAGATCGAGTGGCAGTGGCGCGCTACGCGGATGCCCCGCTGGGAATTCAGGATTTCACAACCGACAAATTGGTGGCGCAGGCGGCGCTGAGCAGCATCCAGTTTAATCTGGGATTCGCCGACCTGAATCTTTCGAGCAGCCTGAGCAGCGTTCTGGACTGGCTGGAGCGCGTGCCAGGGAAGAAAACGATTGTCCTGATTTCAACCGGAGTGGATACATCTCCGGCGTCCGCTGCAGCGGCGCTGCAGGCACGGCTACGGATGGGCGACGTTCGCATCCTTTGCGTTTCCACGAGCGGACCTCTGCGCAACGGCAAACAGGGCAGCAAGGTGAAGATTCAGCAAATGCAGGACGAGTTTGCGGCGGCCGACCGCCGACTACAGGTGATCGCGGAGCTTACCGGCGGCCGCGCGTATTTCCCGATGAATGGCAAAGCGTTTCAGGAGACGTACAAAGAAGTGGCGGAGATTGTGCGTCACGAATACAGCCTTGCATTCGCACTGCCCGCGGCGGACGGGGCGGTTCATTCGATTGATGTGAAGGTGGACAAATCCGGAGCGACAGGAAAATCCGGGGCGGCTTATCGCGTGGATCATCGCAAGGGGTACCAGGCGCCGAGGGAATAAGCGGAGAACGGCCCTAGTCGAATTCCTTCATCATGCGTGCCATATCGATGAGACGACGGTCGACTTTGCCGAAGACGGTGTTGTCTTCGAACGAGCCATCGCCATTGCGGTGCCCGGCGGCGTGGCCGGTGAGGAGTTCAATTCCCTGCTCGATGCGCGCCACGGGCCAGATATGAAACTTTCCGCTGCTTACAGCGTCGAGCACGTCTTCGCGGAGCATCAGATCTTCGACGTTGGACGCGGGAATGAGGACGCCTTGCGATCCGGTCAGGCCGAGGATGCTGCAGACGTCGAAGAAACCTTCGATTTTTTCATTCACGCCGCCGATGGCCTGGATGTCGCCTTTCTGATTGAGAGAGCCAGTGACAGCGACATCCTGCCGAAGCGGAAGCTCCGAGAGCGCGGAAAGAAGCGCGTAGACTTCGGTGGAGCTGGCGCTGTCGCCATCAACACCAGAATAGGACTGCTCGAAGCAGATACTCGCGGCAAGCGAGAGCGGCTTGTCCCTGGCGAAGCAACTGCGCAGATAGCCGGCGATGATGTGAACGCCCTTATCGTGAAACCTGCCGCTTAAGTTTGCTTCCCGCTCGATATTGATGAGTCCGGCCTTGCCGAGAGCGGCGCTGGCTGTGATGCGGACGGGCTTCCCGAAAGAATACCCGCCGATCTCGAGCACGCTCAAGCCGTTCACCTGGCCGACGCAGTCCCCGGAAACATCCACCAGCAGCGTTTTTTCCTCGATCATTTCTCGGATGCGGGTTTCCACCAGGTTGTGGCGCTCCATCTTGGAAGCGATTGCGGAGCGCACGTGGGCGGCGCGAACCACATTTTCACCCGCGGCGGCGGAGGCGTAATGCGCTTCGCGAGCCAGATCGGCAATATCCACGAACCGGGCAGTGACCTTGTTGCGGCGGCCGGCTCTTCGAACACCGTATTCGAGAATGGCGGCGAAGGCTCCGCGGTCGAAAGGAAAAAGATTTTCTTTTTCGCTGAGAGCGCGAAGACGTCCGGCGTATTCCTCAATGACGCCGTCGGTCATCGGCATCTCTTCATCAAATTCCACGCGAACCTTGAAGATTTTCTGGAAATCTTCTTCGTATTCGTAGAGAACTTCGTACAGATCGCGATCGCCAATCAGAATGACCTTGACGTTGATTTCGACCGGTTCGGGCTTCAGCGCCGTGGCCGTGAAGGGATAAAAGACTTCGAGCGGCTGAATTTCCAGGCGATTGTGATTGAGGGTGCGTTTCAGCGCACGCCAGACGCCGGCCTCAGACAGCGCTTCGATGGCGTACATGATGAGGAAACCGCCGTCGGCGCGAAGCAACGAGCCTCCGCGCAGGTCCATGAAATCGCTGGACCAGCCGCCGCGCGAGTCGTAGGCGCGCTGAATCGTGCCAAAAAGATTGGCGTAGCTCGGCGTGGTCTCAAAGATGACGGGCGAATTGTCTTCGGAGTTGTGCGCCAGGATGACGTTGACGCCATAGACGCGGAACGGATCGCGCTCCGGCCCCGGCGATTTCTGTTGCTGAATTTCCGGAGTCTCCGGAGTTTGTTCTTCTTCCCCTTCGCGTTCTTTAAAAGGGCCGAGATTGTCCAGGATGTGGTGGCGCACCTCTTCGAGATATTCGGTCATGCCGATTCCGGGATATTTTTCTTTCAACTCCTCAATGACGCCATCCACGAGGACGGAAGCGGCTTCCTGTTCCAGGTAGCTCAGCTCACTGGCCAACTCACGGGAAAGGGTTAACGTCTTGCGATAGACGACGGTAAATTCCTGGCGGAACTGTTCGTACTTGCGTTCGATCTCTTCGGCAACGCCGGTTTCCAGTTTTCCCTCGTGCACCATCTTGGAGATATCCTCGATGGGCACCATCTGGCCTTCGAGAACGGGGAAAATTTCCGGCAGCGCGACGGCTCCCACCTGCATGTGGCCGAGCGCAAACTGGTCGCGGGCGATGCGGCGCGTGAAATCGTCCATCAATTCTTTTTCACGCACGGAAAAGCGCTCGACGATTCGCCCCTTCTGGCGCTGGAAAGGTTCGCCTTCGAAAACCTGCGGGATGCGGCGGCGCAGGAAATCGATGCCGGCTTGGACGTCTTTCTTGAACGTATTGGCCGAGCCGCGGGGTAAAACGAGCAGGCGCGGACGGTCAGTAATCTTGAAATTGTTCACGTAGCAGCGGTCCATCGAAGGCTTGGTCGCCGGATGGAGTTCCTCGATCATCTGGGCGATGGTGCCGCCGCGACTGGTTCCAGCGAGTCCGCAAACGAAAACGTTGTAGCCCGGGGCGGAAAGTTCCACGCCCATTTTCAGGGCGCGCAGTGCGCGTTCCTGTCCGATGAAACCTTCACGCTTTTGCGCCTGCGCGGTCGTTTCGAACGGAATGCGCGAGAGCTCGCACCGCCAGCGCAGTTTCTCCAATCCAAGTTCTTTCGGCTTGCTCATGCTCATTTCGATAGATTTCGCCATTCGAGCGCGTACTCTAGCACACGGCGAAGCCGGAAGCGCTGAATTTAGCCCCGGCGGATGGCAAGAAGTTACGCGCTGGCCCCATCAAGCTCGTCCCGGTGCTCCATGTAGACACGGAAAACGCCCAAAGCGGCCGCCACGATGGTCGGGCCAGCCACCAATCCAAGCAGCCCGAAGACCTGCAGCCCGCCCAGGATACTGATGAAGAGCAACAAATCGTTCAGGCGGGTGCGGTTGCGAAGCAGGAGAGGCCGCACCAGATTATCCGCCAGCCCGGCCACCCCGGCGCAAATAATCACGACGAGCGCGGCTTTTCCCCAACTGCCGTTAAGCCCCAGCCAAAGCGCTGCCGGGATCCAGATCAACGCCGAACCAACCACAGGCACAATGGAAAAAAAAGCGATGAGGACACCCATGAAAACAGGCGCTGGAAGTCTCGTGAGAGCAAACGCCGTGCCGCCGAGCACACCCTGAATAGCCGCGATCAGCAGCGCGACAGCAACACTGGCAAGGATGAGGTCGCGTGATTCCTTTACCATTTCGTCTTGAATGTTCTTTTCAAATGGAATCAGGTGGCGAAGTGCGCGCAGAATCGATTCGCCATCGCGAAACATAAAGAAAAGGGCGAACAGCAGAATGAAAAGGTCGACGAAGAAGGAAAAAAGGTTTTTGAGCATGCCGGCGAGGCTGCCAGCGAGGTAGGATGCCACCTTTTCCATCCCTTGCTGAAGCGGCCCCACGAAATCGAGATCTTGCATGGATTGTGGCAAATGGTGGCGAATGGCGTCGGCGATGTTCAGTGGCACCACGACACTGCCACTGCTGATCAGGTTGCGGACGCGCACGGTGATTTCCACCGCTTCGCGTCCCGCGAACATCAGCACCAACAGGACCGGCACGATCAACACCAGCGTAACGCCCAGGGTGCACAGCAAGGCGGCCGCGGTTACAGAGACACGCTTGTTCAGGAGCAGAAATGCGGGAAAGAAGAAGATCGCCAGGACCGCGGACCACGCCAATGGAACAAGAAACGGCTCGGTGATGCGAAAAACCAGGTAGCCGAGCAAGAGGAGAATGCCGTACGACAGGACCGTAGTCAGCCGGTCATTCGTCGTTGGGTTCCGATTGGCTTGGGTCATCCGCGGTATATAATCCCTTTCGGTCCCGGAAACCCCGGGAAAGTGTAAGTACCGCCGGTCGCCAGGTCGCTCGCGCCAGGGGAACTGAATTTATCCATGATGGCACGCTTTATGCCGTTCAATGCTGGGCAAGTGCGTCTCCTTGCTGTACTGGCTTTGATCAATTTTGTCAACTTTGCGGATCGCCAGGTGCTGAACCCCCTGCTTCCACTGCTGCGGCAGCATTTTAACGTGACCGACTCGCAGCTCGGATCATTGCAAACCGTGTTGTTGATTGTGTTGGCGCTGGCGAGTATTCCGTCCGGATATCTCGCGGATCGCTTCAGCCAGCACACGATTATCGCGGCCGGAGTGCTCTTCTGGAGCCTCGCCTCCATGTGCAGCGGGCTGGCGCCGACCTTCGCCGCGCTTTTTGTATGCCGTGGCCTGGTAGGGATCGGTGAAGCGGCGTACGCGCCCGCGGCCCAGGCCATGATTTCCGACTCCTTCCCGGTTGAACATCGAGCCCTCACACAGGCAATTTTCGCCTCGGGAATGCTGTTGGGCGGTGCGGGTGGACTGGCGCTGGGCGGAGTTATGGGAGAGCGCCACGGCTGGCAGTACGCGTTCCTGATCGTGGGTGCCATCGGAATTATTCCCGGCCTTTCCGCGTTCAGGCTGAAAGAGCCGCCTAAGCGGCCGCGCTCGGAAGTGGTGCCCATCTGGAAGTTGCTCAGCGTGCCCGCGTATGTGGCCATGATGATCGCGGGGACCTGCATTACGTTTTCGACGGTTTCGTTTGTTACCTGGGGCATTGACTATGCCACGAGTTACAAGGATTTCAGTCTGAAAGAGGCCGCGCTTTCGCTGGCCGTGATCGCGCTGCTTTCGCTGGTGTTGGGTGCGCTGGCGGGCGGCTATTTCGCGGACCTCCTGCAGAAGCGGTTGGCGTACGGGCGCATTCTGGTGATTGCGGCGGCGTTTCTGGTGGCGGCGCCGTTTCTGCTGCTGGCGATCCAGTCGGATGAAAAGTGGATGGTCCTGGCGGGATTTTTTGTCGCCAGCTTTTTTATGTCCTGGTATCACGGGCCGACGACGGCGGTGCTGCACGACCTGACGCCGCAGCGGGCGCACGCGACGGCCATAGGCGTGTATATGTTCGTGACGCAAATCGTGGGAGCGCTGGGACCACTGCTGATAGGAAGGATTTCGGATGCGTCGGATTTGCTAGTTGCGCTGCAGGCGGCCACCGCTGTGATGGTATTTGGGGCGCTGCTGATGCTGGTGACCATTTATTTTGTGCGGCGAGACGGAATGCATCACCCGCGGCTGGCTGCTTTCCGGGCAGAGGACGATGCGTATTCGGCGGCACACCCGGTGAAGTGCGATTAGATAGAGATCCTAACGCAGAGGCCCAGAGTACGCAGAGAAGAGCAGACTTACACTAAATCCGTGATTACTTGATTCCGATCATTTTGATGAGGCGCAGCACTTCCTCGTGCGGCACATCGTAGAGCGGGCGCTCGTCTTCCTCTTCCAGGCGCTCACGCAGAAATTCCGCGGCGATGAAACTTCCTTCGCGGTCGGTCAGGTCGCGGCCGCTCTTTTCCCGAAATTCGACGAACGCGGGATGCGCCAGGCCGACGATGCGGCCTACCCCGTCCACCTCGAACTTGGCGTCAATGGTGTCGCTGTGGCGCGTGGCGATGGCGTTCCAGATGTGAGAAAAGCGGCAATCGTAAACGTGGCCGCTCAATTTCGAGGTCACTTCGAAAGCGCCGATGAACTGGTTCATGGCGCCGGTATTTGCGAGAACGGGGAGAGAAGGCACTGGTTCCTCTTTTTTCCTGAAACGTTGCGGCATTCCGGAAGCGATGCCGTGAAAACGCCGGCTTTTAGTGTCCGATTCCTGCGGCGGCGTGTCAATGCCGCGGCGGCAATTAAGACAGCCGGCGCAATCCGACGGCCTCGGCGGTGACGTCTGTGTACTTCAGGCCCGCACCGGTATTGAAGAGCACCACGCGGTCTTCGGGTTTCAGGAAGCCCGTGTGCAACAGATGATCGTAGGCGACCGTGGCGGTGGCGCCTTCGGGCGAGAGAAAGATGCCTTCGTTTTTCGCCCAGTCCTGGAGCGACGCGAGGATCTGCTCGTCAGAAAATGAGAGCGCCACACCGCCGGATTCGCGAAGAATCTCGAGCATGATGTAATCGCCATAAGGCTTCGGCACGCGCAAGCCGGAAGCGAAAGTAGCCGCGTTGTTCCACATCTGGCTGGCCTTATCGCCTTGCTCGAACGCCTTGGTGACTGGCGCGCATCCCGCGGATTGCACCGCGATCATTTTGGGGCGCTTTCCGGGCTTCACCCAACCGAGTTCTTCCAGTTCCCCAAACGCTTTCCACATGCCGATCAACCCGACACCGCCACCCGTCGGATAGAAAACGGCCGCGGGATACTCCCAGCCGAGTTGCTCGACAAGCTCGTACCCCATCGTCTTCTTTCCTTCGACGCGAAACGGTTCTTTCAGCGTGGAAATATCGAACCAGCCTTCTTTTTCCTTGCGCTCGGCCACGATGCGGCCGCAATCGGAAATCAGGCCATCGACCAAAGTGACTTTTGCGCCATACATCGTGGCTTCCACGTAATTCGCGAATGGCACATCTTTGGGCATGAAAATGTGCGCCTCAATGCCCGCGGCGGCGGCGTAGGCGGCCAGCGCACCGGCGGCATTCCCTGCGGAGGGAACGGCCAATTTTTTCAAGCCGTAGTGGCGCGCCATGCTCACCCCGAGTGCCAGACCGCGCGCCTTAAAACTTCCGGTGGGATTGGCGCCTTCTTCCTTTACATACACGCCGGAATAACGGCGGCTGTGGAGCATTGGCGTCCAGCCTTCGCCCAACGTGACGGGCGAGACATCGGGCAAAACGCTGCGATAGCGCCAAAGGCCGCTCCACGGCGTGCTTTCGGCGGCGCGGGCAATTTCCTGGCGTGCCGCGACGCCACGGAGAGGCGTGAGATCGTAGCGTACGTACAGCGCTCCCGCGCATTGCGGGCAGACGGTCTGGGGTTTTTCCGCTGGAAGATGCGCATGGCAGCGCGAGCATTCAAGGTGGCTGATTTTCGGCATGTTAAAACGATAGCAGCAGCAAAAACGAGCGGCAAGTTTCCGCTTACAGTTGCGAAAGAACTTCTCTCATTCGATAGCGGCACGTTATGATGTCGCCGCTCGCTCGATCAAATCCACGATTCGTGGGAAGAGACTTTGCCGAAGATTTCGACGAATGCAGGTTCGGTTTCCTTGGTGGCTGGATTGGTGCTGTTCGCGGCCGGAGCGCTGCTGGCACTGGCGTTCCCCTCTCACGGAATGTTTCTCGTGCTGCGCTGGAGCGGCTTGCTTCTGCTTGCCTTCGCTGGTGTCCGAGGGCATTCGCTGACCTACTGGATTTTCGTCGCGATGCTGGCGGGATTCGAGTTGGGGATTGACCAGCCAGAGTTTGCCGTGCGTCTCCGCGTGCTGGGCGATATTTTTCTGCGATTGATCAAGGTGATTGTCGCGCCGCTGATTCTGGGAACGCTGGTGACGGGCATCGCTGCCCACGGCAACCTGAAAAAAGTGGGACGAATCGGGCTGAAGAGCCTGATTTATTTCGAGGTCGTCACCACGATCGCGCTGTTCCTGGGGATTAGCGCGATCAATCTGACGCGGGCGGGCGAGGGAGTGCATCTTCCCGCGCCAGCGGCGGACCAGGCCGCTGCGCCGACAACAGCACTGAAGTGGGATGATTTTCTGCTGCACGTTTTCCCGGAAAACATTGCGAAAGCTGTCGGTGACAACCAGATTCTGCAGGTGGCCATGTTCGCGGTGTTGTTCGGGATCGCGCTGACGCTGGTGCCGGAGAAAACACGGCAGCCGATGCTGGCGCTGGCCGAATCCCTGGCGCAGACGATGTTCAAGTTCACAAATATCGTGATGTACTACGCGCCGATCGGGGTTGGCGCGGCGATGGCTTACACCGTGGGGCACATGGGGATCAGCGTGCTCCTGCCGCTCGGGAAACTGGTGCTGACCGCGTATGGGGCGCTGCTGGCGTTTCTGCTGGTGGTTTTGCTGCCGGTGACTTTGCTGGCGCGCATTCCGCTCGTTCGCTTCCTGAAGTTTGTTGCTGAACCTGCGACGATTGCGTTCGCGACCAGCACTTCGGAAGCCGCTCTGCCACGGGCGATGGAGTCGATGGAGGAGTTTGGCGTGCCGCGGCAAATCGTGGCGTTCGTGATTCCCGCGGGGTATAGCTTCAACCTGGATGGTTCAACGCTATATTTGGCCCTGGCGTCGATTTTCGTCGCGCAGACGGCCGGGATGCACATGTCGTGGCCGGAGCAGCTCCTGATGGTGTTCACGCTGATGCTCACGAGCAAAGGCATTGCCGGCGTTCCTCGCGCGGTTCCCGTGGTTCTGCTGGCGACGGCGTCCACGTTTCATCTTCCCACCGAGCCGATCTTCATCATCCTCGGTGTGGATGCGTTGATTGATATGGCGCGAACGTCGGTCAACGTTATTGGCAACTGCCTCGCGAGCGCCGTCATTGCGCGCTGGGAAGGCGAACTTTCCAATGCGAGTGGCGAAAGTCTGCAAAAATGCGAATAGGCCTAATTTCGCCCTTCTTCAATCAAACTTTTTGCGGTCACTTCAGGAACCTTTTTCGTGCCCTTGCGAATTCTTTCAAATTTTCTGAAAATGTTCTGTAACTCAGCAGTTTCGCGTGGCGGGGGACCGATGATCGCGACAAGCTTGTCTTGCCTGGTCAGTCCGGTGCGTTCACCACGAGCGGCACGTTCCAGGATTTCTGAAAATCTTTTCTTTGCTTCCTGCAAATTGAACGTGCGCATCGAAACACTTCCGCCAAACAGATCTATCTAGGTTATTTAGTGGGCGGCGAGGGCCGGGGTTTCGGCCTTGATGTAGACGCCAAGGGCGGCGCCGACGCCGGCTCCCGGGGAGACGCGGTGGCCTTGATCGCCGAGGGATTTTTCCATGGCGGCAAGGAGTTGCAGCACGAACGGCTTCTGGCTGCAGTAACCCATCAAGCCGAGGCGCCAGATCTTGTCCTTGAGGGGGCCGAGGCCGCCGGCGATTTCGATGTTGAATTCGTCGAGAAGCTGATTGCGGAATTTTGCGTCGCTCACGCCCGCGGGAATCATGACCGCGGTGACGGTCACCAGGCGGTCCTTCGGGTTTTCGACGAGGAGCTTTAATCCCAGCGCTTCGACGCCGGCAATCAGCGCCTGCTGGTTCAGCTTGTGCTTGGCCCAGCGGGCTTCGAGGCCTTCTTCGAGCACAATCCGCATCGCTTCGCGCAGCGCATAAATCAGGGAGATCGGAGGGGTGTGGTGATAGAGGCGGTCCTTGCCCCAATAATTCATCGCGGTGGAGAGATCGAAATACCAGCTCTGCACTTTTGATTTGCGGTTGCGGAAGGCTTCTTCCGCGCGTGGGCTGACCGTGATGGGCGACATTCCCGGAGGCGCGCTGATCGCCTTTTGCGAACCGCTGAAACAAATATCGATTCGCTGCTTGTCCACGTGAAGCGGCACTGCAGCGAGGGAAGCGACCGTGTCGACAACAAGCAACGAGCCAAACTCATCCGCCACTTTGCGGAAAGGATCGATGTCCGTGAGGACGCCGGAAGAAGTCTCTCCCTGAGCGAGGCCGATCATTTTAATCTTGCGGCCCTTCGCTACCTTGCGCACATCTTCCGGATCGACGGGCTTCCCGTAGGGTGCCTGAACGATATGCACGGTCGCGGGCGTGTGCTGCGCGATCACGTACATGCGTTCGGAAAATGTGCCATTGACGCAGCAGATCGCTTCATCGCCCGGCTCCAGCGAATTCAGCACGGCCGCTTCGATGCCGCCCGAGCCCGACGCGGAGAGCGGAAACGTGACGCGGTTTTCCGTCTGGAAAATCTGGCGCAGCAGGGTCTGCGTCTCGTCCATGCAGCCGCGAAACCAGGGATCCATGTGGCCGACTAGTTGGGTGGCCAGCGCGCGATAGACTCGCGGGTCGATAGAGGAGGGGCCCGGAGTCATCATCAGGCGTACAGGAGGATTGAGTTCACCGATGGGATTAGTCATTTCTTAACCTCGTGGCGGATTCGCTTGCAACCGAAGCGGAAGTACCAGTGTCCCGCAGGGGGGAGCAGCGGCGCAACCGACAAATTGGCTGCAGAGGAGAGCCTGACTGGTGATTGGTGACTGGTGGAAGAAGGGAGGGCGGCCCGAGAAATTGACGAGTATGGGTGACGTGCTTTGGAGGAATTGGTTGGACCGGAGGGGGTACACCCGGGTTTCTTGGTAAAGAGTGGGGAAGACGTTGGAGGAATGGGAGATAAGGGTGATACGGAAAATGAAAGAGTGCGCAAGCAGCGACCAGACTGCGGCTGCGTCGACGCGGAATCAATTGCTGCCTAGGATCGCGAGCGAGGACATGGTGATCACGGGGCCGCATATGAATTTTCCTGCCCTGGGTCGCTTGCACAAGGGGGGTAGTGGGTATAGCTGGGCGCCGGTGGTATTTACCGATCAATGGGACACGAAGTAGTAGTGCCGCCTGACAACCAGCCATATACTTCGCCTTCATGACAGGGGGGCAGTCATGTCCACCCAGCGCCTAACGCTGGAGCGCAAGAAGATAGGAGAATTTATGGAGCCGCCAACAAAAGAGAATTTTCATGAGAATTTGCGATTTAGATTTGTGAGAGGTCTTGCTGTTTGTTCAGCGGTGATCAGCCCCTTACTTCTAATTTCGTTTTCATCCGCATTTGCGGGTGGTCAGCACGGTTTTTCAATCACAGTGTTCACCTCCCCCGACGACCAGTTTTGGGTTAACTCCGTCATTATCGAGGGAACACGTGAAGTGATGTTGGTCGATGCGCAGTTAACAAAAACCAGTGCTGAAAAAGTACTGCAGGAAATCAGAGAAACCAGAAAGCCGCTGTCAATTATCTACATTACCCATGAGCACGCCGATCACTTTCTTGGTCTGGAGGTTTTTAGGGAAGCATATCCCAGGGTGAGAATAATTGCGGATTCTGGGGTAGTTGATCGAATCAACCGAGTCTATCTAGAGAAGATAGATAAATGGAAAAAGATCTTGGGCTCGGACGCAACCTCTCACGTTGTTGCTATCGAAAAAGTCGACGGCAACTTTATTGAATTTGAGAGCTCAAGAATAGAAGTTCTTAAAAACATCCAAGGCGACACCGATGAAAACACGATGCTTTGGATTCCTGGACAGAGAATTCTGATTGCCGGCGACGTTTTATTCAACAACATGCACGTTTACACCGCGGAAACGGATAGTAAGGCTAGAGAGAAATGGCTGAACTCATTAAATAAAATCAGAGAATTAAAACCTTCGGTTGTTATCCCCGGACATAGCAAGGTTGGAGCTCCCCTTGACGCGAGTACCGCCGTGGATTTTACGGAAAACTATTTATTAGTTTTTGAAGAAGAACTCAAAACAGCCAAAGATCCGGATAGCCTTATTAATACCATGAAGGGGAAATTCCCATCCTCTGACCTCCTCTTGGCAATCGAACGAGGCGCGAAGGCTAATGTTAAACCCTGACAAACAGACCTTGCGCATCCACTAGCAAGAACTGCTAGAACCGCTTAAGATGTCGAGTCCCTCTCTGCCCGCCGCAAACTGGCATGGCAACCATTGAGTAGGAGGTTCACGATGATGACGAACGAAAGCCGAATGCAAAATGTGGTCAACCAACCGGCTGCGGCAAATGGGCTGGCAATCGTTCGTATTACGATCGGAGCAATGTTGGTGTGGGTCTTTTTCGAAAATCTGGGGAAGGGTCTTTACACTCCCGCGGGCTACGCAGGCCTGATCAACTATTATATAAAGTCGAGCCACTCGCCGGCCGTGTGGAAGGCAGTTATGGGTTTGGCCGCGAGCCACGCCGCAATGGCGGCTCCGCTGCAGGCGATTGCCGAGATTTCTCTTGGGATCCTGCTGGTCATTGGTCTGCTGACTCGCCCGGTCGCGCTGGTAGCGTTTCTATACCTGGGCAGTCTGTGGATATCTGAGTTGGGCACGTCGTGGATCTGGGAACTGCTGGTTCCGGTGCTTGCCTCGCTTGGGCTTGTAGTGGGGCGGGCCGGCCGAGCATGGGGCGTTGACGCCTTGCTGGCGCGGCGCTGGCCGTCCTCTTTATGGTGGTGAGTTGAGGCAAGATTAAATGCGAGTGTCGGTCGTGATTCCCACGCACAATGAAGCGCACTCCATCGGCCGCGTGCTGGCTGATCTCCCGGCCGAACTGGTCGCTGAGGTCCTGGTTGTGGATAGCAATTCCACCGACGGGACCGCCGAGATCGCCGCAAAGATGGGAGCCCGCGTCCTCCACGAACCTCGGCGCGGTTACGGGCGCGCTTGTTTGACTGGGCTTGCGAATACGCAAAATCCGGATGTCGTCGTTTTCCTCGACGGAGACTACAGCGACCGCCCTGCGGAGTTGCCAATGATCTTGGCTCCGATCATCGAGGGGCGCGCTGACATTACGCTCGGTTCGCGCCTCGGCGGCAAAAGCAACCCCGGCGCGCTACCGTGGCACCAAGCATTCGGCAATCGCCTGGCCGCCGGCCTGATCCGGCTTTTGTACGGCGTGAAGATCAGCGACCTCGGTCCGTTTCGCGCCGGCCGCGCAGAAGTGCTGCGCGCCCTCGCCCTCGAAGAGACTACCTACGGCTGGGCGGTGGAAATGATCGTGAAAGGGGCCATCGCGGGATTTCGCATCGTGGAAGTACCTGTGAGCTACCACCCGCGCATTGGAACGTCCAAAATTAGCGGGACAGTGAAGGGCACGATAGGAGCAGGGTGGTTCATCCTGAGCCGGATCGTGGGTTATTCTTTTCGACGTCGAAAGACGGGAGCGCCGCGACCGGCGTAAATCCCGAGGGACCAACCTCTCATGGAATCCTCCAGCCAGACCGCTGAGTCTCTTTCTCACCCAGGCCGCACGTTAGTCATCATGGCGAAGGCGCCAAAGCCCGGCATGGTCAAGACGCGTCTCATGGAGAGCCTTCCTGCTGCCGCAGTGACGGCGCTGTATCGCTGTCTTTTGGAGGACACGCTCGCGCTGGGAATGTCATTGAAGAGAGTGGAGGTCGCGGTGATGTGCCCCGAGGCGGATCAGGAGGAATTGGCGCAGCTATTAGGCAATCGAGTGCAGGTCGTGGCGCAAACAGGCGAAGGTCTGGCAGCAGGACTCATCTCTGTTTTTCGACATTTCACTGCCGCCGGCCGGCAGCAGGTGATCGCATTCAATAGCGACAGTCCCCACCTCGCGCCGTCGGTTCTGGCGAGCGCGTTCGAAATTCTCGCCACGCAAGACGTGGTTGTCGGGCCAACCCACGATGGAGGCTACTATCTGGTTGGCGCCAAGGCCGCTCACCCGACGCTCTTCGAAAGCGATGGTCTGGGAACAAAGAGTGCGCTCGACAGATTGCTGACGCGCACGAAGGCGCTGGAACTCTCAACCGGCTTCACGGAGCCCTTCTATGACATCGACGTCGCAAACGACTTGATCCTGCTGGCTCGGGAATTGCGGCTCGCTCCCGCGAAGGCCCCAAGGACTGCGGAGTGGTTCGGCGAATGGCGGCAAGAAGTCACGCAACTTGGCCATTCTGCGGGCGAGTTGTGAAACTCTCACCCTCGCATAGGTTTTAAGGCCTGGCCGCCATCTTGCTTGACTCGCTGGCGATGGGCCGCACTATAATGTTCAGCGGACCCGGCCGAGTAAAGGCAACCGCACCATGCGATTTTCGTGTCCATAGACCTTCGTACATCATCCAAACCGAAGTTCCATTCAATCACTGAGGAGGATATCCATGACCAAGTTGCGCCCTTTGATCACGATCCCTTGCCTGTTGCTGGGGATGCTGCTGTTTGCAGGCAGTTCCCAGGCACAGACGCGCTCACCCATAGTCGACCAGCTTGCGAAGACCTATGGCCTTGATTCGTACGGGCAAATTGAAGCGGTCCGGTATACGTTTAATCTGGAGCTTCCGGCCTTAAAAGTGAGTCTGTCGCGTACCTGGACGTGGGAGCCCAAGACCGGGAAGGTAACCTATGAATCCAAAGATAAGGATGGCAAGCCGGTCAAGGTTAGCTACAACCGGAATCAGATCAACAGCGCGCCAGCCAACGTGAAAGACGACATCGATCCGGGGTTCGTCAACGACAACTATTGGTTCATCTTCCCCTTCCACGTTTCCTGGGACACCAGCGCCACCGTGACCGTGACGGAGAAACAAAAATTGCCCATCGGAAAAGGGACGGCAACACTCGTGTCGGTTAAATATGGGGCGGAGGTTGGCGGCTACACGCCGGGAGATACATGGAATCTTTACGTCGGACCGGAAGGCCGAGTCGTGCAGTTCGTCTATCTGCGCGGCGGCCCGAAGAAACCTAGCAATGTCACCACCACCTGGGCAGGCTACGAGAAAGCCGGCCCACTCCTCGTCTCAACCGAACATCGCGGAACGGCGGACGGCAAGCCGGCCCACATTTTCTTTTCGAATGTGGCCTACAAGCTGGCGGGCTCAGACAAATGGATGGACGCGACTCCGGCTAAGTGACGCCGCTTTTCCTTACGAACCAGGCTATCGCGCAATCACAACGGTGGTGCAGGAGCTGCCGAATTTGGGGAGATCGCGATTCGCGGCCATGCGGATGTCCAGCCGGGGGCGCTCTCCCCGAATGACCGGGCAATAAAAATCCGGCTGGGGTAGCGCCCCTTGCAGGCGTCGTCGCCCTGCGCATCCTCCGTGACATGGTTCTCGAAACTCGCAAGACTGGCACGCTCTTGGAAGTGTGCGCGCCTGCTCAAAGGGCGCAGAGTTCAGAATCTCGGACCCTGACAATATCAACTCGGACAGCCGCTCTCCCGGGCCGGGCCAATAAACGCAAGGCTGCGTTGTGCCGCGTGGCGTAACTCGCACGGTATTTACGCCACATCCTCCCCGGAGCGGCGGAAGGCCCGCCATCGCCCGAACCAGCGGCTCGCCAATGGCGATTACATCCGTTTCCGCAAAGAGACGCAGGAACCCCTCCCAATACTCTTCGTAAGACAACGCGTAGATGTCGGATCGCACCGCCTGGTATACGTTCACACGCAGGGGAGCGTCAAAGCGTTTGGCTACTCGCGCGACCTGCGCCAGACGGAGGTAGTTCGCCTTCATCATGACCGCAACCACGGTTACAGGCACGCCAAGCCTTACGCAACGCTCCGCTTGGCGCTGGATCAGTTCCCAATTGCCGTCCCCGCGCTGTGCATCCTGTTCCGCTTGCGTCGGGTAATCGAGAGAAAACTCAATATCGTGAAAGGCGCGCAAGTCATGGTCTTCCAGAACTGCAACGCTGTGGCCGTTGGAAGTGATCGTAAGCTTGATGGGTTGTGTGCGCAGGTACGCCAGAATTGCTTTGAACTCCGGATGCATGCCGTTCTCGCCGGTGCCCAGATTCACGGAACGGATCGGCAGGCGTTCCACGACGGACTTCACCTGATCCAGAGAGAGGCGATCCGCTCGAGTCGGATCGCGGTAGCAGAAGGAACAAGCGAGATTGCATTCGTTGGTGAGCCCGAGCCCAAGCGAAATCGTGGCGGTAGGTGCCCTCACGCCGGATGTGGTGGCCGAAACTTGGAGAGGGATGTTGGTCACGCACCGTCCTCCGCCACCGAACTTACGCAACGTGCCAGCCAGTGTGTGTAGCGGGAGACTGCCGCATACTCTGGCCGGCAGCCCAGCTTCCGCTCCAGTTCAAAGATCCGTTCGTAGTCCGCGGTGCGAGAAACCCGCGGCGGCAAATAGTCCGCAAGGACGCGTACGCCGCGCTCGGCAATCGCCGCCAGCGACGCCGCTTTCAGCATGGCTCGCAAGCTGTCCGGCGTGAATAGTCGCACCCTGCCTCCGTAAAGGGCTTCTTGTCCCCACTCAGCGGTGAGGCCATTTTTTGCTGCAGCCAGATCGCCTGCTTGGATAGCCGCCTTGAACACTTCACCTGCCTGGTTCCGCACGAGAACGGACAATAACGCCGATGAATCCCGCAAGGCGCGAGCCGCAGCGCACAACACGGCACCCGGGTCGTTGCAATATTCCAGGAAGTTGTGGCAAAGGATTACATCGAACGATCGCTTGCGGAACAAGTTCGCCAATTGGGTAGCGTCGCCGTGTTGCAATACGACCTTGTCCGCAACCCCTGCTTCGTGTGCCGCGCGCTTTGCGATATCCAGCATCGCGGGAGAGGAATCCAGCAGCGTGACGTGAATGCCGAGTTGCGCCAGGCGAACCGCCGTCGCTCCCGTTCCGCCCCCGAGATCAAGCGCACACAACGACGCTTTGGCCTGCAGGGGAAGAAAATCCTGCAGATTGGCAAAGGCCAGGTCGGAGCGCAACCGGCCCTCGGGCGTCTCGAGATACGCGGCATACTTGTCCGCCCCGCTCTGGAAGCGTTCGCTGTCGGCCTCGGCAGTCATCATCATGCGACCCTCGAGCGAAGTCGATCCCCATCCAATCGCTCGCAAGAAGCAGTGTCCCGCAGGGGAGAGCGGCCGCGCAACCGACAAATTGGCGGGCTTTGTAGCGGCCACCTTCTGAGGTGGGCGTGCGGCGTATCGTGGGACCAATGCGCTCGGGAGAAATTGGCGGGTGGAAGAGTTAATTTGTAGCTGAGGGCGGTCGTTCCGCAACGTTTCAAGAACTGGACTCTGCCCATACTTCTTCCTGTGAGGATGCCCGACGCCCAGCTCGCAGAGCTGCTCGTACTCACAAAGCCGTAGCCAGCCTCGAACGGCGGGTTCTCCAGCGATAAACGCTTACCGGCGCAATGGTCGCTGCTCCAACCAGTAGCCAATATTCTTGTTCGTTCACTCCTGTGCTAAAGAATGTTAAGGAATCTTTGTAGTAAGGGTGATCGGTTGTCTTTTCGCCAGATCAGAGAAAAGGGCACCAGCACTTTCAGATCTACGATAGGCAACAAAGCAACGCCTCTTGGGCATTGCCATCTTGCAGAATCACTGACCAAAGCGACACCCAACCTGCAGGCGACCAAACTAAGAATCGTGGCATGGTCATCGGCTTCTTGCACAATCCGCGGTGATTTCAAGCCCCCGCGGAAACACGCCCGCATCAAACGGTCATAGGCGGCAGGGTTTGTCCGGCGGGGAAACCAAACAAAGGGAACGTCATTCAGGTCGCTCAGTCGGAGCCTAGTCTGTCTGGTCAGGGGATGCCCCTTCGGCGCGGCGAGGACCACCTTGTGTTGTGCCACCAGCCGCTGATCCAATTCTTTACCCAACGTGGTCATGTTAACTACGAAACCCGCATCAAGTCTGCCCGACCGTATGGCTT
>Ga0210410_10001191_pt1 | contig 24980 bp, 19 predicted proteins | sample IncBWC4MmetaG_FD_161058 | JGI IMG/M metagenome (GOLD analysis project Ga0210410, IMG submission 161058) | Forest soil microbial communities from Barre Woods Harvard Forest LTER site, Petersham, Massachusetts, United States - Inc-BW-C-4-M | ecosystem: Environmental > Terrestrial > Soil >... | reverse complement strand
TTGCTGGATATGGTGGTGCAACTCTACGCGCCGCTTCCTGCGGCCAGCCTGGTCTATGTGTGCAGACTGCTAAGCTATGGAGTGCCGCACCTGGCCGCCGAGGTGCGGCAGCTCCAGGAGCACGCCAAATCTCGCTATACCCATGCCCAGGTCGACGGCCTGCTGTGGTTCTGGCCGCAGGGCGAGAACCCCGGGGCTGTCCGGCACCAGGTCGACGACAGGCTGCGCTTCCTCGCGCCCTTCGACCCCGTGGTCTGGGACCGACGGCGCTTCCAGTTGTTCTGGAGTTGGGAATACAAGCTGGAGGCCTATGTGCCAGCCCACAAGCGCCGCCTGGGCCATTACGCTATGCCCATGCTATGGGGCGAGCAAATGCTGGGCTGGGCCAATCTGAAGGTGGTCGATGGACGGCTGCAGCACGAACTGGGCTTTGCCGGTCTACGGCCAGGCGGCAGCGCCTTTCGGCGGGCGCTGGACGAGGCGTTGCAGCAGATGCAGGAGTTTCTGGAACTCTAGCACGCGCAGTTACTTCATTTAAATAGACGACGGAGCGGTTAGACATGGACCCTCGATGCAAGAGGAGTCCATGTTCAAAGTTTTATATTGTTGCAATCGGACCATCGAACGTCACACCAATAGCCCGCTGGCAGACTCGCGTCGGCGGTATCAAATGCAACGCAGATGCTTGCAGTCGGCCAGACACAAACCACTGTACTGAATGCAGGACTAGAAAGACAAAGAACGCGTTGGCAGCAAAAGCGAAATACACAAAGAAACCGTCCAGAATAGAGGCCCTGCTGCTGTCGGCCGTCCACCGAACGAACCACAATCCAAAAGAAGACGATTCCAAAAAGATAGAACGTTGCCAAGATGAGCTGGCGTACATTGGCAGAACGGGCGTGAAGCGAAGCTACAGAGCGTTGAAGAGCAGCCGCGTGCGATTTTCGGGACAGCACCCCGAACCCTCAATACCTCTTGGAAACAGCTCCAACCGAATGAATGATGTTCCGAAAGCGGATTTGGGGAAGGAGCCATCGGCTATCGAGGGTTGTACCAGCCCGGCGGGAGCTCGTCCTGCAACTTTTCCTCAAGCGCTTTGAGCTTTACCACGAGATCCTTGAGCTGCTTTGGAGTGCTGCCTTCGGCGTAGGTAACGGACTTCTTGACATGGTCGCTGAACTTCACCTCGACGAATTCGTCCAAGCCATCAACGCACGAAGCACATGAAGTCCGATCTGGAAGAGCAGAGAGTTCGTCGCGATCCACAAGCGCCTGAATCTCCTGCCAATGCTCTCCCGACAGGTCTGCGCGGACCTTCAGATTGGTGTGTTGGCGCTGCGGTATAGGCGTCCATGTTTCAGTCAAGGTGGCCTGCCCGTCACTGACGTGTAATTCGGGCGTGTAGCCGTCGCCCGTTCCTCCGAACTGGCCAAACCGAATGCTCACCACGCGTACTGGTTTGCCCTGCTTCTTATGCTCGTTCCGCTTCTGAGCACTCGGAGCGCGCGGGGTCACCATGCCGAAAGTGAAGCACGCCAAGAGCACCAACAAGCCTAAGCGGCCCGCGCCGATGATCGTCCTGCGTGCGATGTGCCTCGATGGCATACTCCAGCTGCTCTTTCGTGACATCCAGTCAGTGACGCAGGATCTTCTCCAACACAGCATGGAGGATCTCCGAAAAGCTTGGAGGCTGCTGAAGGAGGATCGCCACTCTCCACCCCGCAGGAATTCGGATGCCTTCTTCCGTTCCGTCGAAATGACCATCCGGTGCTGATCGCACGCCAATCTTTACCAGTTACAACTCATCCTAGCATGTGCAAATTTTAAGCCGGGCAGACTCTGAGGATAGGATGCTCTCACAGCAACACCAAATCCGCTGGGCACAGCTTCGTGTTGATCAAGAGCCTGCGGAAGGTGCCGGGCAGAACTCACTGGGTGAATCGTCGGCAAACAGGAAGTAATGACGCGAATTGCGTCTCCTGGAATTACTTCCGCATAGCCCGTGACACCCATTCGGGACCGCGTCGTTCAGCGGCTGCGGCGAGGTCACTTCGACGAGTGCCCGACTGATCGGGCACTTGGACATGGAAGTTTCTACCCGCGCAGGCAGCGGTAAACGTCCAAGAGCATCTTCCTTTTGCATTAACTATGCCATCACACCTGTACCTCCGGCTGGTAGCAGGCTGGCTTTGGGAAGTAGTAGTGTGGAGACATCCAGGGCACCACGAATCTGCCCGAGGAGAACACAGCTATGGGTCTTCTCGACTCCATGGTAAGCCGGGCTTTTCGAGATGAACACACTGGCCGCGTGGTCGTTTTTAGCGGGGATCGCCGCGGTCGAGGCTACATCGTACGTTCTGCATCCGACGAACTGAAGATCAAATCATTCCTCAAGATGTTTTACATTGCTTATTTTGCCATTCTTTGGCTAGGGATGTTCGTAGCGAATGGATGCTCGACGTTTATCATCCATCTGGATGGAATGGGCAGGCCAGCCGCGCATATGCTCCGAATTATGGGCATTGCTCTGGGAGTTTATTCCGTTGTCGTAGGGCTGCCATTTATCTTTCTTTGGAGAACCTACAAGAAGGCAATCTTGGGCTTTGTTTCAGCCCAAGACGCGGTTTCGGTATCCGACGGTGCCGTGATGCGACAACGCCGGATTGTGGCTCTGGTGCTGATTACGTTGGGTTTCTTAGTGTTAGGACTTGGTATTTTTTGGCTCATTCGGGCCAAATAGTTTGCTCCAAATTGGCTGATTTTAACCAAGATCGTGAACGAGTTTTCGCGCGCCCGTAAGAGTGGAAGCAGTAGGCGTGTCGATTCGAGTCGCCACACCAGATAGTCCCCGGATCGTCGGCAAACAGGCAGTAATTTGGTTACTTCCTGTTTGCCCGTCATTCGCCCAGAATTGAGTCGGACGATACCGAGTCAAATCAAAAGCAATTCCCCCAACGGGATTTCGGGCCCGTTATTCGAAACTCGTATCTACGAGTCGCGCGTTATACGCTCAATTGAACCCAACACCTCGGGTAACCTTGATCGCCTCGGCGAATGGGGCGGCATCCGCGTTCTAGTCGTTTCCCAGCGTCAGTTCCAAGCATTGCTCATTCAACGGGCAGCTGCCGAAGCTGCGCTCAACAGTTTGATTACATCGGCATGGCCGTACTGAGTCGCAAGTGTCAGCGCAGTGTGATCGAGCTGGTCTTTGGCCCCGACCTTGGCACCTTTGTCGAGGAGAAGTTTCACGACACCAGCCTGGCCTAGCCGCGCGGCCCAGATCAAAGGCGTCCACCCCCACTTGTCCTTCGCCTCAATGTTTGCATTCCTCGTCAGCAGGAGTTCAACTGCATCGGACTTGCCCTGGGCGGCTGCTTTGAGCAAGCCCCGGTCAGACTCGGCTTGGATCTCAGCTCCGCTTTCCAGCAACAACTTGGCCGCGTCAGCACCGTTGTTCCTAGCTGCCAGCATCAGTGCTGTGTCGCCGCGGTTGTCCTTAGCTTCGATCTTGACACCCTTCGAGAGGAGAAGTTGTGCCACGTCGGCATAGCCGTTCCAGGACGCCAGGATCAAAGCCGTGCTGCCATCTTTGTTCCTGGCCTCCATGTTGGCTCCCTTTTCCAGTAAAAGCCTCACGACTTCCAAATGACTCGTCCACGATTGTCTAGCTGCGTCGAACTCCCCAGTCCAAGCTGCCAGAGTCAGTGCCGTATTCCCATCGCCATCTTGGGCCTCCAAGCTCGCGCCCTTGTCCAGCAGAAGTCTGGTTGCCTCAGCATGGCCGTTTCGAGCCGCAAGACTCAAAGCAGTTTTGCCGAACTGATCCCAGGCCCCGACATCGCCACCTTTGTCGAGGAGAAGCTTCAGCATACCGACGTGGCCAGTTCTGGCGGCCAACATCAACGGCGTCTGAAGGAAGGTGTCCTTGGCCTCGGTGTTGGCCCCCTTCTCAAGCAGCAGACTGACGACGTCCGTCTGGTTCTGCTGCGCGGCCCAAGTCAGTGCCGTCCATCTAGACTTGTCCCTGGCTTCGATGTTTGCGCCCTTCTCCAGCAACAGTCTCACCTCATCGAGCTTGCCTCGCCCCGCGGCATTAAGCAAAGCGCTGTCAGATTCGACCTCCGCGTGAATGTTTGCGCCCTTGTTCAGAAGCAGCCTGGTGAGTTCCGGGTCACCCGTATGCGCCAGTGCAGTCTCGCCACTGTTGTCTCGGGCCTCGAGGTTGGCGCCTCTGTCCAGGAGCAGACTGACTAGGTTGCTCTCACTCTCACCGAGCGCCAACATCAATGCCGTCCTGCCGTCGGTATATCTGGCCTCGGTACTGGCTCCCTTGACTAGAAGCTGCTGGGCCGACGAAGAATCGTTTTTGATTATGGCTGCGATCAATTCCTCGTTTAGGAGGATTCGCGCTATCTTTTTCTTCGTCTCCGAGGCGGAATTGGATTGAGGTGCGAGTTCTATCGACTTCGCATAATCCTGACGGGCTTCCGCATTGCGATTTAATTTCTCGAAGGCATCGCCAAGATTCAGGTACGCGATTGCGCGCTTAGGGTCCGCGCCGATGGCCTTCTGGAACCAGGACACGCAGGCTTCGTATCTTCCCATTTTGTAGAACGCGAAACCCGTATTGTTTGCGAATTGAGCAGTCGAGGGATCAAGCCGAGCCGCTTCGGCGAACTTGGCGGCAGCCGCTTCGTAATTCTTTTCCTTCATCAACTGCATGCCTTCTTCGTTCCGGGCTGCCGCGGGACTAGTAGCGGGTTGGTGGTCTTCCCGACTTTGCTTGGACTTCAATGCATGAACCGAAACTTCGTACAATATTTGCACTACTTCGGCATGGTGGTTCTCCCTCGCCAGCTTCGGTGCCGTATTGCCGTAGCTGTCTTTGGCTTCAATGTCAGCGCCCTTCGCCAGCAGCAGTCTTACAACATCTGCGAACCCAGCCTCGGCCGCGACCGTCAGCGCCGTGCCGGAAGCTGGATACTGTGGCTTGGCCTCGACGTTGGAGCCTTTTTCCAGTAGGAGTTTCAACACGTCGAGACAGCGGGCCTCCGCGGCCGAAGTCAGCGCCGTGCCGCCACCTGCGCCCTCGGTCTCGATGTTAGCGCCCTTATCTACCAGCAGCTTTACGACGGCGGGACGGCCTTGCCAAGCCGCCCAGATCAACGGGGTCCAAGCCAAAAGGTCTCTGACCTCAATGTTGGCGCCCTTCTCCAGCAACACCTTTACCTGGTCGGCCCTGCCCTCGGCCGCGGCGCGCAACAAAGCATTGCTAGTCTCGTCGTCAGCGTTCAAGACGGCCCCCTTCTCCAACAACAGTCTGGCTGTGTCCGACCTGCCAGAATTCTGCGTATGCATGAGCGAGGTGTAGCCAGACTTATCTTTGATGTTGACGTTGACGCCCTTGTCGAGAAGCCGCCGAACCTCTGCGGTGTCGCCATTCTCTGCAGCGACGAGCAGATCAGTCTCCAAGGGGTTCTGGGCTGATGCCGGTCTAGCTGCTAACAACAAGACAAGTTGGAACACGGCCACTACCAGCAAGGTCCTTTTCATGGGTCGCTCCTGCGGGAACGCGCGTTTTGTGCAGCGACTGTCGTTCCGGCTCGATAGAGTTGATTTCCTGCGTGCTTTCGCCGTTGGTTCTTAGCGTTCTTCTGTACTTACGATTGAAAAATACGGCGAGAGCTCCTTCGACCATCCGTCCACGTATTTTCCGGTTGCCCACTGCACCATTGCAGGCTTCCCGCTAATCTCCATCTGAGCGAGGGGCCTTCCCACTCTTCCTCCGTGCAGCGAGGCAACAATCAAGTGGTTTTCTGCAAAAACCAGGATCAAATCATGAGTCGGAGAAGAAAAAGCATCCTCGGCCTTTGCGTAAGCGGTAGCGATCGCTTTCCATTCCGGAAACATTTGGTCGTATCCAACAATGTTCTTTGGAGGCAAAACGGATACAGCGCATTCGGTGTGGTAGCCGCGCGCGGCTCCCGTTGCGTATCCAAGTATCCAACCATAGACCCACTGTTGACGGCTTCGCTTGATACCGTAGGTCACCTCTTGGGCGTTCTTCAGGAAGTCCTCATCTCTGAATTCGTCCTTATTGTCTGGGTCAATGCAGGCATCCAGATCTTTCGCCCCAACGGCGTCCGGGATGGAGGGGGCGGCCCCTCGTACCATCAACCATTCCCCCGCTCTTCCCTCAATCGCGGGACCATCCGTGATCTTCAAAACGCTGTACATTTCACTCGCGCCAGTGCCCCCACCTGAACTGATAACGGTTTGAGTTTGATAGAAAGAAATGTAGTCGGGACCCAAGAAGGTCAGTTCCTGCTTCGGACTCTCAGCTGACTCTTCTTCCATCCTATCCACGAGACTCTTGTCACTTTCCTGCTCTTGTATCTGCAAATCATTCTTGGCTTCCGGGGACTCTGATTTCGCGGGTGCGGCGTCCTTCCAAGGTGCTGCGTCCCTCCCCTTCTTGAGTGGCACAGCCCACAATCTGCCGACTCCAGGAGGCACGTCTGCCGTCGCTGGATCGCTTTTATTCGTCTCTGGGACTGCGACCCCCTCTGCAGGAGCCCACTTGACTTCCGGTCGCACTCGCCAGAAGCCGTCTTTTCTCGGGACCACGTAGTCCCCAGTAGACATGATTCGGATCTTCCCCTCGACCGGCGCGATCCACAGCGTCTGCCCGTTGCTCAGCCCAACCAGCGCTCCGGAACGCGGTACCATCTCTTGCTCTTGTTGCGCGGGCCGAGAGGTAGCCTGTTGCGCTTGCCCGCACAACGCCAAGGCCAAGTTCACCGTCAATCCGAAGATCGCTGCACTCAGTTCCTTCCTCATTTTTTCGGCCTCTGCGTGTTCGCCTTCTCCCGCCGCGACCAGTACCCTATAGGGTCACTCATCTGGAAGCTGCACGGGTGATTTCACTATCTTTGTGTGCTCCAATTATCTCTTAACTCTACCGATACAAATTGCGGCAGGGATTTCACCCACCCTCTGTTGTCTCGCTCGATCCACAACACTTGTTCGCACCCGCGCACACAATCCGGCCCAACTTCCAGCCAGGTCGTAGATGCTGGCGGCTGCGATTGATGAAAGAGTTGAGCGTTGGGGAGGTTTGGCAACGTACAGGCCGATCCGGATTCCGGCGCGGACGGCTTCGTTCAACGCCGTAATCGGAAACTTGGTTTTTCGGACGCTCACGCGTTACTTGACGGAAAGACATCCCGCTACTCACTCGGGTACAATCGCTCTTCAACATGGATACACATGGAGTCGTCAATTCGCTATTTGGCGCGCCACGGGCGCTTATCGGCGTCATACATGTCGGTGCCTTGCCTGGTACTCCTTCTAACAGGAAAAACGTCGCAGCGATCGCAGACGAGGCGGTACATGAAGCTCGCGTTTACGAAGCGGCGGGTTTTCACGGTCTGGCAATTGAAAATACCCACGACCGCCCATATTTGAAGAGTTCCGTTGGACCGGAGATCGGTGCAGCGATGGCGGTGGTGGGCTCCGAGGTGCGACGGGGGGCTTCACTACCGTTGGGAATTCAGGTTCTCGCAGGGGCCAATTTGTGGGCTATCGCCGTCGCACACGCGTGCAGCGCGAGCTTTGTTCGAGTGGAGGGGTTTGTTTTCGCCCACGTAGCGGACGAAGGTCTGATTGAGTCCACTGCTGGATCGCTTTTGCGATATCGCCGGACGATTGGTGCCGAGAACGTTCGCGTCTTCGCCGATATCAAGAAGAAGCACTCGGCGCATGCCATCACTGCAGACGTAGACATCGTCGAGACTGCAAAGGCCGCAGAGTTTTTCCAAGCTAATGGCGTAATTGTATCAGGTGTATCCACTGGCCAGCCTGCGGACGCCAGCGAAGTAGAGGCAGTCAGTAGCGCCGTGTCAATTCCTACGTTGATTGGTTCGGGTATCACGCCGGAGAACATCGGGAGTTATTCGTCAGCGGCCGCGTTTATCGTTGGTTCATCAGTCAAACAGGATGGCCTGTGGGAGAATCCCCTTGATGAAAGACGAGTTCTGGCGGTAGTGCGAGCATTTCAAAGATTACCAGCTCCTTGCTAGCAACGCTTGAAACGACCAGGAATTTCAGCTGGGAATGTCCACCCAGTGCGGGTCTGTGATCCGCCAACGATCAGTAAAAGGCATGGGACATACCACTACTGGTCTGGTGGTTCACATCCGCGTCGCTCTCGCAAGGCATTTCTCTGAGTTAGCCGTTTTTGACGCGCGCCGGTCTCAGCTGCACATGACGAATGAAAGGCAAGCCCTGCCAGGACTCACAAGATGTGCATGGCGGCGACCGTGGCATCATCAGTTAGCTGTCCTTGGGAATGTTGGTCAAGCGATACAAAAATCGCGTCCACTACCTCCTCGGCGCGCCGAGCCCTGTTTTCCTCGGCCGCTTTCTTAAGGCCATCGACGCCCCACTCCCAGAGGGTTAGTGGCTTCAATAACTCCGTCCGTGTAGGCGATCACCATATCGCCCGGACACAGGCGCAGAGTGTTTTCTTCGTAGATTGATTCCGTAAAAAGACCGAGCGGAAAGCCCGTGCCATCGAGCCAGGTTAGGGAGCCGTCGTGCCGAAGCACCATCAGGCGGCAGTGGCCCGCACTGGCATAGCGCAGTAGGCGCGTGGACGGATCGTAGACTCCATAAAACAAGGTAGCGAAGCGATCAGCAAGCGAAGCAGTGTGCAGCTGGCGATTCACGGCGCCGAGCACGGCCCCGGGGTATTCTCCGGCGAAAAGGGCCGCAGTTCTTAGAGACGACTGTACATTCGCGATCATGAGCGCCGCGGGCAAGCTTTTGCCGGAGGCATCGCCAATGGCGAAGGCCAGGCGATGGTGCGCAAGGGGGATAAAATCATAGCAGTCGCCTCCCAGGGCCCGGAGTTGCCGGCATCGTGCACTGTAACTGATCCCCTCGGCGGGCACGGCAAAGTGCATAAACCCCTGCTGGACATCGCAAGCCGCCTCCCAGTCCAGGCTAACGTCAACTATCATGGTGTCGCTCATTTTTCATACCTCTGTAATTATGTCGGACTAGAAACGGCGAAATCGACCTGGCAGGCACAAGAAATTTTTTTTAAGACCTTCGAGGGACGATGTCGAGAATCCGGGCCGGGCTCCGACCTATGGTTGAAAAGGCGGAAACACCGCGGAGTGAGGAGGAAACGATTCATGAAATACATTTTGCTGATGAGCGGCACGAGAGCTGGAGTCAGAAGCTATCTTGAGTGGTCCCAGCAAGATAGAGATGGCCATATGGCTGTTCTGCAACGCCTCAACAAGGAACTGACCACCTCCGGGGAATTTGTAGCAACCCAGGGATTGGCGGCACCTCACGAGGCGATGCTGGTGAAGGGCGAAAGAGGCGGCCTGCCAGTGACGGATGGAGTCTTCCCCGAGTCGAAGGAGTTCCTCCTAGGATATTGGATCGTAGACGTCGATACGGCCGAGCGCGCATACGCCGTGGCTGGGCGCATTTCCGCCGCACCAGGACCGGGAGGGGTGTCCACCAATATGCCGATCGAGGTGCGCCGGTTCGCTGGTCACCCCGAGCGTAAGTCTTAGCCGGTCCTGCCTGAGAGCAAAGTGTCCAGGAATGGGTTGAGTAGTCGAGACTCAGTGAACGGGCACGCGCAATAGGCAAGGAAGGAGAGGAGCAAAGGCAGATGAAGTTCATTCTGATGATGACGGGCACCAAGGCCGATTGGGATGAGTACGCGAAGTGGTCTAAGGAAGACCTCGAACGGAACGTTGCATTTATGCGCACGTTCAGCAAGCAACTCAAGGACGAGGGTGTGTTTGTAGCGACCGAAGGACTGGGTTGGCCGAACCAAGCCAAGGTCGTTCGAGCTGGCAAGGATGGTACGCCAATTACGGACGGTATTTTTCCGGAGTCGAAGGAGTTTCTTGCTGGCTACTGGATCGTGGACGTAGAAAACCCGCAAGAAGCTTATAAAATTGCCGCGAGGGTGTCGGCCGCGTCTGGTCTTGGCGGCAAGCCAGGTAGCACCCCCATTGAGGTGCGGCAGGTCCTGGGCGGCCACGCCGATCTGGGACTCTGACACCGTGCACTTGTAGACCAAGAACGATGCCTGAGCTCGCGAACCCTATGATCGAACACCAATTGCGGGAATTGGCGCCACAGGTGCTAAGCCCAGTGGTGCGAAGGTTCCGCGACTTTGCGGCGGCGGAAGATGCCGTACAGGAAGCCTTGATCGCGGCTGCTGTGCAGTGGCCGCGAGACGGCACCCCGGCGAATCCGCTCGGCTGGCTGATCCAGGTCGCTTCGCGGCGAATGGCCGATCACATTCGAAGCGAAGTGGCGCGGCGGCACCGCGAGCAAGTGGTTGCGGAGGAAGCGGAGCGATTGGCGCTGCCAGAGGTCGCAGCGTGTGACAACAGCGAGGACGATACCCTGGTTCTCCTGTTCATGTGCTGCCATTCTGCGCTCACTCCCGCCTCGGCCATAGCCCTGACGCTCCGCGCGGTGGGCGGCTTGACGACGGGGGAAATCGCCAGCGCGTTTATGGTGCCTGAAGCGACCCTGGCCCAGCGCATCAGCCGGGCCAAACAAACCATCCGGGAGTCGGGCATCCCCTTCCAGTTGCCGACGGCCGGCGAGCGTGCTCAGCGCCTGGGAGCTGTCCTGCATGTGCTCTATTTGATCTTCAATGAGGCATACGCGAGCAGTGCCGGGCCCCAGTTGCGCCGGGCGGATCTCTCGGATGAGGCAATTCGTCTCACCCGCATCGTGCACAACCGCGAGCCGAATAACGCGGAGGTTGCGGGACTATTGGCGCTCATGCTTCTGACCGACGCACGGCGCGCGGCGCGAACAGGTCCCGATGGCGACCTGATCCCGCTCGGACAACAAAACAGGACGCTCTGGGATCGGGAGCAGATCGCGGAGGGGGTTGCTCTGCTGTCTGATGCGCTTCCCAGAGGCTCGGTTGGGCCGTACCAACTCCAGGCGGCCATCGCAGCCGTGCATGACGAGGCGACTCGCGCCGACAACACCGACTGGCCACAGATCTTGGCGCTCTACGAACTCTTGAAGCGCATGTCTGAGAATCCAATGATTACACTGAACCACGCCGTCGCTGCGGCCATGGTGCACGGACCGCGGAAAGGACTCGAACTTCTTAGTCCACTCAACTCCGACGCGCGTCTGGCGGAGCACCACCGGCTCGATGCCGTTCGTGCCCACCTGCTCGAAATGGCCGGCGACAAGGAGGCAGCCATCACGCACTACCGGATGGCGGCCAGCCGTGCCACCAGCCTCGCCGAGCGAAATTACCTGATGATGCAGGCTGCCAAGCTGAACAAAACGCCGCCGGCTGATTGATGGAGCCATCCAATTCTTTCATGCAGGTCACTCCTGCCGTCGGCGCCACAAGGGGGAGTTGGACGCCGGCTTGTCCTAGTCGTTGCAGCACCGCCGTGTGAAACAGACTGTTGACTACGTCGAAGGTGGAAATTTTGGGGTCTCGCCGCTTGTCGGTCAGGTTCGCCAACAGATCCGGCAGAGCAAAGACATTGCGGACATACTTTTCGAACTGGCGGAGTTTGCTGCGGGAAGTCTCCATCCACGCCGGCAACGCGGCGCCGCGCAGTTGCCGGCGAAGGGCTTCGTCCCGTTCCAGGCAGCACCGCTTGTATTTGCTACCGCTACCACAGGGACATGGCTCATTACCGTCCTGTCGCGGTGGAAGCGCGACGCCAGCAGCCCGGTTGCAACCATCCAGGCCCGGATCGCGTAGAGTCAGACCCATCGTCAGCCGTTTGGGAATTCCACCCGGAGGCTGGGTCGTCGGCCGCTCACGCTTTCTTGCGCCTCTTCTTGGTGGACTGCTTACGCCACAGCGCCAGCAGTTGGGCGTTGGCGGCAAAAACTTCGGCAATGGCGTCTTTGAAGTTGCGTCCCTGCTCCACCAAAGGGCGAATCTGCTCCACCCATTCCTGAGGGATCCGCTCGACGCGCTTCTTGCCGTCTACCATGAACGTCAGCGACCAACTCGGATGTCCCTCTCCCTGCGCGCACCGGCAGTTGGGCTTTCCGCAGCGGCTGTGCGTGAGGGCGAGCGAGCCGGACAGAGCGTCCGGAGGAATTTGCAGGCTACGAAGCAAAACGTGCTTGCGCTGGCGCAAGCGGGCGGCGGGATCACCTTTGGCATCGTACCAGTTCATCTAGGTGTAGCATTACACCTAGAATGCACTCTATCCAGGCAATTCCGTCGCTGGGGGAATTTGCGCAAGGTGGCGCCGCAAGAACTTCAGTCCCTACCTGGCCTTACCGGCATGGAGCGGAACTCCTGGTTCAAACGCGCATCTCGTCAGTGTTCGAGTTCCTGACGAGATGCCGACTTCCCGTTACCGAATCCCTGCGGCCCGCTTCAATGAGGTTCCCGCACGTTGCCCGCTCCATGAATGCCGCGCCAGCGCGCAACTCAGGGGAAGTCCGTCACCTTCGGCGTCACGCGAGGATGTATCGCGGTCGCCTCGCCCGTGTCGTCGATCACATGGCTGATCGCGCCGTGATCGCCCAGCGCCACGGTGATCATGTCGTGGAACCTTACCTCCGGACTCTTCGGCGTCTCGATTGCGCGGGTCAGCCTGACCTCCGGATAGATGAAGACGCTGTACACGCCCAGCCCCCACGCCTCATGCGTCGTCACTCCATCTGCCACCTTGTACGAGGCCCAGCCGTTCACCCCCGGCGCACTCGTATAGCTCGCCTGGTTCGGAGGATCGTAAGGAATCTCGGACTGATAAAAATACGTTCGCCCGCCATTGCCATTCCACAGAACCTGGAATTGTTGGTGATGCTCCACAAACAGGCCATAGATGGTGACCTGGTTTCCATTCACCACCAGCCCGTTTTCGCTGGTATTCAGCTCCCAGCCCACTCCGGCGCCGTGGTCCGCTCTCCAGATCCACGTATGGTCCACCAGTGTGTCGTTGCTGTTGATCCTCAAATTCACCTTGGCCCGGCCCACGCCCGCGCCACCCACGCGAAAGAAAACATCGTGCAGCGTGATCGGGTCCTTCGCATGGCGCGCCCGGCTTCCCTCCGGCCCCACCTCCAGCAGCACCGGAGACTCGCTCGGCCCCGCATCGAAGAGTAGCCCGGCAATCTCGATCCCGTCCGCATCGGCCGTCGTCATCGCCGCCGTGCCCTTCATCGGACGCAACGTCGCAAACCCCAGCCCCAGCACCACCGTATGCGGCCGCGTCACGCGAATCGGGGCGGTCAGCTCATAGACCCCCGGCGTCAGAATCAGATTCTTGCTTTGGGCAAGCTGCACGTTGATCGTCTCCGCCGTATCAACATCCGGGCGCGCAATATAAAACCGCGCAATCGGAATCGTCTCTCCCGACGTTTCCCCACCGCGCCACGTAATCCCGAAGCTGTCGCTGTGCGGCTCCGGAACCCGCACGCTGAACTCCCCCGCGGCATTCACCTGCAGGAACGGCTTCTCGCGCACCACTGGCGTATGGGCCACATTCGTGTACGGCGGCGAGGGCCATGCGCCCTCCGGCGGATGCACCACGCCGACAAACACCATGTTCCAGTTTGCCCCCGTCCAGCTCTTCCAGTCGCAGTTGCGCGAGATCCACTGCTGCTGGCTGCCGGAGTCAACATTCCCGTCCACCAGCGAATCCGACATCCAGCCCCCGCTTGCCCAGCCATGATTCTGGTGCAGCACCAGGTCGCCGCGTACGTGCACGCGCCGCAGCGACACTGCCTGCGAGACCGCCCACTGCATCGTGCCGCCAGCCGGCTTTATGGAGAGCCCCTCCGCAGCTCTCCAGAAGGTCGTCGTCGCATTGTTGTGCTCATGATTCGCATCCGCATGCACGTTGCCCGCAATCCGCGTTGCCTCGGGCGAACTGCCCAGCCCCATCACCTCTGTGTAAAAGCCCACCGGCACGTCCACCGAATAGTTTCCCGGCAGGAATAGCAGCGCGTTCCGCTGCTGTCCAAACTCGTTGTGCTCCTGCGTTGAATACACCGCATCGATCTGCTTCTGGATCGCCTGCGATGGCATCGCCGGATCGAAGATCAGCACATTGGGTCCGAACTCTGGCATCGCGCCTTTCGCCGCAAGGGCCGGCAGAGATGTCGGCACCCTCAGCCGCGCCTCTTGCTCATGCTGCGCGTTCAACGACAAGGACGACATGGAAGAGAACAGCAGGGTACAAGAGGAAAACAGGACCAATCTCAGCTTCATGAGGACTCCGGCTTACGAAGGGTACGATCTTTTTCGGAAAGACAAACGATCGCGGTAATAAGAAACAACAGCCATACCACAATTCGCCAACGATAAACGATAAGAGCAGGGCAAAACCGCGTCTGTCAACTCCGGCCGGCGACCACGACAGCCGCAAAAGGAATGGATTGAAGCGGTTAGTCGGATCGGAGAGCATAGGTAGCTAACATTCTCTTCTGCCAATTGTTCGACAACGCAACAAAATTGTCGGATAGAAGGATTGGCTCAGCGGACTGCATCACCGTTACGAACGACGGGCTGCCTGAAAAAGCCCGATTGGGATTTGTGTTCGAACTGTGCTCCCTTGCGGAAGCGTGCATAGGCGAATTTCGTTCGCCCGACTGGGGCAGAGCCGCAAACTGCTTGAGGCTTGCGGTTCGGTTGGGAAATGACACCTCCCATGGACTGCACAGAATTCTCGGTAGCGACAGTGGGACGATTTTGCATCAACTTGCATTGCGGGATGAAAATGGCAGCGGTTTCGCGTCTGGTCCATTTCAGTTTCGATTCGAACCCGCTGTTCACGCTGGCCTCGAAAAAGCCGTAGCAGAGCTGTGCAATGCGGGTAACGATAGCAGACAGCTCGAAGAACTGAAAACTTGCAACCCGGGCGGCAGCGATTCCCCGAAGGTGCGGACCGCGTCCGCCCGTTCGGGAGGAACGTACTTTGACAGAACCTGGATGGTTTCTTCGCCGATCCCGAGCGCCATCAATCGGGAGATTGTCTGCTCGCGAATTGCCTCATTGATGTCACGCGAGCGATCGTCGGTGCGCCGCGCGATCAGCACGATAGCGGAATCTGCCACCGCCTTGAGCGTGGATAAGTCCAGTAGAGCTTTCAGCCAATTTCCGGCAATTTCAGGTTCCACTACCGAGTGCAGCGGCCCATACAGGGGAATGCGGGCACCCATCCGGCCCAGCGACCACAGCCAAATTGTGTCTCCAGGTTCCTTTCTGATCTTCGCCACCAATTCATTGCCCAGCGAGGCACGGATGCTGCCTTGCAGGTGCTCAAGGTTCCCGAGGAGGCGCCACTTCTCGTACTCGAGTTGGCGGTTGATGCGCTTCTTCTTGCTTCCGGGAAGGCTCTTATGCTTTCGATATAGCGCATACTGCTCGCTGGCATCGATGCCGCCGGCGATTCGACGCAACAGCACCAGCACCCCGACCTGACATTGCAGATCGTCCGCAAAAACAAGATCATTCGACACGATTGTTCGGAGATGCTTGACGCGCGTATCATCGCCCGCCGCGCCGAAGCCCGGACGCAAACAGAAGCCAGATACATTAAGCCAACGCATCTCATGACGGGCGGACTTTTTGCGCCCGGCGGCAACCTCGATGAGCGCATCGCTGAACCGGCGAATGGCCGAGAGGGGCCACGAATCTCTTTTTGCGCCGAGTACCGCTTCCATTTGATCGACAAGGGCCTCGGGCGCCAGGGACGCGTCGTGCGCTGAACCGCCAAAAACATTTTTGATTAGTAGAGCAGCAGCTTCGACATTTGCATCGGAAGTTGTGACGCGCGATGAACGTGCCGGCGCGGGCTGCGGATTAACCGTATCGACTTGCTGCGCTTGTGCCTCTTCACCGCGCAGTTCGAATTGCACGCGCCAGCGATGTGGCGTCCGCCGCGATTCGCACCACAGTTCAAGCGTACCAACCTCAGTGAAGTTGGCTCTGAGGCGTATGGTCAAGTACACGTCGCGCTTCTTGCCATACCGCAGCAAGGTCACTAGCGGAGGATGACGATGTACGCTCGCTTCGTCCAGTGCAGCGATGTCGCCGTGTACATCGTGCCGTACACGCGAACTGTAAAGCGTGAACGACACCGGGCGGTTAGCCAGCACAGAGAATTCGCGTTCGAGCGGAGGAAGTGTAGTGCCCTCTTCCACCCCGGCAGGCAAAATACAGATTGCCTGCAGACCGCGATCCGAGGGCAACCCGATGTAGTAGGTGCGCGCGTTGCCGGCTCTGATGCGCAAACCGGCGCGGCGTCGTACCTGACCGTAGTAAGCAGCACCCCGAGCAACGGCACTCTCCACCTCGTTGTTGTTGAGGAGCTTGGGCGACCAGCCGCTTGGTGTTGCTCGGAACCAGGCGGAAATAGCCTCGACAATCCTGTCGCGAGTCACAGCTGGCGCGCAGAAGCCGCCATTAAAGAGCACGGCATCGGGTCTAGCCATTCGCTGGTTTGCCGACGAACCGTCCATGGCCTCAGCGGCTTGGGTCAGAAATGCAGCAAGGTGCTTGGTGATGGCAGGATCGCTGGCGTAGGGTAGGCCGAGTTCGCGCAATCCTGTTGGCGTGCTAGTTGCCGGCATCTCATGACGTGAGGTGATTGGCAAGAAGCCGTCCGTCAGAACCTGCAGGACTTCCTCGCGGGTTAGGTCAGTGCTGAGCGCCTCTCCGATGACAGCACGGCCGCTACCCAAGATCGTGATTGGCACGCGCTCCAAGAACGAGTCATTCAGCAGCCGCTCTTTCGACGCACAGCAGGTCCGGCGTAATGCATAACGCTGTCGCAGCGTGAGTTTGACGTCTTTGAGCTTCTTCTCCACGTGGCGGGCGAGCGCAAAATCGAGATTGTCACCGCCCAGTAAAAGGTGCTCGCCGATAGCGGTTCGCTCAAACTGCAACTCGCCATTGACGGCGCGAGCGCGAATCAGGCTGAAATCAGTGGTGCCACCGCCGATGTCGCAGATCAAAATCAGTTCGCCATCGCGGAGGTGTTCATTATTCCCGGCCTGCGCCTGTCGATTCGCCGCGATCCACGCATAAAACGTGGCCAATGGTTCTTCGAGCAGAGTGAGCTTCTCGATCCCGGCGCTGCGGGCGGCTTCAACCGTCAGCTCACGCGCTTCCTCATCGAACGAACCTGGCACGGTGAGGACGATTTCCTGATGCTCAAAACGCGTTTCGCCATCACTCCCCATTGCCCCGTTCCAGGCGTCGCGCAGATGCATGAGGTAGCGCGCGGATGCTTCGACCGGGGAAATCCTAGGCTGCCGCGGTTCCGCTTGCGCCGGCAGGATCTTCTCACGACGATGCACCCCAGGATAGGAAAGCCACGACTTGGCTGACGAGACCTGGCGGTTCGGCACAAGCGCTCCCTGTTCGCGCGCGAGGACCCCGGTGACCATTGCCGGATGCTCGTTCCAGGTAGCGCTCACGCCGCCGGCAGACAACTCATCTTCGGTGGGGAAGTAAAGAAACGAAGGAAGTACGGGAAGCGTGCGGACTTCGCCCGGTCCTACCAACTGCGGCACAGGGAACACACGAATGAGGGACGCCGCATCAGCGGTGTTCTGAGTATCGAGGTACGCCACGACAGAGTTTGTCGTGCCCAGATCGATTCCGATCAGATAACGGGAAGACACCGATGACTCACCGCTTGGTTTTTTCGCGAATATTCAGCTCGAGCTTCCAGCGGTGGCCGTCGCGGGACACGCACCAGACTTCGAGGGTACCGAGTTCAGTGACGCGAGTCTCGAGCCGCACCGGCACAGTCTTTCCCACCTGGCCATCGAGTTTCAGAGTGACGTGCAGCGGGCTGCGTTCCTCGATATCGTCACCCCAGTCTTCCAAAAGGCTGCCGACTTGGTCCTGCTTACGTACGCTGGAACTTAGGAAACGAAACTCTGCTGGTTCGCCGACCACCAGTCCAAACTCTCTATCGGGTATCGTAGCTTCCGTGCCCTCCTCCATTCCAAAGGGAACGACACAGAGCGCCTTGAGTGGCGCTTCCATGCCGGGCACTGCTGGCATGGAGCTTTCAATTCCGATGTAATATGTGCGCGAGGCACCACTGCGGATACGCACACCGCGACCGCGACGCGCCTTCCCGTAATAGGCCGCGCCGCGCGCAACGGCGTGCTCCAAGTCGGGAGCTTCCAGGATCTGCTCCTTCCCGAGCGCCTCAAATCCCTCTTGTCGCAACCAGCTATTCAGCACTTCGACTACGCGGTCGCGCAGCACCGCCGCTTTCAGCACTCCGCCATTGAATAGGATATGCGTGGGACAGGCGAGTCCACTGCCGCCGCGGCGGATGCCCGCTGCCTCAGGACTGTTGCGAACCTGCTCCGAAAGAAAGCGCGCCAGGTGCTTGGTGATTGCGGGATCGGCCGCGTACGGCAGGCCCAACTCTTGAAAGCCAACACGGCGCTGGCGGGTAGGCAGTTCATCGCTTCCAACTTTAGGGAAAAATCCTTCTACCAGGATCTGCTTGAGGTCTTCACGCGACAGTTCCGTTTTAATGGTGCCACCGACGAGTTTCGTCCCTTTACCCAACAATGCGATGGGGAGAGTCTGCGTCTTGGGCGATTCGAACAACTTTTCCTTGGCCATTCGGCACTGATGCCACAGTACCTGCAACTGCCATATATCGATGCGATTGCCCGAGGCTTCCAGCCGCTGCTGCAGAAAGCGCGCCAGCGCCAAGTCCATGTTGTCGCCGCCCAGCAGGATGTGGTCACCGACGGCGACGCGTTTCAACGTCAGTTCGCCACTCTCTTCGGAAACCATAATGAGGCTGAAATCAGTCGTGCCACCGCCGATGTCGCACACCAGAACGAGGTTGCCGACGCTGATGCGGTGGCGCCAGGCATCGCCCTGGCTTTCCAGCCATGCGTAAAAGGCGGCCTGAGGTTCTTCGAGCAGCGTGACATGGTCATAACCGGCTTGTTCGGCAGCTCGCCTTGTCAACTCGCGTGCTTCTTCGTCGAAGGAAGCGGGCACCGTGAGGAGCACATCCTGTTCCGCAAGAGCGAATTGCCCTTGCTCCCCCGCCTCGCCGCTATCCCACACGGTGCGCAAGTACTGCAAGAACTTCGATGACGCTTCGACCGGCGATAGCTTGGGCACGTCCTCGGGCGCTTGCCAAGGCAAGATCGGCGCAGTGCGGTTTACAGCGGCGTAAGAAAGCCAGGATTTGGCGGAGGCCACCAGGCGGTTGGGACTCTCCGCGCCACGTTTGCGCGCCAGTTCGCCTATCACCAGCTTCGGTTCGGGTTCCCATGGCAAGGCTAGGCTGCCTTTGGGAAAATCGAATTCGCCCGGGATGTAGAGAAACGATGGCAGTAAAGTGCGTTCCGCCACTTCGTTTGGATTCACGAGCTGCGGAATGCTGCGGACCTCGATTTGATCTTTTTGTTCGGCAGCACCGGCGTCGCAGCACGCCAGCGCGGAATTTGTAGTCCCTAGGTCGATACCGATAATGTATTTGGCCACCAACGAAAATCTCCTGCTCGAGTCCACATCTGTCTGGCAGATGTGCCGCAGCCGCTATGAAAGTTCCACCTCAGCCGGCGCAATCACCATACGGCCGGAACCCTGGGGCAACGGCGGCAGATTGACCTCCTTCACGTGCCAGCCCTTATGTCGTAACACACCGCGAATCGGCGGCTCGCCCGTTACATTGCCCAGCAATTTGATGGCTGCCGGATCGAAACCGCCTTGCACGGTCACCGGTTGATCCTCTTCGGAGTTCAGAATCGGCTCGAGCTTTACATAATGTTCGAGCACCTTGCGGCAAGCTTCATGAATCGTACGCACAGCGGCTCCAAGCTGTGCGTCGGGATACGGGGAGATGTTCTCTGCCAGGAAATCGATGAGCCGCCCGTCTCGTTGTAGCAGCGCAAGCATCTGCACGGCGCGATCAAATGCTTCCGAAGCTGGCCGCTCCATCTCCTTCGGCCGAGAGGCGGAAGCTTGAGCTGCAGTTGGCATATGCGAAGCCGGGCTAGCAGGCTGAACCGGCTTCTGGACAATGTCGCTGGGAAGGTCACCGTGGAACAAAATTGAAAAGAAACACCGAAAAGCAATAGCTACTCGTTCCCAAAATCCGTTCATAGCTACTCCGGATGGTCAGAAAGCCAACGAATTAGAATAATCCACGCCCGCTTGCGCACGCCGAGTTCGGAGATATCCGAGCGATTCATACGTATCATACCAATAGGGTCAGACCTTTCATAATCGCGGACCGATGGCAGGCTGGCTGATGTCAGCATTTGTGAGCAGCCGAGCGGGACTGCGTGTTTTTAGAACACCGTGTCGCCATCAGCGACTGCGGATAGATCAAGACGTGACACCTGCGGATTTGCGGCGGCACCCAGCAACAGAACGACGGCGGCGATTCGTATCATTACCGGGAATTCTAGCAAAGGCGAGCAACGGACACGGCACGGGTGAGCAATTGGCGACAAATCGCCATTGCACTCATTGAGTAGGTTTGGATGTCGGTCAGCTCCTGTGTGGCTGAGTGGCCTTCGCGGCTCCCGCCGTGGCGTCTCCTGCACAATTCCGGTACATCATGGGTACAATTCAGAAGGCGAATAACGAATGGTATTGCCCCTAAGCGACGCCAGAGAAAAGGCTTATAGTTTTTGCTTAGGACCAACTAGAATTCACGTTCGAAACGGCCAAACCGATGAGCTTTGAACCGATTGAAAACTACGGAGTGATTGGCAATATGCGCTCTATCGCCCTGGTGGGTGTAAACGGCTCAATCGACTTTCTTTGCTATCCAAATTTCGATTCTCCCACCGTGTTTGCCGCGCTGCTCGATGATGAGAGAGGGGGCCGTTTTCAGATTCAGCCGCAGCTCAAAGAAAAGCGCGTACGGCAGCTGTATTTGCCCGACACGAACATTCTGCTCACGCGATTTCTTGCGGAGGAAGGTGTGGCCGAGCTGACGGATTACATGCCCATCGGATCCGACGGAGAGCAACCGAATGAGATTATCCGCACCATGGCCGTTATCAGAGGCGAGGTTGAATTCGAGGTTCGGTGCCAACCACGATTTAATTATGCGACGTTGGGGCACACTGTAAACGTCCAAGACCGGTACGCGATTCTTTCGCCCGCAAGCGATACCTGTCCGCCGCTGTCGCTATACTCCACCGTCGCCCTCCGACAACAATCCCAGGATGTAACCGCCGAGTTCAAGCTCCGAGCCGGCGAAAAAGCGACCTTCATCTTTGGTGGAGTTCGCGCGCAAGGAGAGCAACCCGAGATGGAGTTCGTAGAGCGGCGCTTCCAGGAGACAGCCCGATTCTGGAAGGGGTGGATCGCGAAATCAAAGTACAAGGGCCGGTGGCGCGAGATGGTCAACCGTTCCGCCCTAATGTTGAAGTTGCTGATTAGCCGGGAGCATGGATCGCTGATTGCAGCGCCTACATTTTCTCTGCCAGAACAAATTGGCGGAGTGCGTAATTGGGATTATCGCTTCACATGGCTCCGGGATGCGACTTTCACGCTTTACGCGCTGATCCGATTGGGTTTTGTCGAAGAAACTGAGGCGTTCATCGACTGGCTGAAAGGGCGGCTCAGTGACGATGCGGAACGGGGACCGTTGCAGGTGATGTATGGGGTTGACGGTAGGCAGAAGCTTGATGAGCTGACGCTCGATCATCTGCAGGGATACGAACATTCGCGACCCGTGCGTATCGGAAACGCGGCCTATCAACAGCTGCAACTGGATATTTATGGCGAAATGATGGATTCCATCTATCTGGCAAATAAATACGGAGATTCAATTTCGAATGCCGGATGGCGGGAAGTTCAGCGAATCTTGGAGTGGTTGAGTAAGAACTGGCAACGGCCTGATGAAGGTATATGGGAGGTTCGGGGTGGGGCGCGAGAATTCCTGCACTCTCGTCTGATGTGCTGGGTGGCTTTCGATCGAGCCCTGCGGCTCGCACAGAAACGGTCCCTTTCGGCTCCGTTCGATGCTTGGCTGCGAACGCGCGACGCGATTCGAGAGGACATCTTTACGAACTTCTGGAACGACGATTTGCAGTCGTTTGTCCAGTCGAAGGGGACGAAGGATCTGGACGCATCGGTCCTGCTGATGCCACTCATGCGCTTCATCAGTCCCGTCGATCCGATGTGGCACTCGACAATGAAAGCCGTGGAAGCACGCTTGGTCGAGGATACGCTTGTCCGTCGATACGAGACCGAAGCAACGCATGTGGACGGGCTTCCAGGCAGAGAAGGCACCTTCACCGCGTGCTCGTTTTGGTATATCGAATGCCTGGCGCGCGGTAGGGAGCTGGAAAAAGCTCAATTGTTGTTCGAGAAACTTTTGGGATATGCCAACCATCTGGGGCTCTACTCGGAGCAAATTGGTCCAAGCGGGCAACATCTCGGGAACTTCCCACAGGCATTTACGCATCTCGCGCTGGTCAGCACCGCAACGTATCTGGACAGGGTCCTATCTGGCAAGGACGACTCCGTGTGGCGTTAGCATCCTTCGATTTGTCGGTAGGTTGGACCGCCAAGACTCCACGGCGGAAGTGAGGCTCCGGATAGATACCCACAGGTCGGCTTCTCGACCGCAATCAGTACATCACTGCTAGCGCGTTTCTCGGTGCTAATACGACGGACGAACCGATAAGTTCCGGCTTGTCATCCGCGCACGGGCGCGGATTGCCCCGTCGAAGCTCTGGGAAACACAACACGACTTTCGGCGAATAACCTGGTATTGCATCGCAACAGTGGTTCAGACGTCTCCGAGCCTTTTGGAGCCGACTTGTGATCCTCCCTCGCAAGCGAGAACCCGCGCGTCGAGTAGCACGTTGGGAACTCCTGGACCCTCAAACTTCTGGCGGTGCCTGGTTTCATACCCTCGCTCGTATTCGTCCTGATTCTTTCGCCCAATGTCGTGAATCTCCTGCGCCGAGAAAACAAAAAAATTCGGCGGCTGGCCGGGCGGGGACAGTTGAACAAGAACCCAAAATACGTCCGCGGATGGCAACTCACTTACGGCGTTGCCTAGCACCCATTTCTTCTTGTCCGTTGTCTTCAACTCGATCCGAACGACGCGCCTCATGTCATCATCAAGGGCGAAGATGTCAGCGGACTTTGAAGCCCCGTAGGTGACAGAGGCAAGTACGTGACGGCGGTTCAGCTCGCTTGCGACAGCGAATCCGCGCGCCATGTTGAGGAAGATTTTGTCCCTCTGCGTTGAACGCCGCTCACGAATGGTGTGGCCGCCAATTCCCTTCTCATCGTAATTCAGACTCTTTTCTGCCATTTACACCAGATTTTTCTGGGTTTCTACCACTGGATTTTTCAGGCTGAAGACGGCGGCATCCACGACCCCAGCCCGTCAAGTCAACACTGCGCGCCCAAAATGACGACGCTTTCTTCTTACAACGTGGTATTGACCGTCACGATTAAAAAGCGATCTGACAAAGAATAACGTGGGGTATCTCCAACGTGCATGGCGGCGATGACTCCACACCTGTCTGTGTGGGCAAAGGGAACTTCGGCCATGCTATGAGGAGTCGGCTGGAGCCGCGTGACGAGAACATGCGCAAGAAGGAAGCAAATCACAAAGGGCCATGCGCTACTCATATCTCAGCGCGACCATCGGATCTACAGACGACGCCCTTCGCGCAGGTATGAAGCATGACAAGCCAGAAGTGATGACCAGCAGCAGGATCACACCGACAAGGATGAGCGCATCGAGCGAACTGCCCTGAATCCAGCGCGTGAGCACGCGATTGAGCGAAATCGTCAGCATTACTCCCGCTAGAACTCCGCCAGCCACACTCATCGCCGCTGAGCGAAACACTATCAGGAGGACATCTTTGCGCATTGCTCCCAGCGCCATGCGTATGCCGAATTCGCCGGTTCTTTGAGCCACCGTGTAGGAAATCACGCTGTAAAGTCCAGTGGCGGCGAGCACCAGCGCTAGGATTCCAAATCCCGCAAACAAGGTTGCCACCAGATGTCCCTGCTCCCATTCCGGCTCATGTTGAATCCAGCCATCGAGATCGCGAACATCTCGGTCAGACTGCTGATCGGGATCAACAGTGTGAATCTGTTCGCGGACCGCGTGGAGCACCGTGAGCGGCGGGACGCTGGTTCGGACGAGGATCTGCGTGAAAACCGGCATCATGATGGTGTATGGCACATACACGGAGGGCATGATGGGATTGCGCAGGCCGTCATTGCGGGCATCGCCGACGATGCCAACTACCTGAAACCAGCTGTCGCTTCCGGCCGCTGACAGATCCAGTGGTGGCTCGCCTTTCAGTGCGGGCACCCGAATCTCGCTGCCAACGGCACCACCATTAGGAAAATATTGGCGAGCCAACGTTTGATTGATCAGTGCGAGGTTCGCGCCGCGCATCGCCTCGCTCTCGTACCAGATTCTTCCTTGCAACAGCGGGATGCGAAGCACTACGAAGTACCCAGCACTGACAAAGTTGAGACGCGCTCGCTGTTCTTCCGCTGCTGGCTTACCGGAAATCTCGAAGCGCTCTTCCCATCCGTTGTTCGGCGGGGTGGCATTTGTTGAGAGCCCGGCGGAAACAGCCTCCGGCATCTCGCTGACCTTCCCCAGGAGCTGATGGAAGTATGTTCCCCTGGCCTCCCACGTTGTGTAGGTGTCGTCGTGGACCGGAATGCCAACCGACATGGTGTTGTGCGGATCATAGCCGAGATTCACGCGCATCATGCCCACGAAGCCTTGCATTGCAACTCCGGCTCCGGCCAGCAACAGAAGTGTCAGGGCAATCTGGCCCGCGATCAGGATGCTGTGAGTCCTTCGACCACGGACTCCAGCCGTAGTCTTGCGCGTATTCGCTTGCATCACCTGAGCCAGATCCGGCCGCGCGGATCGAAGAGCGGGTGAGATGCCGAACACGATGCCAGTCAGCAGCGCGAGACCGAC
>Ga0210410_10001190_pt1 | contig 24982 bp, 24 predicted proteins | sample IncBWC4MmetaG_FD_161058 | JGI IMG/M metagenome (GOLD analysis project Ga0210410, IMG submission 161058) | Forest soil microbial communities from Barre Woods Harvard Forest LTER site, Petersham, Massachusetts, United States - Inc-BW-C-4-M | ecosystem: Environmental > Terrestrial > Soil >... | reverse complement strand
TCCACCACGATGCCGGTCGAATACCCGCCATAGGTAACGCCGCCGAGAATTTTGTCCTCGCCGTTGTAGGTCAACGTCAGCCCGGATTCACAATATTGCTCTTCGCCGGCTTTACAAGCCGGGCACACGCGGTCAGAGTCCACCATACAACCTACCGCCGCGATGTCGCCGGCCTTGAACTTCGTCACTGCGCTGCCCACCTTGGTCACGCGGCCGACAATTTCATGCCCCGGCACAACGGGATAGACGGTCGGCATTACTTCCTTCCATTCGTTGCGCACCTGGTGCAAATCCGAATGGCACACGCCGCAGAATAATATTTCGATCTGCACGTCCTGCGGGCGAGGCTCGCGCCGCGGAATACTGAACGCCGCCAATCCCGAAGTCGGGCTTTGGGCGGCAAACGCGCCGGCCGTAAAGGTTTGAGGTTTTCCTGAAGTTGCTTCTTTCACTGTCTGTCGAGCTGCTTCACTCATTGATCGCCTCCTCCAGACTTGAACTCGCGGCGTGTCGCCGGCGCCTTATTCCCTGCACATTCTTAGAGTTGATTTCCAGGCCCAAAGTAACATTTCTTTTCATTTATCCAACCGCGCTTTTTTCTTGACTGTCCATTTGTATTCGAACACTCTTAACGGCATAGGTCGATATATTGCAGGCGGCACCCGGGCCCCTGACAACTGAATCGGGGGTCGAGTGGAAATATTCAGCAGTACACGCAGGTTTCCAGTCTTTTCGCCGTTTGGCCGGACGGTCCTTGTGCTGTTCGCGGCGGCTTTCGTCGCGTTCGAACTCGGCAAAAATGAAATCACGCCCGTCATGCTCCTGGGAGCTGCCACAATGGTAGCTGTCGTCGTCGCCGTCCTGCTGGTGCCCCACGGCTCGTCCTATATCCGAAGGCCGAAGCAAGATCCAGACGAAATTGCTCTGCGAGCAATCAAGTCGGAACCCGCCATCCTGAAGCGCGCATATTCTCCTCCACGCCTCACGCCGTTCGAGTCCCGGGAAGTTTCTGAGCCGGCATGGAGGACCCCAGACGAGGATGAATCGTTCCGGCTCCTTCGCCCGTTCTACGTCGCTTACCCTAAACGCGATTTCGCCGCAATCGCAGCATCTTTGAAATTTCACGGAGACAAAAATTACCGGGACTGGCAACCGGTAGCGGATTCGGCTCCACAGCAATCCCACGCCGGGCTTTCTGACCAGATCTATCAGTGGATTCTGATCGGCTACGTTCCCCCAAACGCCCCGTTCGACGCCAAGCTAAAGCTACGCGACCCTCAATCGAGGCTCGGCATCATCGTGGTCCGCAACCTCGTCGCCGCCGAAGACCGCCCCTTTCACTCGATTCACCTAAAAATCTCCGCGTTCGCCGGGGACTTCGTAACATCCTCTTCGGCAGCAGAAAACAACTGAACCGTTTGCTTGGCACCCGACATGTATTGGAACGAGCCTCACGGGTTTGGGCTCTTTTCCTATCTGGAGTTTCCCTACTGGGCGTGGCCGACACTGTTTTCGCGGTAAGCCTTCTGCAAGAGAAAGAAGGCCTTTTTCTTTTCGCCGGAGTCGGATAGGAGTCCCTTCCGATTGAAATTGTCCTGAATGCCAGGCAGCAGCCGGCGGGGCGAACGGAAATCCATCAGCACCCACGGGCACATTCCGCGAAGTTGCGCGATCTGGTTGAGCATCACGAACTGGTGCTCATAAAGATTCGCTTGAAATTCCTCCGTCCAGCGTACGGCGGCATCCCCGTGCAGCCCGGCTTTGGCGTCGCCGCCGAACTCGCTCATGATCACCGGCTTCGGAAAGCGAATGTCCCAGGCGGTGTGATCCGCGTCGGCAGAGGTGTGTTCGTACCACCCCACGTATTCATTTGTCCCCACGACGTCGAGAGCGGCCCCGAGCGAATCATCCACAATTTTCGTGTTGCCCTCGGTGCGCACCAGCAGGGCCGCGGTCACCAGGCGGCTCGGGTCTGCCTTGCGGGCATCAGCCGCCAGCGAGGTAAGAAATGCGGTGCGCGCCGGGCTCACCGGCGTTTCATTGGCCACGGACCAAAGAATCACGGAAGCCTTGTCTCGATCGCGCCGGATCATTTCCGATAATTGCGATTCCGCCTTGGCGAGCACAGCGGGATCTTCAAAGCGACAATCCCAATAAACCGGAATTTCCGACCAGACCAGGATGCCCATGCGGTCCGCAAGACTCTCCATTCGTTCGCTGTGCGGATAGTGGGCCAGCCGCACAAAATTGGCGCCCAGCTCATGCGCCCAACCAAGCAGCGTCTTGGCGTCCTGTTCACTGAATGCCCGGCCAGTGCGGTACGGCGCTTCAGCGTGAGCATTCACGCCCTTCAGGAAAATAGGCTCCCCGTTCAACAGGAGTTGGGTGCCGCGCGTTTCGATGGTGCGGAAGCCCATCTCGTCGTCAAGTTTGTCTTCCGCAGCCGCCAGGGTGACGTGATAAAGAGTGGGATGTTCCGGCGACCAAAGCTGCAACTTTTGATCCACAAAGTGAATCGAAGCTTTTCCGTCGGCGTCCGTCTTTCCGATGGCGCCGCTCATTTGGCCTTGTCCTTCAATTCCAACCTTAACCTCGGTTCCCTGCGTCGCTCCCACAACATGAACCCAGCCTTCGATTTCGTCGCGTGTTCCGCGTTTCAGATGCAGGTCGAACTCGTCAATGAAGCGCTCCGGAACATCCACCAGCGATACCTCGCGGGTGATTCCACCGTAATTCCACCAGTCCGTGCGGAGCGCCGGCACGCCATCGGGGAGCCGCGTGTCGTCCACGGCGATCACTGCGAAGTTGTGGCCATCGTGAATGGCGCGGGTCGCTTCGCAATCGAAGCCCGTGAATCCGCCCTCGTGTTCGCAAATGGCCTGGCCGTTGACCCAAAGATGCGCTCGATAATTGGCCGCCCCGACGTGAAGGAAGACGCGCCTACCCGGAGTCGCATGATAGTCGAAATCCTTTTCGTACCACACCAGACCCTCGTAATAAAAAAGAGACTCACGCTGCGTGTTCCAGTCGCCCGGTACGCGCAGAGTGGGAGACTTCGCAAAACTGTACTCGATCAGGCCGGCAGGATCCGTCTGGGTCCGATTTTGCGCGAAGCCATCGTTTCGCGGTTTGCCGTGGAAATCGTACAAGCCGGTTCCGTAGGGATCCACTATGGCGTGCCACTCGCCGTCCAGGCTGAGAGAGTGCCGGTGATCCGCTGCCGCAAGCACAGTGGATGGCTGCGCTTTTGTTTGTTGAAGGCCAAACAGCAAATTGAAGGAAATTGCCACAACCAACCACAGTGCACTGCTGAGAACCAACTTAAATCGCCCAACTCGCTCTCTCACGCCCTCCGTACCAGCGCTATTCCTCGACAAATCGCGAAACATTCGGCCCCCAGGAAAATTTGTTCGCACGAATTCCTACTTCTCGTTCCACAGCAGCCAAGAATACCCGAGGCGCGACAATGTTCGGAGAGAAATTTCATCTAAGCGAAATGTAAGAGGCTTCGCGCGCCAAGGCAGCGCATGAAAGTGGGACCGATTTTTTCATTTATAGAACGGGACTTTAGTTTGACCCAATCCGCAAATTGGAAAGCTTCAGAGGTGAATCCAGTTGCTGAGAATCAGCGCCAGCGTGCTGCTGCCGACAATCAGCCACAGGACCAAACCCTGCAGCAGCGGACGAACACCCACCTTGGCGAGCGTCGTCTTGTTCAAACCGGTGCCGATTAGGAAAAGCGTCACGGTCAGGCCGATTTTCCCGAGGTGGTTGAGCGTGCCAAAGGTGCCGTTGTAGGCGGGCAGCAGGGTGTTCAACAGCGCCGCAAAGCAGAAAAACAGGATGAACCAGGGCCACTGGATGCGCGCCTTGCTTTTCAGGAAGATTGCCGTTACCGCCGAGAGCGGCACAATCCACAGCGCCCTCGCCAGCTTGATCGTGGTCCCTACCGCCAGCGCCGCCGCTCCGTATTTCGCCGTTGCGCCAACCACGGAGCTGGTGTCGTGAATGGCCAGCGCCGACCACAGCCCGAACTGCGTCTGGCTCATGTGCAGCGCCAGCCCGATCACTGGAAAAAGGAACAGCGCCACCGAATTCAGGATAAACACCGTTCCAAGCGACACCGCCATTTCTTCTTCATTCGCCTCGGCGATGGGTCCGACGGCGGCAATGGCGCTGCCTCCGCAAATGGCCGTGCCGGCGCTGATCAAAAACGAGGCCTTTTTCTGCACGTGAATCAGGTAGCCGAGCCCCAGCCCCAGCAGCATCGCGCCTGTGATGCTGAGCGCCGTGTACACAAATCCGGATTTCCCCGCATGCAGCACTTCGTGAAGATTCATGCCGAAGCCGAGCGCCACGACCGAAGCCTGAAGCAGAAATTTTGAGAGGTTTTTGCTCTCCACGTGAAACGGGTGGGCCAACGTGAGGCCGTAGATGAGCCCGCCCAGCAGCGCGAAGGGCGGGGAAACAAACCCGCTGGCCGCCAGGATAATGCCCGCAAAAAAGAGGTTCTTGTTCATGCGCAGAGTCTGACAGATGCCCAAATGCCCGTCCAAGCAACAATCCTAATCAGACATTAGCCGGCCTTATCGCCCAGCCCCACCCGGCCGGCCGTTTCTCTGCAACCCGGACGAAAGCGCGCGCACCCGATCGATCGCAAAGCTGCGGAAGCACCCCGCCGGCCCCTGCGGCATCGGGCCGGTGCGCCGCGCCAGCGAAAAGCTGCGCGTTACGTGCATCCCCGGAATCTCCACGATCTTCAGGATTCTGAGTTCCAGTTCCTTGGCGATGGCCCATCGCGAAACGAAGCCGACGCCGAGCCCCGCTTCCACCGCGGACTTTATGGCTTCGCTGGAATCCAGATTCATCACCCGCGCAAAATGCTGCGATTTGATGCCCGCTCGCCTCAGGGCCATCTCGATTACGCGGCGCGAGCCGGAGCCTTGCTCGCGCATCAAAAGATTGGTCGAACGCAGATGATCGCGGGTGAGGCGCCCCATTCCCGAGCCGGCCGGCGCAATCATCACCATTTCATCTTCCATGAACGGTTCCGTCTGCACATCGCGATGGCGCGCCGGGCCCTCGATCATGCCCAGGGCGATCCCACCGTCCATCAGCAACTGCACGATCTGTTCGGTGTTCCCGCTCTGCAAGGTCAACCGGACGCGGGGATTTTCCAGCAGAAAGGCGCCGATCAGGCGCGGCAGAACGTACTGCGCGATTGTGGTGGAAGCCCCCAGGGCGAGTTCCCCCGACAAATGGCCTTCACCCTTGGCGATGTCCTGTTCGGCCTCGGCGACCAGCGATTCCATGCGCTTCGCGTATCGCAGCAAGCGGGTCCCCTGCGCTGTCAGGGAGATCCGGTTCCCCTTGCGGTCAAACAGCCGCACACCAAGATCTTCCTCCAGCGCTTTGATCTGCAGTGTCACTGCCGGCTGGGTAATGAAGAGGTGCTCAGCGGCCTTACGGAAGCTGAGGTGCTGCGCCACTGTGCGAAACACTTTCAAGCGGAAATTTTCCAGTTGCGCCACGCCCCACATTATCCATATATCCGGCGCGCGGCGCACCCTGAGCTTGTGGTGGAGGAAGCCAATCCGTTGCTAATACTGCGTGGAACTGGCTTTCTGGTCTTTTACCTGCAAGTCGTTTACGACCTGCCGGACATTGGGCACTGCCGCGGCAACTTTCTCAGCGTGGTCGCGCTTGAGCTGGGAGTTGACTTCACCGCTGAGCGTGACGACGGCGCTCTTAACAACGAATTTCACGGGGTCGTGCAGCATGTTCTGGATGAGCGCGGCGTCCAGGTTTTTCTCGATGCCGGCGTCCAGATCGGAGTTCACTGCCTTTGCATCGGTTTCCGAACCGATGGGAATCACGGCAATCTGATCGGCGACGACCTGGGAGCCGGCGAGGGATTTCGCCAGATACTCGGCTTGTGACTTGTCGTTCTCGCTGACGGCTTTTCCACCGAGCGTCACGATGCCTTTCTCGCGGTCCTGGCTCACGGAGACGGCTTTGAAGCCCGCCTCATCGAGCGATTTGCGAATGCTGCCGGTGACATCGGGTGATGGGGACGTGCCGGAGCACCCCGCAAGAATACCGGCGGCAATCAGCGTGAGGATGTTTGCGGACAATCTGAACCTTTTCATTTTGGACTTCCCTTTCTGGACACAAATCCGGATCTCATCCGCCCCCGGCGGATGATTAGTGCGTGTGGCCCTTGCAATCTGTGTGATTGCAGCGGCAATCAATATCCGGCACCTTTTCCATGGCCTCGCACTCGACGCTGCAGTATTTGCCCGCGCCAGCCGGACAAGAACAAACGGGATGTGCGCATTTTGGCGCGATCGATGCGCTCATCGCGTTTCCTATATTCGCGGTTGCCATTTCGTTTCTCCTGTCTTAGGACGGGGGCGTAACAACTCCCCCAGTCCGCCTTTCGAAGCGATTGTCGATTTGCGCTTATTGCGATCCTCGCCAAAGGATTGATCTGGCCTAGGAGTGCGCTGCCTCCGGCTCGCGGACCAATTCCTCGAACAGCGTCCGAAAATGAATCATGGCCTTTCTTAGGTCTTCCGTGCTGGCCTCGCCGCGCGTCTGGCGCATAGCGCCCTGATGAGCCGCCCGGTAATTATCGAGGACCAGCGGGTGATCAACGGAAATATCCGCCGCGCGCTGTTCAAAGTCGCTCATCGGGTAGCCACGGGTAGACATGACATCTCCCAACAACTGATCGGCTTCTGTTACGGCGCTTCCGGGGCCGTCGACGAACCGCGCCTGAACCCGGGCCCAGGAGTCAATGAACCGCGCACGATCCTCCGGCGCCAGGGGATGGATATGCAAGTTGTCCACGCGTTCGGCGCGTTTTTCGAGCGACGATTCCGCCTGACGACGGCTGCCGCCGGCCCTGACCGTGCGGCTATATTCCGCGCTGCCAAACTGAGCTTGCAGTTTTTGTGTCTTGCGCTTGCGGGCAAAGGCCCAAATCGCGATTGCTGCGGACACGAGCAGTACGACACCGACGACCATCAGTACTTGTGTGGGGCCCATTTCCGAGAAGTTCATAAACTGTCTCCTGTTCTTACGTGCGGAACGGCGGCGTAGTTATCCATTTCGCCTGCGACCGCGGGCACCATAGTAGGCAAAGCGATGTCCCACATCTGTACACATAGGGACACATTCAAGTCTTATTGAGGAATCCGTGCCCCCGGAAAGCACGACCATCCGCGAATCGCACCGGGGCGGAAGCGTCGAAAGAGGGGGAACGCCATCGGGGGAAAGAGAGTTCGCGGCAATCGGCCAACTGGTATGCAGACGAGCAAGTCAGTTTTAGCTGGTGGTTACGGTTCGGCGGGAGATGCCGTGGTTGGCAAACGACAACCGAAAGAACCGGATGTCGCAGTGTTGGCAACGAAAGGGCCGGAGGAAAATGCTGGCCAGGATTCCTTTTTCCAGGAGTCCCCTACGCCTTGATGGATGGATCCGTTTACTGCCGCACTCTGGACACTTCATGATGGGGATTCTCCGGATGCAAAATTCGCATCCCAAACTGCCGCAACAGCTCCCCTGTAAGTGCCATATCATCTGTCTCTTTTTGTACACCCCGGCCCGCGGGGGATTGGGCCCGACGGGCCCCCTATCGTTCCAACCGCCCATCCGCCCCGTTCCTTTTGCACTTTAACCCTCTGTACCCCCCAGGAAACAAAGCGCTAGACTCAAAATGATTGAGAGGATCCAATGAGTACGATCGCCATGCGGAGAAAAGGGACCACGCTGGGCTTGCTTGTGTGGATGGGGTTCAATCTTTTCGCCGCTGGAGAAGCTCGCACCCAGCAGCCGCATTCAGCACCCGAACCTGCAAAGCCCTCCGCTACGCCCGGCCCCACAAACAACGTGAGGCCAGCGATCAAATGGAGGCAGTTCAACTACACCTGTGAAGGCGGCGCAAAGATCACGGTCTACCTTCACAACACCACCGCCAAAGTCCGCACCCACGATCATATCTACATGATGCGCCAGACGTCCTCCGCTGACGGCAACCGCTATTCCGACGGCAAGCTTCTCTGGTGGGGCAAGGGCGACACTGGATTCCTGCAGGAGGACACCCCGAACGGCGACGGCAAGATGCTGGTGAAGGGATGCGCTCTCGACCAGCCCGCGGAAGCCGCAAAGCCCTGAAACCTCCGTCAATCCCGTCATCATCGCCTGCCTACCGCCCGTACTATCGTACAGGTGCCCGTTAGGTCCCTAAGCGGTTGTGGCCGGTGACCTTGACATGCCCACGCTTTATACTTCGGAGATGGCGCCATCTCCCAACCCGGTCTCTCCCCAAGTCGGCATTCTTGTGTTCGAGGATGACCCGTATAGCGGAACCGCGCTCAAGCAAATGCTCGATTCCGAAGGCTGGCGCGTGCGCGTGGCTCAGGACCTGAAGATGTTACAGACAGAACTGAAGACCGGGGAGTATTCGCTCCTGATCGCCAACATCGCCATGGTTGGCATCGATTCGCCGCTGTTTCACGTGCTTCGTGAACTGGCTACGGTCAGCGTGGAAGAGGGAGCTCGCTTGCGTGTTCTGTTCGTGGTGCCGGAAATGAGCGGCAGCCAGTTCGTGCAGGTGATTGAAGAAGCCCGCCTGCCTTATGTGCTGCGGCCCTTCCACTTGCATGATTTTCTGGAAAAGGTGAGCGACCTGCTGGTGGAAGTGAAGGCGATCGAAGGCCCGCTGCGCATGACGCGGTATGAATTTGGAGCCGCCCGCAAAAAGAAGAAGGCGGCCACGAAGACCAATTCGATGTTCGCCTCGCGCGAATCGTATTCGTATACGGAAGAGGAACTCGCCGAATATGAGCAGCAAGAGGCGCAAACCTCGCTGCTGCGAAAGAACAAGAACCGCAATAATTTGGGGAATTCGCGAGGATAAAAAGAGCGAAGCAACGATGTAAGGATGTAGAGAAGCAACGATCCGGCGCAAAGCCCCCGCAACCTCAGCCGGTCCACTGTCTACGTTTTCCCTGCAAGAAAAATCTACCCCTTCGTTCTAACTCCAAGCGTGCACTCACCGCACGTTCTGGAGGATGGAATGAACCGCGTTTTGATCAGTGTGTTCGGGCACGGATTGCTGGGATTCGCGGCTATGGCGATGGCCGCGGTTGGTTTCCTGTGGTACTCGCCGACGGGGGCGACTCCTTCGGGAAAGCAGGATGGTGAGTGGCGGCTGTTGGATCCGGTGAGTTACGAAAACCTGACCGTGTTTCCCGTGGTCAGCTCTTCCTGGTACGACACCAGCGCTTTTTTGACCCTGGAAGAGGGATTGTCCAGCGGAGAAGTGACGGTTCGCGAGCAGGGCGCGGACGTAATCTACCGCAATCGCGACGGCTCGCGTCCCGTGACGCAGAATTACGGCGGGCCTTCCGTGAATCAACTGGTGCTGGTGAATCACAGCAAGCGGCCGCTGCTGCTTCTGGCCGGCGAGTTGGTCAGCGGAGGAAAGCAGGACCGCGTGATCGCCAAGGACCGGATCGTGGCGCCCTTTGGTGAGCCACTGCCGCTGAACGTCTTTTGCGTGGAACATGGGCGCTGGTCTTCAGGTTCGCAATTCAATCAGGCGAAGACGATTGTGCATCCAAGCGTGCGCGAGCAGGCCGCGGTGGCGCAAAAACAGGACGAAGTGTGGGCAGCGGTGACCGCCGGTTCGGTCGCGAAGCGGGCGCCGTCTGCTCCGGCGCCGGCGGTGGGCAGCGCCGACCTGGAAGCGACGATGCAAAGCGAGGCGCCAACACAATCCTACTCCAAGCTTTATGAATCACGCCGGGTCAGCGCCCCGGTGGAATCGGTAGTCAGTGAGATCCAGCGGCGCTTCCGCAAGGAAACTTCCGGGCTGAAGGGAGAGCGAGTGGTCGGCGTAGTGGTGGCCTACGGGGGCGAAGTGGCGTGGAGCGATGTATTCGCTTCGGACGAACTTTTCAACCATTACTGGAGCAAATTGCTGCGGAGCTATGCGGTGGAGGCCGTGGCCCGGCCGACGCTGCGCGAAAAGGCTTCCGCGGAGGATGCGCGGGAATTTCTGCGGCGGTTGAATGGCCGGGAGCAGACGGAATCCGAGCCGGGCGTTTATCGCTGGCGGGAAATCAATGAGGGTGGTTTGTCGCAGATTGAGCTGGATGCGCTGGCGCCAAAGATGTTCACTTTGCACCGGTTGGTGTTGCGGCGGACGAGTTGAGGAGTTCGCGCCAGCAGAACGTCTCAGTTCGAGTCGACGTTTGACGGCTGGGCTTACGCCGCAAAAGCGGCTGCAGATCTGCCCTTCGGCAAGCTCAAGGTAAACCGCACTCCAAAGTAAGAATGGCCGGTCTGAAGACCGGCCACTACAGGCTTGGGGCGTCGTGCAATCTTCTGACGGCGCTGTGGTCGGTGCTCGCGGAGAGCAGGTGAGCTACCCCGGACTTCCAACCTGGGTGGCGAAGAGCGGGAGCAATTTCCGCGAGCGGAATCAGCACGAATTTCCGTTCGAGCATGCGCGGGTGCGGAACCTGTAATTCGGGCGTGTCGATCGTCTCGTTGCCATAGAGAAGAATATCCAGATCGATCTTGCGGGGCCCCTTCGCGAAAGCTTTCCTGCTGCCCATGCGGGCTTCGATGACGCGGAGGGCGTTCAGCAAATCCAGGGCGTCGAGCTCGGTTTGCACTTCGAGCACCATGTTGAGGAACCATTCCTGATCGAGGTAGTCCACCGGCTCGGTTTCGTAAATGCTGGAGACGCGCCGGATGTGCACGCCGGATTCGGGAAGCAGTTGAAGCGCCTGAAGAAGATTGTCTTCGCGTTCGCCTATGTTTGTGCCCAGCGCGATGTAGACGGTGATCATCGAACGATTTCCTGGATGCGTCCTCTTGCTAACTAGAGGAACTATTTTATGCCGGCGCGGCGGCGGAGAATTCCGAGCATGGCCTGGCCTTCGGGAAGCTCCAAGAGAGTTGATACACCAAAAAACAGGATTCCGTAAACCGATAAGACGATGACCGCGAGGATGATCGGCCCCCGGTGCCCGATTGCGATCAGGACGCCGCGCGCCGCCGCCGCCGCGATCAGCGCCGCCAGCCAGACCTGCGCGAGAAACACCGGCGGGACGCCCACTTGGCCGATCCTGCGGCGAATGCCGCGCTGCAACAGGGTGAATTCCACCCACGACGCGATACCTGCGGAAATCGTGAGGCCCGCAACGCCCCAGCGCGGCTCAATGCCGAGGAGGCGCGGTAACGGCAGCGCCGCCAGGTAGCCCAACAGCGAGGTGAGCAGGACGCGAACGATGGCGAAACGCAGCGGCGTGCGCGTGTCGCGCAGAGCGTAGAAGCCGGAGGAGTATAGCCGCCCAAGTGTGGAGGCGAGGAGCCCGACCGTAGAACCCGCGAGTATGCCCCAAACATAGATCCCGTCTGCGTGCGTAAAGCGGCCGGACTGATAGATGGCAGCGACGATAACGTCGCCCAGCGCGAGAAAACCCACGACGGACGGAACGACGAGAAACGTGATTTGCCGCAGACCGGAGTTCATGCGTGCGCGAAGGAGTCCGGCAACTTCGTCGGCGTCACCGAGCGCGCCGCTCATCACCGGAAGCTCCGCCGCGGAAACGGACATGCCAAACAGGCTGACGGGCAAGGTGTAGAGCGTTTGGGCATAGGCGAGCGCGGAAACGGCGCCTGTCGGCAGCCAACTGGCGAGAAACGCATCAATGTACGCGCTGATCTGGACCACGCCGCGGCTGACGAAGACGGGGAAAAAATTGCGAATGACGGTGCGCACGTTCTCCGCCTGGTGCGCCAATGAAAGTTTCAGGCCCCCGAGGAGCTTGAAGACCATCGGAAGCTGCACCAGCACCTGTAGCGCACTTCCCGCCACGGAGGCCCACGCGGTGATGATTACCAGCGAATTTTGGGCGCGGCCCGCGCCGAAGGCGAGCATGCCCGCGATCATGGCGATGTTCCACAACACAGGCGCGGTATAGGAGAGGAAAAACTTGCGGTGGCTATTGAGAACGCCGAGGCACCAGGCCGAGGCTACGAGCAGGCCGGCGCCGGGGAACAAGATACGGACAAGCAGAATGGTGAGTTCGCGCTTTTCGCCATGGAAGCCGGGGGCAATGGCCTCAATCAGCCAAGGTGCCGTGAGCACGCCGAGGAGCACGAGAATCGATGTGCTGAGTGTGAGAAGCGCAGCAACTGCTCCGGCCGTTTTCCGCGCTTCCTCCTTGTCGCCGCGGGCAAGCAGGCTGGCGTAAACCGGAATGAACGACGCGGAGAGCACCCCTTCGCCAAAAAGATTTTGCAGGAAATTGGGGATGCGGAGGGCCGCCTTGAACACGTCGGCCGCGTCTGAATTTCCAAAGTAATGGGCAAATACGCGATCGCGGATCAGGCCGGCGACACGGCTAAGAAAAATGCCCGCCGCGACAAGAAATGCGAATCGCCGGGAACTCCCGGGTGCGGTTTGGGTGGCAGAGGAATCGGTCAAGAAAGTTTCCAGACGCGCCGAAGCGGCTTTTCCCTTCCAAAGATTCTGTAGACTGAAGATACCTTACTCGAAAAGAGGGGGCAGGCGCGAATTGGGTGAGTGTGCCGTGAATCTACTTTCTTCCTTGGTCTTAACGAATTATGGGTGGTAGTAGTGCTAGAATTCCGCGTGACTTGGGGAGGCCAAATGAAGAAATCAAAGCACGGGGGTTTGTGGTGGCAGTTGGCAGTTGTTCTGGGCGGCGCTTTTCTTGTTTGCGGGGGCGCGTGGGCCCAAGAAAAGGATTTTTCCAAGGTAGAGATCAAAGTTGCCAAGGTTTCCGGGAACATTTACATGCTGGAGGGCGAAGGCGGAAACATTGCCGCGTCCGTGGGCGAAGACGGAATCGTGATCGTGGACGACCAGTACGCGCCGTTGGCGGACAAGATTCAGGCCGCGCTGAAGAATCTGAAAATTACGGACAAGCCGGTAAGGTTCGTCATCAACACCCACTATCATGGCGATCACGCCGGCGGGAACGAACCCTTCGCGAATGCCGGATCGACTGTGATCGCTCAGGACAATGTCCGCAAACGCCTGGAAACCGGGGGAACCGCGGGCAACGGCGGTTCCATCAAGATGGAGACCAAGCCAGCGCCGAAGGGCGCGCTGCCGGTGATCACATTTGAGCGTGACGTGACCGTGCACCTGAATGGCGAGGATATTCGCGCGCTGCACTTCCCCGCCGGTCACACGGACGGCGACGCCATCATTTTCTTTCCCAAGAACAACGTGGTGCACATGGGCGATGATTTCGTGCGCTACGGATTTCCGTTCATCGACGTTTCAAGCGGCGGCAGCGTGCAGGGGATGATCGCCGCAATGGAAAAGTGTTCGGCGCAACTGCCTCCAGACGTGAAGGTGATTCCCGGCCACGGCGCCCTCTCGAATCTGAATGACGTGCGGGAGTTTGTGAAAATGTTGAAAGAAACTTCGGCGGTAGTGCAAAAGGCGATCGACGAGCACAAGACGGTCGACCAGATGAAACAGGAGAAGATCCTGGCGCCGTGGCCGAAGTGGTCCACCGGGTTTCTGGACGCCGACAAATTCATTGAGACGCTGTATAACTCGCTCACCGGCAGCAAGGGCGAGTTCCTGAAGCACAACTGATAGGCGTTGCTAAGCCCCGGGGGCCGGCGACCGCCTTTATTCGACGATAATGCGGTCGGCCCATTCGACGAGACTTACAAAAATCGCGGGACTTCCAAACTTCGCGCCCCAATTGCTGAGATCGGCTTCCGTGACGCCACGCGCCCGGCTGCAGGCCCCTCAAGCAAAAATGGGGATGTGCTTTGCGGCAATTTTTTCCAGCGTTTCCACCAGCGGTGGCCATCCTACGGGAAGCACGGAGCTTGCGGTGGCCTTGCGCATTAAATAAGTTGCTTCCCCGAGTAGAAAGATCTGCACATCGTGGCCCGCTTCGCTGAGCGCGAAGCCGTGCGAGAACACGAAGGAAGCCCGCGTGGGGTCATCGGTGCCCCATGCGCTCTTCATCATAATCTTCAAAGATTTCTTAGGTTCTTCGGCTTTCGCCGCCATCGGCAAGAATGGCAGTCCCAGCAATTGAGCGAGAAATTTCCGTCTAGCCATGTTTTCCCTCCGACCAAAGGCATGCTTTAGAACAAAAGTGGATGCAAGTTACCTTGCTAGCGCAAACGCGTCAATGATGAACTTTGAAGGTCTGTGGTGGCGGGTGCGGAGACTTCAGAACAAGCGCGGCTGGCGCTTGGGGAGTTCCCGGCCGAAATATTCGTAGGCGCGCGCGGTGGCAACGCGGCCGCGCGGCGTGCGGTCGAGCATGCCTATCTGCATCAGGTACGGCTCGTACATTTCCTCGATCGCGTCTTCTTCCTCGCTGAGGGCGGCGGCGAGCGTGCCGACGCCGACCGGCCCACCGGCATATTTGTCGAGCAGGGCGATCATCAGGTTGCGATCCACTTCGTCGAGGCCGTGCTCATCCACGCCGAGCATGCGCAGCGATTCCTGGGCCACTTCGCGGGTGATGCGTCCCGCGGCGCGCACTTCGGCAAAATCGCGCGCGCGGCGGAGCAGGCGGTTGGCAACGCGCGGCGTCCCGCGGCAGCGTCCCGCAATTTCCTCGGCGCCAGCTTCGTCCATCTGGATGTTCAAAATTTTCGCTGAACGGTGAAGAATGATCAGCAGGTCTTCCGGCTCGTAAAAATCCAGTCGGTGCACGATGCCAAAGCGCGAGCGCAGGGGAGCGGTGATCAGTCCGGCGCGGGTAGTGGCGCCCACCAGAGTGAATTGATTCAGGTGGAAGGGATGGATACGCGCGCCAGGCCCCTGGCCGATTATCAGATCCACCCGAAAATCTTCCATCGCGGGATAAAGCACTTCTTCCACGGCGGGCTGCAGGCGGTGAATTTCGTCGAGAAAGAAAACTTCCTTTTTGTCGAGGGAAGTGAGGATGGCGGTGAGGTCGCCTTTGCGCTCGAGCAGCGGCCCGGCGCTGGTTTTGATCACGACCCCGAGTTCGTTGGCAATGATCTGAGCCAGAGTGGTTTTCCCGAGGCCCGGAGGCCCATAAAGCAGGACATGATCGAGAGCCTCGCCGCGGGTACGAGCGGCTTCGATGGCGATGGCGATGTTTTCCTTGACGCGTTTCTGGCCTATGTATTCGGCAAGCGTTTTCGGGCGCACACTGGCGTCGAGGCGCGCGTCGTCGTCCAGGGGAGCCCCGCTGACGATGCGCTCCGCGCGCTCGGGTGCATGTTCGTCGCGGCGCGCGATTGCCTTTTTCTGACTGAATTCCGCCATATCTCCCGCCGACTAAGCTTCCGCCGAATCTCCCGGCCTATCCAGCTTCACTATCGCGCCGGGGTGCTGAGCGCTGCCAGAGTAACACGAAGCAGTTTCTCAAAATTGGAGGTGCCCGCTTCACGCTTGGCCTCGGCCAGCGCCGCGTCCGCCGTGCGTTCATCGTAGCCGAGATTGAGCAGGGCGGATTTCACGTCGGCTTCCACACCCGCCGCTGAGGAAGGAGCCGGCTTTTCCGTCTCGATGGTCACAGCCTCGAGTTTGTCCTTTAGTTCAACTACCATGCGTTCCGCCGTCTTCCGCCCAACGCCGGGAATTTTCGTCAACCGTGCAAGATCGCCCATGCGAATGGCTGGAACCAACTCTTCGACATTCATGCCGGAAAGGATTTTCAAGGCCAGCGACGGCCCGACGCCCGAAGCGCCGAGAAGAAGTTCGAAGAAATGTTTTTCGCGCGCGGAGAGAAAGCCGTACAGGGACAGAGCGTCTTCCCGAACGTGCGTGTGAATCAGCAGCGTAACCTCGGCGTGGAGATCGCCAAGTGCGGCAAACGTAGAGAGAGGGACGGCTACCAGATAGCCGACGCCGCCGACATCGAGAATGACTTGATTGGGTCTTTTTTCAAGCAGGCGGCCGCGAAGGAGTCCGATCATCGAATGCAAGTATTGCCGCGCGAGCGCAGCGGTGTCAACGCGAGAAAGGCCGGCGGATTATTTCGCGCGGTACGGACTTTGTCAGGAGGCGGCGCGCGCCTGAAACAACGCTGCAACTTCGGGATGGTTGCGTTCTTTCGCGAGGGACAGCGGAGTTTTCCCGTCGTTGGTGCTGGCGTGCGCATCGGCGCCATGAGCCAAAAGAAGTTTGGCGATATCGAGGCGGCCATTGGCTGCGGCAGTGAGGAGAGGCGAATAGCCCGCGGAATATCGGTAATTGACATCCGCGCCGTGCTCCAAAAGCCATTGAACGACGGCAGTGTGCCCGCCGGTTACCGCGCCCGTGAGCGCGTTGTAACCCGAGCCATTGGTGGCCACTGCGTTGATATCAGCCCCGTGAGCCGCCAGATATTCCACAACTTCCCGATGGCCCAGAAAAGCGGCAAGCGCCACAATCGGAAATCCGTCGGGAGAAAATGAATTCGCCGAAGACTGATTTTTTTCGACGAGTTCCCGTACGCGGGCAAGATTCCCCACCACGGCGGCCTCAGGCAAATGCAGTGCGGCTCCGCTGGCGAGCAAAAAGTCGCGGATTTCGGCGCGGCCCATATAAACTGCAGTCAAGACCCCGGAGACGCCAGAATCGTTCCTGGCTGACCTGAGCGAGGCATCGGTTCCGACAAGAGATTTCACCGCCGCAAGATCGCCGGTACGGATTGCTTCAAATAACGCCTTAGTTTCGGACATTCCCTCACCTCTCAGCTCAGCGCCCGCTTTCAGGTACAGACCGCAAGAAGCGTTCGGACGAACCAACGCGCTCGACGGACGGCAATTTCAAGACCCTCAGTTGGCGACAGAAGCTTTCTGCGGCGGCTGGTAATGGCCCGGCACAGCGCGCAATGAAATGGCAATCCGGTTCCAGGCATTGATGGTTGAGATCGCATAGGTGAGGTCGACGATCTCTTTTTCCGAGAATTGCGCGTTCACCGCGTCGAAGGCCTCGTCGGATGCGTGCGTAGTTGAAATCAAAGTGAGGGACTCCGTCCATTCGAGCGCCGCGCGCTCCCGATCCGTGTAATAAGGCGATTCGCGCCACGCATCGAGTCCATAGAGCCGCTGCTCCGTTTCACCGGCGGCGCGAGCATCCTTCCAATGCATGTCAATGCAAAAAGCACAGCCGTTAATCTGCGACGCTCGAAGTTTAATCATGTGGAGAAGTTTCGCATCCAGGCCGCATTGCGCGAGATACGCTTCCATGTCCAGCATAGCCTTCAGCGGTTCCCTGGCAAATTTGCGGTAATCAAGTCTCGGTGTCATGGGAATGGCCCTCCTTTCCGGATTAGACGTGGATCGAAAGTGATCGGGTATCTACCTATGAAAAAAGAGGAATCGGTGAAATCAGCGGCGGGCGCGATCCTTGCGCACGGCTTCATCCACCAAAGCGTCCAATTCCGACCGGGTCAGGGTGACTTCGTCGGTTTCATTCTCTCCGCCGTCACAGGTTTCCGGCAACTCCGCGCCGCCGCCCGGAGGAGGACTTACGTGATAACGGGCGCGCGCGGCCATCAGCTTTGCGACTTCGCGCGTCGTGAGAAGCTGCGGTTCGCCACAGAATTTCGCGGTGAATGCAATCTTGGCGAAATGTTCGAGCGTTTCCATGCGGAAAAATGCCGTCCGAAGATCGGGCCCGCAGGTGACCGCTCCATGATTCGCCAGCAGCAGTGCATCGTAATGCGGCACGAAGGGTTCAAGAACCGCGCCCAAATCGGGGGTGCCCGGCGTGGCATAACGCACCAGAGGAATTTTCCCCAGCGAAACAACCACCTCGGGAAGCAGCGCCTGATCGAGCCCCACCCCTGCCGCAGCGAATCCCGTTGCCGTCGGCGGATGTGCGTGGCAGATCGCCTGCACGTCCGGCCGCATGCGATAAAACAACAGGTGCATGCCCGCTTCCGAGGAAATTTTCCGGTCACCCTGCAGATGGCGCCCGTCCATATCCATGATGACCAGATCTTCGGGCGACATCATGCCTTTGTTCATGCAGGTCGGAGTGGTGAGAATGCGGTTGGCGTCAAGCCGAATGGAAAGATTGCCTTCGCAGGCAACGATGTGGCCGCGCTCGTACATCCACCGGCCCACGAGACATATCTCGCGGCGGTATTGTTCTTCGAGCCTTCCGGGAACTTCTGGCATCGAGTCCGTGGCCACTGGTCGGACCCTTTCCTCGGCCGAGGAGCGATTCGCACCGAATCGGAATGTAAATATGCCGCAACTTCTGGCAGAGAGAGTACGCCGAAGGGCCTAGAAAGCCAAGTGCAAATTACGCGTAAATACCGCGCAGCTTCAGAGCGGTGGCCACCCGGTCGATAGCCAGCATATAGGCGGCGATCCGGTTGTTTACCTTGTGGGTTTCGGCGTAGCGAACCACTTCGTCGAAAGAGCGTTCCATGACGTCTAGTAACCGCTCATTGACTTCGCTTTCACGCCAGAAGAAACCCTGCCGGTCCTGTACCCATTCGAAGTAGCTGACGGTTACACCGCCGGCGTTCCCGAGGATATCCGGCACCGTAAATACTCCCTTGGCATCAATGATCGCGTCGGCTTGCCAGGTGGTGGGGCCATTCGCGCCCTCGCAAAGAATCTTGCACTGTACCTGGTGAGCGTTCTGCTCGGTGATCTGGTTTTCGATGGCCGCGGGGATGAGCACATCGCACGGCTGGAACAGGACGTCGCGCGAACTCATCTTTGTGCCGCCGCCTGGAAAATCCTGCAGCGCTTTCTTTTGCGTGTATACCCAATCAATCACGTTGGGAACGTCAAAACCGCTTTCGTTGTATAACCCGCCGCCGATATCGGCGGCCGACGATTTTGTAGCCCGCCTTTTTCATCAGGTCCGCCGCCAGCGAGCCGACGTTTCCGAAGCCCTGAATGATCACGCGGGTGGCTTCTTTCTTCATGCCCAGCTTGGCAAGCGCTTTATCCACGCAAATCATCACGCCACGGCCGGTAGCTTCGCGTCGTCCGCGGGACCCTCCAAGTTCGATGGGCTTGCCGGTAACCACAGCTGTGGTGGCCTGGCGGGCATGCATGGAATAGGTGTCCATCACCCAGGCCATGGTCTGTTCGTTGGTGCCGACGTCCGGCGCCGGAACATCGCGCTCGGGCCCCAGCCAGTCCGAAAGTTCGGCGGTGTAACGGCGGGTCAGTCGTTCCAGTTCGCTGCGAGACATCTTGCGGGGATCGCAGATGATGCCGCCCTTCGCGCCCCCAAACGGAATGTCTACAACAGCGCATTTCCAGGTCATCCAGGCGGAAAGTGCGCGTACTTCGTCCAGGCTAACATCCGGCGCGAAACGAATGCCGCCCTTGCCGGGTCCCCGAACGGTGGAATGTAACACGCGGTAACCGGTGAAAACTTCCAACTGCCCGTTGTCCATTCCCACCGGGATGTACAACGTGATCTCCTTGTCGGGATATTTCAGATAGCGGTAGACGCCCTGCTCGAGTCCCAGTTTGTTAGCGGCTACTTCAAAACGCGCTTCGGCGTTCTGGTAGACGTTCATCTCTTCCGGTGCAGGCGTGTGAGGCATGCAAAATTCTCCTTTGCCAGGACAGCTCGTGAAGCGGCCGGCTGTGCAGCATAGTGCGCCTGTATGAGTCTCGCAGGCGTGAAAAGTGAGGCCAAAAAGGAGGTCGCGTGCGGGCTACCCACCCGCCGGGCCCAAAAATTGGCCGGGAGGCCAGTATACGAAGGCCACTCTCAGACCGCAAGGCGAGGGGGCATAAGAGGTGGCGCGGGCTGTCGCGAATCAAGTAACACGGTGCTGAAGCGACTCGCAATGCCACATTGGAATTTCACGCGACCAAATGGCCGGGTGGCCCGGGTTGAATGATTTGGAATTTGTTGACATGGAAGCCGCACAGAGGATATCACTTCAACAATTCCCGTCAAAGTAGCGAGACGGAGGGTGCCCCTCCGCGTTATTTTGGTTTGCGGTTGAGACGAAAGTTCACTCGCAGCGTTCGCGGCGAGTCATAAAGATGAGGTTCTGACTTTTTCAGGGCCACCCGCCAGCTATGACTTGCGATGCCCAGCTATTGGGCGCGAAATTGCAGCGTCACCGTCAGGTGCATGGACGTGGGCTTGCCGTCGAGTTCCGCGGGCTGATACTTCCACTGCTTCAGCGATTGCACGGCCGCCTCGCGCAGGAGCGCCGGGCCGGAAAGCACTTTCATCGCGCTGACGTTTCCGTCCACGTCAATCAGTGCGTCAATCTGAACGCTACCGGAGACATGCTGGGACTTGGCCATCTGCGGATAGACCGGCGGAACGGATTTGATGAGCTTCGCAGGCTTGACGTCGCCGCCTATCGGAACGGGAGCGGCCGGCGCGTTGGGACGAGACGCGCTTAAATTAGCTGGGACTGCTGCGTTGTTCTCGCCAGCTGAGACGTCAATGGAGGGTTCGGATTCACCCGGAACGGAAGATGCTTTGCGGTGATTGATGACCGGTGTAGCCAGGCGAACATCGCCCAGAGCAGCCTTTTTTGGCTCCTCCACAGGCAGAACATTGCGCGGGCTCGAACTCGAACTCGAAGCTGAACCCGGCGCCACGCTCGAACTCGTGTTTCGCGAAGCTGGCGCTACAGGCGTGTTATTCGCGGCGGCGCGAACAACCGGAGCCGGAGAATTGACCGAAGCCGAAGCTGGAGATGAACTGGCAGCCGCAACTGGAAGCTCTGCATGCGATACAGGCTTGGGGCTGAGGGACGCGGGCTCCGATGCCTCCGACGCAGCAGGTTGTGACGCCGTCGAGGATCCACCGAGCATTGCGGATATTGCGTTACCCGGCTGCCGAGAATACCAGACCCCTCCGGCGATCAGCAGCAGCGAAGCCGCGATGCCGAGGAACAGACCGAGTTTCGATCCCGAAGAGGCAGCATCGGCAGGTTGCGCGGAGTCAACCAAGAGTTGCCCGCCAAACATGGCGAGTTCCGGACGTTGGGCCGTCTCAGGCGATTCCGGGCTGCTGCCTTCGTCCTTCGACTCGGCGAACACCGCCTCCGGCTCCACGACTGGATTCGATTCGACGACGGAATTCTGCACGGCGGCCGGCGTTTCCGACTCGCGCGCCAGGGGCGCCAGCCATGCGGGAATCTTGATCTCTTCCACCTCCAGCGAAGACTTCCCGACCTTCGGGGGAAGAGCAACGCTCTTCACGGGCTGGGTGACTACCGGTGCGGGAGCGAAATTGGTGAGGTCCAAAACTTTTTGCGCCAACTCCGGCGACGAGGTGCCTTCGAGGATCGGTTCGGGCTTGGAAGCCGCCGGCTTCGGACCCTCGGCGAACAACAACGAACTGAGCTGCTCCTGAAGGCGAGCGGCTTGCTGCTTGAGATCTTCCGTCGATTGGTTGGTGGAGGCCGATGTTACGACGGTTGAAGAGTGGAGCACTGACTTCGTGTCTGCCGGGGCAAAGAGAGGCGAAGAGGCAACGCTCGGTACGGCTGTTTCGGCCGACGGAGTTGATTGCAGGGCAACCGGAGAAGCGGCCGGGGCCGATGGTGACGGCGCTTTAGGAACTTCGGGCGTTAAGCCGACTGGCGCCGGCGGAGCAGGGATAACGGGCTTAACCGCGATCGGAGGCCGCGGAGCTGCGGGCTGGACGGCCACTGGCGGCGGAACGGCCGTTGACTTGGGCGGTACCGGAGCCGAGGGCGATGCCGCGGGACGCGTCGCCGCTTGCGGCAGAACCGTGTCCGCAGGAAAACGCATGCCCCAGAATCCAGGCGCGGGCTCAGTGAATCGCAACTCGACATACCCGACAGCATTTCCATCCGTCTTGGATTTCACGACAACGCACACAACTTCCTTTTTGGTTTTCTCGTTGGTGAGGAACACAAGTTGCCCGGGAGCAAGCTGGGCGGAAATTCGCAGCACGGCGCCATGACCGAAGACCAGCACGGTCTGAGAACGTTCGGAAAAAGGTTCGCGCTTGTCGGAGCCATCCATGGAGCGGGCGCCGTTTACGGTGACGGGAACTTCGAGCGCGACGGGTTGCGGGCGCGCGGGCGCACTGGATGCGGGAGCGGAGGGAACACCGGGAGCGGTTGTCGCGGCCGCGTTCTCTGGGTCTTTCACGATTGGTGTCATAAACGACTCACTCAGGCTGGACATGTACGGACAGGCCCGTACCACGGGCTTCCCGGTTCTACCTCTATATGGTGTGTTCAGGGAGCAGGGTGCCATATAGTACGCAAGTACCAGCGTGGACAGATTGTGCGCGAAGAGTGAAGTCGCGGATTGGAACAGGAAGGCGGGTGAAAGCCGCTGGGCCGGCAGTATTTAGCGGCACCGCCGGGAATTTGTGCGACGCTATTTTTTGTTCGCTTCCAGAGGCGGCTGGAAGCGGGCATCCACGGCGACCTGGTACCCAGTGACCAATTTGTTCGTTTCATTGGCCATGCCGATCACCGCCTGAAGTTCCTTGAACATTTCCGGCGTCATGCCTTTTGCAAATGCCGAGGCCGTGTGGGAGGCAATGCAATAGTGGCAGTTGTTGGTGACGCTGACGGCGATGTAGAGCAGCTCTTTGGTTAGCGGATCGATGGCGCCGGGGCCCATGATGGCCTTCAGGTCTTCCCAGGTACGCTTGAGCAGCGTGGGATCATGGGCGATGGCCTTCCAGAAATTATTGATGTAGTCCGTTTTGCGCGTCGCCATGATGTCGTCGTAAACGGCTTTGACGGTAGGATTGGCATCTTTGTATTCGATAAGGCCGAAAGTGGACATGAACCCGCTCCGTGGAAAATTTATGAGTACAAGAAGAATGTTAGCTGGAATTTTCTTCGCTTGGTAGGGAGGACCGCCTGAACGCAGGATTTGACGGCCTAGTGGCAGCTTAGGAGAGCAGGAACTTCTCCAGCAGCAGGCGCGCGAGCCGCGGTGAATTGTGGCGAATCACCCCGTGCTCTTCGAGCAGGTTGTCCGCCAGCAGGTGAACTTTCATCTTGGCGATATTTGCGGTATCGATCACGACAGGTTCCGCGCCCTCCGCGCGATACCGCCGCGCAAATTCGGGAGAGACGGCCTTGCGATTCGCCACCACATAGTTGAAGAAGCGTTTCCCGACATGGTTTTCAATCGCGCGAAGGTGCTGGCTGAGCGCATAGTGCGTGGTTTCGCCGGGCTGGGTCATCAGGTTCGCAATATACACGCGGGGGGCTCGCGAACGCGCCACCGCCTTTGCAATCTCTGGAATCAGCAGATTGGGAATCACGCTGGTATAGAGCGATCCGGGGCCCATCAGAATCAGGTCGGCCTCCTCAATGGCTTCAATGGCCTTCGGGAGCGGGCGCGGGCCGCGCGGGTTGAGTTCTAGTTTGCGAATGGGGAGCTTGCTGCGGGAGATGTTCGTCTCGCCCTTGACGCGCTTTCCGTCAATGAGCGTGGCCACCAGGTGCACGTTGGCAAGCGTGGAAGGAAAAATGCGCCCGCGAATCGCGAGAACTTTGCTGGAAACCCGGACCGCCTCGGCGAAATCGCCGGTGACATGGGTAAGCGCGGCAAGAAACAGATTGCCGAAATTGTGACCAATCAATCCGTTGCCCGCCTGAAACCTGTATTGGAAAAGGCGGCTGAGCAGCGCTTCGTCCTTGGCCAGTGCCACCATGCAGTTGCGTATATCGCCGGGCGGCAATATGCGATTCTCGCGGCGCAGCCGACCGGAGCTGCCGCCGTCGTCGGTGACCGTGACGATCGCCGTGAGATCGGAGATGGGCCGCTTGAGCGTTGGCGCCTGATCTGAGCCGCGCACCACGTGTTCCTTGAGCCCGCGCAGCAGGGCGGAAAGCCCTGTGCCCCCGCCCAGCGCGACAACGCGCAGACCGGGAACCGATTGGTTTTTATTCCCCGATTTGTTCTTCACGAGCAGCTCAGTTGCCGCACTATTCCGGCATGGCGCGGAATTTCAGGTGTCACTCGTAGTCCATCGCGGCTGGGTTGCCATCGAATGGCCGGGACAATCGTCACATTCCCAGGGCCTGATTGTGATTACAGGATGTACCGGACGAGCAGGATTACCCCGCGTAGCCATCCTTTTCAGGATACAGCAATTCCGTGAAGCGGGGGTCTTCCTGGAGGAAAGCGAAGTCTTCGTCGTTGCGCGCATGAAAGCGATTCGCGGGCCGGAGGTCAATCGCGATTTTCAGATTGGCCATGGCGGAGTCGGCTTCGCCTGTCAGGCAATCGAGCGCAGCAAGTGCGTAATGAATGTGATCGGCCTTTGGCGCCAGTTTGCGTGCCTTCTCCAGGCTTTCGCGGGCCTCGTCCCAGCGGCCCAGGTTCATCATGGCCACGCCTCGCTGGTAGTGCTCTTCGGGAGATTTGGGATTCTGCTCCGAGGAAGGCTTCATGCGCTGTTCGGCGATGCGCAGGTGAGTGCGCGCGCGGTCGGCTAGCTCCTTGCTCGGGCCTTCCAGGACCTTCTCCAGTTCCTGCTTGGAGCGATGAAATTTTTGCTGGTGAAACAATCCCATGGCTTCTTCGTAGAGCTTCATCTGCGCCCGGACGAGAGGGTCCACCATTTCGACGCCGCCACGCTGCGGAGGAGGCGCTGGTAAGCTGGTCTTTTTCTTCATTTTAGGGGAACTCTTGGAAGAGGCTTTGGATCGCCGGGAAGAGCCGGAGGAGGTTTTCTGCACTTTCGCCATGGGGCGAATGCTAGCAGAGGCTTTGCCACACGTCAATCCGAGCGAGAGTTCCCCGATTCACGGCCCACGTGCCGTGTTTGATAGCCTTAACCGAACGGCAGCAGCATGGAAAATAACTTTTCAAATATGCCGCTTCTCCCCGACACTGGTAATAGTCTTTTCATAAGCAGGAGTATGGCGGAGTGCTGGCCTGCCCTGCAGGCGTGTGCTATAAGTTTGAGATGTAAGTCAGGCTAACGACTCGTGCCTTTCATAAACTTTCCTGCGCGCGAAATTAATTGCAAGCTCGTGTA
>Ga0210410_10001189_pt1 | contig 24993 bp, 20 predicted proteins | sample IncBWC4MmetaG_FD_161058 | JGI IMG/M metagenome (GOLD analysis project Ga0210410, IMG submission 161058) | Forest soil microbial communities from Barre Woods Harvard Forest LTER site, Petersham, Massachusetts, United States - Inc-BW-C-4-M | ecosystem: Environmental > Terrestrial > Soil >... | reverse complement strand
AGTGAACGGGACTACACGCTGCGAAATGAAGCGATCTCGCAGTCATCGAAGTGGCTGCAGCGCCAGCTGGATGATATTCGCCAGCGCATGGATGAAGCGAATCGCGCGCTGAGCAGTTTCGAGAAGGACAACGGAATTAGTACGATCGGGGACAACCAGAACAGATTCACCGAAGAAATGGTTGAACTAAGCCGGCAATTGATGCAGGCTCAGGCCGATCGCATTCAGTTGCAGTCATACATGAATGATCTCAACGGCGTTCGAGACAGCTCGCTGCCCCAGATCAGCAGTAACCCCGTGGTGCAGGAACTCACAAAGAAATTGGCGGAAGTCAAAGCGGAGATTTCAGAGACTCGCGCGATCTATGGGACGAGCCACCCGAACACCCAAAAGCTTCAGAACCAGGCGGACGAACTGCAAACGCAGTTGAGCGCGCAGCGTGCGGAGATTCTCCGGGATATGAAGACGAGCTATACGGCGGCACAGGCGCGCGAACATTTGATGCAATCGCAGATGCAGGGCGCTAGCAAGCAAATGACTGTGTTGGCCCAATACAACGCTCTCAAGAAGGAATCGGACGCGAGCACGCAACTTTATCAGGCGCTGTACCAGCGGATCAAAGAGGCAGCCATCGCAGCAGAGACAAAGTCGAGCAATGTTCGCGTAGTAGACCGGGCGCGCGTGCTGGATCAACCTACGCGCCCGCATCGTAGACAGAACATCGGGATTGGCTTGCTTGTAGGCATTTTGGGCGGAGTGATCATGGCGTTCTTGTGCGAAGGCATGGATACACGGATCCGCACGCCCGAGGACATTAAGAGATGCCTTGGAGCGGAATCGGTTTCGGTCGTGCCCGTTATTGGGAACGGGGGGATCGGTCCGGTTCGTCCCTGGCAGCCGCCGCAGCTACAGAATGCGCAACAAAAACCCAACTTGTTTCAGATCGACCGGCCGAATTCGGCCGCAGGGGAGGCGCTTCGCAGCATCTGCGTCTCTGTACGCCTGTCTCGCCAGAATGCGTGTGCGCCGCAGGTCTTGTTGGTTGTTTCGCCGCTTACGGGCGAAGGAAAGACAACCCTTTCTGTCAACCTCGCCCTTACACTCGCGCGGCACGGAAGAACCTGCATTGTGGATGCGGACCTGCGCAAGGAGGGTGTCGCGCAAGCGTTAGGAGTTGTCGCTTATCACGGGATCAGAGAGGTGCTGTCCAAGACCATGGAAGTCGACCAGGTGCTTGTTTCGGCAGTGCAGCTACCTAACCTGTCACTTCTTGGAGGGGGCTCCGCGCCTGGTGAACCGGGGGGCCTGATCTCTTCCGGTGCCATGTCGGATTTAGTAGGGAAACTGAGAAAGAAGTTCGAATTTATTGTTATCGATTCGCCTCCGATGCTTCTATTCTCTGATGGCCGAGCGCTCTCTGCCCTTGCGGATGGTGTCATCGTGGTTGGACGCTCCGGAGTGACCACGCGAGAGAGCCTGAAACGCACCATGGATCTGTTGAGAGGAGTGCGCTCAGCTCCAGTAGTTGAGCTCGTTCTCAACGCAGCCGAACATCCTGCCATGGACTACCGGTCCTACCGCAGCTACGGCATGGCAGGTTGACTGCTAGAACTCCATTCTCGTTATTGTTCGTAAGGTTGGCGTCACAAGTCATCATAGGAAAATGCCCTTGAAAACGATTCTTGATGCCGATGGGCAGGAGAGACGAGCTAAGAATGATTTAGCCGTCGATGGTGGTCAGTGTTTACGAACCCGAAAATTTGCACCCTGGCCATCACTGTCGGAAGACGAAGTAGAGGCAGTGAGTGTTGTGTTGCGGTCGGGGAAACTCAATTACTGGACGGGTGAGGAGGTTAGACAGTTCGAAAATGAGTTTGCTTTGTTCGCGGGCTGTCGACATGCAATTGCCGTTGCAAATGGAACGGTGGCTCTCGAACTGGCGCTGTATTCGTTGAGGATTGGACCTGGCGACGAGGTGATTGTCCCAAGCCGCACGTTCGTGGCATCGGCCAGTTGCGCCGTCATAAGGGGTGCAAAGCCTGTGTTTGCGGACGTAGATCCGATCAGTCAAACTCTTACTGCAAACAGTATCCGGGAAGTATTGACACCTAGTACAAAAGCGATCATTGCGGTCCACCTGGCGGGTTGGCCGTGCGACATGGACCCGATCATCGAGTTGGCTCGCGAACATGGTCTCAGGGTCATCGAAGATTGCGCTCAGGCGCACGGTGCAACTTATAAGGGCCGGCCTGTTGGATGCCTCGGCGATGCCGCTGCGTTCTCCTTTTGCCAGGACAAGATCATGTCCACCGGCGGGGAAGGCGGTATGTTGACCACCAATGACAATGAACTATGGGAACGGGCGTGGAGTTTCAAGGATCACGGAAAGGACCATGGCGCCGCGCATAAGCAACAAGCTTCTTCAGGGTTTCGCTGGCTGCATGACTCCTTCGGAACAAATTGGCGCTTAACCGAAATGCAGGCAGCCATTGGGCGCAGCCTACTCGTAAAGCTTCCTGGTCAGTTGGACCTCCGTCGCAGAAACGCAAATATTCTGAGCCAAAGGTTCAGTACTCTCCCAGCTCTCAGAGTTACGATTCCTTCTGAAGAGATCGGTCATGCGTACTACAAATACTATGTATTCCTTCGTCCGGAATGGTTGCGGAATGGATGGAGTCGGGACCATTTACTGCGAGCGATAGTTGCAGAAGGGATTCCATGCTTTAGCGGCAGTTGCAGCGAAATCTACCTTGAAAAAGCCTTTCCCCAAGCTATGCGGCCCGCTCAGAGATTGCAGGTAGCGCGACAGTTGGGCGAGACAAGCCTGATGTTCCTCGTCCACCCGACGCTTTCAGAGCAGGACATGCTGGACACCGCTCTAGCGGTTGAGAAGGTGCTGAAAAGCGCGTCTGTCCAGCTGCCTGAGGCACTGGCATCCTGAAGCAGGTTGGGGCGAGCGTATGGAGAGCAACATAGCCTTAGGAGGAGAGATGAAAGCGTTCGCAAGGGACACTAACGGATATAGGGCCGAGCTAATTTCGTTGATTAAGTGAGAGTATGGCGTCGAAACTAGTAGATCTCAGTGAAGTTACTAACGCAGAAACGGGAAGCGACTCGGGAGGAATCGTCCGTGACCAGGTTCGCGGCTCTAGCCTGTTCCTGGTTGGGAACGTCATTTCGCTGGCAATTACGTTTCTTCCGCACCTTGTGCTGGTACGGTATCTGACACCTGAGGCATTCGGTCATTTGGCCTATGCACTTTCTCTGATTGCGGTTGGCAAGACATATGCACTCGGTTTCAATGAAGCGATGAGCCGTTTCGTTCCGATTTACCACACCAAGCGAGAGGATTCGAAGGTACTCGGCAGTATAGTTGTGGTTTTTGCCACAACGCTTTTGATCAGCGGTCTCCTAATCGTGACTTTCGCTGTAGCGTCCGGCCCGATTCTGACTTTACTTACAAAAGGCAGGGAGCCGGCCGACCTGTTGTTGATCCTGATGTTTATGGTTCCGCTAGAAAGCACGGATCTCTTGATCATGAATTTATTCGCTTGTTTCGCTCGGGCCCGGGCGATCTTCTGGGGGCGGTTTATCTTCAGTCCAGCGCTGCGGGCGATCGTCATAACAGTGGTTGTCCTTAGACATTCGGGGCTACCGTTTCTTGCATACGGGTACTTGTTGGCCGAGCTTATCGGGGTTGTTGTGTTCGGTGTTCTGATTGTTTGCGAGTTGCGTCGGCAGAAGCTGCTGCTGAAATTAAGTTGCGTGAGACTTCCAATCCGCGAGATTTTCGGCTTCAGTGTTCCATTGATGGCCTCGAACGCCATAGGCATGATCGGAAGTTCAATGCCAGTGTTGCTTCTCGGGTACTTCTACCCTATGTCGACAGTGGCCTACTACCGAGTTGTGCTACCGGCTGCAGTTCTGTGCAGCATGATCCCAAGCAATTTCATGCCGCTCTTTTTGCCATCCGCGTCACGTCTATTCGCTAAAGGCGACACGGCTGGCATCAACCATCTCTTCTGGGAAACTTCACTCTGGATGAGCGTGCTGGCATTTCCGATTTTTCTCGCCACTGCGTGCTTTGCACGACCGCTCACGATCTTTCTTTATGGCGCCCGCTACGCGCCCTCCGCTCCGATTTTGGCGATACTCTCGCTTGGCTATTTCATCAATGTCATTTTCGCCTTCAATGGCGTGACTTTGAAAGTCCTTGGCAAGATTCGCTTGATGGTGATCCTGAACATAGTGACTCATATCATCATCGTCGTATTCAACCTATTGTTGATCCCGCGCTACGGAGCGGTCGGCGCGGCAGTCGCGACATCCGCTGGCCTGATTATGGCGAATTTGCTTCGTCAGCTAGGCTTGTGGTTTGCGGGGGGCGGCATCAGCTTCTTCGAAAAGCGGTTTGCTTCCTTCTTTCTCGTGCTTGGCTCGAGCGCTATCAGTTTGTATCTGATCCAACTCTTTACCCCGAATAATATCTATGTCGCAATGACGCTTGCCCTTACGGTTTCGGCGTTCGTATTGTGGCTGGTTAAGAAGCATCTGAAGATTGCCGATACCTTTCCGGAAATTCTCCGTCTTCCGGTTGTTGGCAGACTCCTCGCGTAAGGTGCAACCATGATTTGCGGTGGCTTTATGGACGGCGGGCGGGTATGCCTGAAGTGATTGGAAATGGTGGAACGGAATGCTGGTTCCCTCAGATCCGCGCGCGATGAGATACACCAGCACTTGGTCGCCATTTCTCTACGGCGTGTTTTCACCACGTCAAATCTGAGGACCGATAACAGCAAACGTTGAGGCGTAGCCCTGGCATGTTTTCCACAACTATCCGCGATTCGTACAAGAGCTCCCCGGCGAGGAACTGGCACCTGAATTGGGTCGCCGCCCTGGTTGTGACCGCATGCTCCCTAGGCTGGATGATTGCGTCGGAGAATTGGCTCTTCGTCGTGGGCCTGTGTGCTTTGCTGTTGTTGATCGTGCGCCCGATTGAATTGGCTCTGGGACTGTATGCCTTTCTGATTCCATTCGAGACCATGACCACCATGACCACGGATGCCGGGCAATCGGAAACATTGCTGAGGTATGTAGGTTTGCTTGCGCTATTCGTGACTCTAGGTGTCGGCTGGATACGCGGACGCATCATGCGTCCACCACGGACGGCGCTGTTTTGGTCACTGTTCGTCTTATGGGGCTCGGTTTCTGCTCTATGGGCGATCAAGCAAGAAGAGGCTCTTCATCGGCTGCCGACTGCGCTTGGCCTTTGGCTGCTCTACATGGCTATAGTTTCCGTGCGATTAACAGCCAAGGAGCTTTCCTGTATTACTCTGCTAACTATCCTTGGTGGGCTCGGCGCTTCAATGTATTCCGCTTACATGTTTTTCGGAACGGGCCGTGCTATTGGCCGGGTCTCGCTTGCGGAAGGATCGACTCTGTCGGACCCAAACTTTTTTGCTGTCACTCTCCTGCTGCCCTTATCGCTTTCCTTTGGCGGCGTACTCTCGAGCCGAACCTGGTTGCGTCGAGGATTCTTTTTGGCTGGCACTGGCGTGATTGCGCTTGCCTTGTTCCTGACTATGTCGCGAGGAGCCCTGGCCGCTGCGGCGGCAATAACGGTTGTGTTTTTGGTTCGCTTGCGCCTCAATCGGCGCCTGCTTCTCCCGGTGATAGCCGCGGGTGTTGCAATGTTGTTCATGCCTCAGTTGTTCTTCGAGCGCGTGCAGGAAGCTGCCAGCGACAGAATGGCGAGGCGGCAGGATATCTGGCAAATCGGTATCCATTCCCTGCAAAGTTACGGAGCATTCGGTGCGGGGCTGGAGAACTTCCCTTACGCTTTTGAGAAGTATGTAGGCACGTCGCGTTTTTACGTGGGACATCAACGCTCCTCCCACAACATCTATCTCACCGCTTCAGTTGAATTCGGAATTCTTGGAGCGTTGTTTCTGTTTGGGGCGGTACGCTCACATCTGCGAGCTTTTCCGCGACCCACTAAAGATATCCTCATTTCCGCCAAACTCGTTTCTTTCGAAGCAGCGTGTTGGGGAATGTTGATAGCTGGCATTAGCGTCGACATCCTTTGGCGAAAGTCGTTCTGGTTTGCCTGGGCGCTTTCCGTTGGAGCTATCCAGGTCCAGCGAAAGAACGAACAACTCAGTGATCCTGTTTCACCTCGCTCGGGCGTTTCATTCCAAAGACCTCTCGTTCGGAGAACTTCACTTGCCTCAACTCTCTAAGACAGTGGACGCTGCTGCTTCCAGAAGCCAACCGGCTCCAATACCATTGAAATTGGGGGTGGTGCTGGATTCTTCACCGGTGCCTGGATGGATTTACCATCTTATCGAGAAGCTGACGAGTTGCAGCGCAATCGAACCTCTCCTCCTCGTCCTAGAGAACGACTCGAAGGTGACAGCGGGGGCAGACCGCGGTCCTGTTCTGTTTCGATCCTGGGCTGCGCTCGATCGCTGGGTCCGTCAACCTAGAACCGATGCTCTCCGGTCGCAGGACTGGCGTTTGTTGTTGAGGAACCGCTCTATTCCAGTCTTGCAACTCCAAACGCGGAACACAGCCAGCTTATTGGACGACGACATCTCGCGTATCAAGGCAGCCGACCTTGACTTGCTTTTATATCTCGGGCGTGATGTTCCTGGAGTCAGAATCTCGGAATGCGCCAGTTTGGGCGCTTGGTCGGTGCAAAACGGAGCGGTCGAAGTGCCGGATCAGTTTTGGGACATGTACGAAGGCAATCGCTTCACTCTGTATGGGCCCCAGGTAATTGAGCAAAAGCAGAGTCTGGCGCGGGTTGTGTATCGATGGTCCGGGACCACCGGTTTACTTTCCCTGGCGCTGAATCAAAACGCCGCTTACTGGGAAATGGCGCACGTTCTGGTGACGCAACTCTGCGATGCAGAGCGCTTGCGGACGGGGAGGCAACTGCGCCCTGAAGCTGATGCGAACCAACACGAAATGTCTCGGACTCTGAGCAACTTACAGATGGCGCGATTTGTGGCGCGGTGGACCATGCGAACTCTTCGCCACGAACTTATGAAACGTCTGTTCCTTGAGCAATGGTCGATTGTCATACAAGCGAAGTCTGACATGCCGAAGACTATTTCCGATCACGGTTTCAGGATCATGCGCCCCCCTCGGGATCGTTTTTACGCCGATCCATTCCTGAGCGAGAGAGATGGGCGCAGCTATCTTTTCTTCGAAGATTACAGATTTTCTTCCCGAAAGGGACTGATCTCCTGCTGCGAGGTGGATGGCCAGGGCAACTGCAGCGAACCACGCGTGGTGCTGGAACGGACATACCATCTCTCGTATCCATTCCTGTTTACGTGGCAAGGGGAGATGTACATGATTCCCGAAACTCGTGACAACGGAACAATTGAGATGTACCGTGCGAGTGATTTCCCGTATTCGTGGGTCCACGAAGCAGTACTGATGTCAGATGTAGCGGCATTCGACTCCACTCTGTTGCACCATCACGATAAATGGTGGCTGTTTACCGCAGGCGTGCTCGATCACGCCTTGCCCGAACAAACATTGTGCCTGTTCTTCGCTGACTCCCCCTGGGGACCTTGGTCCGCCCACCCGAAGAACCCGATCGTTTCCGACGTCTGCCACGCCCGTCCAGCGGGTTGCTTGTATTTCGAGAATGGACAGTTGATCAGACCGGGCCAGGATTGTTCAAAGAGCTATGGCGGCGCCGTCCGATTGCACCGTGTGGATGTGCTCTCTGAAACTGACTATCAGGAGACGCAACTCGCCAGCATTACTCCTGATTGGATTCCCGGAAGCACAGGCATCCATACTCTCAATCAGAGTACGGAGTACAGGGTCATGGACTGCAAATTCTCCATTTCTCGTTTTAGTTTTGATTCATTTTCCGCTGCTCGGCGATCGAAAGCTGAATCCAGCAACTCGTTCGGCCTTGAATCTGCCAAAAGTTCGAGGTGATTATGTACTACCTCGCAGAAACCACAATCCGCGCTTTTCGCTTCAGCTTGACCTTTCTGGTGCTTGGAGCGGTTGCACAGGCGCAAACGGGCACGCCGCAAGTGCCGGTTTTACCGGTAAGAGCCGCCCCCCTATCGACTCTGATTGTCCCGGGCCAGGATAGTGCGGCAGTGCATTCGATCTCCACAGAGGGTTCGGGTAGTGGCGGTCTGACAGATCCTGCCCCCGGCGTAAGCGGCGACGCAGTCGTCCGGCGACCACTTCCCCCAAGCGGGGAGCGTGGTTTTGAAATCCTGATTGGACCCGGAGATCTAATTGAGGTCAGCGTGTATGGTGCGCCGGACTACATCAAAGACGTCAGAGTTGGTTCAACGGGTGAAATAACGCTGCCGCTGGCGGGTACCGTGAAAGTCGGTGGCCTCACCCCGGCCCAGGCCGAAGCGCTCATCGCGAAACGTCTCGGCGACGGTAACTTCTTCAATGATCCGCGGGTTTCTGTCCTCGAAAAGGAATTTAGTTCGCAGGGGATCTCCATACTGGGCGAAGTGCAGAAGCCGGGGGTCTATCAGATGCACGGGCCACGGAGGCTGTACGACGCACTCTCCACCGCTGGCGGTACCACTCCCCGAGCTGGCAACACCGTGTCACTTTTGCCCCGCTCCGACTCCCAAAAGGCCGAAGTTGTAACTCTCTCCTACGATGGCAAGGCATCCAGCCAAAGCAACATCTACGTGTATCCCGGCGATACGATTGTAGTGTCCAAAGCGGGCGTTGTTTACGTTGTTGGAGACGTTCGTTTGCCCGGGGGGTTCGTCATGGAGAACTCGCGCATGACAATTCTCCAGGCTTACGCAATGGCGCAGGGTGCCGGCCCCAATGCCGCTCTCGACAGAGCTCAGTTGATCCGCAAAGCGGGATCGGAACGCCCTCCACAGGAGACACAGATCTCGCTTACGAATATTCTGGCCGCAAAATCACCGGACATCAATCTGCAACCGGACGACATACTTTTCGTTCCCACCAGTACCGCTAGAAAGGTCGCTACGCGAACCCTTGAAGCCATCGTCCAGACAGCCAGTGGCATGGCGATTTATAGAGGAATTCCCTAGAGGGACTGTTTCCTTTACCCGACAAAGCGGACTGGGCGGTTTTGCCTGGCCGGGTGAAACGAAGGCAGAATCGACTGGGAACAAGGAGATCAAGGGAGAATCAACCAGAGGTAGGCGGTCGTCAGACGATGAAAATTCTGTGGATATATCCCGAGCTTCCTTACCCTCTTACGAGCGGTTATTTGCGAGGTTTTCATCTTTTAAGGCTGATCGGCCAACGCCACGCCGTCACTTTCTTGTGCCTTTCCAAACATCAACGAGTTCCACCAGAGACCGTTCTGGCCTTGAAGCAGTATGTCGAGCGGATTGCAATCTTCCGCACTTGCTCCGCTCCCAACCCCAAGTGGTCCAAGATGTTCGGACTCATACCTATTCTGGGTTGGCGATTGCGGGAATTCTTGAACACAAGGTGGACAGTAAAGCGGATAGAGAAGTTCGTACGCGACTTGCTGCAGCAGCAGGAGAGGTTCGACGTCGTGCTTTTTCATGGCCGTGAAGCTCTTCCCGTGCTAGACAAGGTCGAAGTGCCGATTGTAGTTGACTGCGGGGATACTAATTGCGCGCGGATCCTGCAGGAAATGCGCCAAGCACGGTTCCTGCTCCGGCCGAGATTGTTCTTCAAATACATCAGAGAGCGGCAACTGGAAGGAAGGCTCGCGCGCATAACACCGTACCGGAGTTTTATTTCAGTGCGGGACCGCGAGAACCTCCTCGGGACATCCGACCGAAGTGAAATTGTGCCACAGGGAGTTGACTACGACTACTGGAGACGCAGCCTGCCGCCCTCCCGAAGGAACTGCATCGTGTTCTCTGGAGTCATGAGCTATCATCCCAACGCGGACGCGGCGTTGTTCCTATTGGATTCAATTCTTCCGCTGGTAAGAAAAGTATGCCCTCAACTGGAAATATTGATCGTGGGCCGCGATCCTTCATCGACATTGGTCAAAGTCGCAAAGCGTTACTCCGATGTGACAGTCACTGGGGCGGTCGATGACGTTAGACCGTATCTGGAACGAGCAGATGTATTTGTTGCAGCCCTGCGCTTCGCCTCGGGTGTCCAGAACAAAGTACTTGAAGCTCTGGCTATGGAAATACCTGTCGTTACTACACCTGTTGTCGCCGTAGGACTGGGTGTGGATGGGGTAGAACCGCAAGTGGTTATCGGTCGCAATGCCGAGGAGATTGCGGCTTGCATCGTCAGACTTCTAGGTAACTCTGAGGAGCGTGCGCGCCTATCCATGGAAGGCCGTCGGTTTGTCGAAGCTCACTACACCTGGTCCCGTAGTGCGGAGAAACTTGAGAAGCTGTGTCTCGCAGCGACTGAAAACCACCGACTCCAGCAAGGAAGTGGCCGGTGCCGATTGTTTGAGGTTGAGCCGCTGAAGACTGAGAACACCGGGCCTGTGTCCATCACAACGGATTCGCTCATCGGATTGGACCGTGCTCCAACGGTTAGCATATGGTGAAACAGCTAATGAATCTCAGACAGAGAGTCTTGGTACTCGCCCCACATACGGACGATGCAGAACTAGGTTGTGGCGGCACGATTGCCAGATTACTGAGGGAGGGTGAAGACGTTTTCGTGGCAGCCTTTTCCACGGCAGAGGAATCTCTTCCCCCCGGGGCGGCGCCAACTAGGCTCCGCGACGAATTTCTAGCAGCGATGCAGACGTTGGGGATCCCACCCGAAAAAACCTTTGTATTTGGCTATCCGGTTCGCCGCCTGTCTTACTTCCGTCAGGAGCTCTTGGAAGAATTAGTAAAACTGCGAAGACAGATCAATCCATCTATGGTGTTTCTCCCCTCTGCCAGTGATCTGCACCAGGATCATCAGGTACTCAACGTCGAAGGTTTACGTTGTTTCAAAGACATGACGGTTTGGGGCTACGAACTACCGTGGAACAATATAGGGTTCCCATCGCAGGCCTTTGTCACCCTGGAACCGTGTGATTTGCAGGCAAAGTGGACGGCGCTCCAGGCATATAAATCGCAATTTGAGCTTGCGCGCCCCTACTTCTGCTGGGAGTTGATTGAAGGTTTGGCGCGAGTTCGCGGAGTGCAAGTGAAGGCACCTTACGCCGAAGCTTTCGAAGTGATGAGGCTCAAATGGTAGACAAACCAACAACGGGCGGGTCACTCCAGTATTCGGCAATCTGTAGCTTGAATGCGGCCGCGGGGACAAGTGCGGCTAGTCGACGTTTCTCAAGCGGATTTGCGGCGCAGACTGCCAACATGCAGTCGCCGTCGCGAACGAAACCGTGGCTCTCGAAGATGTATGACAAGTAGACCTGTATATATTGTCGTTGCCCCGCCATCTCCCGAACTTGAGATCTCCAGGTGGTGCCACTCTTTGGGAAAGCGGACATTCGATCTAGCTTGTGCTGTGCCCGCGCTGCTTCTCGGTCTTCCCTTGATGTTGATCATTGCAGCAGTGATAAGGTTCACTTCGAGGGGGCCGGTTTTGTTCCGACAAAATCGGGTAGGCCGAGATGGCCGCGAGTTTGAGCTTTTGAAGTTTCGAACTATGACCCACGGCACGAGTGGGCTCGGGATTACCGCGCGGGGAGATTCGAGAATTACGCCGGTCGGGAGTGCGCTGCGTGACTCGAAAATGGATGAGCTGCCCCAACTCTTCAACGTTATATCCGGGGATATGAGCCTGGTGGGACCACGGCCGGACTTGGGGGAAATCTGGACGGAACTGCCTGCCGACCAGCGGAAAGTCCTGACGCTGCGGCCAGGGCTTACGGGATGGGCGACCTTGCACTTTCGCCATGAAGAGGAATTGCTGGCCCAGATTCCACCGCAGAACCTGCGAGACTACTACATCAAAACGCTGCTGCCTCAGAAAGTCCATCTCGACCTCGAATATGCGCGCAAGGCCAGCTTTTTGAACGATCTGTTGATTCTTTTCCGCAGTGCTCTCGCGATCATGAGGTAGTGCGTATTTAGCAATCTAGTGCCTTAGAGGTTACGGAACCTCTGTCTTAGAAAGAAGAAATTCCCCAACTATTAGCAATCAGTCCGAGTGCTGGTTTGGTCACTTGGCAGCGTACGTATTATTCCTGGTCCACGAAATGTGTGAAATGCCTGACGAAGTGGCAGATTGTTTGCACGATAATACCGGCGTGAACTCCGATCGTCTCAATCCGCGGAAGAATGCGATGCGAAGTTGCATCTCGGTCTGCCATGTGAGTGCCGGCGACAGCTGGGCCGGAATCGAGGCGCAGGTGGCGACCCTATTGCGAGCGCTCTCAACATATCCTCAACTTGATCTTAGTGCGATCGTACTTCGAGACGGCCGCCTCGCTCGCGAACTGCGCAGCTTCGGAATCGCGGTGCGGGTAGTCAATGAGGAGCAGAAGAGTTTCCCACGCGTAATCTCCGACTGCTCGCAGTTCGTGAAGAGCAGAAATATCGATGTTCTGCACTCTCATAATTATAAAGAGAACCTCATCGCTCTTTTAATTTCTCGCACCTGCAAAGTGCCATACTTGGTCCGAACCCAGCACGGTCATCCTGAGCCGTATTCCGTCGTTCGCAACCCGAAGCACTGGTGCGTCCTGGCCGCAGATCGTCTGGTGGCCAAGTACAACCTCTCCCGGATCGTCGCGGTCAGTTCAGATCTAGGGGAGTATTGCAAACGGCGAGCGGATCCGCGGAAAGTGACGGTTCTGCGTAACGCGGTGGATCTGACGCGTGTGCATTCCAGCTTTAGCCCGGCGGAAGCGAAACAACGGCTTGGGATCTCGGCCGGCAGCTTTGTGGTTGGGATCGCGGCGCGGTTGGAGCACATCAAGCGGCTCGATTTGTTTGTAGCGACCGCAAGATATCTAACCGAGAGAATACCTAAATCAAACTTCGTTATAGCAGGTGGAGGCAGCCAAAATGAGGTTCTGCAGCGCTTAATTCGCGAATCTTCCTTGCAGGACCGCGTGGCTCTGATAGGCGAGCGCAATGATGTTTATGATGTGTTGCGTGCCATGGATGTTTTGCTCCTTTGCTCCGACTATGAAGGCATTCCCATGGTCATGCTGGAAGCGATGGCACTAGGGGTCGTGGTAGTTTCACGTAAGGTGGGTGGTGTCCCCGAAGTGATTCGGGACGGCATTACCGGAATACTAGTTCCCTCGGATAGTCCAGAGGAACTCGGCCGGGCGTGTATGTCGGTCTTCGCGGATCCCTATGCGCGGGCCAACCTTGCAAAGGCCGCCCGCGACGAAGTTCACCGGCAGTACTCAGCAGATGTTAATGCGGAATCCATGTTGAAGTTATACAGATCCATCTGTGATTCGCGGTAGGTCGCGGCTTCTCATTCCAGGCGTAACCAATTTTTAACTTCAGCATGTCCTGTCAGACTTTTAGTCTGATCCAGATGAATGCGCGCGTATCTCCGCGGATGGCCGTCGGTTTATCAAAGTTCAGTACTTATGGTCATACATTGCAGAAGTTCTCGCAGCAATCGGGCAGGAACGGGATTCTATAGGCCGTGACTGCATTTTTAGGGTTCTTTCGTGGTCATTTCTTAGACAGATGCTCTTATAGGGGGATTTAAGATGCGTATTTTAATTACCGGGGGTGCGGGATTTATCGGCTCTCACCTTGCAGAGGCGTTCCTCTCTCGAGGTGACGAGGTTTTGATACTGGATGATCTGTCCACAGGCAGTATGGAAAACATTCGTCACCTTAAGGATGCACCTAAGCTGCACTATTGGATTGAGTCTGTGATGAACAAAGCTCTCTTGGCTGAACTTGTCGACGAGAGTGATCTTGTCGTGCATTTGGCAGCGGCTGTTGGAGTGCGCCTCATCGTCCAGAGCCCGGTGCGCACGATTGAGACGAACATAAAAGGAACAGAGCAGGTATTGGAGGCGGCGCTCAAAAAAAAGAAGATGGTGTTCATTGCTTCGACCTCGGAGGTCTACGGCAAGAACGCGAACTTTCCCTTCCGTGAAGATGGCGATTTGGTCCTGGGGCCGACCAATAAGGGGCGGTGGAGCTATGCCGCCTCGAAAGCGCTGGATGAATTCTTGGCTTTAGCCTACTGGAAAGAACGTCATCTACCCGTTGTGGTCGGCCGATTCTTCAACACGATTGGTCCGAGACAGACCGGGCAGTATGGGATGGTCGTACCAAATTTTGTGCGGCAGGCGCTGGAAGGCCGTCCGATCACAGTCTTCGGTACTGGGAAACAAAGCCGCTGCTTCTGCTACGTAGGAGACACGGTAAGGGCTTTGCTTAAGTTGCTGGATGCTCCTGCGGCCGTTGGTCAGGTGTTCAACATCGGTAGCTCTGAAGAGATTTCGATTGAAGACCTCGCCGGCCTAATCAGATCAAAGCTCAACAGCAGTTCTCCAATTTGCTACATTCCCTATGATCAGGCTTACGAGGAAGGATTTGAAGATATGCCGCGCCGAGTGCCATCGACTGCGAAGATCGAAGGTTGCATCGGATGGCGACCCTCGACTTCGCTGAATACTACGATTGATCTAATTGCCGAATACTTCCGACAGAGACAGAATTCCCTCGCATACAGTTTGCCTGCGGAGAAGAATAGCGGTCCGCATCATCAAATGGTGGGCACTAACGCGGCAGCGTGAGCCGAGCAGGCAAATGCAGGCCGCTGCGAATCTCCAATTCGATTAGTTTCGATCGCCGCGTGTTCAATGCCCAATCGGCCCGTGGAGAATACCTGAAGTTACTCGGACACGGACAGCGAGAAGATGAAAACACAACACATTGTCCATCTCAGCACTTATCCTGCTGACGACATCCGCATCTTTCAGAAGGCATGCAAATCCGAGGTGGCGGAGGGGTACCGCGTCACGCAGATTGTTTGCCACAACAGCGACGAGACCGTCGATGGGGTCGAGATAATATCTATGCCTCGATCCAAGAGGCGGCTCTCGCGAATGATCGTTCTCCCCTGGAGGATGTTCCGGGCAGCCACACAGCAAGACGGAGATATATACCAGTTTCACCATCCCGATTTAATGCTGGCCGGCCTCCTGCTCAAACTTTCCAGAAAGAAAGTGATCTATGATACTCGCGAATTCTATCCGGACAAGATTCTCTCCATGCGATGGATTCCTGAAAAACTGCGTCAGATTGCCAGCTCGGCTTTCGCGTTCTACGAGCGGATTACGAGCGCGGCGTGGGACCATGTGATCGTGGCGGATCGCTACTCGGCCAAGGCGTTCAAAGGACGCCCTGTCAGCGTGGTGCCAAACTATCCTCTGCTCACTCCTGTCGAACCGGCCACGGCGGGCGAACACAAGAAGCACACGCTCATCTACGTGGGTGGATTGTCCGCAGAACGCGGCCTGCTAGTGATGCTGAAGATTGCGGAGTTGCTCCGGGACCATAATGTGGAATTGCAGTTGATGGGAGAATGCCTCTTCCCGGAAGATGAGGAACGAATCCACGCCGTTCCGAATGCTCAATATCTCGGCAATCAAAGCCTGCAGTGCGTATACCAGCATCTTGGGGAAGCGGACCTGGGTCTGTTGCTGCTTCAGCCTGTGCCGGCCTATACGTACGCAGGAGAAAACACACTTAAACTATTCGAGTACATGTGGTGCGGGCTTCCGGTGGTCTCTTCCGATTTCCCCAACCTGAGGCAGATAATCGAGTCAGCGCAGTGTGGAATCTGCGTCGATCCCCGCGATGCGGAGCGGGCCGCCGCAGCCATTTTGAGACTACTGGAAGAGCCGGAATTGCGGCAAAAAATGAGCACGAACGGCCGCGACGCTATCCTCAGCGCATATAACTGGCCGGCGGCGAGCAGAGTTCTAAGCAAGATTTACCAGAACGTCCTCAGCGGAAACCGGTCATCCGTCGAACCGTTGCCACTGTGGAGCGTAGAGCCGGTCGATGCCGCTCCATGCAGCACTGGGGTGGTCGCATAGTCAACGGCTTTGACGCCAGCTCCCCTTCAACAGAGCAGGGAGGCGTTTCAGGCATATATAAGTCGCAGTTGAGTTTGGCCCTCCCCGCTCCTCCTGAGAGTTCATCGAAGGTTGGCACGCATTCGCGGAGTCCAAGTAAAGACGACTTATGCTGAAGCCTTCGAGGTCGTGAGGCTTAGATGGTAAACGGACCAACAACAAACGATTTAGCTGTGCCACGGGCGATCTACATGGACGCAAACCCGGGTCCGACTGCGGCGATTCACCAGCCGAACTACATACCCTGGCTCGGGTACTTCTTCAAGATTGCCCATGCGGACAAATTCGTATTCCTCGATACGGTGAGCTATTCAGCCGGCAGCTTCGTCAACCGGAATTCCATCAAGACGCCTAATGGTCCAGCATGGTTGACGATTCCAGTACTCAAGAGTGGCAGATTCGGTCAACTCATCCATGAGTTAGAAACGGATAATGTGCGGGATTGGCCAAAACGCCACATGGCAACGCTTCAGAGCAACTATGGCAACGCGCCGTACTTCAAAGAGGTATTCGGTCTGCTTGTGCCGCATTATCAGTCCATCTCTGGCGATAGGAGTTCACTGGCAGCATTTAACACTGGAGTGATCTACTCCATTGCCACTTATCTTGGAATCAATACGCGGTTCATAACCGCAAGTGAATTAGAAGTATCGGGTCAAAAAACTGATCTCCTCCTGGCTATATGCCGCGCTATCGGAGCTACCACATACCTGGCGGGGATTGGAGGTAAGTCGTATCAAGAAGATGCGAAATTCGAGGATGCCGGAATTATTCCCGCGTACTCTCCGTTTTCGCAGCGAAACTATCCTCAGCTGTTTGGGGAATTCATTGGAAATCTGTCTATCGTAGACGTGCTGATGAATTGCGGTTATCTGGGGACGAGGCGATTGTTATGCCTCGAGTCCGACCCAGATTGACGGCGCAACCCTCTACTTTTGGCGTGCGGTAGAACCGACCACTCAGGCAGAGTCTCGTCGAGTTGTTTAGGAGTCATCTCAAAATGAGAGTGTGGCTGGTAAATCATCATGCTCTTCCGCCCTCCGAGCCGGGCGTGATGCGCCACTACACGCTTGCCCGCGAACTAATCCGTAACGGGCACGAAGTCACGGTTGTCGCGTCCACTTTCAATCACTACACGGGAAAGCAGATGAGCTGCGCACGCGGAAAACTATGTACTTCCGAGCGGTTTGGCGGGGTTCCTTTTCTGTTACTACGCGTACCCGGCTATCGCAGCAACAATCCGGCCCGTCTGTGGAACATGTTCTTGTTCGCATTCGAACTATGGTTGGGGCTAGGCACCAGGAAAATGCCTAAGCCGGACGTAGTGATCGGCTCGTCTGTGACCCTGTTTGCCGCGTTTGCCGCGGAGCGGCTCGCGAGACGAATGTGTGTTCCTTTTGTTTTAGAAATACGCGATCTATGGCCACAGACGCTTATTGATATGGGTATGCAGCCATACCACCCGGCCGTGGTCATGTTTGGATTAATTGAGCGATATCTCTATCGTAATTCGGACAAGATCATCACTCTTCTGCCTAACTCGGCAGAACACATGACCCTTAAGGGCGCAAGGTCAAACGATATTACCTGGATCCCCAATGGTGTGGATTTAGAAATGATGCCGTTGCCAGAGCCTCTGCCCACGCATAAGGTGTTCACCGTACTGTACGCAGGCTCTCATGGTTTAACGAACGCACTGGGCTCGGTGCTTGATGCAGCGGCAATTCTGGACAAGAAAGCACCCGGGCGCTTCTGTTTTCGTCTCGTGGGAGATGGCCCGCATAAACCTAGCTTGTGCAGGCGAGTCGAGAAGGAGAACATTACGAACATCGTGTTTGATTGTCCAGTGCCGAAACGGGAGATTTTCTCCTTATTCCAGCAAGCCGATGCGTTTATCATCACGGAGAAAAAAACGGATTTGTATCGCTATGGTATAAGCCCGAACAAGCTTCACGAATACATGGCCGCGGCGCGCCCTACTATATTTGCTGCAGACTCACACAATAATCCGATTGCGGAAGCGGGGGCGGGCATCACTGTGGCTGCAGAGGATTCCAGAGCTATTGCCGAAGCGATCGAGGCGCTGGCCGCGATGTCTGCTGAGGAGAGATGGAAGATGGGAATCCGCGCCCGGCAATATGTAGAGGAGCACCACGATTTCGCCGGGCTAGCCCGCCGGTTAGAACGAGTGCTGGAGAGCGCTGTCGTTACTCAGGGTGAGCATAGAAGGAAAACACGAATATTGACGCCGGACGCAGAGCGACCTTAGAAGGTGGAAAATGCTCAATCCTAATCGATCCGAAGGTCATAGCGAATGCTGACGATTTCGGGATGACAGGTACATAGAAATCGAGCGCTGGGTCAGTACTCATCAGCTCGTGAGCTATGTCTCGGGAATCGGCTGGTATCGTGCGGTTTACAAGTAGCAATGGAAGACACTGACAAGAAGGGAGCAAGTATGGAAAACAAAGCCTCAAAACCTAGTTCCGCCGAAATGTTTCCAGGGCCGGGCTTTCGCGTCAATACGGAATTCCATCGTCTGGATTCCGATTTCATGGTGCAGTTTGCAGAATTTGATACGCCGGATATCTCTGATCTGCTCAACCGAATGTACGCTGTCGATCCGGCGATTACACGGCTTACGTGCAGCCATCACAGATTGTGTGGACCAGCTTGCACCATCAAAGTGTTTCCAGGGGACAACTTAATGGTGCACAAGAGCCTCGATGTGGCCATGCCAGGAGACATTGTGGTTATAGATGCGCACGGTTCCTCAATGAATGCCGTATTGGGTGATTTGGTGTCAACCAAAGCGAAACATCGGGGCATAGCTGGCTTCATTGTAGATGGGTTCGTTCGCGATTTGCCAAATATCCTTGAGCTGGACTTCCCGATATTTGCGCGCGGAACTACGTCCATAGGACCGCTCCATCGTGGACCCGGCGAAATCAATTATCCGATCTGCTGTGGCGGTATCGTGGTCAACCCCGGAGACATCCTCGTCGCAGACGGTGCGGGTATTGTCGTTATTCCGCAAGAGATTGCGTCGGATCTCCTAGTACGGCTCCGTAGCCAGAAGGCCACCCAGGCTGCATACTTGGCAGGCGTCAAGCGAGGTAATTTCTCCAACGATTGGGTGGACAAAATTCTAATGCAGGCTGGGTGCATGGTCACCTCGCCGCCTGAAAAAGTAGCCGTCTAACCCGGTTGGAGGAGAATGTTCTATGAATTCAGTGACTTGTCGACCGGGGTTGGTCAAGCTGCTTCATATTGCTTATCGAATAAGAGAGGCTTACCACGTGCGACGCTCGGATTATCGCAGAGCTATCGAGCATCGATCTCGCTTCTATACCGAACTATGGCATGATGCTGCATCTCAGCTTGAGGCCGTCGTCGAGCCCTTAGGAAATGAGATTCTGGAGATAAGGCTCGGCGGGAACTTTACGCGTGTTCAGCAGAATACAACTGCGATGGATTCTGGCATCACCATGGCAGTGGCTCAGAATAAGCCGGTCGTCCATCGATTACTGGCGCAAAGAAATTTGCGAACTCCTGTTTATTGTGAGTTCACGGTCAACGAGATTGCTAAAGCCGTAGCTTTTGTCGAACGCGCCAAAGGCAAGTGTGTCGTAAAACCTACGAATGGTGGTGGCGGCCGGGGAGTGACGACCGGTATCACCCGGAGTCTTGATTTGGTCCGCGCCGTCGCAAACGCAAGTATCTATGGTACAAGCCTCATGATTGAGCAGCAGGTGCAAGGTGACCTTTACCGGCTTCTCTACTTCGAAGGCGAGTTGATGGATGCTGTGCTACGAAAGCCGACTACGGTAATCGCGGACGGCAAATCCACGATTCGGGAACTGATTCACCTTGAAAACGAGACCAGAGTGAAAATAGGGCCGACTCTGGCACACGCACTGATCACGATCGACACGGACGTGCGAAATACATTGTCGCATCAACGCTTGACGCTTTCGTCTGTACCAAAGCAGGGGCTCGAAGTAACACTCAAGACGGTAATCAATGACAACTCGCAACATGACAATGTTGCCGCCAAGCACCTTGTGTGCAGGTCAATTATCGACGACGGCGCAGCGGCTGCCGAGGCAGTCGGAGTAAGATTGGCGGGCATCGACGTCATGACACCAGACCCGACTGTATCCCTCGCCGAATCCGGTGGAGTCATTCTGGAGGTCAACACAACGCCCTCATTTCACCAACATTATTACAAACGTGATGGGAGCTATCCTGTCGCCGTCCACTTGTTACCAAATCTGCTAGCCAACGGCGTAGCCAAACGGCACGCCGTATTTGCATAAAACAGGAGCCTCAAATGCCTAATATGTTTACGTTCAAAGCAAATCGTTATACCGATGCATTTGCAGAGCATGGGTACGTGCACATTCCGGGTGGCTTGTCCGAAGAGTTCCACGCCCAGCTTGTGAAATACGTCCAGGATTCGTTCGAGCAGAAGCATCTGAAAGATTTCGCTCGTGGTGACAAGCAACAGGCGATGTTCGAATTTCTTGAACCAGAGCACTACGACGAGTTGCGCGAAGCCGTCGCGACGATTACCGGAGTCGAAGTGAGCAGCCTGACTTTGTCCGAGCGCCACATCAAAGAGTATGAGCCCGGTGCGGATCCATATCCCCTGGCACATAAGGACCGCTTTGGCTCCGAGGTCTCTGTCGGCTTTTCAATTCTTGTTCCAGAAGGATCCACGCTCGTCATGTATCCAGAGCATGACCCAAGTGTGAACCCATTCAACTCCTCAGCCGAGCTGCGCGCAAGCTTCTCTCCAGATGCGCTACCTGAGCCCGGGCTCAAAGGGGCGTTCCGGTTGGAAATTCAAGACCGGCCCCGCGACGTGCAGATGTTCCTCGGAAACGCGATGTGGCATCTACGAGAACAAGGTGCGGGGACTACAGTGTTGTACCTGAAGCTGAATACATATAACTGCGATACCCTGGGAGAAGATCCGCACACCGCTGAAATTCGGCAAACCACACGTTCTATGGTGGATACCCCGTCTACCAACTGGCAGGCTAGCATACCGGTAATTGCCCGGAGAGTAGATTACATTCACCAGCGTTATAGCCGCGATTGGAGCGAACTATTTGGGGTGGTCATCCACGGGCAACCACACGCTACCATCACTGATAGGGAATTCGAGCTACTTCGGTGGATGGATGGACAACGAACCATGGCTGAGATCTCCAAGCAGATGAAGCAGTCGGACAAAGGCGCGGATGTTCAGGAGGCGGTTCGCCTGCTAGCGCAACGTGGCATTGTCGACCTGCTTACGGAGCCAATCGCAATGGGTAAGATTCGAGGGAAAGTCGTTGCAGAGGCGGTGTGACGAATCCAGTAGCGGCCATGCGAGGATTGAGTTGTTAAATACCACACTACCTCCAGCTATTATTCTTGATGGGGACCATAATGCCCTTTCAATTGCGAGAAGTTTCGCTGCCGCGGGCATACAGGTCTATGCGATCAACTATCCGCAAGCGGTGGTTCGGTACTCCCGGTTCTGCAAGTGGATTGATCTACCGGCGGATCGCTCAAGTGGTCCAGAGACGTGGATCGATTATCTACTGGGGGCCGGGTCCGACCATCTGCGAGGGGCGGTTCTGCTGGCGGCGAGCGATGAGGCGATCGAACTCATTACTAAGTACCGCCAGGCGCTTGCTGGCAAATTTACGCTCGATTTATCCAATCCAATAGCTCAGCTTTGCATGCTGGATAAATTATGTACCTATCGCGCAGCGCAGGCCGCGAGTGTACCTACTCCAAAGTTCTGGGTGGCCGAGACTCGTGAGCAGATCAGAAAACTCGAGGCCGAGCTGGTTTTTCCTTTGATTCTCAAGCCGATTCTTGGCCATAAGTTCAGCAAAAAATTCAGTGGGTCATACTTTGTCGCTAACGCATTCGACGAGTTGCTTGACAAGTTTGATGCAATTGATTGCGCCGGTATCCGCACCTTTCTCGTCGAGTTAATCCCAGGACCAGATGATAGGCTTTGCAGCTATTACACGTACCTCGACGAGGATGGGAAGAATCTAATCAACTTTACGAAAAGGGTTATTCGAAGGTATCCGGTGAATATGGGTGGGTCGACCTACCACATAACCGACAAGGTGCCCGGTGTTCAAGAACTTGCGTTAGCGCTTTTTCGACAGGTTGGGTTGCGAGGTGTAGCGAATGTCGAATTCAAGCTGGATGAGAGAGATGGACAGCTCAAATTGATCGAGTGTAATGCGCGATTCACCGCGGCTGACTGCTTACTCGTAGCCAGCGGCGTGAATTTGCCATTATTTGTATACAACAGATTGATTGGCCGGACGCCGTCGGCACCTTCAGAGTATCGCAACGGTGTAAGGTTGTGGAAGCCAGTAGGAGATTTCCTAGCGTACCGGCAACTAAGCAGGATGGGGTTGTTGACCTTTAAGGCTTGGGGAAGTAGCGTTCTGCACCGGCAGATTTTCCCTGTGTTTCGGTGGAATGATCCCTTGCCCGCGATCATTAGCGGTACCCGTTTGGTTCGCCACGCTTGGTCCCGTTTCGGTTCCTCGAAGGCTGTCAGGCGAAATGGTACGGCGCCGTTACAGTTGGCGCGTTTACGGAGAGCATCCCCTTCGTTCTCGGCCAGCAGAGTTACGGGTGACATTCTCACCGAGGTTGAACCGGCGATTGAGGAGATCCGGAAATAACCAATCCAGCGGTGATCGCGATGGACAATAATAATACATACCAAAACACTATCGGGATTCTATACCCAGGTGAGATGGGAACCAGCTTTGGGAAGTTGTTGCGCGAGGCTGGCTTTTGCGTTGTAACGACCATCGAGGGTAGAAGCTCTCGTACGCAGCGCCTTTGTCATGAAGCTGGCCTTACGGCACTTGCTTCACTGGGTGAGGTTCTTGAGCGTTCACACATCGTAATATCACTTGTTTCACCACAGGCGGCGCTTTCTCTAGCCAGAGACGTTGCTGCCCGCAGAGAGCGCCCATGCCGACGCCTGTTGTATCTCGATGCGAACTCCATTTCGCCGAAGACCGTGGCACAAATTGATGAAGTGCTGCGTGATGCATCGGTTGACTTTGTCGACGGAGCGATCTTTGGGTTAGCCTCCCAACTCCAGAAGCGTGGGACGCTATACCTCAGCGGATCGCGTGCGACAGAGCTTTTGGCCCAGTTCGGTTCCCTCATAGCTGTCAAAGTCGCCGGAGAAATGCCGGGTCAAGCCTCAGCTCTTAAAATGATTGTCTCCGGAATACCGAAAGGCTTGTCAGCGTTGTTTATAGAGACAATGCTTTTCGCTCAACAGATGGACCTGCTCGATGAAGCGCTTCGTGCATGCGATGAGATCTACCCCAGCATCATGGAAGTTATAAATCGGATGTTGCCAACGTACCCACGGCACGCCGTGAGACGCTGTGAGGAATTGCAGGAGGTGGAGGAAACGATGTTGAGGAGTGGCATGAAACCTCGAATCGTGCATGCCGTACGGGAGGTCACCTCCGCTTTGGCGAACGTCAGCTGGCCAAACAACGATCGTGATTTTCGGCAATGGACTATTCCCGAAATCGTCGAGCAGATACATCGGGAGGGAACCATACAGCCGCTGCTTTCTCACTCGATCTCAGCAGAAGCGGCAGAGCAAGCTTGAGGCGCTGAGGGTGGCTACAAACGGTGCGCGACACTGGCCGGAGGCATCCTCATCGACATCATGGTTCCCAGGGTTGTTGAGAGTCTGTCGGATTGCGTTATGCCTCGATGGCATTCTGCGATGGAACCTTCACCAGGATTTCCAACCAGTCTGTCCCAATCCTTTATTCATTGGACACGGGAAAGAGAGCTTCCGGCGACCATACTTTATGCGGTAGTGCCGCAAGGCCCGCTGCTCATCTTCGGTCTGTCAGTCGGCAGACGTCGCAGTATGATGAAGGAAATTAGCATCCATCGGCTCCCCGGAAGGCTAGGGAACTACACCGCGGTCTCTGTTGCGATTTTCTTCGCGACTTCAGGATTGTTCTTGGCTTATGGAGACTGGGCTCCTTCTGGATATCGAACTGTCGATCCTCCAGTAACGACAGCAGTCCCGGCAGTGGCGCGTTCCGCTCAACGCTACTATGTTTCGCCCAAGGGGAGTGACTCCAACGACGGCTCGCATGCCCATCCCTGGGCAACCATCAGTCGAGCCGCGACCCAAGTTCGCGCCGGTGCCATAGTAGTCGTGCTCCCTGGCACCTATGTCTCCCCCGGGGAAATCAAAACCAGGGCGAGTGGGACCGCATCTGCAAGGATTACCTTTATCTCCGAAACTCAGTGGAGTGCAACACTGATCTCAACCGAGAAAGGGAACTCGGCCGTCTGGAATAACGTTGGCAATTACATAGATATTAAGGGCTTCGATGTTACTGGCAGCGGAAGTCTGGGCATTTACAACCGTGGTTCCCACGTCCGAATCATCGGGAACTATATTCACGACATCCCGGCTCGGGGTTGCAGCGAAAACGGCGGGGCGGGCATAGACAATGGCGACCCCTCTGCCCAGGACGACGATGTGATCGGCAACGTAGTGAACAATGTGGGTGATTATCAGAACCCTTGTCCGCGCGTCCATGGTATCTATTACTCGAACTTGGGCGGTCACGCCTTGGAGAACATCGTTTACCGAAACCAGGGCTGGGGAATCCACGCTTGGCACGCCGCCAGCAGAACGGTGATCGCTTATAATAGCGTGTTCAACAACGGTTACGGGGGCATCCTGATCGGCGCCGGAGACGATCCAGGCCGCCGGCCGAATGATCATACAGTGGTTGCTAACAACATCGTCTATCGAAATGGCTTAAATCCCAAGGCTCGTGGAAACGGGATCGAGGAGTTCGGCAAAACCGGAACACACAACCTCTACCTCAACAATCTCGTATACCAGAACGGCCCCGCCAATTGGAATTTGCAAAACGGCAACA
>Ga0210410_10001188_pt1 | contig 25000 bp, 24 predicted proteins | sample IncBWC4MmetaG_FD_161058 | JGI IMG/M metagenome (GOLD analysis project Ga0210410, IMG submission 161058) | Forest soil microbial communities from Barre Woods Harvard Forest LTER site, Petersham, Massachusetts, United States - Inc-BW-C-4-M | ecosystem: Environmental > Terrestrial > Soil >... | reverse complement strand
GGGGGGAAGCCTGGTAGAGTGCTGATTTGGAGGGGGTTAGGGGGAGGGTACCCGAACGGCCCGCGAGTCCCCCTGAAGGTGGACGCTACAGGGCGGCCAGGAGGGTGGCGGGGGCGGCGTTGTCGCCGAAGGTTTGGCTGAGGTGGGCGAAGCGGTCGTCGTTGCCGGGGCCGAAGATAAAGGTACCGCCCAATTGGAAGGGATTGCGGCCGAGCTTGTGCTGGTGGTGGCCGGCGGACTTGGCGCGATCGCGGCTTTTGAAATTGTCGCCGCGGAAGAGATGGAAGATGTTGGCGGATTTGAGGTTCGCGACCTTGTAAGCCTGACGGTGCTCGTCGATCAGTAGCGGGAAGTCGATGCCGGTTTCCTGCTGAAAAAGGCGGGCGTAATTTGCATCACCGAGGCTGACGGCGGCGAGGGAGGCGTGTTTTTCACGGAAGGACTGCTGGTGTTCGCGCAACTGCGCGACGTGTTCGCGGCAGAAGATTCACCCGTAGTGGCGAAGGAAAACGAGGACGGCGGGATTGTTTTCCCAGAGCGAGCCGAGACGGATGGTATTGCCTAAGGCGTCGGGAAGTGAGATGCCGGCGAGCCGCTGGCTCAGGGATTCAGGCATGAAGGGCATCATTGTGGAAGCGGGGAGATGTGTCAAGAGATCCCTGCGGGATGATGGGTCAGATTGCGGGGACATCCTCAGACGAGTTTTGCCGGAGGAGTTTGGCTTGTCCAACGATCACGTTTTGCGTTTTCCAGCCTTCGATCGTCGAGAAATAAGACGCTTGGCGCAATTCCAGGTTAAGGCGCAGCTCCATCCGGGCGTCTGGCAAAATCGTGAGTGGATTGCTGCCTGAGCGCTCCGAAAGAATGAGAAGTTCCGGCGCGCCACCGGGGAAGTAGAGCGGGTCGGTGCGTCCGTCGCCCATCACCACGCAATTCCATTGAGCGTCTGGGCAGGAGTTTCTGGCGAGAATTGGTTCAGCGTTCGAGGGGGACGCCGCAAGAAACTGCAGGCGGACATCGCGGTATATTCCGGCGGGCACCATGACATTTTCCACCAGAATTGCCGGAGCCGAGTTGCCCAGAAGATCGATTTGAAGCGGCTGATGTTCCAGGTCAGCGGCAATTTCGATCCAACCCGGGGAATTTGGGTCATCGCTGGGGCTTTGGTGAAGTTGAATGCCCCGCACGGTAACGAAAATATGCGCAACGCCAGCGGGGGCAGTGCAGGATTCGCAGACTGGAGATTTGACGGCGAGGGCGGTTACCGCGCCTTTGGCTGGAGTAAACGAACAGACCGGCGGGGGATTGCCGGCTCTCACGATGACGGCGCCGTTGCCGTTAATGGAAAAGCCGGCAAAGCAGGTGTTGCCGCAGCCGGTTAGGCCGATGGCCGCGATTGCCGCAGCACCATAGAAGAAGGCCCAGGGATGAAATGGAGTGGAGTACATGGAACGCCTCGGCGAGGGAGCACATTCCGGGAAGGCTCGTGGAGAAAAGGCTAACGCTTGGGAATGAGCGTGTCGAGCAGGAAAAAAGCTGAGCAACCTGGCGGGGCGGATTATGATGCGGAGTGCTGGGGCGATCCGGGTGGCAGCGCGAATCCAGGGAACCCGGCGCAAATCTCCTTTCACCAGGTGAAAGAAAGTAAGGAGGCTTGGGAATGGCACATCGAAGCAGCTTCGCGGAGATGAAAGCTGAGCAAGCGAAAATGACGGCAAGCTGGAAAGCTGAGGGGCGACTCAGCGAGGCCTGGGTTGTGGCAGACCCGGAAATTGTCGAGATTTTTTCCGCCGGCGTGGAATTCGGCAGGGAAGTAGGACGGCGCGGCCGGAGCGAACCTGCTTACTCTCCGGATGAGTGGCGCAAGGCACTGCGGGAAGGCGTGGAACGCGCCGCTGCGATTGAAGAGAGACTTGAAAAAACGAAAGAGGAGATGCCGAAGAAGGAAGAGGGATAACCGTCGGCAGTCAGTGATTGAAATGGCAAAGTCTTCGATCAGGGTGCTCGTTGTGTGGTGACTTGCAAAGAAAGGCAGGCGCGGTAGTTCTTGACGGCTGAGACGCTCATGGATGGAGAGATACGCAGGCCGGCTTGGCAGACGCTGCTGGCGTTCGGGATTATTTATCTTGTATGGGGGTCGACGTTTTATGCGATCCGTGTGGGTGTGCGGGAGGTGCCGCCGTTTCTGCTGGCGGCGATGCGATTTTTGATTGCGGGAGCGGCGCTTTATGGGTGGACGCGGGCGAGGGGCGAGAGAGCGCCTAGCGGACGGGAATGGGCGTCTGTGTCGCTGGTGGCATTTTTAATTTTTGTAATGGATTACGGTTTGTTGTTCTGGGCGGAGCAGCGGGTGGCTTCGGGGCTGGCGGCGGTGATGCTGGCGACGATACCGGCGTTCATGGCGCTTGGGGAGATTTTCATTTTGGGGACGCAGCGGCTGACGGTGCGGCTGGTAGTGGCGCTGCTGATTGGACTGGGAGGAGTGGGCGCGCTGGTGAGCCGTTCGCTGAATTTGGGCGGAGCGCCGATTGACCGGCTGGGGGCGGCGGCGCTGGTCGTGGCGGCGATGAGCTGGTCGATTGCGTCGGCGCTGGCGCGGATGCTGCCGATGCCGGGTTCGAAGGTGGTGAGCTCGGGAGCGCAGATGCTGGCGGGAGGAGTTTTCCTGGCGGTGATTTCGTGCGTGCTGGGGGAATACCGGAATTTTCATGCGGCGAATGTTTCGAGCGGAGCGTGGATTGCGTTGGCGTATCTGATTGTGGCGGGATCGATTATCGCGTTTACGGCGTATGTGTGGCTGCTGCATCACGAATCGCCAACGAAGGTAGGGACGTACGCGTATGTGAACCCGGTGGTGGCGGTGGTGCTGGGATATTTTCTGGGCGGTGAAGAGTTGGGGTTGCGGACGATATTGGGAACCGTGTTTGTGCTGGTTAGCGTGGTGGTGATTACAACGACGAAAACGAAGAAGGACCCGGCGTTGGTGGCGGAAGCGACGGGCTAAGCCGGAGCCGAGCGAACTACCTCGTAGGCCACTTTCCCGCCATGCTCTTTCCCTTTAACACTTCCATCCCGGTGGACGAGGCCGCACAAGTGGACATCAACTCCGCCGGCACAGCAACGGTCACGATTATGACGTCACAGAAATTTGTGTACGCCGTTTTCCAGCCTGGACAGATCTTCGTCAGCCTGAAGCGCCTTCCGGGTGTTTGTGAATCAGTGCATCCGCTGAGTTCAGTAATCGTGGACCAGTGCTGGATGCAGCTTGTCTTGCGATGGTTTCTAGGCTTAGATAATCGGGTGAGGATGAGCGCGGATTTTGCTTTGCACCGACTGGCTTTGCTGGGCTTATGCTCGCTGCTATTCACTGCCGCGATTTACCCGCAGGAGTCCACGCACAAGATCAGCTTTACGTTCGACTACGACTTCGGGGCGACTCCCGCGTGTTCTCGTAAAGTTACAACGGGGTGTGTGCAGCAGTTCAACCTATACGATATTTCGCAAGGAACCACGAAACGGGTGAAGCTGGGATCGATTCCCGTGCCCGCCGGCGCAAGCGGGCAGGTCAAGGGGATTTCCGGCATTACCGAGCCACTTCTATTCAATTCTGGAAAACACCTGATTGCGGTTACTGCCCAACTGCCGGACGGGTCGGAATCGAATCCAAGAAAATGCACCACAATAGTCGAAATCCCCTAGGTCAGCTTGCCACGTCGTTTCCACGGACAAGATAAACCGAAATTCAAATTGCCAATTTTGGGGGAGTGGTAAGAAATCTTGCGTGCTTTCCGAGCAAGAAAAAATCGAGGTAGGGTTGGCTTGGTGTGGAGCTATTTCGGGCCTTGTTCCAGGCTCCCGCAACCCGCTCGGTTCTCCGGCAAAATCCGGAGTGGGTCGTTGGTTTGCCGCTTCCTTGCAAGCCGTGCTCTAGACTTTGCCCTGTTCTGGCCGATCTTGATTGAGGCTCGGAAGATAGCTCCGACGGAGAGTATTCCTCCCAATTTATGTGCCGCAACGGCGGCCAAGCCCATGGAGGCAATACATCCGCAGGATGCGCAATCAGGATTACCACCAAACTGACAAGGAGTAATCATCGTCTCCAGGTCTGCCGACAGGGTCTGCGTTGTGAGTGCGAAAACACAATCCTGGGGACTGTGTGGCGGCGAGGCGAACTGGCGAATCGCCGACTCCGACATGTCCAGTTTCGGATACTGCTTTCGCAATCGCATCATGTCCGCGATGGCCTGTTGCCGCTCCTGAGGGCTCAGGATTTCCGGCATTTGATCGCCAACCTGAGGGGTGAACAGGCTGAACCATACCTTCTTGATCTCGGGGCGAGGCGTCCAGAATTCCAGGAATTCGGCCATATATCCCGGCCGCTTCATCATTTGACCGGTGACGGTGCAATGAACCGTGACTCGCTGCCCCGCGATGTTTTTTAAGATGCGATCGTAAGTTGCCGGCGCCCGCCGGACATCGTGTTCCGGTTGCAAACCGTCGATGGACACTGCAATGTGCAGCCGGTCCAGGTTCGCCCACGTTGGATCCATTTTTCGGAAGGCGCTGGTAACAATCTGGACGTGTATTCCGCGCGCCAGCAGGAGCGGAATCATCAACTCCAATTCACGATAGCGGACCAGCGGGTCGCCACCTACGATGGACAGGTGCAAAGGCTTGAGCCGATCGACGACTTCCAGCACTCCGTCTACGAGCGATTGGCCTCTTTTGTCGCTCAGATCGCGCAGTGTCTGTTCACCGCCAAGATGCGCTGCGTCATAGGCGTAACAGCCCGGACATTTCAAGGGACATTCCTTGGTGATCTCTATGGAAAGCGAGGGTGGTTCCCCCTTGAGAATTTTGCCCCAGGCTTGAAGAATTTGAGAGGTCTGCACAGGTGATTTCCCTTTTGTGATCGCGCGTAAAATGGGCAGCGGTTGAATCCGCTGCTCAGTTGAAGGACTAGAGGGAGAAACTACCGGTCACCAACTCCGAAGGACCCAATCTCAGTCGCCACAACGTTCGGTGGTATTGCAAGCTGGAAACTCATCTTCAGGAAAAACAGGGCAGGAGGTTTCCTTCGATTGCACCGCTAGCATGAGGGAGGGAACTTGCGTCCGAATTTGAGTTGGTCTATCCGAATAGTTATGTTTTCCCCTTTCAGATCCTAACCAGTATGCCACCAGTCAACTGGCTAAAGGCGTTTCTTTTCCGGTCAACCTGGGCAATTTCGGCTCAATACGAATGGGCCTGTGCCTGTCCCATGCAATTTCGATCCGGGAATAAAGTTAGATGCGGCAACTGCTGCCAAGGTTGAGAGAAATCATGGAGTGCCTGCCCGGACGAAAGGGATTCGTCGAGACGCCAAACCGGGCTTGGCCTTTCCGGAAATCCGGACTGTCAGTTTTGACAATTGGCCGACTCCCGATTCTGCACTAGCTTGAGAGAAGTCTTAAGGAAGAGAGGCGATCACCCGTTTAGCGCGGTAGGGGATATTTGCGGCGCTTCTTCCGGTGGGGAAGAGGGGCTGGGTTGGAACCTTCCGTACTTCTTCTGCGTATCCTTTTTAACGGGCACTCCGCGCCTCTCCGAAGAGCAGTCCCCGCCCGGAATACGCTTCCCCTCAGGTACGGGGAAAACGATGTCGTTCGGCGCTATCCAGTCCAGGTCTACCAGGCGATTCAATTCGCCTTTCGACCGGCGGCGGTATGCCCCGTTCCTCATAGGCGGAGAAGAAACCCGCCGAGAACATATCCTGGGGGATACCGGACCGAACCAGCGGCAAGGGTACTGGCGGGCGATACTCGTTTTTGCTCTCGTGCTCCTGAGATTTGTGTTGATTGATTCTGTGCCAGCGGCGCAGGCGCAGAGCCCCACTCCCACCCCGCGGACCCAGGAACAAAACGCAACGGTGAGTGTCCGAGGGCTGCAGATACCCGCAAAAGCGCACCGTCTTTTCAAGCAAGGGATCGAATACCTGGCGAGGGGGGACGCAGAGGGGAGCCTGGATTTTTTCAGGCGCGCCATTCAAATATATCCCGCCTATTACGAGGCGTACTACAACTTGGGCGTAGCCGAAAGCCAACTGCATCAATGGAGCGACGCCTTGCAATTCTTCCAGAAGGCTATCGATCTGAGCGGGGGAGGCTTTGCGCATGGCTATTTCGGCTACGGGCTGGTTTTGAACCAACTGGGACAATCCAATGACGCGGAAAAAATCGTGCGGCGAGGCTTGGAGCAGGAACCCGATTTATCCGACGGATATGCGGTACTTTCGATCGCGCTATTCAACCAGAATCGTCTGGACGAAGCGGAGGAAGCCGCACAGAAGTCACTTCGATTGCCTAACGCGTCACCACGGAACGCACTGCTTGCGCTTGCACACATTCATCTCAAAAAAGGAGATTATCGAGCAGAGGTGAAAGACCTGGAGGGTTACCTGGAGGCTGTGCGCTCAGCGCCTCACAAGCACGATGCCGAAAGCGACCCGTATATTCAGAGATTGCTGAGCCAGGCTAAAGCAAAGAGCGCGGGGCAAAACCAGGAGGGCGCGTCACGAGGCGATCTGTGGGAGCCAGGGTGGTGGAATTAGCAATTCTGCTGATCCGGCTCGACGACGGTTAGCGAGCGCGTAGTGGTGATTTCCTGGATGGCATTGGTAAAAGTGACAATAGCCCGGCGTCCCAGACTAAACTAATTTTTGTTGCGGCGGGCAGTCTTGGGTTGAAAGCTTTGCCGCAGGCTGGATCAATAAGCTCGTTTTTCAAGACTCGGCAGAGCCAGCGGGATCTTTCGGGCGGAAGGATTCCGAACAGCCCAGGGTTGCCCGTCAAAAAGAGCTTCAAGACCTATCATTGAATTCGCGGCGTCCTGCTCATTCCTACTGCAACCCCTCATTCAAAATTTAAAAAGGATACAAAGGCGCGCTTGTGTCATCGCCCAGAGATTTGCCTCTACTTAGTCTGATGGGGGGAGGAGGATCCGGCCGACTGGGTGAAAGAACTGAGGCTTCTAAGGCCATTCTTCCGGGGTCGGGGGTGTGTAGAACCGGATCCTCCGCTGTTACCGTTGACCAGAACTTACCGCCGCGAATCTTCCCAGAGTAGTGTCAAAAGTAACAGCTGGTTTATCGGGAAGAATCGATTTACGGTTCGCGACTGTTCAGCGAGTTGCGTCGGTCCTCACTCAGCAAGTCGTCCGGCTATTCAATGTGCGATTGGGCCCCAGGCGGCCTGAGAGTCTGATTCAAGCGGACAACCCAGCAGCGATTCCCTCCATTGTCACGTGCAAGACTACCTGTCCTTCGCTATGCGGATGCAACGGTTAGACTTGCTGACCTAAGGGGCAGGCCTAATGTCGGACAGGGTTGGTGAAGGGTTGAAAAGGGCTTGGATCCAAGCCTTTGGAAGCCATGAAGATACTAGTACTTGGGAGCTAGGGGGCGGTAGGACAAGGGGTGCGCCACGGCAGGACCAGGTAGCTATAGGGGGAAGCAGGGACAGGTGGCCTAATGGACAGGTCAAGCAGAACGTTTCAATTCGAAACCGCGAATGGTTCGGAGCAAAGGCAGGAAGAAACCCATGCGATCCTTCACAGGAACCTCGAGCAGGAAGTCCGAGCACGGCGCAGCATTGTTCATCGCCATATTCGCACTTTTGCTGGTCAGTGTGGTGGCGATGGGGCTGATGGATATGGCCGGAACAGAAACCTCTCTGAATTCGAATTACAAGACTTCGATGCAGGCGTTCTACGATGCCAAGGCCGGAGTGGAAGAGGGGCGTGGCCGGCTCTGGTTGGGACACCCCAACGCGCTGGGTGGATTTGTGATGGCGCCGGGAACGACTATGGGAGTCGGCGAGGTTCGGTACATCTTGAATCCGGCGACGGGAGAAGTGGTCAACCCAACGGACATGTCCGCCAACAATCCGTATGCGGACAGACAATACTCGACAGAATGGGGTTCAAACCCGCCGACGAATGCGCCCACGATCGGGTCGATTTCGGCGCAAGCGGGCATCCCGGGGCCGCTGTTTAAGTGGGTGCGAATTACGCCGCGGACCGAATTGTCCGCGGGTATGGATGTGAACGGCGATAGCGTGATCGACAATACAAATCCCTTGTATTACGACGGCTCGCAGCAGATGCTGTCCAATCAAATTCCAGTGAACGATCCAGCCTATCAAGTGTTTGAAGTTACGGGGCTTGCCGTGACGCCAGGCGGCAGCCAGCGAATTGTGCAGTACACGGTTGCGCCTACGATCCTGAACCTAAACTTTCCTTCCGCGTTGACGTTCGATGGCCCCGCGCCCCTTTACAATGCTCCGAGTTCGAACCCTTTCAACATGAATGGCAACGACCGCTCTGGATCGAATCCGCTGCCAGGATGCACCGTGCCGGTGCAACCGACGAAAGCGGCCGTGGGAGTTATCAATTCCGGCGACATCGCGGGAGCAGCGTCGAGCATTCCGAGCAACCGACTGGACCACTATCTGGGAACCGACGGGACGCCGAGCGTGGGAAACGTTTCCGGCCTCCTTCCCACGAGCGAGCAATCGGTAACTAACCTGCAGAGTCTGGTCCAGAACCTCACCAACGTTGCCAACAACGTATTGACCGGACCCGTCAGTGGGCTTTCGGCAGCGCAACTGGGATCCGCGGCAAATCCGCAAATCACCGTGGTCAATGGCGACCTGACGCTCTCGGGAAGTGGAACTGGTTACGGAATCCTGGTGGTGACGGGGAACCTCACATTTTCCGGAGACTTTGGCTGGCGCGGTGTAGTGCTGGTGATCGGCCAGGGAAACCTGCAGGAGAGCGGCGGGGGAAGTAACGAGTTTGATGGCGCAGTTTTGGTCGCCAAAACACTCGATGCCGCGGGCAATCCGCTCGCAGCGCTCGGCACTCCCGTCGTGAACTGGAATGGCGGGGGAGGGAATGGAGTCTTCTACGATAGTTGCTGGATTAACAACGCGGCATCGGGTGTGACGTACAAAGTGCTCAGCTTCCGGGAAATCGCGCAATAGGCGACTGCGGAACTGCAAAGTGACGGGAGAGTTTCGAGCGTAACGACGTTGATCACAGGGTGAGCCGCATCTCGTTGGTTTGCTGGAAGCCGGCGGATTCGTAGAGAGGGCGGCCGGCGGGGCTGGCGTGAAGAGAGACGGTGCGGAAACCTGCGGTGCGGCACCAGTCGATGATTACTTCCAATATTTTTTTTGCGATGCCGCGGCGGCGGGCTTCCGGCTCTGTATACATGTTGAGAATCCAGGCGCGTTTTGCGAGATTCTCGCCGGGATAGCCCGGCCAATCGGCGATCACAATTCCGCCGCCTGCCAGGACGCGGCCGCTTGGATCCTCGGCCAGCCAGGCTTTGTACGCGCCGGTGCGCAGAGCTTCGCCGAAGTATTCGCGCGAGGACTGGTCCACCTGGTCGAGAACCGCGGGATCCCGGTAACTCATTTCCTCGAACATGGCTCGGCGGTGATGGACGAGGTGCATCAAATCCCCGTGGTGTGCAATGCGAATGGGAATTTCCATGGATGCGAGTATGGCTGGCGGCAGGTTGAGAAGGGTAGTGACAAAATGGCAGGCCAGACTACCTGCGTGGATTGCCTAGGCTGAACGCAAAATGTTTACGCCCGGTTACCTTGAAGGGGTAAAGAGTAAGTGCTAGCATTCGAGCCCGATGGAGAAAATTCATGCCAAAGTTTGTGATCGAACGGGAAGTGCCGGGAGCAGGGAATCTGACAGAAGCTGAGTTGCGGGAAGTTTCGCTGAAATCGGTAAACGTATTGGGCGAATTGGGGCCGGAGATTCAGTGGCTGCACAGCTATGTGACGGGCGATAAGGTGTATTGCGTATATATCGCGACAGATGAAGGTATCATTCGCGAACACGCGAAGCGGGTGGGTCTGCCGGCGAACCGGATATCGGCGGTGAGGGCGTTGCTGGATCCATCGAGCGCAGAGTAGTTCCTTACGATTTTCCAAAGCCAATTGGTTCGTCTCGGAATTAATGGGAGTGGTGTGCGCGGAAAGCGAAAATGGAAAATAGAAAATGGGGAAGAGGGACCCAAGAAGGCGGCATAAAGCCGCCCCTACAAATGGGCGGGAATTGAAGGGGAATTGGATTGCGGTTGGATTGGGAATGGATTAGTCGCCGGCGGAGTTGGCGGTGGCGTTCGTGCATTTGAGGAAGGAAGAGAGTTCTTCGCGGAAGAGTTTCCAGGCGGGTTCCTCGGCAAGGAGGATGTGATTGGCGGTGGGCAGGGGGACGAATACGGCGCCAGGAATTTCGGCGGCAAGGATGCGGCCTTCTTCGGGCGGGGCGATACGGTCGCGATCGGCGTGAAAGACAATCGTGGGAACGGTGATGGAAGGAAGCAGAGAGCGGATATTGATGTCGTCGCAGGCACGCATAGTCCTGACGAGATTATCCGGGGAGACGGAGATGATCTGGAGGTCCTTGAACCAGCACTGGTCTTCGTCGGTGGCTTTTTCCGGGATGTAGAGATTGGTGACGACTTGAAAAAATGAGGGGTTGGTCTTCCCCCAGTTGAGCCGGACGAGGGTTTCGAGAGCACAGCGAACCTCGACAGCATCGGGGTGGCCGCGGTGGTAGGCGCCGCGGGAGTAAGCGCCGCATAAAATGAGGTGGGAGACGCGCTCCGGGTGGCGGAGGGCGTAGGAGATGGCGATTGCGCCGCCCTGCGAGTGGCCGAAGAGGGCGAATTTGCCAAGGCCGGCAGCGTCGACAACAACTTCCAAATCGTGGACCCAAGCTTCGAAGGAAACGTTATCGACGTCCCAAGTGGAAAGACCGTTGCCGCGGCCGTCGTAGCGAAGGATGCTGGCGTCGCTGGCGAGATCGCGCACCCAGTGACGCCAGATGGGGCTTTCCCATTCGAAGTCGAGATGATTGAAACAGTTTGCGACTCTGACGATAGGATGGCCGGTCCCGATTGTGGAGTAGGCCAGGCGGACTTTGTCCGGGGTGACGCAGAAGCGGATTTCCTGGCGGGCAGATGGGGAAATCTCAGCGGCAGGCGCGATACGGGGAGAAGCAGAGTTGCTCTCCGAGACAGGAGCGAGAAAGCGATAGCCGACGCGCGGAACGGTTTCGATAAATTGGCGGCCGTTGGACTGCTCACCGAGGGCTTTGCGGAGGGTGGAGATGTTGCGGTCGAGATTGTTCTCTTCAACCGCGGTTTCGGGCCAGACGGCGGTCATCAGGTCCTGCTTGGAGACGAGGTTGCCGCGAGCCTCGACGAGAACGCGCAAGGTCTGGAAGGCCTTGCCGGCGATGGGGATGGGAGCGCCGTTGCGAAGCAAACGATGCTCGCGGAGTTCCAGGCGAAAGAGCCCGAACTCATAGGAAACGTTAGTAGGTTCCTTGCTCACGGTTTCAGGAAAATAGCAGAAAAAATTCAGTCCCGACAAAGGACTCCGGCGCCCGTTCGGAGAGTTAATAGTCGCCGACGGGGAGCCAACCTGGATCGTTTGAAATTGTAGCGTACCTGCGGCTCCGGAGGAGAGAAGAAGATGGGGAGATTCACGGCGTTTGTTTACGGGCTGTTTTGCTACGTGCTGTTTCTTGTAACTTTTTTGTATGCGGTGGGGTTTCTGGGCAATTTTGGGGTGCCGAAGTCGATTGATTCAGGAGCGCAGGTTCCGTTTGGGCAGGCGCTGGCGGTCAATGCGGCACTGCTGGGATTGTTCGCGGTGCAGCACAGCGTGATGGCGCGGCAATGGTTCAAGGCAGTCTGGACTCGAATTGTGCCGGTGCCAGTGGAGCGGAGCACGTATGTGTTGTTTTCGAGCGTGGCGTTGATGGTGTTGTTCTGGAAGTGGGAGCCGATGGGCGGAACGATCTGGAGCCTGGAGAGCGGCGCGGGAAGGATGGTGTTGAATACGCTGTTTGCGATCGGGTGGCTGACGGTGCTGGCGGCGACGTTTCTGATCGACCATTTCGATTTATTCGGGATGAGCCAGGTGTGGGCGTACTTGCGGAAGCGGGCGTACAAGGCGCCGGGATTCCGGACGCCGGGCATGTATCGCTACGTGCGGCATCCACTGTACGTGGGATGGCTGCTGGTGTTCTGGTCGGCGCCGACGATGACGGCGGCGCACCTGGTGTTTGCGATAGCGACGACCGCGTACATTCTGGTGGCGATTCAGTTTGAGGAACGCGACCTGGAGCGAATGCACGGACAATATGCGGAGTACCGGCGGCGAGTGCCGATGCTGGTGCCGACGGGAGTCTCCGTCCCCGTGGAAGGAATTGGCGCGGCGCGCCGAAAAACCATTGGCGGGCGCTTGAGCGTGAGCCGTTAATCTTCGCGGTGAAAGCTGCCGCACGCCGGACAATGTGCAACCTCGGCGTGCGGCAGTTTATCGAGAGCACTGACAAACTATTGACTTTCTGATGACACAAGCGGAATCGAGCCGAGCTATTCTGGGCCCGACGGTGTAATAGAGGTAAGCAGAGGAAGGGAAGCGAGTCAGTCAACCAGCCGATTGACTTGCGCCAAAGCGCAGGGACCCCTTTCCGAAGCAGTTCGACCCGCCCAACTTCGAAGCGCGGCAGTTTACAGAGAGAAGCCTGCCGGGCTAACCCAGGAACTTTTTCCTAAGGTCTGATGGACGCAAGGTTCTCGGTCCGCTCCGCCGCCCTAGCGGAAAGGCCGCCGAGAGCGACCATGATTGGCCACCGAGTTCAGCCACAGCGCCGTTATCGGCTGGAACCGCAATTCCAATCCAGATCGCTTTACCGCCCGGACAGCGAATCGGGGGAAAAGCGTTTTCGGGGACTTCACTTTCGGCCGGTGAAGCAGGAGAGAGACCATGTTCATTCCGGGAAACCAGGAGCACAGGGCGGAATTTGAAGGGCGATTCTCGAGATGCCGTAACTCGCTGTATTTCCTCGCGTGGGGGATGCTGGGAAACGTGGGGGAAACCGAAGAGGCGATGGAGAATTGCTACCGCAAAGCGTGCCGGCAGTCGAAGAGGTTCGATTCGGACGGGGAGTTTGGGAGCTGGATCATCCGGAGCCTGATCAATGAAATCGTGCTGGTGGCAAACCGACGAACGCCTGAAATGAGCGAGATGAGCGAAGTGGAGTTTCGGGAGGCGCGCTAAATCCCCGTGCGAGTATCTCAACATTCGCTTCCCGGAGGGAAAAGGGAAGTGTATCTATAAGGACAGATTTACACGTTCGAGAGCCATAGCATGGTTGTGGGGGAGTGTGTATGGCGACCCGTCCGCGGATGAGCCTGCCTGCATTCTTTTCGAACAGGCGGTGTGGGCAGAAACCTGTTGGAATATCCGGGTACAGAGGCATGCGATTCCGCGAGCTTTACTGGCCGGGAAACCAGTCGACCATGAAGAATGTTCAACCAGAAAATTCAACGAATCCCGCCGGCAAGAGAGCCGGGAGACTTGTGTTGCTACTCGCGTTGGCCGCGGGAAGCCTTGTCTTAGGTAGGGCAATTCCCGCGTTGTCTGGAGAGCGAGTTGCGAAATTCAGCGAGCGGGGCGGTTCGCGCGCCGCGGAACGCATTTTAGACAGCCACGCCGCGGCGGCAGTTTCCACGGCCGACCACAGTCCGAACCAGATTTCTCCGGCGGCGGCCGGCGAACTGGTGAGCGCGGTGATCGCCAACGAGCTGACAGATCGCGAGCAGTTGCTGAAGTGGATCTGGGTGATTGAAAAAAAGGTGGGGAAGGAAACCATCCTTGAAGAGCAAGTAGAGACCCGGGACGGTCCACTTTACCGGTTGCTGGCAATCGACGGCCTGGAGCTAAACGCCAATCAACGACAGCAGGACGATGCGCGCATTGAGCGGCTGATGAAAGATCCAAGCCCATTGCTGAAATTAAGACAAGCGCAGGACGAAGATGAGCTCAAGCTCCAGAAGCTCTTGAAGCTGATGCCGAACGCTTACCTTTACGAATATGATGGAACCGAAGAAAATCTTGTCCGGATGAAATTCAGGCCCAATCCCGACTACATTCCATCCAATTACGAAGAGCGAGTGATCCACAATCTTGCCGGAACAATGGTGATCGATCCGGAGCGCAAGCGCATGACGAAAGTTGCCGGGCACCTGGTAAATCGAGTGGAGTTCGGGTACGGGTTGCTGGGGCGGATTGACAGCGGGACGGTGGAGCTCGGGCGGATGGAGGTCGGTCCATTGCTGTGGAAGACCGCGTTCATCAACATTCACTTTTCAGGGCGAGTGGCGATCTTCAAGACGATCAGCAAAGACCAATATGAGCGTCGATCGGATTTCCGGGCTGTCGCCAGCGACCTGAGCCTCTCTGGGGGGAAAGACCTTCTTGTCGCCCGCACCCTGCCTGTTCACTCCGCGGCTTTACGGTAGAGCGCTTGGAATTCTTTGGTCCCCTTTCTCAGAAGGACATTCAGCATGCGGCGACACCGATGATCCTCAGCCATCTGATCGCGACAGCGGTTCCGACTGTCCTGCGGAGTGCGCGGCACTGGATGTTTCACCTCGGCGGGATAGGACTGATTCCGCTGGGACTGTTGGACAATTCGCCGATTCCACTTCCGGGAATCATGGATGTGGCAACGATTCTCCTGGCAGGGAGACAGCAAAAGTTGTGGCTCTACTATGCGGTGATGGCAACCGTTGGTTCCGTACTTGGAGGATTTGCAACGTACCGGCTGGCGCGCAAAGGGGGGAAAGAGGCGCTGGAGCGGCGGTTCACACGGCGGAAGGTGGATAAAGTTTGCGATATTTTTGAGCGATGGGGCTTCAGCGCGATTGCGATTCCCGCTTTTCTGCCCCCACCAGTGCCGATGGTGCCATTCCTGCTTGCAGCGGGAGCGATGCAATATCCGGCCAGGAAATTTCTGGTTGCGCTCACACTGGGGCGAATCTGCCGTTACATGGCGCTTGGTTACCTGGCGGCGCGCTATGGGCGGCAAATCATCGCGTTCATTGCAAAACACGGACACCCGATGGCGGTGGGAATCATTCTCTTGCTGATGGCCGCTGCGGCGGCGGGGTACTACTTCTGGAGCGGGAGTGTGAGAAAGAAGCGGAAACAGAGGTAAAGGATGGGCGGCGTTGAGCGACGAGTTTTGCAGAGACTTTTGCACAGTCTTGCACAAATTTCCTCAGCGTTCCGGTGAAATACCTCTTGCCAAGTTTTCTGGCTGCTCCTACTATGCGCACAGATTGATCGGGAAGAAACACTTCACGAGTCAATTCAGAGAAGGCGGCGAGGGTCAAACCGAGCAAGCCATTATCGAGTTGAATTAGAAGAGCGAACTTCGGAATTTGGCTCACACGAGACGGTGCGGGTAAAACCAAGCCGGCCTGCAGTGGGTTGAATTCAGGGGAGTAGCACCACAATTCGATGTGTAGGGGACAGCGAGGGTAAAACCGAGCGAGTTTCCGGCACATAGAGTGGTGGAAAGAGCTTCGCAGCGGGGTTCGCGGCGGCGCGGGTCAAACCGGGTTGACGCGAACGAGAGCGGAAGCTTAAGGCTTTGCGGAACTTTCAAAGATGCGGCCTGGGTAAAACCGAGCCGAGATCGTGAGAGGTACCAAAAAGAGGAGCTTCACGGGGAAATTCACCGGGGGCGGCGTGGGTAAAACCGAACCGGCTTCGCGTGAGTGGAGACGGGAAGCAGCAGCTTCGCGAATCAATCAAAAGAGGGCGACGCGGGTTAAACCGAGTCGCCCTTATTTTTTTGTGGAAGAGGAAGGCTTTACCACAGAGCACACAGAGAGCACGGAGAAGAATGTAAGAGTACAAGTGAAAACGACCGCAGGAAGGCAAGAAGTCGACCAAAAGTGCCCGCCGCGGACGGCGGCCGCTACAAAGGCGTGGGGTGTTTGCGAGTGCAAAGGCAAGAAGGCGGCGAAAAGCCGCCCCTACGGGAGTGCAGAGCGCGGCTTGACGGGCTGAGGATGACCGCCTAACATGCGCTGAAATGAGCGACCTTTCGTTGTTGCGTTCCCCGTTGCGTTTTTTGCAGAGCAGGATTCCGGAAATTCCGCTTCGCGAGTTGCTGGCCACCGAGGAGGATTGGTGGAAGGACGAGGGTGTGGCTATTTCGGGAGATATTGATCGGGGCGGGACGCCGTGGCTGCGGATGTTCGACCGCGACGGGAAGCGCGTTGACGAGATTCTTTATCCCCGCGAATATCAGACGATTTTGCTGCGGGGTTACCGGGCCGGGGTGATCTGGCGGGCGCTGGGAGAAAAATCGCTGATCCCGACCTACTCGCTGATGCATGTGATTTCGTTTCATGACCCGGGAGTGTGCTGCCCCTACACCGTTTCGCTGGGGACGGCGGTGCCACTGGCGAAATATGGAAGCGGTGAATTGCAGGGGCGATTTCTGGCGCAGCTTTTGCGGAAAGATGATTCGGTGTGGCAGGGCGCGACGTGGATGACGGAAGTCAAGGGCGGGTCTGATTTGGGGACGGCGGTGGAGACGGTTGCGCGGCGAGCGGGAGATAGCTGGCGGCTGACGGGAGAGAAATATTTCACGAGCAACGCGGGCGCGGAGTTGGCAGTGGTGGCGGCGCGCCCGGAAGGAGCGGCGGCGGGCGTGCGGGGAGTGGCGCTGTTCCTGGTGCCGAGAAGCCGGGAGAATGGCGAGCTGAATTATTTTGTGCGGAGGCTGAAGGACAAGATTGCGACGCGGTCGGTGCCGACGGGGGAAGTGGAGTTGAAAGACAGCGAAGGATATCTGCTGGGTTCGGCGGATGCGGGAATTTACATGATTCTGGAGGTGCTGAATCTTTCGCGGGTGGCGAACAGCGTGGTTAGCGTGGCGCTGGCGCAGAGGGCGATGGCGGATGCGCTGTCGTATGCGGAGCGGAGGAGCGCGTTTGGAAAAAAGATTGTGGAGCATCCGCTGTTGCGGCGGCAATTTGAGGAGCGGATGAAGGGGTTGCGGGCGGCGTTGGCGCTGGCGTGGGAGTCGGTGCGATTGCTGAATGAGGTGTGGATGGAGCGCCCGCCGTATTCGGAACGTTATCAATTGTTCCGGCTGGTGGCGCACCTGGCGAAATACTGGACGGCGGAGTTTGCGGTGGATACGGCGAAGTGGGCGATGGAAGTGCACGGCGGGCTGGGAGTGCTGGCGGAACATGGCGCGGAGCGATGGTTGAGAGAGGCGATGATCCTGGCGATCTGGGAGGGAACTTCGCACCGGCAGATATTGGATGGAATAGAAGTGATGGAGAGGAAAAGGGCGCACAAATTGCTGTTCGGACTGCTGGAGGAGCACGCACTTTCCAAAGAGGTTGAAGATCTGGAAGCGGAAGTGGAGCGGCACCTGCGCTTGCCGGTGGAGGAAAGGGAAGCACTTGCCGAGCCGCTCTTCCGCAGGCTGGCGATTTTTACGGCGGAGACGCTCTCGCGAGGAATGAAGTAGACGCTAAGATTCCTGCCGTGCTGCTTTTTGTGAAAAATCTTGACAGTGGCGGGGATGCGGCATAATGTTCGGCAAGTTCGTTTCCAGGGCCCGCAATCCAGGCAAATTCAGAAAACTCTAAAAATAGATAGACAGAGCGTCCAGGGACAAGACCCAAGGAGGGTTATCCATGAATCGTGTTTTGACAGTTGTAGCGGTTGCTCTTTTCGCTTTGGTTGGCGCTTCCGCATCGCAGGCGCAAACCAACCCAGTGGTCGGAACGTGGAAGCTTAATTTGACGAAATCGAAATTCGATCCCGGACCGGCGCCGAAGAGCCTGACGCGAACGGTTGCGGTAGAAGGCGATGGTTTGAAATATACGTTTGAAGGAGTCGGCGCGGATGGAAAGCCCTTGTCGTACAGCTTTACCGCGAAATTTGACGGGAAGGACTATCCTATAACGGGCTCGATGCCGTCCGGCGCAGACAACATTTCTGCCAAGAAAACGGACGCCAACCACTATGAGGCAAGTTTGAAGAAGGGCGGAAAGGTGATCGGGACGTCCAAGGTGAGCATTTCGGCGGATGGAAAGGTCGCGACAGTCGATGCAAGCGGGACGAACGCGGCCGGAGCGAAAACGCACGACGTGCAGGTCTACGACAAGCAGTAGTAAGCGATAACAGCACGAAACATTCAGCAGACAGAAGTAGGTTTAGGGCGGTTCGAATACCGAACCGCCCTTTCCCGTTAATGAAGGACTACGAGGTGGTTTGGGAGTCTTTGATGTCCGCGTCCGCCTGGGTGGTGGCGGTCTTGCTGGCGGTTTTCGAATCGGCATTTGGCGCAAGCGCTTGGATGGATTTGCCGAGGCTCAGCTTGCTGGAACCCGTTCCGGCCGGACAGGTAGCTCCCGCGACGGGTGCGGCGCCGGTCATGTTCGCCTTCATACAGTCGAACGGTACCTTCAGGTTATGACTAACGTGAAGCGCGGCCACGCACTGGCCAAGGTTTTTGAACCCAGCGCAAGCGTCCTTCAGATCCGTGCCCGCCGGCAACAGGCCCTTGGACTGAAGTTTCGAGGTGAGATTGCTGTCCAGTTTCGTATTTTTGGTCAGAAGCATGGTTGGGGAGCTGGCGGTGCCAGTCGAAGCGGCGTTCGAGTTGCCGTGATCGGCCGCGCCATTGCCCATTGCTGCTCCGTGAGAGCCGCCGGCGCCGCCTGCGCCACCGTGCGAATGCTGGGCAAAGGCTGGGGCCGCCGCCAGACAGAGAGCGGCCGCGAGCATAAGGATTTGTTTTCTTTGAATCATGATATTCCCTCCTGGAATAAATACGGGTTTTGCAAACTGGTTAGTCCCTGGAACTTCGTGCCCGGCGCAGCAACGGGGAGAGGTTGAAGCCAAGACTGAACGAGAAAGTGTCCAACTGGAAATGCACGCTGTGCGTATAGCCGAAATCCAAATCGACATATTTCCATGGGCTGAAATCGAGATCGGCGTTGTAGCCGTTGTCGCTGTCAATGGAGGAGCCGCCGGTGGTCAACGCGTTGTCTTGATAAACGCGCCCGTGATTCGACTTGCCGCTTCCGGCAGCGCCTTTCCCGACGATGCGGCTGTAAAGCTTCTGCGTGCTCCAGGGAACGATGTCGTAGGCCGAGGCGCTGAGAGTGAAGGAGTGTCCCAGATCGAAGGAAGTTCCGCCTTCAAAGTGCGCGACGTCGCCAAGGGTGACGTAGGGCCTGTTGCGCCAGTAACGGGAATCAAAGATGGAGTTGGCAAGGCCGGCGCTGAAGAAAGGCGTGAAGCGGCCAAACTCTCTAGCGACTTGGCTCGTCCAGTCAGCGGTTACACGGCCAGTGCTGAAACCCTTGGAGGTGTCTCCGGTTGGCAAAGCAACGGTTGCCACCGAGCCAAAATTCAATGCCGGATTTTTTCCGACGAAATTGAACTGGCCGAAAATATTTCCCAAGCCGGCGTTGCTGGTTGTCGCGCCCGTTGACGTGGTGCCGTGGACAAAAAGGACTGGTATGCCCAGGTCAGCGGAGAAATGCTTGTTGAAAATGTAGCCGGTGGTCGTGGTCCAATCGAAAACGCTGCTGCCGGAGTCCGTACTGCCGTTGAAGGAGGTATTGAGCGTCGGGCCGGCGGATTGCTCGGAGCTTGCAGCGGGCGCCGAGCCGGCTGGAGCTTGTGCAAAGGACTGTTTGCCTGCAGTCAACAAAGCCAATCCGACAAAACAGTGACGAAGTCTTCTTTTCAAGCGTTATTCCTCTCGCTTCGGTTTGCGGTTCATGGGCCAGCCATGACCGGGTTAGGACAGCCCCACAATTAGCCCGAAGCGTCTCGTTGAGAGACCCATGTTCGAGCAAAGATGGGGTTGGTATCAGGAAACAACTAGCATTCTGGGCTCCTAAAGCCGGGTGGCATTTAAAGCCTGTGATTTCAGAGTATTACAAGCTGCATGGGAGTGGATAAGGTACTATGTGGCCGGGAAGGAATTGGCAAAATCTACGCGGGGTGACGCTATTTTTCAGAGTAACTAACAGCGCATCGCTCTTGATTTGCTCGAGTTGCGATTGCTTACGTTTTGGTTTCCGGCGGGGCCCAAAGCTCAGCCGCTTTCGGCCTTCGCCCTCATTCAATCATTCAGGCCGTGCGTAATTTTACCTGGAGGATTGGTACTTCTGACAATTTACGGTGGGGAGAGCCGGTTCTAAGGTAGCCGCAAGAGCAACCTCCACGAGGATCCGGACCAAGACACCCGACCCCGAAAGAATGGCTCACCTAAGGTTCATTCTTTCACAGGGTGCACCGGATCCTTTTTCTTTCACGATTCTCCTCGAAAAACTGAGGTGATGACGGACTGAGGCGCGAACCGCGCGAATTTAGCGGATGGTTTCTTTGGCTCCGAGGAAGAGGGGCATCAGTATCTGTATGGCGATGCCGCGGCGGCCGTGGTCGAGTTCATCGACGCGAACGACTTTGCCCAAGGATTCCTGATTAATCGAGCCGGGAGTGTCGGAATACGGGAAGGTGATGAAGACACGCATGCCTTCCTTGTAGCGGCGGTTTTTGGAGATGAAGTAGACGCTGTCGAGGGCGGCATTCTGAGTGGGAAGAACATCGTCGAAGTCGGTGATGCCGGGCTCGGAAGGGCGTACGCGAACTACACGGGGAAGGCGTAGACGGCCCTTGCGGCGGCGTTCTTCTGTTCCCGAGCGAGGCATGGATCATTGTGAGCACAGGAGCCGGTCGGGAGCCAAGTTCTAAGTGCGCGGGAGGTTCCTGAACCGTCAAGCGTAGTAGGAGGCGAGCATGGTTCGGCCTCGAATGGGGAAGTATTGGTCACATCTGCAGATGCGGGAAAATTTCAAGACCACGGATGTGTCCAGCCAGCCGTTCCCGGATTCGATCGCGAGTACTTCCAATGCTTTGTGGTGCGGGAGGGCTGATCGATAGGGGCGGTCGGTCGTTAAGGCATCGTAAATGTCCGCGACCTGAAGAATCCTGGCTTTCAGCGGAATCGCTTCGCCGCGAAGCCCGTCGGGATAGCCGCTGCCGTCCATTTTTTCATGATGATGGCGTATGACGGGCAGAATGGAGCGAAGCGACTTGAGGGGTGCGCAGATTTTTTCTCCAATGACCGGATGCTCGCGCATGATTTGCGTTTCATCGGCATCCAGAGGACCGGGCTTCAGGAGGATGGTTTCCGGCACGGCGATTTTTCCGACATCGTGGAGCCAGCAGGCGGTGCGGAGTTCCTGGAGATCAGCTTCCGCAAGACCAAAGCTTTTGCCCAACTGCTCGGCGTAGGACATCAAAAGGTCCGAGTGGCCGTTGCGGAGATTGCGTGTGGAGTCGACGCTGTGCGCCAGCGCAAAGAGCGCGGACTTGGCCTGTTCGTCCATGTAGGTTTTGAGGCGCAGGAGAGTCTGGATGCGCTGGAGTGCGTCCCAGAGGGAGGAAGGAGTGGCCCAGATATCCGTAGCGCCGGCTTCGTGGCCCCGGCGGAAGTCGCACTGATCGGGGGAAGGTTTCACCAAAGCAACTGGGGTGAGTTGATTCAGGGGATCTTCCTTCAGGCGTCGGCAAAGAGAGAAACATGTGGTATCCGGCAAGGTATCGAACAGGAGGACGAGATCCGGTTGGAGACGGCGGCTGCAAAGGAGGGCGGATTCTGCATCCTGGGAAGTAAGGACATCGTAATTCTGATCGCGCAGGAAAGAGGTCAATTCTTCGCGGTTCGCCGAAGCAACATCCACCAGCAAGATGGCCGGGTTCATGCGTCCCTCGCTTTTTATCCGCGCGAAGAGGTATGAAGACACCACACCGCGCGCGGAAAAATGAAGTATTGATTGGATTGGTCTAGCTTGCGATCGCCAATCCCTGTACTTGGAGGCTTCTATGCCTCCGCTTTCCGGGGACCAGGAAAAATGTGTGGCTCGGCGCGGGTAGAGTTGCGCGTGGGGTGCCAAACCGGGAAGCTTGAAGTGCTTAAGAATTCTGGCCTTGCGAGGGCGCTTAGAAAAAAGCTGGGGTACAGGACCGGAATAATTTTCACAGGGACTGCAGTGTTTACCTGATGCGGCGTTAGGAAGTGCCCACTTCGCCGGCTTTTCGCCACAGAATAAGTGACGGGGACGATTGCGACAAACGGATGGTTGTAGATTCTTTTACGGGGCGGCCGAGGATTTCGGATTCAGTTTTCGCCAGGTTGCGTCTGCCAGCACCACGGAGGTTTCCGCCTGGCGATCGGAAATCGTCCAATATTTCTTGAGAAGCTGATTTTTCTCGCCTAGATTGACCAATTGAAATCCATGTTTTTCGTAGAAGCGGATCGCCCACGCCGCATCCGCCCAGGTGCCAATCAGGACCGGGCCGTTTGCGAGTTCGTGTAAATGGGAGAGCAAGCGTGCGCCGATGCCTTGTTTCTGGCTGGTGGTGAGAACGTAGGCGTGACGGATAAGAGTGACGTCGCGAACGCGCTGAATGCCCATCACGCCTGAGAGTGCGCCGTTGTCCTCGTAACCCCAGAAGACTACGCCTTCATCGATTTCGTGGTGGAGTTGCATGGTGGACATGTAGGGTTCGGTCCAGCAATCGTTGGGGATAATGCCTTTGTAGGCGCGGGCGCCGTCGTTGATGATGAGGTGAATGCGCTCGAAGTCTTGACTGCCGCAGAGGCGGATCATGGGTGTGGAGTGTCTCCGGCCGGGGTGGGGAGTTGCTGCACGGGTTTTTGGCGGCGGGCAGCGACGAAGCCGCCGGCCGCACCGCCGAGGAGTTTCAAGCCGTGCGCGAAGATGTAGGCCAGGGGTTCGGGGCCACCACGAGTTAAAGCGACATAAATCAGAGTGGCGACGACGCCGACGAGGATGCCGTGCAGAACGAAGCGCGAGTCGAGACGGCGGCCGACCCAGATCGCAAACGCGAAACAGGCTAACAGGGAGGCGAGAGGCGCGGTGTAAGGGAGAGTGTTTTTTCCGAGAAGCAATGCGGGCGGAATGACGAGAGCGATGACCAAGAGTTCAGCCAGAAATCCGGCGAGCAGGACACTCAGCCAGTGGATTCCCGCGCGGGTATCCATGTGAAAACTTCCTCTCTGGCAACCGTTGAACCGGAATTGTAGCGCAAAAAACCGGCAGAGAGTATCGGGTGGCGAGAGATAGAAAAAAGCTTGCGGTGCCGGGATATACTGCTTGCCGTTGACGTCGCGTCGTATAGCGGCGACCGGCTTGCAGGCAGCTATTTCCCGGGAGACTCCATGAACCACAGAGCCAATATCCTCTCTTCATTTTGCACGACGCTATTTGTTTTGTTTTTTGGCGCTTTCTCCTGTTTTGCGCAAACAGCGACGAAGCCCGCGCAAAACTGGCCCGCGCCGCAGGAAGGGAATTACACCGTTCACGATTTTCATTTTCAATCGGGAGAGACGCTCGCCGAAGTCCGATTGCATTACTACACGCTGGGCAAGCCGGTTAGGGATGCCAACGGACGCACCACCAACGCGGTGCTGATTCTACATGGCACGGGCGGAAGCGGCAGCAATTTTCTGCAACCCATCTTCGCGGGAGAACTCTTCGGCCCCGGCCAACTGCTCGACGCCAATCGATATTTCCTGATTCTTCCCGACAACATCGGCCACGGCAAATCCAGCAAACCCAGTGACGGCCTGCATGCCCATTTCCCCCGGTATGAATATGCGGACATGGTGGCGCTGCAGCACGAATTGGTCGAAAAAGGATTGGGCGTCAATCACCTTCGGCTGATTCTGGGCACTTCGATGGGCTGCATGCATTCCTGGGTTTGGGGCGAGAGCTATACGGATTTCATGGATGCGCTGATGCCGCTGGCCTGCTTGCCCGTTCAGATTGCGGGACGCAACCGAATCTGGCGGAAGATGGTGATTGACGGCATTCGGCAGGATCCTGAGTGGAAAAATGGGGATTACGCGGCGGAGCCGAGGGCAGGAGTTGAGATCGCCGCCGATTTTCTGATCATCGCCGGCGGGGCTCCGCTGCACATGCAGGAGAATTTTCCGGCGCGCGATGGGGCAGACAAATATCTTGAGTCAACCATGGCGCGGATTGGAGCTACGCTCGACGCCAATGATTTTCTCTATGCCGTCGATTCCTCGCGCAATTACGATCCCTCCGGCAAGTTGGAAACTATTCAGGCTCACGTCATGTACATCAATTCCGCCGACGACTTCATCAATCCGCCCGAACTTGGCATTGCGGAACGGGAAATCAAGCGGGTGAAGCATGGCAAGTTCGTTCTGCTGCCGGTTTCGGAAGAGACTTTCGGGCATGGAACGCATACGCACGCAGCGGTGTGGAGGAGCTATTTGGAGGAGTTGCTGGCGGGGTCGGAGAAGAAAAAGTGAGTCTTTGCCCGGCATTGGAGGGGAGAGGAAAGTGGGAGGAACCCCAAGAAGAACCCAAGAGGGAGGGGCAAGCCCCTCCCCTACAAGGGCTTGGTGATTAGGCGGATGGGTGCTTGAGGATTTCGGCCAGGGCGCGGAGGCGTGACGCGTCGGCCGGAGTTTTTGCCGTGGTGGCGGTTTGTTCGAGTGATGGCGCCATGTTCTTGAGCTTGGCCACTTTGCCTTTGTTCATGTGAGAAGACTCTGCGCCTTGGATCGCTTTCTGCAGAGAGGCGATTTGTTTTGCCGGCAGGGCCTGGGAGCGAGACAGTTGGTCGAGGTAGGCTTTCGCCACGACCAACTTGGCGGGCCACTCGATTTTCTGCTGGTTCTGCACGTTGAGGTCGGCGACGTGAACGGTCTTGGCCGCGTCGATTTCGTTCTGGGTGAGGAATTTGCTCGCGGTGAGTTCAAACACATCGAGGCCGCGCGCGATTTCCGAGCCGTAAATGTAGCCGTTGTACCAGTAGGCTGACCATTCGCCGCCAAGCACGAGCATTTTGGGATCGATTGGGCCGCGGTCAAAATAGGCAATTTCGGTGGGCTGCGCGGGATCGGTGAAATCCATCACGGAGACACCGCCCTGATACCAGGCCTGGACTTCGATATCGCGGCCGGGGACGGGAACCAGGGAGCCGTTGTGCGCGACGCAGTTTTCCGTGTCGCCTTGCGCGGCGGGCAG
>Ga0210410_10001187_pt1 | contig 25003 bp, 21 predicted proteins | sample IncBWC4MmetaG_FD_161058 | JGI IMG/M metagenome (GOLD analysis project Ga0210410, IMG submission 161058) | Forest soil microbial communities from Barre Woods Harvard Forest LTER site, Petersham, Massachusetts, United States - Inc-BW-C-4-M | ecosystem: Environmental > Terrestrial > Soil >... | reverse complement strand
CGTGTTGATGAAACGCACCGACCCGCGCACCAGCGCGTTGATGGGATTCACCATCCCGAAATCGGACCAGCTGTGGCCGCCGGGCCCCGTGATCGTAGCCTCCAGCCGCCGTGAGGCCAGCGCCTTCGTGGTCACATGATCCGTGCCGGAGCCATCGAGAACAATCACCGCGCGAAGCTTGGTCCGGTAAGCGTCAATCAGCGCGCGCATTCCGCGCAAGTTCCCTTCGCCTTCCTCGCCGACGTTTGCTGCAAACAGAATCGTGCGCTGCGGCTTGAGTTTTGCAGCCTGAAACGCCCGCGCGATGGCCACAATCGCGGCAAGCCCCGTGCCGTTATCGGAGATTCCCGGGGCCAGCAGCCGCTCGCCTTCGCGCTGCACCTTCACATCGGTGTCCGCCGGAAAAACCGTGTCCAGATGCGCGGCAATCAGGACGCACTCTTTATCGTTTGCGCCGCGCAGTTCCGCGATCACGTTGCCGATCTTGTCGGTTTGAACCGGCAGGCCTTCGGCCGCAAACACCGCCCTCAGCGAAGCAGCCCGCTTTTCTTCTTGAAACGAAGGCGCAGGAATTTCTGTCAGCGCAGCTTGAAGGTCATTGATCCATTTCAGATTTTTCGCGAACCAGTCCAGCGCCCCGCGCACCTGCGCCTGCTCCGCAAGGGAAAACGAAGTGAGCGGCCGCGAGGCCTGCGATAGGGCGGAGCGAATCGGCATGAACAAAAGAATAGCGCAAACAGCAACGCGTTTCACCGTACCAATTGGCGGTCGCGCGGGCCAATTCGACTTGCGGGAGAAAACCGGGGACGCGGGATAATCCACGCCGTCATTTTAGCTTGAAGCAACGCAAGTCGCGACGATTTTCGGTAGCAAGTCAGTTTCCCTTTGGTGGATACTTCTCGTCAGCTTCGTGGAGACTGAGTATTTGCCAGCTTGACACTCCTCTGCGGCGTTCCTATACTCCTCCACGCCTCGAATTTCCTTCCGAGAGGTTTCCAATGTTGAAACATTTGCTGGCCGCTTTCCTGATTGCCGCCTCCGCAACCTTCGCCTTTGCGCAAGAAGATGGGAAAGTTCATCAACCCAAACTCACTCCGCAACACAGCGGCACTACGCAGCTGCTGATTTCTGTAAGTCCGGTGAATTCGCGTGTGGTCTGGGCAGCTGGAACTGGCGGTACATATGTGGTGACGACTGACGGGGGAGAGACTTGGAAAGCCGCCGTCGTGCCGGGAGCCGAAACCCTTCAATTCCGTGATGTGCACGGTGTGAGCGACAAGGTCGCCTATCTAATGTCCATTGGAAACAACACCACAGATTTTCGCATCTACAAAACTGTCAACGGTGGCGCAACCTGGAACATAGAGTTCACGAATGAGATTGTTAATGCATTTTACGACTGTTTCGCATTCTGGACTCCGGAGCGGGGCGTCACGCACAGCGATTCGGTGAACGGAGTATTTCCCGATATTCGCACGACCGACGGAATGACCTGGCAGTCCATCGCCGCCAATATGCCGGCCGCGTTGCCCGGGGAAGCCTCGTTTGCGGCAAGTGGAACCTGCATCACAACACAGGGGAAAAGAAATGCCTGGACTGCCACAGGCGGCTCAACAATTGCGAGGATCTTAGCAACCACAGATGGAGGCGACACCTGGAAGGCATATGACACTCCGCTAGTCAGTTCGCCCAGCGCGGGCGCAATCTCGGTGGCCTTCCGCGACCCCCTGAATGGGATCGTGGGTGGCGGCGATTTGGCCTCAAACGATGCCGCCGACACGGCGACCTCCGACGATGGCGGCCAAACGTGGACTCTTACGAACAAGCCCCCCGTGCAGGGTGCCATTTTCTGCCTGGCGTATGTCCGCGGCATTCGCCATGGCGAGGATGAAGAATTCGGCGAGGAACACGAGCATGCCGTCGTGATCACCACCGAAACGGCGCCCAACTTCACCTCAGGAGAAGCGGCTTGGACTCCAGATGAAGGCCGCACTTGGTTCCACCTGCCTGGAGTAAGCGGCTTCTGGGCCGTCGCTTTTGCGGATCCAGAAGCTGGATGGTTCGTGGGCAATGGAGGTCAGATTCTGAAGATCAGCTTCTAACATAGTCCGGCGCCCATAGTGCGGCGCGCCTGCTGCCCCATCTCGTTTCCCGCAGGAATTCGGCAGCCCAGTTTTTTGCGATCGTTAACGAGTGACGGGGACTGGGAAGAAATGTATGAGTATTATCCTACGGCAGTTGCGCGGGCCAATTCGACTTGCAGGAAAGCACCGGGGACGCGGGATAATCCACGCCGGCATTTTAGCGCGAAGCGGCGCAAGCCGGGAAGCGTTTTGCGTGTGAATCAGCTTCCGATTTGCACCTGAACCAGGACTCAGCCCGCGTCTCCCGGCTAACGTCCTTTAAGTTCGGCGCCTCCAAAAATTACAGAAAAACAAAACACTTTCACCTTCTTTCGCATCAACCCCTATGGGAAGCAATACTAGGGGGATACCCGGCAATGCCGTTTGCAAAGAGTGCGGTTTGGTCCACCACGATGCGGCTGGTAAGGCGCGGGGTTGAGAGAGCTACATTGGCAGCGTCCGGTACGTTTCACCGCTCGCCCGCTGTTGCGGGCTTCGTGGTTTTAGCTCTGGTGATGACCGGAGCCGTCGCCTTAATTCCTGCACAGCGGGACACGGCGATCGCTAATGGCGAGTTGCCGCATTCCGCTTCCTCACCAGCTTCAACCAGCCGATCTACGGAAGACCTCGCTTCGCTCGGGAAGCTCATCTTCCACGACACGCCGAACCAGGCAAGGCCCTACGTTGGAGCTCGTCTCGCTTGCAGCAGTTGCCACCTGAACGACGGCACCACTCCGTATGCCGCTCCCATGACCGGAATCGCACCGCTGTTTCCAGAGTTCAGTCAGCGCGTCAAACGGATGATTTCCCTGACCGATCGCATCAACGAATGTTTTGTCCGCAGTGAAAATGGGCGTCCGCTTCCGGAAAACGGAAAAGAAATGATCGCGCTGGTCGCCTACATCGAATCTCTATCCCCGCACAATGGTGGCAGCACAGAGCCCACCGGCCGTGGCCTCGTGAAACTTCCAGCCCTGAGCGGCAGTCCGCAGAGAGGAGCAACTGTATACGCGGCCCAGTGTGCCGCGTGTCATGGCTCCGAGGGAACCGGCGTCGGCTCGAGTTTCCCGCCGGTCTGGGGTTCGGAATCTTTTAACGATGGGGCTGGCATGTCCAAAGTAGAAAATATGGCCGCCTTTGTGGTCAGGAATATGCCGCCGGCAAAACCGGGATCACTGACGCCGCAGCAGGCGTTTGACGTATCCTCTTATATCCACACCAAACCGCGCCCCAAATACAATCGGAAATTCGACAAGTACTGATTCGACGTCCTCGCGCGGTTTGGTGAACGCTCAAACATTCGCCTGCACCAGCCGCTCCCGCAAGCACTCCGCCCAACTCTCTGGCAATGCGACGACTCGAGGGGCAGGTCTCACCTGCGCTGCGTTAGCATCGTCGTGCCTTTTCGCGGTCTATCATCGGACCACGCGCCTAAATCCTGACAAGCTTGACGGATTATGCCGGAGTGCTGGAAGACGGACAAAGGGCGAGCAATTCCTGTTCGGTCAACACGCGCGAGGATTGCTTGGCGGCTTCGAAGATGCGATTGACCACTTCGTCGGTGGCTGGGGTGTTGTGGCGCGAGAGCCAGTAAAGCACGTTGGACTTGCCGCTCATCGGGCCGATTTCCACGACTTGTTCGAGGCCGAAGAGGTGCGCCGGCACACCGCTGTAAACTGCGTCCGCAAGATCGCGGTCGCCGGTGCGCAACGCCTTGATAATCGCCGCAGCATGAACACCCGTGGCGGTGCGAAACGCATCCTTGCCGAAGACGGGATAGTTCGGCGGGATGACAGTGTGCGTGGCCTTCGCAACCTTTTCGCAATACGCCCGCAGCGAGCTCAAATCGTTTTCGATCAAGCCCATCAGGCGGAGATTCACCAGCAATAGCTCCATCGGCGTGTTGCCGACGCGTTCGCCAAGCGACAGCGCCACGCCGTGAACCTGATCCGCCCCCGCCGCAACGGCCGCCAGGGAGTTGGCGATATCGAGGCCGCGGTCGCGGTGCCCGTGCCAGTCCACGCGCATCTTTTCGCCGCACGGCTTCACCACATTTTCCATTACAAATTTCACCAGGTTGTACGCACCCTGCGGCGTCGCGTGGCCGACGGTATCGCAAAGCACAATCGCACGCGCTCCGCAGCGGATCGCCGTCGTGTACAGCCGCTTCACCGTCGCGGGATCGGTACGCACGGTGTCTTCCGTGACGTACATGCAAGGCAGTCCCTGCGCGACGGCAAATTTCACCGCATTTTCCGTGGTCCGCTCCAGATGGTCTACGGTCCAGTCCTCCACCAGCCGCCGAATAGGGCTGGAGCCAAGAAACGTAGCCGCCTCAATCGCGATGCCCACGCGCTGCGAAATCTCCGCGATGGGCCGAATATCCGCCTCAATCGTCCGCGCCGCGCAATTCGGCTTAATCCGCATCCGATGAGTGGCGATCTCGCGCGCCAGCGCTTCCGTATGCTGCAGCGCACGCGGCCCCGCACCCGGCAGCCCGATATTCACCGAATCAATCTGCAGCGACTCCATCAGATGCAAAATTTCAATCTTCTCTTCAATGGTCGGATCTTGAATGGAAGGATTCTGCAGCCCGTCGCGCAACGTCTCATCGTTCAGCAGCACACGCGTGCCGGGAGGAATCGACATCGGCCCAACCGAATTCCAGTCGTGGATCCATTCTTTGTGATTCACGGGTGAACTGTCTCCCTGCGCGGTTCAATAACGAATCGTATAGCTGTTGGGCTGCTGCCTGGGGTCAGGCCGAAACAGAATTTTGCAAAACTCGCAGCGATAGATCTCCGCGCCCTTTCCCACAATCGCTTCGACCTCCGGCGTCAGGTTGTACCAGCGCTTCAAATGCCCCGCGCAGAGCTTGCCCTTCTCGTTGCGCTCGTCGCAGGCGCGCTGCTTGGGCTTGCGCGTCTTGATTTTAGGCCCAGCGCTTGCTTGCGCCACTTCCGGCGTTTCGTCTGGCAACTCTCGCTCCTGATACTTCTACTTCAAACCGTGATCGCGAAACATCGTCTTCATCGCCGCCCGCGCATTCCGCAGCCGCGAGAAGATACCGCCCGAAAACTCAAATTTCAAAAACGCGTCGGCCGCCTTCTCCACGTCACCGCCGTACCGATACCACCACGGCTTTTCCATCCGCGGCAAATGATCCACATCAATGTATTTCACGTGCACCATTTCCATCAATCCCTCTTTGCCGTGGGTCCGCCCCCACCCACTTAATCCGCAGCCGCCATGCGGCGCTTCCGCAATCGCAAATCCGCTGATCAGGTCATTCACCATCACCGCCCCGGCACGCAACCGCTGCGCAATCCGCTTCCCGCCTTCCACATCGCCGGTCCATACGCTGGCGGAAAGGGCGAACTCGGAGTCGTTCGCGCGCTCGATGGCTTCTTCCGCGTCGCGCACCACGCGAATCGCCATGATCGGCCCAAACGTTTCATCCTGAAATAATTTCATGGACGAATCCACGCCGGTCACAACCGTCGGCTCAAAAAAGTTCGGACCCAGATCCGGCCGCGGCCGCCCACCGCACAAAACCTGCGCGCCGCGCTGCACCGCATCCGCCAGGAGATCGCTCATCCGCTGCACGTGCTGCGGCCGAATCAGGGGCCCAATTTCCGTGTTCGGGTCGCTGCCCGGCCCGATGCGAAGCTTCTGCGTCTTCTCCACGCATTTCTTGATAAACGCTTCACTGATGGATTCTTCGACGAACAGCCGTTCGACGGAAAGGCACACCTGCCCGCAATTCGTGTAACTGCCCCACACTGCCGCGCTCGAGGCAACCTCCAGATCAGCGTCGGCCAGAACCAGCATCGCGTCTTTTCCGCCCAGCTCCAGAACGCTCGGAATCAACAACGGCGCGCAAGCTTCCGCAACATGCCGGCCGGTAAACACGCTGCCCGTGAAAAAAACTTTGTCGGGCCTCGAATCGATCAGCGCCTGCCCAACTTCCCCGCCCCCCTGCACGATCGTGACGAGGTCGGCCGGAAATCCCGCGTCGCGGAAAAGCTTCCCGATCAGCTCGCCGCACTCCGGCGTGAAATCACTGGTCTTGCAGAGCACCGCGTTGCCCGCAGCCACCGCAGCAATCGCCTGGCTCATGGGAATCGCCAACGGATAGTTCCACGAACTGATGATGGCCACCACTCCCAATGGCTCATGAAAAAGCTTTCCGGATTTCGCTTTCGCCGCCAGGCTGTGATGTGAAACGGATTCCGGTTTCAGCAATCGCTCGCCATGCTTCGCGAAGTATTCCGCCGAATCGAGCGAAATGAAAATGTCCGCAAATTTCGCTTCCGCGCGAGGCTTGCCGGATTCACGCACCACCGCGTCGGTCAGCTCTTCGCGCGCTTCGAGGATTTTCGTCTTCAGTACGGCGATCTGCGCACAACGCTCCGCCACCGGACGCTTCGCCCAGGCCTTTTGCGCCTCGCGCGCCTTGGCCAGGAGTTGCGGCACCGCCCGAGGCGATGTCCGCTCATACGATTGCAAAACCTTTCCGGTGGCAGGATCAATCGAGGGCAAAGTATCCAACAATGGAGAAGTTGCGGCCATGGGTTAGATTCTACCCTCCCGGACGATTGGCGAATAGCATTGGCAATGCTGCCTTGGTTGAGCAGAAAATCCGAAGCGATGAAAGGATTTTAACACAGAGGTCACAGAGGAAGCGCACAGAGGACACTGAGAAGAACTTTACCGGCGCGTGCTAGCCGACCCGATAAGGCTCGTCGTGCTCCACCATCACCATGAACAATCCCTGTGGCGGCACAGTGGGCCCCGATTTCGAACGATCCTTCAACTCATACAGCTTGTCGATATCCGCTGGCCCCAGTTTTCCCCTGCCCACTTCCAGCAGCGTCCCAACCATCTTCCGCACCATATAGCGCAGGAACGATCGGCCATGCACGGTGAACCACAACTCTTCTCCATCGTCCGTGCGCTTCAACTCGGTCGAAAAAATCTCGCGCTGCATGTTGCGTTCTTTGTCGTCGTCCTCCGAACCAGTCGAAGCCGCGAACGACGTGAAATCGTGCATGCCCACAAAGCGCGCCGCCGCGTCCCTCATCGCGTCTTCATCCAGCGGAAACGGATAGTGCAGCACATAACGCCACAGCATCGGCGGCACCACCTTGCCGCGATAAATCCGGTAGCGGTAAATCTTCCCCTTTGCCGACCATCGCGCGTTGAAATCCGGCCCCATCTCCTCCACGGCAACAATTCGAATCGTGGGCGGCAGCAGCGCATTCAACGCCCGGTGAAACTCCAGCGCCGAAAGCGCCGACTGCGTCCGAAAGCTGCCCACTTGGCCCAGCGCATGCACACCGGCGTCGGTGCGGCCAGCGCCAAGCAACTGCGTGTCTTCCTGCGTCAGCCGCCGCAGCACGGAAACAATTTCACCCTGGACGGTCGGCTTATTCTTCTGAATCTGCCAGCCATGAAAGTCCGTCCCGTCGTACGCAATCGTGAGTTTGAAATAACGCATGCAGGAATCGGCCCGGCGACTCTAGGAAGCGGACCGCACATGGCGGCTGCCCGGCTTTACAGCCACAGTGCCCTGGCGGCAGAGGGGACAATCGTCCGGTTCATAACTTTCGATCAACAACTCGATCAGCGCGTTCGATTCCACGGGAAACTCAATCTTGCCGCCGCTGCGATCGATCAGCGCGCCCGCCGCCACCACCCGGCCACCGGCCTCTTCCACCACGCTGATAGCCTCTTGCGTAGAACCGCCCGTGGTCCAGACGTCCTCCACCACCAGCACGTGGGTATCCGGCTTAAGTGCGAAGCCGCGGCGCAGGCACATTGTGCCGCTTGCATCGCGCTCCACAAACATTGCCGGCACACCGCCGCCCATCGCATCGCCATGCGCAGGCAGCGCCCGCGCGACCTCTTGCCCGATAATCACTCCCCCAAGCGCCGGGGAGACAACCGCATCAATTCGCGCATCCGAGAACAGAGCGGCCAGCGCTTGCCCCAGTTTTTCCGCGAATCGCGGGTACTGCAGCACCAGCGCACACTGCACGTACGTGCCGCTGTGGAGGCCGCTCGACAACTCAAAATGCCCGTGGCGGACCGCTCCCGCCTTTTCAAACAGCTTCAATAGTTCATCACGCGAAAACATAGGCCCGCTAACCGCGGGAGCTCCTAAACGTCGAAATGTCAGCAGCCTAGCTTCCACGCAACGCGTTGTCAAGGAATGAGGGGCCCTGTTAGACTTCGAAGCCAGCGCCTAGACCGGTGAGCGTGCGCGTCGGACGATTCTCCCTGCCGCACTCCGGATGAAACAAATTGCCCTCTTGCTTCGTTTTACAGAGAGAAGCCTTGTGACCGGTTGGTTTGCCAAGAGTTCAGCTTTGCCACTATTCCAGAGGTGAGGAAATCTTATGAAGAAGATGTCCCTGAAGTCCCTGCTTGCGGCTGTTCTGGCAGGCATTCTCGCCGGTGCGCCCGTGACGCCGGTTTTCGCGCAAGAGCCAGCCGCAGCCCAGGCCGCCAAGCCGGTGGCTCAGGGCGGGGTGCCTATCTCGCTGGGAGTCTCCAAGTACAACTACACTCATTCTCCCAAGCCATTTCCGAACCTCTTCGCGCCCTACCGTACCCAGTTTGTCGATCCTGGCGTGCTCGCCAACTCGCCGCGGCTGGAGCAACTCATCAGCAACGGAAAAATGAATCTCAGCCTGCAGGACGCGATCGCCCTCGCGCTTGAAAACAGCATGGACATCGTCGTGCAACGCTACAACCCCTGGATGGCCGACGCAGGTGTGCTGAAAGCCCGGGCGGGCGGCACCAGTTATGGAACACCCGCTGGGACTTTTGTGGGTTCCACTGCGAACCTTCCATTCCTCACCTACGATCCGCTGCTGACCCAGCTGATAGCCTTTGACGACCGCAACACACCCATCAACAACCCCTTCATTTCCGGTACGGGCGCCACAGGTTCGGGTCGCCAGACGCCTACGGTCTTCCCTCTGGTTTCTCACAGCGCCACCTATAACACGCAGTACCAGCAGAGTTTTGATACCGGAACCTCGTTCAGTGTCGCTTGGGACAACAATCGCGCGTCCTCGAATGCGGCAAACTTTTTCAATCCCTTCGTCCAGTCGAGCCTGGTCGTTGGACTCCAGCAGCAGCTTCTCGCGGGTGCCGGCCGCTTTGTCAATCGGCGCAATATCCTGATCGCGGAAAACAACCGCAAGATTGCCGACCTCGCATTCGCCCAGCAGGCCATAACCACCGTCACCAGCACGATCACCGCGTATTGGGAACTGGTATACGCCCGGGAAAACGTCAGCGTTGAAGAGCAAGCGGTCAAAGTTTCCGAAAAGCTCTACAACGACAATAAAAAGCAGCTCGAAATCGGCACCATGGCGCCGCTGGACGTGACTCGTGCGGAATCCGAATTTGCCACCGATCGCCAGAACCTCATCGTGGCACAAACCACCAGGCTGCAGGATGAGCTGGTGCTGAAGAATTTTATTTCCAAGGATCCCCTGGCTTCAAACCTCATCGATGTGGAAATCGTGCCAACCGACAAGCCGGATTCACCCGCTTCGATCCAGTCCAGCAGCTTCGAGGATGCGATCAAAGAAGCCTTCGCGAAGCGCCCCGACCTTCAAGAACAGTACGTGAACCTGAAGAATGCCGATATTGATGTTCGCGCTACCAGGAATGCCCTTCTTCCCACCGCCAGCCTTAGCGCGCAGTACGGCTCGTTCGGCCTCGCGGGTAATGCTACCTTGCTTGGCCCGACAGCATTCAGCGGGCCGAGCACGGTTCCCATATTCGATCAGAACGGAAATCCTGTGCTGGTAAACGGAGTTCCCATTTTTGTGGGCACAGGAACACAACCCGTGGTCGCCACGACCAAGGATGGCTTTGGAGGCGCTCAGAGCTCGATTTTTCGTAATAACTTCCCGGACTACAATGTCGCCCTGAATCTGAGCATTCCCCTGAGGAATCGCGCCGCGCAGGCGGATAACCTGCACGCGCAACTCGTGAAGCGCCAACTGGAAGCGCAAGTGCAGCAGGTGAAGAACAATGCATTGCTCGACGTCCGCAACACGACCATCGCGCTGGAACAGGGCCGCGCCCAGGTTCAAGCCGCCAGCAAGGCCCGCGAACTGCAGCAGCAGACCTTCGACGCCGAGCAGAAAAAATATCAGCTGGGCGCCTCCACCGTGTACAACGTGATCTTGACCCAACGCGACCTGATCACCGCCCAGGGCACCGAACTGCGCGCGCTGGCAAACCTGGCTGAGGCAAAGGCCAACTATGAACGGGCGCTAGGTCGCACCCTCGAAGTAAACAGCGTGACCATCGCCGGCACGAAAAAAGGCGAGATCGAGAAGGATACTTTGATCCCGGGCACGCGCAATGGTCAGGTTGTGGGTACGGAAGATCTGTTCAAAGCCCTCGACGAAAAAAATAAATCCGGCAACCGCTGATTTGCGACTCTACCGCGGTTGTCATCCCGAACCCGCGGCTTTTTGCGGGTGAGGGACCTGCTTTTTTTCCGTTTGTAGTGGCCGACCTTAAGGTCGGCCACTACACTTCTGCTATCATGACCCTGCTTTTTGAGATTCCCGTGGGGTCGAAAATCGAAACTAACGCGGTTTCTGGATCCGTGAATCCCTCCGAGACAGGTCGACCTGCGAGTTCCTCCATGTGCGATCGAAATGATTTCGCGCTCCTCGTCTTCATTGGAGCGGCCACGCTCCTGGTTCATCTGCTCAGCGCCGGTCGCTACGGCTTTAACCGCGACGAATTGTCAATTCTGGAAGACGCGCGGCATCTCGCCTGGGGCTACGTCGCCTATCCGCCTCTGACGCCATTCTTCGGCCGCCTGGCGCTGGCGCTGTTCGGCACTTCGCTGACCGGCTTCCGTTTTTTTTCGGCGCTTGTGCAGGCCATCAGTGTCGTGCTGACCGGCTGTATGGCCAAAGATGTGGGCGGCGGACGCGTAGCGCAAATTGCAGCCGCTTGCGCTTCCATTCCCTTTTCGCTCGGAGTGGGCGCACTCATGCAGTACATGAGCTTCGACTATTTCGCCTGGGTCCTCACCGCATTTTTCCTCGTGCGGCTGCTCAAATCATCCAACCCGTGCTATTTCCTGCTTGTGGGAGCTTCGATTGGGTTGGGCATGCTGGCCAAATACACGATGCTCTTCTTCGCGGTTGGCGTGCTGGCGGGTCTTTTGCTCGGCGAGACGCGCAGATATTTCCGGACGATCTGGCCCTGGCTGGGCCTGCTCGTTTCCCTCTTAATCGTCACTCCAAATTTTCTGTGGCAGTGGCGGCATCATTTCGTGACGTACGACTTTCTCCGCTTCATCCACCAGCGCGACGTTTCCGAGGGTTTGACGCAATCCTTCCTGCCTGATCAGTTGGAAATGACGCTTTTGTCATTTCCCCTCTGGATTGTCGGGCTCTATTTCTGCCTGCGCAAACCCGAAGGCCGGAAATTCCGGGCGCTGGCCTGGACTTTTCTGGCGACGCTGGTTCTCTTCGTTCTTGCAAAAGGTCGCGGGTATTATCTGGCACCGGCGTATCCGATGTTGTATGCGGCCGGGGGAGTCTGGGGGGAACGCTGGCTTTCGACTCTAAACGCAGCGCGCACCCGGGCAGTTCGCGCCGCCGTTGCCGCAGCTCTCGCGCTGAGCATTCTCGGCGCGATGGCTGTGGCCCTGCCGCTGGCCCCGGTTCACTCCCGCTGGTTCCGGCTCGCCGACAAAGTGAATATGACCTTGCGTGACGAAATTGGCTGGGAGGACCTTGTCTCGACGCTCGCGCAAGTCCGCGATTCCCTGCCCGCCAAATCGCGCGCGCAGCTCGGCATTATGGCCGAAAATTATGGAGAAGTCGGCGCCATCAATCTCTACGGCCCAAGCCGCGGGCTGCCGCTCGCCATCAGCGGCGTCAACTCATCCTGGGAACGCGGCTTTGGCCGCTCCGCGCCGCAAATTGTAATCATCGTGGGTTTTCCGCGCGAGTTTGTCGAAGCCAACTTCGACTCCTGCCGGCTGGTGGCGCAGAACACAAACTCCTACGGCGTCGTCAACGAAGAAACGACCGAGCGCCGCGACATTTTCCTCTGCGGCCCGCCCAAAGCCGGCTGGCCTCAGTTCTGGCGCACATTTCAGTATTACGCGTAGCCAACATTCCCCGCGAGGAACAACTTCAGCCGTTCCCAAATTTCCCAAATTTCCAAAAAAAAACTGTCATCCTTCGGGGCGCGCCGTTTGCGCCCCGAAGGACCTCAACCTACACCCTCTGCAAAATTCCTAGGTTGAGATCCTTCGGACATCCTTGTCGGGTGTCCTCAGGATGACAATCAATCACAGGGTTTCCCGGCAGCCCGGTGGCCCATCAGGCCGTCGCGCTAACCGCCTGCCCCTTGAAAAACGCCAGCAAGTCCGCGTTGATCACATCCGCGTGGGTGGCGGGCATGCCGTGCGGAAATCCCGGATAAACCTTCAGCGTCGACTTCTTCAGCAACTTCGCCGACAGCAGCGCCGCCGCGGCAATCGGCACGATCTGGTCGTCGTCGCCATGCATCACCAGCACCGGGATGTCGATCTTCTTCAGGTCTTCCGTCAAGTCGGTTTCCGAGAACACCTTGATGCAGTCATAGTGGGCCTTCACGCTTCCCCCCATTCCCTGCAGCCACCAGTGTTCGCGAATCCCCTCCGATATCTTCGCCCCCGGCCGGTTGTATCCGTAGAACGGCAGGGTAATGTCCTTGTAGAACTGCGGCCGATTCGCCGCAAGCGCTGTTCGAAGTCCGTCGAACACCTCGATTGGCGTTCCCGTTGGATTTTTCTCCGTCTTCAGCATCAGCGGCGGTATCGCGCTGATCAGCACCGCTTTCGCAACGCGCTTGGTTCCGTGGCGCCCCAGGTAGCGCGCCACTTCGCCCCCGCCGGTTGAGTGCCCCACCATGATCGCGTTCTTCAAATCGAGTTTTTCAAATAACTGCGCGAGATCGTCCGCGTAGGTGTCCATGTCATTGCCGTCCCACGTTTGGTCGGAACGCCCGTGCCCCCGCCGGTCATGCGCGATGACGCGATAACCCTGCCGCCCGAAGTGAAGCATCTGCCCGTCCCAGTCGTCCGCGCTCAGCGGCCAGCCGTGGCTGAATACAATCGGTTGTCCTTTGCCCCAGTCCTTGTAATAAATCTGTGTGCCGTCTTTGGTGGTAATGGTTGGCATAAGCTCTCCTTGCACTCAATATGACCGCGCGGCGGGACGCCGCAGCGATACGCTTGCGCCTATAGATGTGCCAGCTTTGAGAATGGCCACAAATTGATTTCGACTTTCCAAAAACAGCTGCGCTTCGCGCCGAAACTTCGGGGTGAACTGCGTGCTGCGCCCCCCGAATACCCCCGTACAAGAAAAAAAGTGCAAACTCGCCCCGGAGGGCTATACTTGGCCCAACTGGGCCCGATAGACCGCTCATGTGTTGCGTCGCTTTGGGGAGATCTGGCCATGAAACTAGCGTTCGCATATGCTTTTGTGTGTTCCGTCCTGTTGTTGCCGTCGCATTGTCTGTCGCAAGAACCAGCCAAGCCCGCAGAAGAAAAACCTGCCACTTCTGATGCAAAGCCCCCTTCCGACACCGTTAAGAAAGAAAATCCGGTAAAGCCGTCACCCACCTCGATCGCCTCCGGCAAAAAGAAATACGGCCAGGATTGTGCCATGTGTCATGGCAACGAGGGCGCGGGTGACGGCGACCTGGCCGCCGACATGCACTTGAAGCTTGCCGATTTTCGCGACGCCGCTGCGTTGAAAACCCTGTCCGACGGCGATATCTACAACATCATCAACAATGGAAAAGGCAAAATGATGGGTGAAGAGGGCCGCCTGAAGCCGGATGACATTTGGGACGTAATCAACTTCGTGCGCTCTCTTGCCAAAAAATAACTGGCACGTAGCGGCCACCTTTAGGTGGCCCCGGAGCATCCGCTGCGTTCCCGCCGGATGCTCTCTCCTCCGATTCATTTCTTCTTTGCTTCTATGCTTCTTCACCTCGTTACTTCCTCCTCTCCTTGCTCCCCGCCGCCGTTTCCCATAGCATTAGTTTCAGGTGGGGTCGGCATATCAAGATGCTTATATGCTGATCCCGGGAGCGCCTTTTCATGAGTGATTCGGCCAATTCGAAAAAATCAGGCAGCGCCGTAAAATCCCCCTCGAAGTTGCAAGCGTGGGAGGAAAATACCCTTCGCCCTACTCTCGAAAAGAGCCCCGAGCGCCAGAAAGAGTTCACCACCGTCTCCAGCTATCCGATCCGCCGCTTGTATACGGAGGAGGATTTGGCTGGATGGGATGCGACGCGCGACCTTGGCAATCCCGGCGAACCTCCCTACACCCGCGGCATTCACGCCACCATGCATCGCGGCCGCCTCTGGACCATGCGCCAGTTCGCCGGCTTTGGCACCGCCGAAGACACCAACCAGCGCTTCCGCTATCTCCTCGCGCAGGGCCAGACGGGTCTTTCCACCGCGTTCGATCTTCCCACGCTGATGGGTTACGACTCTGACCACGCCCTTTCCGAAGGCGAAGTCGGCAAATGCGGCGTCGCCATCAGTTCCCTTGCCGACATGGAAGTTCTCTTCGACCAGATCCCTCTCGCAGGCGTCACTACCTCGATGACGATCAATTCCCCGGCGGCGGTCATCTGGGCCATGTATCTCGCGGTTGCCGAAAAGCAGGGCGCTGATTGGAAGAAAATCTCCGGCACGCTGCAGAACGACATCCTGAAGGAATACATCGCCCAGAAGGAGTACATCTACCCGCCCGAACCCTCCATGCGCCTGGTGATCGACACGTTCGAATTCGGCATGAAGCACACGCCGAAGTTCAACGTCATCTCCATCAGCGGCTACCACATCCGCGAAGCCGGCTCGACCGCGATTCAGGAACTTGCCTTCACCCTGCGAGACGGCATGGAATACGTCGAATGGGCCATGCGCCGTGGCTTGCCGGTGGATGAGTTCACGCCTCAGCTTTCCTTCTTCTTCAATGCTCACAACGATTTCTTCGAGGAGATTGCCAAGTATCGGGCCGCGCGCCGCATCTGGCACAAAGCGATGAAGGAGCGCTACAAATCCGTCAGTCCGCGAAGCTGGGCGCTGCGTTTCCACACGCAAACGGCGGGCTGCTCGCTGACGGCACAGCAGCCAATGAACAACGTCGTGCGCACCGCCATTCAGGCGCTCGCCGGTGTTCTCGGCGGCACGCAATCGCTGCACACAAACTCGCTCGACGAAGCCTGGGCCCTGCCGACCGAACACGCCGCCACAATCGCTCTGCGCACGCAACAGATCATCGCGCACGAAACCGGCGTTACGAACACGGTCGACCCGCTCGGCGGCTCCTACTTTGTGGAAACGCTTACCAACGAAGTGGAAAACGGCGCCTGGGATTACATTCGCCGCATTGACGCGATGGGCGGAATGGTCGCCGCGATCGAAAAGAGTTACCCTCAGCGCGAAATCGCCGAAGCCTCCTACCGCTACCAGATGGCCGTGGACAAAAAAGAAAAGATCATCGTCGGCGTAAACGATTACGTCACACCCGAAAAGCCGATGGACCTGCTGCAAATTGACGAAACCGTCGCCCACCGCCAGGCCGAGCGCCTCAGCAAACTTCGCGCCGAACGCTCCTCCTCCGAAGTCGAGCGCCGCCTCAACGCGCTGCGCAAAGCCTCCCACGGCTCCGAAAACCTCATGCCCTTCATCTACGACGCCGTAAAATCCTACGCCACCCTCGGCGAAATCTGCGAAGCCATGCGCACCGTCTTCGGCGCCTACGAAGAAGTCGCCATCACATGAGGCAGGTTTTGGATTTCTCAGCGCACTCTGCGTCCTCAGCGAACTCAGCGTTAGTCTTCATCTCCTATGCAACATGACCCGCTCACCCACGAAATAATCGGTGCCGCGCTTGAAGTTCACCGACTTCTTGGGCCAGGTCTCCTCGAATCCGCCTATGAAGAGTGTCTTGCTCACGAATTGAGCATCCGGAAGCTTGAGTTCCGCCGGCAGGTTCCCGTTCCAGTTGTATATAAAGGCGTTAAACTTGAGTGTGGGTATCGGATCGACATCCTCGTAGCTGGGAGCGTCGTACTAGAATTGAAATCGATAGAAGCAATAGCACCGGTGCATGAGGCAACGTTGCTTACCTACTTGCGACTTTCTGGAAACACTTTGGGGCTAATTATTAATTTCAATGTGCCCATTCTGAAGGAAGGGATTCGAAGATTTGTGTTGAAACATAACGAGACACAGAAAGAATAACGCTGAGGACGCAGAGAGCGCAGAGTACGCGGAGAAGAAAATGCCAGAGAAGAAAATTAGAGTGCTGATTGCGAAACCAGGATTGGATGGCCACGACCGCGGCGCCAAGGTCATCGCCCGCGCCCTGCGCGACGCCGGCATGGAAGTCATCTACACCGGCCTGCGCCAGACCCCGGAGATGATCGCCTCCGCCGCCGTCCAGGAAGACGTCGACGTCATCGGCCTCTCCATCCTCTCCGGCGCCCACAACACCCTCTGCCCCCAACTGATGAAACTCCTCCACGAAAAAGGCATGGACGACGTCACCGTCCTAGTCGGCGGCATCATCCCCGGACCCGACATCGCCGCCCTCAAAAAATCCGGCATCGCCGAAATTTTCCTCCCCGGCACCTCCACCCAGGACATCATCGAATTCATCCACAAGCGCCACGCGCAACCGCACTAGCCCTTGGTAGCGCCGGCTTCCAGCCGGCAGGCGCTCCCGGCCGGCAAGATGCCGACGCTACACAGAACTTGCCACATCGCCACTACCCTTCCCCATACTCCCTTTCAAACTTCACCCGCGTATACAGCGTCCGAAATCCCCGCCGCGTGATGTTCCTCTCCGAAGCGCTCCCCGGCAGCGCAATGCTCATCGCCAGTTCGCATCCCTGCTCCGCCGCTCTTTGCAACCGCACCTGCAGTAACGCCGCCTGCACGCCTCGGTTCCGGAATTGCGGCAGCGTGCTCGCGCCGAACAGCCCGGCAATCCGCCTGCGCAACGCCAACGTGGCTCCTCCCGCAATCTTTCCGTCCATCGAAGCCAAATAACACTCGGTATTCTTCCCGCTCGTAAACAGCCGCATCACACCAAGGATTTCCTGCGTCACAGGAAAATGCTCCGCAAAACCTTGCGCCACCGTCAACGTCCACAGGTCAATCTCTCCATCCTGCACCTTTCGTATTTCAATTCCATCCGGCAACCCCTCGGCAACTGCTTTCTCTACCGGCCGCACCATCACATTCGAAAACTCGCTCGCGTGGTACCCGCGCTCACGGTAATGCTCGATCAGCGATCCATCCGCCATCGGGCAGGTTTCCACGCGCACCGGCTCCTTGCGGCTGAAATAAAACTCCTCCAGTCCGTCAAACTCTTCCTTACTCACCGCTCCATTCAACCCAAGCCCCACCGCCTGTGTAACCGGTGAATTCGCCCCGCAATAAATCGCATACCCACCCCCCACCGAAGCAACCGCCCCAGCGCCGTTTCCGTGCGTAGCCAAAAGCCGCTCCGCGCACCCAACCGCTGCCTCCGCCTCCGCCAGCTCAATCTCCCGCGCCAACTCCAGACTCAAAAGTGGGTATTCCATCCCGCGAGTCTATCTCATTCTTCTCAGTGACCTCTGTGCTCTTTCTCTGTGCACTCTGTGTGAAGCCTTTCTCTTCTCGCGCGCACTCGCGCAAACCCCCAATCCTCCGTATACTGATTCCGCTGCCCCCACTCCCGTCTGCGAGGTCGTCGCGTGTCCTCATCGGTTCTGAAAACCGCCATCAACTCAAAATCCCCCGAATTCGAAAAGAATTCCCAGCGCATGGTGGAACTCCTCACCGCCATCAAAAACCAGGAGGAAACAATTCGCCAGGGCGGCGGCGCCAAAGCCATCGAATCGCAGCACAAAAAGAACCGCCTCACCGCCCGCGAACGCGTAGCCGCGCTCATCGATCCCGGCACACACTTTTTTGAACTCGGCATCTACGCCGCCCACGAGATGTACGAAGAATGGGGCGGCGCACCCTCCGCCGGAACGGTCACCGGCCTCGCCCGCGTTTCCGGACGCCTCTTCATGGTCATCGCCAACGACGCCACTGTAAAAGCCGGCGCGTTTTTCCCGATGACCGCGAAAAAAGTAATCCGCGCGCAAAACATCGCCATCGAAAATCGCATTCCCACAATTTATCTAGTCGACTCCGCCGGCGTTTTCCTTCCGCTGCAGGAGGACGTCTTTCCAGACACCGACGACTTCGGCCGCGTCTTTCGCAATAACGCCGTCATGAGCGCCATGGGCATCCCGCAGATCACCGCTATCATGGGCATGTGCGTAGCCGGGGGCGCGTATCTCCCCGTGATGTGCGACCACATCCTGATGACCGAAGGCTCCGGCCTTTTCCTCGCCGGGCCTGCGCTGGTGCAAGCCGCCATCGGCCAGAAAACTTCCGCCGAAGATTTGGGCGGCGCCAAAATGCATTCGCAGATCAGCGGCACCGTCGATTTCCGAGAACCGGATGATGAATCCTGCCTGAAACGCATTCGCGCCCTAGTGGACAAAATGGGCGCACCGAATCCGCCTATCTTCAGCCACTCGCGCCTGAAAGAGCCGCTCTATCCCGTCAGCGAACTCTACGGCATCTTCTCCAGCAATCCCGCCAAGCAGTACGACATGCGCGAAATCATTGCCCGCCTCGTGGACGGCAGCGAATTCGAGGAATACCGCGCCGAATACGGCGAAACGCTGCTCTGTGGCTACGCGCGTATCGGCGGCTGGGCCGTCGGCATCGTCGCCAACCAGAAAAAGCACATCACCACCAACGCCCCGCACTCCGATCAAAAGCGCATCGAATTCGGCGGCGTGATCTACACCGAATCCGCCGAAAAATCCGCCCGCTTCATCATGGATTGCAACCAGAACCGCATCCCGCTGATTTTCCTGCATGACGTCAACGGCTTCATGGTTGGCAAAGACGCCGAATGGAGCGGCATCATCCGTGCCGGCGCAAAAATGGTCAACGCCGTCGCCAACAGCGTCGTCCCGAAAATCACAGTCATTCTCGGCGGCAGCTTCGGCGCCGGAAACTACGCCATGTGCGGCAAAGCCTACGATCCCCGCTTCATGTTCGCCTGGCCCACCGCCAAATTCGCGGTCATGAGCGGCGATGCCGCAGCCAACACCCTCGCCGAAATCAAATTGAAGCAACTCGAGCGCGAAGGCAAAAAAGTCGACGAAAAAGCAAAAAAAGAACTCCTCGACTCCGTCAAATCCACCTACGACCACCAAACCGACCCGCGCTACGCCGCCGCCCGCCTCTGGCTCGACGCCATAATCGACCCGGCCCACACCCGCGACGCCCTAATCTGGGCCCTCAACGCGGCCTCTCTAAACACCCACCTCCCCGAATTCAAAACAGGCGTCCTGCAAACATGATCAGCCGCAGGACGCTGGTCTGGTTGTCGCTCGGTTTCTCAGCCATTGTTGCGACCGCGCTCTGGTGGGCTTATCCGGAGTACGTGGCAGGCACCCTTGGACTGCTTTTGGTCGATATTTCAAAATATCCCCGTATCCGCATCCATCCTATCTTCCTAGGTATGGTTGTGGCAGGCTTCGTCCTGATTCTAATCGCGATCGTTATTGCATTTTTTGATCGAGCGCACGCACGTAAACATCTTTATAAGAATCAAGGATGAGGATCTGCATGTGTAGACTATGAGTCGCCGTTCTCGATTCTTGCTGATCGCCATGTCCGCCGCGCTCGGAATTGCCGCTTTGGGCCTGGTCGCCGGCATGTTCTATGACCTGTATCTTGTATCCATCCGGCATGTGCAGTTCGAAAATGTGCTGGGAGCCAGCATCGCGTACAATAAGATTCTCGGTGGATTTGGGATTCTCGGAATGCTTCTCTTCTTCGCCTTCTTGCTTTCCGCAATCGCCGATAAAAAACAGGACAAACCTCGCTAAATGACCGACACCCTAAAGTTAGTCGAATGCCCGCGCGACGCCTGGCAAGGCCTCCCGGAAATAATCCCCACGGAAACAAAAGTGACCTACTTGCGAGAACTCGTCTCCGCGGGCTTCCAGCACATCGACGCCGTCAGCTTCGTCTCGCCTAAGCACCTCAAGCAAATGTCCGACAGCGAAGAAGTAATGGCCCGCCTGCTCGATTCCCTTCCCGACGGCGCCATCCTCCCCGAAATCATCGGCATCGTCGTCAATGAAAAAGGCCTCGAACGCGCCCTCGCCACGCCGGGCGTCTCGACGATCGGCTACCCGTATTCCATCTCCGCGTATTTCCGCCGCGCCAACGCCAACATGACCCGCGCCGAATCCCGCGCGCTCGTCGAAATCCTCAAGCGCGAAACCAAGAAAGCCAACAAGGATCTCGTCATCTACATCTCGATGGCCTTCGGCAATCCCTATGAAGAACCCTGGGGCCCCGAAATTGTGCAAGACACCCTCGACTGGCTGAAAGACATTCGCATCACCACAGTTTCGTTGGCCGACACGGTAGGCAGCGCAACGCCCGATCTCATCCACAGCGTCTATTCCCAAGTGAAAGACCACGTCGCCAGCGTCGAACTAGGTGTCCACCTGCACTCTCGCCCCGACACCGCCGAAGAAAAAATCAACGCCGCCTACGCCGCAGGCTGCCGCCGCTTCGATTCCGCCCTAACCGGCCTGGGCGGCTGCCCCTTCGCCGGCGACGCGCTAGTCGGCAACATCCCCACCGAATCCGTCCTGGCAGCCCTCACAAAGCTAGGCGTCGCGCACGATTTCACCTCCTCCAAAATCGCCAAAGCCCTCGCCCTAACCAACGATATCCGAGCAAAATTCACCCACCCCGAGTAGCGGCCACTTTCAAGTGGCCAACCCCCGAATCCGGCGTCATCTCCGATGCAAGGTAGCGCCGGCTTCCAGCCGGCAAGCGCTCCGCACTCCCGCAGCACAGCGATTCCCCGCTGAGATATTCTCCGCGCCCTCAGCGGCTCTCTGCTAGCTCCTTGGTGAAATCTTTCTCTTCCCCATTTGCAATTTTCAAGAAATTGACCAACGATAGAGCCGTTCCCAAGGGGACACCTCATGGCCTACGAAACGCTTCTCGTCGAATCCAGCGAACACGTCGCCACGATCACACTCAACCGCCCCGACAAGCGCAACTCCATCAACACGCAAATGATCGCCGACCTGCAATCGGCGCTCGACGCTCTCGAGAAAACCCACGCGCGCGTGGTAATCCTCACCGGCGCCGGAAAATCATTCTGCGCGGGCATGGACCTCTCCCTCCTGCAAGCCATCGCCACGCAATCGCCATCCGAAAATCAGGAAGATTCCCGCCGCATGGCCAAAATGTTTCGCCGCATCTGGAGCTATTCGAAGCCGCTGATCGCCGCCGTGAACGGCCACGCCCTTGCCGGAGGCTGCGGCATCGCCACACTCTGCGATTTCACCATCGCCGTGCCCGAGGCTAAATTCGGCTACACCGAAGTGAAAATCGGCTTCCTCCCCGCCATCGTTTCCGTTTTTCTCACGCGCCAGATCGGAGATAAACGCGCCCGCGATCTGCTGCTGACGGGCAGGCTGGTGGCTGGCCCCGAGGCCAAAGAACTCGGCCTCGTCAACGAAATCGTCCCCGCCGAACGCTTGATGGCACGTGTGAAAGAACTGGCCGAAGTTCTCATCGCAGCCAGCCCCGCCAGCGTCACCCGCGCCAAGCGCCTCCTGGTTTCCGCGGCAGCCCCCAGCCTGGACGCGGACCTCGAGCGTGCAGTCCTCGAAAACGCCCGCATGCGGTGCACCCCCGACTTCAAAGAAGGCATCACCAGCTTCCTCGAAAAGCGCAAACCCATCTGGCAAGACGGCACGGAAAAGAACTAGCTGACAGCTGACAGCCGACAGTCAACAGTCGACAGCTAGGAGTTATTCCCACATCGCCAGGCCGCCGGTACTAAATTTCCTTTTGGATTGTGACTCGGAGCCCGTGGAGCATTCGCAAGAGTTGCTCAACCTCTGCCAATTGTTTGCTGGCTGCGGGTGGTGGGATAAGCCCAAGATCGCGGCTGACCAGAATCAGGTATTCTGTCTCGGCCAACGACCCTTCGGCGATATTCAGGAAGTGCGCAAAGTCCTTGTGAGAAGTTCGCTTCGAGCCCTCAGCGATATTTGTCGGCACAGACACCGCGGCCCGTCGCAACTGTGAAGTAAGGCCATAACGTTCGGCTACCGGAAACCCCTGCGTAGCCCGATAAAGTTCCAGCACCAGCCGATGGCTGCGTTCCCAAACCCGAAGCTTACTGTAGTGCTGCATGGTAATCGCAGAGTATATTATCCACTCAGTAGTATTCTGACAAGAGCTTTCCTTCGCGCTTCTCAGCTCCACTCTTCTCTTCTGCTGTAGACTGTTGACTGTCGACTGTAGACTGTAGACTCTTTCCCCCTTCTTCCCCACTTCATGCATACTAGAATTTCGATCATGCTGACTCATCACGATGTCACCGTACGGGTGCGCTACGCCGAAACCGACCAGATGGGCGTCGTGTACCACTCGAATTACCTGATCTGGTTTGAAGTTGGCCGCGTCGAACTCATGCGCGCCCTCGGCTACGATTACAAACTCATGGAAACCGAAGACGACACTTTCATCGTCGTTGCCGATGCGCACTGCCGCTATCACCATCCCGCTCGTTACGATGAACTCCTTACCGTGCGCACGCGCATCCTCGAAGCAAAAAATCGCACCTTGAAATTCGGTTACGAACTACTTCGCCAACCTGACAACAAATTGCTCGCCACCGGCCACACCATTCACGTTGCCTGCAACCGCGCCGGCCAAGTAAAGCATTTCCCCGATAAATACAAAACCGCCTTCCTCTCCCTCGCGCAACCTGCTCCATAATCGCGCGCTTCTCCGTGTAGGGGCGGCTTTAGGCCGCCTTCTTCTATTCGCCTTCTTCTCCGCTCCCTCTTCTCTGCGACCTCTGCGCCTCCTCTCCTCCTTCTCTGCGATAAATCCGTTTCCTCCTCCTTCTTCCCCTCCCAAACTTTCAACTTTTAACTTTTAACTTTAAACTGTCCTCATGCCCATCGTCCTCACCGGAAACGATCTCACTTTCAACCAACTCTATTCCGTCGCCTTACATCGCGAGACCGTCGCACTTTCCCCCGCCGCGATCACCCGCATGAAAGCCTCCCGTGCCGTCGTCGATCGCCTCGTCGCCGCGAACGAAACCGCTTACGGCATCAACACCGGCTTCGGCAAACTCGCCTCGGTTCGCATCTCCGCCGAACAGGTCCGCCAACTCCAGATCAATCTCGTCCGCTCCCACGCCTGTGGCATCGGCACGCCCCTGTCCATTCCGGAAACGCGCGCGATGATGCTTCTTCGCGCCAACGCCCTCGCCAAAGGTTTAAGCGGCATACGTCCGCTAGTAGTAGAAACGCTCTGCGCTATGTTGAATGCCGGCGTGCATCCCGTGATTCCCTCACAGGGTTCGGTTGGAGCCTCGGGCGATTTGGCACCCCTGGCGCACCTCGCGCAAGTGGTCATCGGCGAAGGCGAAGCATTTCTCATGGACGAAAAACTTTCGGGCGGCGAAGCGCTCAAGCGTGCTGGCATAACTCCGGTAGCTCTGGAAGCAAAAGAAGGTTTGTCGCTGCTGAACGGCACGCAAGGCATGCTAGCCCTGTTGAGTCTTGCGCTTCTCGAAGCCGACACTCTCGCCGACACCGCCGACGTCGCCGCATCCCTTTCCCTGGACGCCCTCCGCGGCAGCCCGGGTGCATTCGACGCCCGCATCATGCATGCCCGCGCCTACGCCGGAGCTGGAAAAACCGCCCGCAACCTGGCGCACCTCAACGAAGGCAGCCAGATCCGTGAATCGCACCGCGCGCCCGACAAGGACACCCGAGTGCAAGATGCCTACAGCCTCCGCTGCACCCCGCAAGTCCACGGCGCGGTCCGCGATTCTCTGTTGCAGGCACGCGAAATGGCACTAGTCGAACTAAACAGCGCCACGGACAACCCGCTTGTCTTTTGTAGTGGCCGGTCCTTAGACCGGTCAGGGAAGGAACCCTTCGATGGCGAAGGAGATATCGTCAGCGGCGGAAATTTTCACGGCCAGCCGCTGGCCATGGCCGCGGATCAGGTTGCGATCGCGATTGCCACTCTCGGCGGCATTGCCGAGCGGCGCGTCGAGCAAATGACCAATCCGCTCACGAGCATGCTTCCCGCGTTTCTAACTCCCGACCCAGGCCTCAATTCCGGCTTCATGATCGCCCAGGTCACCGCCGCCGCGCTCACTAGCGAAAATCGCGCCCTCGCCACTCCGCATTCCGTCGATTCGATTTCCACTTCCGGCAATCAGGAAGACTACGTCAGCATGGGCATGAGCGGCGCCCGCCGCCTCGAACGCATGCTCCACAATCTCCGCCACATTCTCGCCATCGAACTTCTCTGCGCCTGCCAGGGCATCGACCTGCTCGCGCCCCTGCAAACCGGCGCACTCGCCAAAGAAGCCTACGATGCCGTCCGCGCCGCCTCACCAAAAGTAACCGCCGACCGACCGCTCGCCCCCGACATCAACGCCGTTGCCACCCTGGTCAACCAAGGCGCCATCGCCAAAATCTTGCACTGACGATGCTTTCGGTATCATTTCGGCAGGCCCTTCTCGTCATAGAGCAACTCCGCGTGGTCATCAATAAGCGGTCCTCGGATATGCTCCCTGAATCTCCGAGCGATTTCTCCCACCTCCCGAAGAGTAGCTTTCTTCTTTTTGGTCCGTAACTTCCGAGAGGGCTTGGTAACAATCTCCCGTTTGGCCATCGGT
>Ga0210410_10001186_pt1 | contig 25016 bp, 24 predicted proteins | sample IncBWC4MmetaG_FD_161058 | JGI IMG/M metagenome (GOLD analysis project Ga0210410, IMG submission 161058) | Forest soil microbial communities from Barre Woods Harvard Forest LTER site, Petersham, Massachusetts, United States - Inc-BW-C-4-M | ecosystem: Environmental > Terrestrial > Soil >... | reverse complement strand
AGAAGAATTGTCCGTGGTGCAAAGACAGATCGAATCCTTTGCCGCAGCGGCCGGCGCGGGAGCAGGCGGCGAGCTCAGGCGCCTCCTCGAACGGAAGCAGGAATTGCGGCGGCGGCTCTCGCCTCCTGCGCAATAGACCTACCCATCATCCCACTAAACCAAAGACCAAGCTCACCACAGCGCGGGAGGCTTCAGGGGCTGAAGCCCGGCCCTCCAAAACGAAGCAGACACTTTCCGCGTGCTGCGATGAATTTGCGATCGACAGAGGACACCGAAGGCGCCTCGTTCGACGGTGTTTGTATTGATTAATAACCCGCGCAACAAAGGGGTTGACGCCCTCGCCCGCCAACATATAACTTGAACCGGTTTAGGCGCAACGGCAGCGTAACGCGGGTTTGGCAGCCAGCATCTAAATGCGTGGGAAGCGCGCCGGCGGCATCGTGGCGCGGGCGGGGTCAAAGGGACGTTGTGAGGCACTGTATTTCCTCAGTGGCGATCGTGCAGAGACAATTTGAGCGCGCGTTACGAAACTTGCGTTTCGGCATGCGGCGGTTTTGACGATAGTTGAGTCGAATTGCTTTTTGCTGTTCTGCGTCGATGTAAGGGCCGTTTCTGGCGAGGTTTGGGGAGGTCTCCTTGGCGCTGGCGATTGAGGAAAAATACGATCAGGTACGGCAGCTCATTGCCATGGGCAAGGAGCGCGGTTACCTCCTGTACGACGAAGTCAACGACATCCTGCCCGCCGAAGTACACTCCTCGGAAGAGATTGACGATCTCCTCTCCACGTTCGAGAAGTACGGCATCGATATTTACGAAGACCTCGCCGCGGCCAAAGCCGCCCGCGCCGGCGCCGATCCCACCGTAGCCGACGCTCCCGAAGTCGAATCGAAGGACGACCTCCCCGTCGCGGAGGATGCCGGCGATCTCGACCTGACGCCAGGCATGTTGGAGAAGACGAACGACCCGGTTCGCATGTACCTGCGCGAAATGGGCACCGTTCCGCTGCTGACGCGCGAAGGCGAAGTAGCCATCGCCAAGCGCATCGAGCGCGGCCAGCTCCTTGTCCTGAAGACGATCACCCGCTCCCCCATCATTCTGAAAGAGCTTTTGAACATCGGGGACGATCTGCGCAAGGGCACGCGGTCGATCAAGGAAATCGTCCAGTTCGACGACGAAGAGCTGACCGAAGAGAAGATCGAAAACAAGACCAAGAAAACCCTCAAGGTCCTCGACAAAATCGCCAAGCTCTATAACGAATGCCTGCGCGAGGCCACGAAGCTCGAGCGGATGCCGAAGTCAAAGAAGCGGCCCTACATTCACTTGAAGTATCACGTTTCGCGGCTGCGCATTGAGATGTCGCAACTGGCGCGCTCGATCGAGTTCCACCCGCTTGAAAAAAAGCGCCTGATCGACAAGATTCGCCACACGGTCGAGCGGCTGCAGTCGCTCGAGCGGGAAGCGGGGAAACTCGAGCGCCGCGCCGACGCTTCCAAGGGCGACAACGCCGCCGAAGCCCGCAAGGAACTGCGCACCCGCCGCTCCGAACTGCGCGAAATCGAAGTCTCCAGCGAAACCGGCCTGACCGATTTGAAGCGCATGCTTCAGGTGATTCTTCGCGGGGAAGCCGAAGCCGAGCAAGCCAAAAAAGAATTGATCGAGGCCAACCTGCGCCTCGTCGTTTCGATCGCGAAGAAATACACCAACCGCGGCCTGCAGTTCCTCGACCTGATTCAAGAAGGCAACATCGGCCTCATGAAGGCCGTCGACAAATTCGAGTGGCGCCGCGGCTACAAGTTCTCCACCTACGCCACGTGGTGGATCCGCCAGGCCATTACCCGCGCCATCGCCGACCAGGCTCGCACCATCCGCATCCCGGTGCACATGATCGAGACGATCAACAAGCTCATCCGCACCAGCCGCCAGCTCGTACAGGAGCTTGGCCGCGAGCCGACCTCCGAGGAAATCGCAAAGCGGATGGACATTCCCGTCGCGAAGGTGCGCAAGATTTTGAAAATCGCGCAGGAGCCGATTTCCCTCGAGACGCCGATCGGCGAGGAAGAAGATTCGCACCTCGGCGATTTCATCGAAGACAAGGCTGTGGTCTCGCCGTCCGATGCGGTGATCAACCTGAATCTGAAGGAACAGACTTCTTCGGTGCTGAAGACGCTGACACCGCGCGAGGAAAAAGTGATCAAGATGCGCTTCGGCCTGGACGACGGCTCCGAACACACGCTCGAGGAAGTCGGCCAGTCCTTCGCCGTCACCCGCGAGCGCATCCGCCAGATCGAAGCCAAGGCGCTGCGCAAGCTGCGACACCCTTCGCGCTCGCGCAAACTCCGCGCCTTCCTCGAGGGCTCGTCGCGCGATTACCTCTGAGCTAAATTCAGATTAAGCAGGACGTTCAACGCACGAACGAAATGCTTGTGGTTCGCGGACGAGATTCGCTCTCGAAGTGCAGGGTCACTGCCTCTTTGATGTTGGCGCAGAGTTCGTCCACCGTTTGTCCTTGCGTGAAAATGTCCTCGCCGATGCCGCGCGCGCACCAAGATTCCCCGTCGTTGTAGACCTCAATTTTTACGAGCATCGGAATACCTCGTTGAATCAATGCTATCGGGTTCTATCTCGATTTGCCATCTTCGCAAATCAAGCGGTGGCTTCACGTGAAGTTTCTGCTTTCCACGCAGCAATGATCTGGTCCAACCCTTCGCGGTACGTCGGATACCTTGGCGTCCAGCCGAAACCACGGCGGAAGTGCGCGTTGGTCGTCTTCGTGGATTTTGTGAAATAGGTCACCGCTTGTTCGCCGGCGAGCCAGCGAGCGAGCCAGACGGGTGCGCGACGCGGGGCGGGAGCACCCAAACGCGCGGCGAATTCGGTCAGGTACGCGCGCACCGAGACCAATTCGTTGTCGACGATATGCCACAGGCCGTTCATCGGTTTTTCCGCGGCGGTTACAAATGCGCTTGCGGCATCGTCCGTGTGAATCAACGCCCAAATCGCGTCTCCGCTGCCGATCACGGGCATTTGGCGCTTACGTAGCGCATCAGCGATCATTCGGGTGTGCGCCGACTCAGAATCGTAGAAATATCCGCCGCGCAAAATCGCGACTGTAAATCCCTCCGCCGATGCCGCCTCGCGCGCGATCTCTTCCGCGTCGATGGCCGACTGAATTGCGGGGTCGGGGGCGACCGGTGAATTTTCGTCGAACGCCGATTCATCCCTGGGTCTCGCGACCCAAGTGATGCTTTGTTGCAGATACGCTTTCGCGCCGATTTTTCCCGCGGCTTCGGTAAGGCAGCGGGTGCCTTTGCGGCGGATGTGGTCGTTCATGGCCCAATCGGCGGGCGTGGTCTTCTGCTTCACGGGAATCGAGGTGGCCGCGTGAATGACGGTGTCGCAGCCGTCCGCGGCGCGCGCCAGGGAGTCCGCGTCGAACAAATCGGCGTGGCGCGGATCACCGCCGGCGCCTTTCACGGCGGCTTCGGACTTGGCGCTGCGCACCTGGCCGATGACCGAATGGCCTCGGGCAGCGAGCTCCCGTACCAGCCGGCGGCCAAGCACCCCCGACGCACCCGCGATGAATATTTTCATCCGCGCCGCTCCTCAAAGGTTCGTGGACCGTTTACCCCGAAAGATTTCGTATGGCTGCCCGAAGTGAATTGTCGCAGAGAGCGCGATCTTCCTCCAATCAACGCCTGCGCGGGAAAAAGCCTGTGCGGCAACGAACGCAACCACCGTCAGTGGCTAAAGCCCTTCTCACTCCGCACTAGTAACGGCACGGTTAAAACCGTGCCGCACAAAGATTGTCGGTGTGCCGCGCCAAGCTCTGAGAGCTGCGCCACATCATCCCGTGACCGGCGTCGGTGCTTTGCCGCCCAGCGACAGCGAGCGCACCCGGATCGCCGCGACCGCGCCTCCGCCGTAAATCACGCCGAGCAACAGAAATGCGATCGACAAAGTGAAGTGTTCCGCGAACGAGCCGAGCAAGTAGCTGATGACCACCTGCAAAATCGTGGCGATCACCGAAAAGGCAGACTGCGTGCGCCCCATGAGCCTTCGCGGCACGGACGCCAGAATCGAGGACTGCGTCAGCACGCCGCCGAGGGCGCGGCAAAAGCCGAAGAGCGCGTTCGTCGCGATCGCCAGCGATAGATAGCGAACATACGGAAACATCGTGTGGCCCACGGCGAGCGTCGCAAGCGCCAGGATCAGCACTCCGTACGGATTCCTTCGAGCCACCGAACCCGCCGCCAGACCTCCGACGATCGCGCCCGCCGCCCATCCCATCTCAATGTATCCATAGCCCGTCGGGCCGGAAAAAAGCAGGTCCCTCGCCAACGCCACGACCAGAACGTTCGCGCTGATGACGCCCGCCATCATGCACGCGTACGTGAATCCCAAGGCCATCACCCTCGGCTGCTCGCGCAAATACGCCAGCCCCTCGGCAATTTCCGCGAAGATTCCGGCCGTGCCGCGCGGCTCCTCCGCGCCCATCAGGTTCGGCTCGGACATTTCCGGCGGCGCTTCGATTGTGGGCGAAGCGGCCACGAGCCCAGCCGTCTGAATTTCGACTGGGGCGTGATATCCGCGCCGCAGCATTAACAGGCACGCGGCAGAAACGAGATACGTAGTGCCGTCGATTCCGAGAATTCCCGCAAGGCCTGCACGTTCGTAAATGAATCCCACGAGCGCCCCTGCCGCCGCCATTCCGCCCTGCACGGCGATCAGCACGGTGGCGTTCGCGAGAACCAAACTTTCCCGGGGCACGAGCTCCTGAATGAGCGCGTTCGTCGTGGACCAATAAATCGCGAATCCCACGCCGAGCAGAAAGACCATCGTGTATAGCTGCCACAGCGCCAAATGGCCCGCGTAGGCCAGCCCCGCCGTTCCCAGGACGATCACGGCGCGCGCCGCGTCCAGCGTCATTCCCAGGTAGCGCCGGTCCACGCGATCGATCAGAACCCCGCCGAACGGAGGGACCACCAATCCGGGCAGCGTCACCAGAATGACGATCATGCTGACCTTCACGGTGGACTGAGTCACGCCGAGGACGTACCAAGTGACGCCGGCAAAATTCATGCCGGTCCCGAACAGGGATACCAGCATCGCCGCGAAGAAAAAGGGGAATCCCGGGACGCGAAATAGCGCTTTCCAGCTGGTAGGTGGTGGTTGTTCCGGGATCATTTCCGAATCGAGCGAGCCACTCGTTGGCATCCGGCCAAGTTTAGCGGCAATGCTGGCAGAGGTCCAAACAAATGAGGCCGTGTTGTTGCGGAAGGTCCAAGTTTGGCGCGGGCTCCTCTCCGGACATCCGCGGACAAACTGGAGTTCGTATGGGCGTACCTAACCCAAGCGTTCTGTGTACGTTTCGTGCGTTTACAACCGCCCTACGAATCACTTATGCCTCCTTTAGGGCCTCGACGCTACTCTGACCCTTCGTTGCTGCTCTTACCAGGTGCGGGAGGAATCGCCTCGCATGTTGACGAACCAGCTTCAGCCGGGCGAAAGATTCGAGCAGTTTCGCATCGAGGCGTTCATCGTTCGCACGTCGATGACGACGATCTATCGCGCCACGGACGTCGGCACCGGCCAGCTTGTCGCCATCAAGATTCCACATCCCGAACTCGAATGCGATCCGACGTTTTACAGCCGCTTCCAACGCGAGATCGCCATCGGCAAGAAGCTCCGCCACCCGCGCGTCGTCCAAATGCTCGACAGCAGCGGCATGGATCAACTCTGCATCGTGATGGAGTGGCTCGACGGGAAATTCTTGCGGGAAATCATTTCCAGGGAAGGCAAGCTTTCCGTTGCGCGTGCCACGCGCCTCGCTGCCGGAGTTTGCGAAGCACTCGAATACATTCACAGCCAGGGCGTCGTGCACCGCGATCTGAAACCGGAAAACATCATGGTCGGCGAGGGAGACAGCGTCACGCTCATCGACTTCGGCATCTCCGCCGGCGAAGGCATGCGCCGGCTTACGTTTTCCAAGCTCTCCAACGCGATGGGAACGCCGGACTACATTTCGCCCGAGCAGATCAAGCGTAAACACAACGACGGCCGGAGCGACGTCTACGCGCTCGGCGTAATTCTCTTCGAGATGCTGACGGGAAACACCCCGTTCAACGGTCCCAATCCGTTCGCCGTTATGAACGACCGCCTGGTGAACGATCCGCCGCCCGCGCGTGAACTCAATCCCGAAATTTCAGCGCAGATGCAGGAGATTTTGTTCCGCGCGATGGAGCGAGATCCCGAGGATCGCTTCCCGAACGCCCGCGCTTTGGCGGAAGCCCTTGCGCACCCGGAGTGCGTCGAAGTGATCGACCGGTCCGCGCGAAAAGAGCCCAAGAAGCGATCGCTGCCACTCGCGCCGTTCCTGAAGAAAATTCTGTCCTACACCATGCTTGTAATGATACCCGTCGTGATCTTCACGCTGATCCTGCTCGCTACTCGCTTTATGTAAATTCTCGGCCGGCATCCGGCCCCGTTCGCAAGCCTGCCCTCCCGTCCGGCTTACTCTTTCCGCAACTCGGTACCTCGGGTCCATAGTGCAGCGCGGTTTATCAAGGCAGATTGAAACAAGGACCCCAAGGCAATCTAGCTTCCAGAAAGGCCGAAGAAAAGAGGACACCATGCGAAGGAGCTTAACCCTCGCTGCGGCATCGACCCTGGCGCTGATCTTTAGCCTGCCAGCGCACGGCCAAGACTCTCCCTCACTCGGCGATCTGGCCAGGCAGGCGCAGAAAGACAAGGACAAAGACAAAGCCAACAAGCCCGCGGCCAAAGTCTTCACCAACGACAACATGCCGTCGGGGGGTGCCAGCGCCGTCCTCGGCGCCGTCCTCGAGGGCGGCTCTGGTTCGGCCGCTCCGGGCCAAGCGGGCGCAAATGCCTCGCCGGCGGAAAAACTGGCCGAACTCGACAGGTTCGTCGACCAGGTCGCAACGGTGGACAGGGCAACGCTGGTACGAAATGTATTGAAGGAAAAGAGTAACGTCGATTTTCCGGGGCGCGCCGCGTGGGAACAACGGCTGTTCACCGCCCGCGATACCTACGTGTTGCAGGCCCGAGCTGTGCTTCAAAAGGCCAGGCAAATTCTGGCTTCCGCGGACAGTCTTAAAGGATCGCAGGACCCGAACGATCCGCGCGTGAAGGAAGTAAACGCCGGGTTGCAGGCGTTCGCCCGGGATGCGGTGCAGACCGACGCCGGGTTTGTGGCGGTGATCAACGAAGGCCGCGATCTGGCCTCACTGCCGAGCGCGCACTGACGTCTCAAAAGTTTCCCTGGTTCGGGCTGTAAGGGCTTGCCAAATACTTCAGAGATTGCGCCTCGCTTTTGGTCGGAAGAAGCTTGTCCGGATCGAGCCGCACCATCACGTAGCGAATGTGGTCGTCGATTTTCGTGAACCAGTGTCCGGTCCCCGCCGGAATAACGATCATGTCGCCGGCCTTCAGTTCGTGCACCTCCGGATTTTTGATTGAAGCGGCGCTGAAACCGGGGCCGTTTTGTTCGCGCACGGTTTTCAGCGTGCTCGGCCGCGGCTTCGAATCGACGAGGTCCGGCCCCGTCAGCAGCGTCGCAGAGCCTTCGATGACGTAGTAGACCTCGCTCACCTGCTCGTGCTCGGCCACCGCTTCCGCCACCTGGTTCTCGAGTCCTTGCGCCTGCCCCAGCTTTCCGCGATAGATGCTGCCGATGCCCACCTGCACTTTGCCGACGTCCACCGAGCGCACCTGCTGATCCACCAGCTTGTGTTCGATCGCGCGCTGATTGTAGGCATCGAGTTCGCTCTTCGGAACGTACACGGCCTGGCAGTGATTGCACGTAGGTTTCGGTTCCATTTCTTGCGCGAGAATCGGGAACACGGCGATCACGGCGCTCAAGATCATAACCTTCAATGCAATTCTCTCTAGTCTCATTTAGCTTTCTCCTCAGAAAACGTTCCTCATCGGTTTGTGCGCCCGACAGCGGTCCAGGTAATTTGCGCACATTCGGCGGACGGTACGGCGCAACTATAGATTGTTTCTGCCCAACGGAACAATTCGAATGCAAAACCAGGAACTTCGCGATTGGTGAAAGTTCTGAAGGCACGCTGCAAAGAGCGTTACACGCCCGCGACCGTGCTCCTGCGCTCCATCAGCAGGACATCTCGCCAGCGCCCATCCATGGCGCCAAGCTTTTCCCTCGTGCCTACAATCCGAAATCCGTGCCGCTTGTGCAACTCCACGCTGGCAACATTCTCCGGGAAAATCCCCGCCTGTAAGGTCCAGATGCCTTCACGCTCCGAATCTTCAACGAGCGAGGCCAACAGCTTCGTTCCGATTCCCTGGCCTCGCGATTGTCGACCGACGTACACGCTAACCTCAGCGACGCCCGAATAAACGCACCTGCTTGAGACCGGACTGAGAGCGGCCCACCCGAGTACGCCGCCTGCCGAACGCGCTACGAACCTGCACGCACGGAGATGGCTTGCGTTCCAAGATGCCCACTCGGGAGGAGATTTCTCAAACGTGGCGCTTCCCGTGCCGATTCCTTCCGCGTATATCGACCGGACAGCAGGCCAGTCCCCTTCGGCCATCGCCTCAATCGAGATCAGCGGCTCGCCGATTCGGTGCATAGGGACCAATATATAGTTCATTCGAATATTGGAATACAAATGCATCCATTCACGGATTCTGCCCAGCAGCGCAAAATCCGTCTTATGATGTAGCGATGGCTCCGCTGATCGAGTTGCGCCGGCTCACCGTCGAGATTCCCACGCCGGCGGGATGGATTCGTCCAGTGGACGACGTTTCCTTCTGCCTCGAAAAAGGCGAATCGCTGGGCCTCGTCGGTGAATCGGGCAGCGGCAAGTCGATGCTGGCGCTGGCGCTCATGGGGCTTCTGCCGCAGGGCGCGCGGGCGCGCGGCGAAGCGTGGCTGGCCGACCCCTCGTTCGTCGGGACAAGCGCGAACGGCGCCGCGAGTAATGGTTCACGTGCGCGCGTGAATTTGCTTGCGCTTACTGAGCGCGAGCAGACCGGCGTGCGCGGGCGCGACATCGCCATGATTTTTCAGGAGCCGATGACGGCGCTCAATCCCGTCATGCGCGTGGGCGCGCAGATCGCCGAATCGGTCCGCGCGCATGAGAAGAATCTGCCACGCGGCGAAGTGGATCGCCGGGTGGCGGCCGCGCTCGAACGCGCCGCCGTGCCCGAGCCCACGCGGCGCGCGCGCCAGTATCCGCACCAGCTTTCGGGCGGCTTGCGCCAGCGCGCCATGATTGCCATGGCCCTCGCGGGGGGAAACGGAAACGCTCCGCGCCTTTTGATCGCCGATGAGCCGACGACCGCGCTCGACGTGACCGTACAAAAACAAATTCTCGATCTACTCGCCGAGCTTCGGCGGGATCTCGGGCTGGCGCTGCTGTTCATCACACATGATCTCGGCGTTGTTGCGCGCGTGGCTGATCGTATCGCGGTGACCTACGCAGGACGCATTGTGGAAGAAGGCTCCGCGCGTGAAGTGCTCGAGCGACCGCGACATCCTTACACGGCGGGCTTACTGCGCGCTTCGCCGCAGCTCGTGCGCCACAAGCTTGAGCCGATCGCCGGCGCCGTGCCGTCGCTCACTGCGCTGCCTCCGGGCTGCGCCTTTGAACCGCGCTGCCCCGTGCGGATCGCCGAATGCGCCGCGGCCATGCCCGATCTGCGCGACGCCGGCCTGGAGCACCGCGCGCGCTGCGTGCTGGTGTAGGACAGGCTTTTGGCCTGTCTGGGTTGGTTGCGGCTGGATCGATCCCGCTGTGACTAACCCCGACAGGCTCAAAGCCTGTCCTACTGGGTGCCAGACGCACCACGAAAAGAAATGGACATTTTCAGAAACGGAGTACAAAACCATGACCACCGAATCGACTCACCAGGAAAAAGTCCGCGAGCGCTTCACGGAAACCGCGGACGTGTTCGCGCGAACCGTGCGCCGCACGCGTAGCGAGGAAGGCGAACGCCTGGCCGAATACGCCACCGCCGAACTTAAAAATGTGCGCGATCTCGTCGCCGTCGATCTCGCGTGTGGCCCTGGGACGTTCACTCGCCCGCTCGCCGCGCGGGTCGGCCGGGCCATCGGCGCGGACCTCACCCCCGCGATGGTCGAGAAAGCGCGCGCCGAAGCTGCGCGCGACGGCATCGCAAATATTGAATTCGTGTGCGCCGATATTTACGCGCTGCCGTTCGCCGACAAATCCGCCGGGATTGTTTGTTGCGGCTACGCGTTTCACCACATGACCGAGCCGCCGCGCGCCCTCGCGGAAATGGCTCGCCTCCTCCAGCCCGGGGGCCGCATGGCCATCACCGACATCATCGTGCCCGAAGGTTGCGACGCCGCGTTTCAGAATCATGCCGAGCGCGTGCGCGACCCCTCTCACACGAACACACAGACCATCGCGAATTTTCGAGCCTGGATGAAGGATCTGGGCCTGCGCATTGTCTCCGAACGCACCCATGACAACTGGCACGATTTCAATGTCTGGATGGGCAACGCGGGCAAGGCGCCCGGCGATCCGGTCTACGAGCAGGTTCGCGCCTTGATGGAAAGCCGACTCGAGAACGACACGTCGGGGTTCCACCCGCGCCGCAACGATCAAATCGCCAGCGGTCTCGAATTCATGCACACGGTCTTGTTGCTGATCGCGGAGAAACCGGAATGAGCGATCGCATTGCTTCACGCTTCGCAGGCCGCAGAGCAACCTCCGTCTGGTCATTCCGAGCGAAGCGAGGAACCTCTCCTTCTTTTCGTTCAAACCCAAGAGAGATTCCTCGCTTCGCTCAGAATGACAAAATGGCTTTCTGCAGCCTCCTCAGTCTGTCGGGGGTCTCCTTGCTAGGTCATGTGGAAACCGACAGACTGAAGTCTGTCCTACTTGAGGCGTCCCTTTGACGCCGCTCCTCGAAGCTCGCAATTTGCGAAAGACATATTCCTCCCCGGGAGGCGCGTTCGTGACGGGCGCGTCGCGCTCGAACGGAGTCGCTGCGGTCGACGATGTGAGCTTGGAACTCGCCGCCGGCGAAACGCTCGCCATCGTCGGCGAATCCGGCAGCGGCAAAACGACCCTCGCGCGGATGCTGCTGCGCCTCATCGAACCGGACTCCGGCGAACTGCGCGTCGAGGGCCGCGATTTCCTTGCCGCTCGCGGCGCGGAACTTCGCGCGCTGCGCCGCGAGATGCAAATGGTGTTTCAGGATCCATTCGCGTCGCTCGATCCGCGTATGCGCGTGGGATCGATCGTCGGCGAGCCGCTCGAAATTCACGAGCCTCAGCTTGGCCGCGCCGAGCGCCGTTCGCGCGTCATTGAAGTCCTGCGCGCCACCGGCCTCGCCGAGGATGCGCTCGCGCGCTACCCGCACGAATTTTCAGGCGGGCAGCGCCAGCGCATCGGCATTGCCCGCGCCCTCGTCCTTCGTCCGCGTCTGGTCGTGGCCGATGAGCCGGTCTCCGCGCTGGACGTTTCCGTGGGCGCGCAGATTCTCGATCTGCTCCAAAACCTGCAGCGCGATTTCTCGCTCACCTACCTTCTGATCTCGCACAGCCTGCCGGTCGTCGCGCAGCTCGCCACGCGCATCGCCGTGATGCAACGCGGCCGCATCGTCGAAACCGGCTCGGCCGAACAAGTCCTTCGCGCTCCAAGCCACCCCTACACGCAATCCCTCATCGCCGCGATTCCCGCCCTGCCCAATTCGATATGAGAAGCGCCCTGGCAAAATCGCACGTACTGTAATACACTAGAAATGCACCACTTAGGGCATTCTGCTGCGCCTGAAAACGCGCTGCAAAATGCGCTCACTCTTTTGCGCGGCCTTACGTCTAATCAGTCGTGGTAGTCCCGACGATCAGGCGAGAGCAGCGCGATGGCGGCTGACGGAATGGCAATGACTTGGCCCGGCGACGGTTCGGGAGACTCCGTGCGAGGTTCAGCCTCGATTGGCGTCTCAGGGCGGAGCCTTGCCCCGGCCGATGAGCGTTCCCTGATCGAACGCGCGCAGGCCGGAGACCGCGAAGCATTTGAAGACCTGGTGCGGTGCTATGATCGGGACGTTCTGCGGATCGCCTTGAACATTTTGCGCAGGCCCGAAGACGCGCGCGACGTCTATCAAGAAGCCTTCCTGAAAATCTATAAGAATTTGCCGCGCTTCCGATTCGAATGCAGCTTCTACACCTGGGCGTACCGCATCGTCACGAACGTTTGCCTCGATTATTTGCGGCGGCGCAGCAGCCGGCCGGAAGACCAAGCGCCGGATCTTGCGTCTAACGCGAATGGCGATCCGATCCCCGGCGATTTCTTCGACCGGCAGCAGGATCAGGCGCCTCTGTCCAACCCCGAGCGCCGGATGCAGGGCCTCGAGATCGCCCGGCGAATTTCAGCTGCCATGGAACGGCTGACGCCTCGCGAACGCATGGTGTTCGCGATGAAGCATTACCAGGGACTCAAATTGCGCGACATCGGCGATGCCCTGGGCACGACTGAAGAGACGGTAAAGAACTCTTTATTCCGCGCAACGCACAAATTGCGAGCTCAATTGGAAGGACTGCTGTGACCGATAGCCCTACGAATTTAGGGTCGACCAATCCGCAAGGCGCGCCGGACGCCGCCGCGAAGATCGAACGCGGCGTTCGCTGCGAGGACGTGGAATCTCTCGCCGTGCTTTACGCCTGCGACGAACTGGATGCCGGCGAGCGCGCCGGGCTCGACGCTCACGTTGCGGAGTGCGCCTCCTGCGCCGCGGTGCTCCTGCGCGAGACGCGCTTGCAACAGGCCGTTGCGTCTCTCGAGCCGCCGGCGGATTCGCTCGACCGCTCGGGGCTTCTGCTCGCGCGGTGCCGCAGCGAGTTGGCCGAAGTTCTCGACGACCGCCAGGCGTCGGCGGGGCGCTCGACGTGGCCGACGGTTCTCTCTCCTTCCGCGTGGTGGGGAGCGCTTCGCCATACGCTGATCTATCATCCGGCCCTAAGCATGGGCGTGCTGCTCGTGGCAGGATTCCTCGCGGGCGTCGCGGGACAGCGCTTACCCGTTGCGCCGCCGCCGATCATCGCTTCGCAGCCGCAGTTGACCGCCGCGACAGATTCTTCGGCTCCGTCGCAACCAACTGCGCCAACGAGAGTGACGGACGAGCAGCTACGGAACGCCGAAAGCGCCCACGTTGCATGGGTGACGCCCTCCGGCTCACCCACGCCGACCGTCCAGGTCGAGTTGATGGCGCCCACGCCGATGAACATCGTCGGGACACCCGATAGTGCGGACGTGCAGCGCGCGCTCACATTTTTGCTGCAGAATGGCCAGCGATTCGATCCCGACGTCCGTCTCGACTCGCTGGATGTGCTGCGAATGAACGCCGCCGATCCGGACGTGCGGCGCACCCTGTGCGCCACCGCGCGGCTCGATCGCAATCCGGGCGTCCGCCGCAAGGCGATTGACGCTTTGCAGGGATTCGAGCGTGACCCGATGGTTCGCGACGCGCTTCTCGATGCGATCGAGAGCGACGCCGATCCCGGGGTCCGCGTCGAGGGCATCCACCTGATGCTCGCCGCGCTGCATTCCGGGGGCGGCGCCGGAGCCGACCAGCAAATCGTCGAAATCCTGCGCGACCATCTGCACAACGACCCCAGCCCCGCCGTTCGCCGCCACAGCGCCGCGGCCCTGCAGCAACTGGGCGAGCCAATCCAGTAGAACGGCGTCTGAATTCTGATCACAAAAAGAAAATAATTGGGAGGACCGATCGTCCTGCGCTGCGTAAGATTGCGCCTATTCCCGTTCGATTACCGCTTTCGAGGAAGGAACTTCCAGCCGGACCAGGCGGTAAGCGCTATCGAGGTACAGCATAATTTCGAGGTCCGGCGTGCTTGCGCGCAGGGCTTCGGAAATTTCTTTCCCTGCCGGCTGCGATTCTACGGATTCCACTGAAATTGTGCCGGGAACCATGTCCTGCGGAATCAGGACCGGGAACGTCTGTTTGCCGCCGGCTTTCCAGTCGTACTGCCGGGCGAGGATCGCGAACTGGTAATAAAGATTGTTGTCAAGGACCGCGACATGCGGCGAATTAAAGGTGAAATCTTTCCGCAGAGGGTTCGCGCCGCCGAAATCGGCCGAGCATTTCGCGGTTGAGCCCGAAAACTCGACGGACCCGCTCGCTTTTTTCTGAGCTTCGGCCGACCAATCGTAGTGAACGGGCGAGCCGTCGGCGGCGAGCCGGAGCTGGCCCGAAGCTTTGATCTCGGCGCCGCCCGGACCGTGCGCGGACATCGAGCTGCGCTCGAGCCAGGCGTCTCCCGAGGGGGCAATCGAGAATTCCTCGCTGCCGATTTGTTGGCCATTAATGGTGACGCGGAATTTACCTTTGTCCGCGACGAAGACCGACGGGGCGTTTGCCGGGATCGCGGGTGGCGCGGCCAGAACTCCCACGGCTGCCGCGCAGGTCAATATAGCGAAGCAAATCAGAATCAAAGTATTTCTGTCACGCATCATGACATGGGCGCTCCGGGAATGCCCCGGCTCGCTTGAGCCTGGGCGGAACCTCCAAAAATTCCGAGGGCCAAGATTTGCTCGACGACGCGCATGGGTTCGCCGCCGCTCTCCACCCGATAGTCGGCCTGCCGGTAATACGGCAATCGCTCCTCGTAGAGCTTACGAAAACTCGCTTCGTCGCGGAACAGCGGCCGGTCGCCCATCAACACGCAGCGCTGCAGCAATTCGTCCGACGGGCAATCGAGCCAGATCACGGGTGCGCCGGCTCCCTTTGCTGCCGCGCCCGATTCGCGCAGCAGCGCCGCGTTGCGGGGCTGCGTGAAGGTGCCGCCGCCAAGCGCCAACACGAGCCGCATGTGTCGCGCCGAAGCCATGGCCAGCACACGCTCGAGGCATTCGTGCTCGATGTCGCGAAACACCGCCTCGCCCTTTTGCGCGAAAATTTGCGAGATGGAGAGCCCGGACTCGCTTTCAATTTCGGCGTCGAGATCGGCGAAGTGCCAGGCGAGTTGAGCGGCGAGAAGGCGGCCGATCGTGCTCTTGCCCGAGCCCATGAATCCGGTCAGGCAGACCACGCGGATCTCCGGGACAGGCCCCGTCGAGGGCAGATGGTTTGGGGATGAATCCTGCAAGCGATTCCGCGAGCGTCAGTCACGCTTCAGAATCTTGATTGTACCACTAAAGGAAGAGAGCTCGACCTTGGCGTGCCCCTCGTTCATGGTGCCGAAGAGGCTGTGGCCCCACTTCGACGCCGGACGCGAACTGCCGTGCGTGTCCGGCTTGAACGTAGCCTGGTTGATCACGTCGCCTTTGAGCGAGGTCGCGTTCACGTCAAAGGAATCGTTCGAGGCAAAATGGACTTCGATCGTGCCGCTGAAATTCTTCATGATGTAAATGCCGCGGCTGAGGAAGCTGCCGTCGAACAGGATATTGCCGGAAGAGGTTTGCACGCGCAGGCTGTCCAGCGTGGGAGACATCAGCTGCATGTTGCCGCTAATCGAGCTGGCTTCCAGTTTTCCCGAACAGCGATTGCAGACGAGCGAGCCGTCAATCGTCTTCACCACCATGTAGCCGTCGACGTCGGTGAGCTGGAGATTTGCGTCCACGGTGTCAAACGTCATGTCGCCGTGCAGGGTTTCCACGGTAACGCTGCCCGAATCGGTGCGCACGCTCAACTCGCTCTCCACCGGCATGGTGATTTCAAAATCCGTTTTGTCACTGGCGGAGATCTGTTCCCCGACGGGCTGCGTGATCACTTCAATCCGGTTTCCCGCCTGCTCGGTCGCGACGACCGAGTTTCCGCTCGCGTTCGACCAGTTCACCTGTACTTCGCTCTTCGCCCAGGTCTTCACCTGAATCCGGCCGTTCGAATTCCGCACGGTTACCTTCGGCTTGGGCTGCACCTGAAAGCGCTTTTCCGCATGGTCCGCTCGCGCAGGGGAGGCAACCAGCATCAATCCCGCCATGGCCGCGCCCATCGTGCCAAAGCGCATCGCGTTGCGCGTATGGGCGATAGTCGCAGCCCGCAGAGAATAATAGGCGATCACTGCAGTCCTCCCGTCATGTTGCGGTTCATGGCCGTGGCCAACAGCTCCGCCTTCTGCTGATAGGCCCCGTACAAGTAATCCCGCGCCATCTGATTGTCAGGTTGTTCGCGTACGCTCTTTTCACATATTGCGATTAGGTTGTCAACGAGTTGCAAATTTCGCCGGATCGATTGGGTAACGGCGGTGTCCTCGCGCTGCAGTCCAGGAATGGAGTCGTTCCCGACGGTGAGAATTTCTTCCTTGAAAACGTTGTCGGCGGTGAGCGAGGGGGAAACTTCCTGGGCAGGCGTGATCTGGGATTGGACTGAAGTCTGAGGGGCGTTGGACAGGTAACCTAGAGCGCCCGAAACGGCTAGTACCAGACCCAAAAACGATCCGGCAACTGCGGGGTGCTGGAACACAGCCCACCAGCCATGACGCGCGGAGCCGGCGAATCGAGGGGTCTCTTGCGTATCGCGGATCAGCCCCTCGGCTTCGAGCTGGTTGCGCAGCGAGATCCATACTCGCTCCGGAGGCTCCTCGGTTCCGGCGCTCAACTCGATGGCCAGGTCGCGAATCGCGCCAAAATCGGCGGAAAGGGCGCGGCAGGCATCGCAATCGTCCAGGTGAGCGAGCGCCGGGCCGGGGAGTGCGCCATCCTCCTGCTGTTCCAAAATCCGTTCAAACTGTTCGCACTTCATACTCATCGGTGTTCTTCTTTCCGTTGACTCTCTCTGCCTTTTGCTTACCTACCTGGCCGACGGCCCGATCTCGGCCGTTCTTTCCAATCTCGATCCTCTAACTTCCAGAACTTTTTGCCGCCTGGCGTTCCTGCCGCGCGATGTCCCGCAATGTTTCCTGAAGGAGTTCCCGCAAACGCATCCGGGCCTTGTGCAACTGCGATTTCGAGTTCCCGATCGAGCAATCCATCAGCCCGGCGATTTCGTTGTGCTCGAACCCCTGCACGTCGTGGAGCACGAAGACCTGTTTGTATCCGGGCGGCAGTTGCTCAATGGCTCTCTGCAGATGAACTCGGTCAATGGAGCCCGAGAGCAAAAGGTCGGGAGCGCCAAGCTCCCTCCGTGGCCGGGTTGACTCATCCTCCGAATCCGCCGGCTCATCAAGGGGTGTCTCCACCAGCGTCTTCTTCCTGAGCTTCATCAAAACTACGTTGACCGCCAGGCGATGAAGCCAGGTCGAAAACGCCGACTCGCCCCGGAAAGTCCCAATCTTGCGGAATAGCTGCAAGAAGGCGTCCTGGGTCAAGTCCTCCGCCTCGGCCGTATTGCCGACCATGCGGAGACACAAAGCATAAACACGGCGGCTATGAAGCCTGTAAATGCGTTCAAAGGCACCAGCGTCGCCCTGTTGGGCGAGGCGTATGGCCTCTGCCTCGGTCATTTCGGTGGTTTCCGTACGTCTCGGCCGGGTCACCGTACCCGATCGGGGCGCATCCAGGTCATGGGATGCCACACCCGCTCCTCAAGTTGTCCGCGCACTCGCATGTGATGTGTTGGACTGCCCAAGTCTCATTTTCGCTTCAAGGTTGGGAAAAGTTTTACAAGCGGCCGGACTCTCGTGCTGATTCTCAAGCCTTTATCAACTTTCAAAGCCCTGGATTGCCCCACGGTCGGATTCGAAGAGGGAGGGGTCACGGCCGACAAGCTTTTCCCGGAAGGCCCCGAGTTCTTCGGCAGGGAGGGCGCAAAAGAACGACTTCAGGAGGATCGTCGTTTCCCCCATGCAACTACAAATGTCATAACCGAGGACTTCCAGAAGTTGCCACGTTTGGCCCTGAAAGTTCAAATCTTCCGATGAGATGTCGGCAACCACCGCGTGCATTTCCTTCTGCAGTCCCCCGACAATCTCGTCGATGGAATACAGCTTGTGAAAGAACCGGGACCTTTGCCCAAAGACGACCTTGGCGAGCACGCTGTTCGTTCGCGAGACCTTTTGAGCTGTCGCACCCCGAAAATTGGCGGACGACAGGGGCTCGACGTTCGGAAGCGTTCCAAAATGAGCCGCGTGCTCCCGAATTGTGCGAATCACATGCAGGACTCGAACAGCGAGCCGGTCAAAGAGGCCGGCAAATACCACAACTCTGTCGTTGGCGGTGTCGGGCCGCCCGTCTTTGGAGAGCTGGAGGGCCTCATCAATGGTAACGCTCACGATGAAGTTGGAGGTCTCGAGCTCTTTGCGCGTGGCGTCGAAGAGCTGGCCCATATCGTGGGGTATCCAGGCGAGCCAGTCCTCGGTGACGGAACGAGTCCGCTGGCCTGCGCGTTTGGCGCGCGTTTCCCCCAAGGCCCACCCTCCGAAAGAGTCGGCAAGTATATCACAGGCTTTGGCCCTTCGGTCCCCCTGTGAGTTGCGCCATTCTAGCGTCGGAGTTCCACAGCTGAACCGGCGCTGTTCCTTGCCAGTGAGCACGACCAGCCGTTATACTGCGCCATCGACTTTCGCAGGAGACTTCACTGTTACCTTTTGAACCAGCCGACCAGCTTCTGCAGCGCCAAAAAAAGCTTGCCGAGATCGAAGCCCGGGGCCACGAAGCCTATCCCCACAAATTCGATTGGACAGCGACGCCGCCGGAGATTATCGAAAAATACTCAAGTGCCGACGCCGGTACGCTAGAAACTGCGAAACCAGCCGTGCGGGTGGCGGGCAGAATCGTCGCTCTTCGGGGCCATGGGAAAGCCGGTTTCGCCCATATCTTCGACTCAGGGCAGCGGCTACAACTGTACGTAAAGCTGGACAACGTGGGCGCCAAATCGTACGAACTGTTTCAACTGCTCGATCTCGGAGATTTGATCGGCGTCGCGGGCCACCTGTTCAGAACGAAGACCGGTGAACTCTCCGTTTGGGTGACGGAGTTGACGCTGCTCGCCAAGGCGCTTTTGCCGCTGCCGGAAAAATGGCACGGGCTTGTGGATGTGGAGACCCGCTACCGCCAGCGATACCTGGACCTGCTCTCGAACGAAAAGGCCCGCGGCATTTTCATCCGACGGGCGCACATCGTCCGCGAGTTGCGGCGATTTTTCAATGCCCGCGGCTACATCGAAGTGGAAACGCCGATGATGCAGCCCATCGCGGGCGGCGCGGCGGCGCGGCCTTTCATCACGCATCACAACACGCTCGATATCGATCTTTACCTGCGCATCGCGCCTGAGCTTTACCTGAAGCGGCTGGTGGTCGGGGGGCTCGACCGCGTGTACGAGATCAACCGCAATTTCCGCAACGAGGGCATCTCCACGTCGCACAACCCGGAATTTACGATGTTGGAATTTTACCAGGCATATAGCGACTATCATGATTTGATGGATCTCAGCGAGGAGCTGTTCGCGTCGCTCGCGACGGAAGTCACCGGCTCGACCTTCGTGAAATATGGCGAGCACGAAATCGATTTCTCGAAATTTCAGCGCCTCTCGATGCGCGGAGCCGTTTGCCAATACTGGCCCTCGGGCGCCGCGCCCGCGCCGACCATGGCCGAGCTCGCCGCTCCCGGCGGGCCGCGAGCGGCGGCGGTCCGTTTCAATGTGTGGGCGCCCTCGGCGGGCCTCGCGCCCTTGCTGGGCCTCGCCTCGATGAAGGACGGAGAAATCACCGGCGTCTTGTTTGAAACGGTCGCCGAAGCGAATTTGATCCAGCCCACGATTCTGTACGATTTTCCGACGGAGATTTCGCCGCTCTCGAAATGCCGGACGGATGATCCGTCGCTCGTCGAGCGGTTTGAGATTTACGTGGCCGGGATGGAACTGGGCAACGCCTTCTCCGAACTGAACGATCCCATCGAGCAGGAACGCCGCTTCCGCGAGCAAGTCGAAGCCGGGGGCGAAGAAGCCCCGCGCGAAGTGGACATGGACTACATCCGCGCCCTCGCGCACGGCATGCCGCCTGCCGCGGGCGAAGGGATCGGAATTGACCGCCTTACGATGCTGTTCACCGATTCGCATTCCATCCGCGAGGTGATCCTCTTTCCTTTGCTGCGTCCGGAGGCGGCTGGCCAGGCCGCCGCCGCGGGCGCATCCGATTCCCCCAACCAGGACTCAGGCGAAAAGAAATGAGATTTGCGTGGCTGGTTGCGCGGCGCTATCTGCGATCGCCGTATAAGCCGGCAGTTTTGCGCCTGGTGACGCTATTTTCGATGATCGGAATCGGCGCGGGCGTCGCCACGCTGGTGATCGCGCTGTCCATGAACACGGGGTTTCGCCGCACGATTCAGGATCGCCTGCTGGGCGTTTCCGCGCACGTGAACCTGACGCGGCCCGGCGCCGAGGGCATTGCGGATTACGACGCCCTCGCCGCGCGGCTGAGCCACGCGGACGGCGTGCGCAGCGTGGCGCCCGCGATTTATCTGACGGTGCTGCTTTCGGGCGGCGGGCACGCGCGCGGCGTGGTCGTCAAGGGAATCGAGCCTGAGCTTGAGACCCGCTTCGATGAGGCCCTGCGCCGCATCGTTTCAGGCGCCGCCGATTTCACGCCGGATGCCGACGGATTCGAATCCATCGTCGTGGGGCGGCTCATGGCGGATGAGCTCAACCTGCGCACTGGCGACTACATCACGCTGACGAGCCCCGAGGGGCGGCTCACGCCATACGGCATGGTGCCGCGCTCGCGGCGCTTTCGCATCACCGGCATCTTCAATTCCGGATTCTACGATTACGACGCCAACTGGGTTTTCGCCAAGCTGCCTGCGGCCCAAAATCTTGCGGGCGTCGGCGACGTGGTCAGCGTCCTCGAATTTCGAGTGAATGACGTAGACCGGGCTGCCGAGGCCGCCCGCGCGATCGGCGCGGCGGCGGGGGCGGGCTTCACGACCACCACGTGGGAAGACGAAAATCGCGCGCTCTTCCGCGCGCTGCATCTCGAAAAGCTCGTGACCGCGCTCTTCATCGGCCTGATTACGTTCGTCGCCGGGCTGAACATCCTGGTCGTGCTGTCGATGAGCGTCACCGATCGCGCGCGCGACATCGCCGTGCTCATGTCGCTCGGCGCGTACCGTCCGCAGGTCCGCAATATTTTCATGCTGCAGGGCCTAGCCGTCGGAGTGATCGGCACGGTCTCCGGCCTCGTCGCCGGCTACGCGCTTTCCTGGGCGGCCGGCTCCTACCACCTGATCCCGCTCGATCCGCAGGTTTACTCGGTGCCCTACGTACCGTTCGTCTCCAGCGCGTTCGACGGCATGTGGATCGCCGCTGCGGCGCTCGGCATCAGCGTCGCCGCAACGCTGATCCCGGCGCGCGCTGCTTCGCGCATTTTGCCGGTGGATATCCTCCGCTACGAGTAGCGGAAACCGCAGCGGTTGGCATGCCTCGCCGGGTTAATGGTGTCGATTGAGATTCAGAGAAAACAGAGGAGTTTCTGCTACCTAGCTATTGGCAGCCTCTTCTTCCAAGAGCGCCATCGGGATTGTCTCCCGCGTATAGTTGTAAATCGTTCGCAGGGTGGTCCATTGTGTACGGAGCACGACAAAGACAACTATTAAAGGCGTGAGGGTGATTAGCAGCCCGGGGCTCAATACCAATTGGCTTAACACGAGCATCGAGGCTCTAGAATGGAATTCCTGTAATTTATCCCTCGTCTCTTTGTCCTTTACTTTATTTAACGCTTCCTCCCATGCCATAGCCCATCCCTGAACAGGCTGTTTAGAAGTGCATTTCCACCGAAGATAAGACATCAGCGTTCTGTAGGGCGTCAAATTGTGCGCATAGCGAATGAAGCCATTCATTAGCCATCGCAGCTGCGTGTAGGCTGGATTATCAAATTCAATCCCTCCTTCCAATGCAAAGTCGAATAGTTCGTCTCGGAGAGCAAACATTTGCTGACGAAAGATATCGACTCTTTGCTCCGGCCACAATGTAAAGACCACGAACACAAGAACTATCAAAGAAAGAAGGGTTGGTATAGCTATGCTCAGATCGGAGGCGGTCATAGGCCTATTCGTCCCCCTTTCGCGTTCGGCCTTTCGAAGTCAAAAGGCTCGAAATTCTAGCGTGATCAAAGCGCTGCTCTAACTCCGTGATTCGTTTAGTGAGACGTTCTCTGGTCCTTTCGTGTTGCTTCTTTTCCCGAATGTATAGCGCCAGAGAAAGCCCAGAAACCGTCATTGTGACAGCCCACTTGACGAACACATTGATTAGCAATCTCAATGTGAAGCTGGCCACTGTTATTTGACCAGCAAAACTCCGCATCGTCACAGATATGGAGTAAACGCATAGTACTACTGCTAGGGATACAATTAAATACCTACCCTGAGATCGTAAGAGATCAAAAACCTGGCCAAAAAACCACCATTTGAAGGAAGGGGTAGCAGTGGAATTCTCGGCAGAATTTGCCTTGCCGTTTGCCACAGTCGGATGCTAACTCCAAACGTGCGATTAAGCAATCGCCCCCCGTACAGTGTGGCTATACAGAATACATATGATCTCGCTCCGTCTGACCCTTCGCTCGCCGGGGCGGACTCAGGACAAGCGAGGCGGGCTACAACAACAACCCGCTACGAACCTTCCCCGCTGCCTGAGCTCGGTGGCGGCGGTGGCGCCACCGGCGCCGCTGGTTTGTACGTCGGCGCCGGCCTAAACGGAGCGCTCTGTGGTTTGATGTCTTTTTTCTTTGGCTTTTTCTTCTCTCGACCGCGCACGTCTCGATTGCCCATGATTTGCTCCCTTTTGTGCTGAAAAATGACCGTCCCGGCCAGGCGACTCCACCCACTTCCGAGTGTCTCATGATCCGGGACTTTTCGTTCTCGCAGTTCCACGGTCCTCAGCCAATGAGCGTCAGAATCTTTGCGCGCACCTCGGCTAGCTCTTCCGCCGATACCACGCCCTTCCGCCTGGCTTTTCGGACGCGCCAGTCGAGGCTCTTCACTTGGTCAGCCAGGACGACGCTTGGCGGGGCGCCGGCGATGAGGACTTCGAAGGGGTAGTTCTTGATCTGTGTCGTTATGGGGCAACAGATCATCAGGCTGGTCCTGCCGTTATACGCGGACGGGCTGATCACGAGAGCCGGGCGATGTCCGGCTTGTTCGTGTCCGGCCCGCGGCGTGAAATTCAGCCAGACAACGTCTCCGGCTTCAGGCACGTAGCGAGGCATCACCAAACCTCTTTGCCGGCTGGAGCGCCGAAATCAACGGATTCATGCTGATTCTTCGCCGTGATTCCTTTCAGCAATTCCGTCAGGTCGTAAGCCTTTTGCCGGACGGGTTCAATGACGATCCGCCCGGCCTCTTCGCGCACGTCGACCATTTCGTCCAGATCGAGGCGCGAGGCGCGCAGCACCGAAGACGGGATTCGCACGGCCGCGCTGTTGCCCCATTTTTTCACCCTCGCTCTCACGTCTGCCTCCCGGTAGATACAGTGTATCTACATCTTACACGGATTCGCCGGCATGTGTAAACAGTGTAGATACGCAATGCACACGCGTAATCGGAACGCCCTTCGGGAGGTTCGTTGGCAAATGAAATCGAAAGCTTAGATCAGCGTGATGAACCCCAGCCTGGGAACGTATAATCCTTCTGAAACGTCAAACGGAACGTGTCGCACAGGAGATGCAGATGAGCGAAATTACGAGGCGCGGATTCGTGAAGGGCGCGGCCCTCGCGCCCCTGGCGTTTACGCCGTTCCGTGGCGTGGCGCAGCAAGGCGCGCCGAGCGAGAAATTTGACTTCGTGGTCGCCGGCGCCGGGCATAACAGCCTGATCTGCGCCGCGTATTTGGCCAAGGGCGGCTACAAAGTGCTTGTGCTGGAGGGCCGGCCGACGATTGGGGGCGGCACCAAGACGGCCGAAGTATGCCTTCCCGGATTCAAAGAGGATTTGTGTTCCAGCGTTCACTCGGGCATCTCGAATAATCCGCTGGTGCGCAACAACGAACTGAACCTGCGCGATTACGGGTACGGCGAGTACATCGATCCCGATCCCGTCATGCACATTCCGTTCCTCGATGGCGCGTACATCACGGTGTGGCGCGATATCGATCGCACCTGCGAGACGATTTCCCGGTTTTCCAAAAAGGACGCAGAGACCTATCGCCGGATGGTGGCCGAGTTCAAGGCGTACTCCGCAGCCACCAGCGCCAATCGCAGCGGATCGGCCGACGCCGCCGCGCTCAAAATTCCCAAGGCTGGGGTCTGGCAACGGCGCATGGCGATGTCCGGCTATGACCTCGTCTGCGAATTGTATGAGAGCGACTATATGCGCCGCGCCAACCTGGTCTGCGGCCACTTCGGATCGGTCCCCGGCGGCGATCCGAACACCGGGGGCCAGGCGTTCGCTTTGGCCGTGCAGCAAATCAGCGGTCGCGTGATTCCCAAGGGCGGCTCGGGCACGCTGAGCGTGGCGCTCGGGCGATTTATTGAGGCACACAACGGTGTGGTCCTGACAAACAAGCCCGTCACGCGGCTCCTCATCGAAAGTAACAAATGCGCCGGCGTGGAATGCTCGGACGGCAGCACGTACCGCGCGGAAAAATCCGTGATCTCGACGATTCACATCAAGAATCTAGTGGACATGGCCCCGCGTGAACTCTGGGGCGAAGAGTTCCTAGAGGCTCTGGAGTTGTATCAGCCGGAGCACGCAATGCTCAGCCTGCATTACGCGACGACGGAGCCCCCCAAATATCCCCTGGCCGCCGGGGACACAATTTCGACAGCCGAATCCGCCATTGCTCCGCCGCTCGATTATTACCTCCGCCTGAACTACATCGAGGCCCGAGGAGAAATTGACTTCAACGATTTGCCTGGGCTACAGATTGTGAGTCCCAGCGTCGCCGATCCGAGCCGCGCTCCCGCCGGCCATCACACCATGAAAATCGAGAGCAATCTGCCGTATGCACTGAAGGAGGGACCCAAGCACTGGGACAACATCAAAGACCAGGTCGCCGACGCTCTCCTCAATCATTTGCGTAAATTCGCGCCGAATCTCACGCCGGACAAATTCCTCGGCAAGTTCATCGAAAGCCCGCTCGACATCGAGCGCATGAATCCCTCCATGTGGCGCGGC
>Ga0210410_10001184_pt1 | contig 25033 bp, 20 predicted proteins | sample IncBWC4MmetaG_FD_161058 | JGI IMG/M metagenome (GOLD analysis project Ga0210410, IMG submission 161058) | Forest soil microbial communities from Barre Woods Harvard Forest LTER site, Petersham, Massachusetts, United States - Inc-BW-C-4-M | ecosystem: Environmental > Terrestrial > Soil >... | reverse complement strand
CTATTCACCGCAGCGTATGCGCGAGCTTGGTTTTGAGTATTACTCGTTCGGAAGGGAATAGTTGAATGGGAGGATTGCCTGTCCGCCCCTAAACCGCTTTCTTCGCAAACTCCTTCTTGAAGTATTCCAGCGTCATCCGCAATCCTTCATCGAGACTCACCTTCGGCTCCCATTTCAACAGCCGTTTGGCCTTGGTGATGTCGGGGCAGCGCTGCTTTGGGTCGTCCTGCGGCAATGGTTCAAACACGATCGGCGGCGCATTCTCAAAATGGGTCCGGATGCGTTCGGCAAATTGAAGAATGGTGATCTCCTGTGGGTTACCGATGTTTACAGGAAAATGTTCCTCCGACTGCATCAGCCGGTAAATCCCTTCGACCAGATCGGAAACATAGCAAAAACTCCGCGTTTGCTTGCCGTCTCCGTAGACGGTAAAGGATTGCCCGGTCAACGCCTGGTGGACAAAATTCGGTAGCGCTCGGCCATCGTTCAGTCGCATGCGCGGGCCGTAAGTATTGAAAATCCGAACGATGCGCGTATCCACTTCGTGAAACCGGTGATACGCCATGGTCATGGCTTCCGCGTAGCGCTTCGCTTCGTCATAGACTCCGCGTGGCCCGATGGGATTCACGTGCCCCCAATATTCTTCGTGCTGGGGAGAAATTTCCGGATCGCCGTAGCACTCGCTGGTCGAGGCCAGGAAAAACTTAGCGTTTTTCGCCAGCGCCAAGCCCAGCGCGTTGTGCGTTCCCAGCGCGCCCACTTTCAGCGTCGGGATGGGCATTTTCAAATAGTCCACGGGACTCGCTGGTGAAGCAAAGTGCAGCACGTAGTCCACGGGTCCCGGCACATCAATGTATTTCGAGACATCCGCGCGCGCGATGCGGAACTTCGGGTGCTTCAGCAGGTGTCCTACGTTCGAATCGACGCCCGTAACAAGGTTATCCAGCGCCAGAACATCCCACCCTTCGGCAATCAGCCGGTCGCAGAGATGTGAACCGAGAAATCCTGCTCCGCCTGTGACCACCGCACGCATACATCCTCCCTGGAATTGGCAACCAGTCAGTTTAGCTTGCGCGCGCCGGATTGACCACTTCCTCGCACCACTATAGGATTCGCATGTCGCGACATGACGTCCGCCAATGCAAATGTTTCCGCCGCTCCGCGGCGCCGCGCGAGCCGGATTTTCCTGGTACTGCTCGGCGTTCTTTTCCTCGCAGCGATCACGATTCTCATCGGCATAGGCCGCTGGCTAGTAGTCGAAGACCCGCTGGAAAAGGCCCAGGCCATCGCCGTCTTAAGTGGACGGCTTCCCATTCGGGCCATCGAAGCTGCCAAACTCTACCGCGCTGGCTACGCCCCGGAAGTTTGGCTGACGCGCTCCGCCGAACCAGGAGAGGCGCTGCAAGCCATGGGGATTCCCTACGTCGGTGAAGATTTTTATAACTTCCGCGTGCTGATCCACGAGGGCGTCCCCGTGGACGCCATCCACGTGCTCCAGCCTTCGATCCTCAACACGGCAAATGAAATGACTTCCATAGCTGCCGCGCTGGCCGAGAAGAAAGGCAAGACTGTGATCATTGTAACTACCAAGGCGCACACGCGGCGAGTCCACACACTATGGAACAAACTGGCGGACCGGCGCGGCCGTGCCATCGTGCGCGCCGCCACGACCGATCCTTTTCAGCCCGGCCGCTGGTGGAGTACCACGAGTGATGCGCTCGATGTCTTGCGAGAAGTTCTGGGCCTGCTCAATGCCTGGGCGGGTTTGCCGCTCCACGCGGCAAATTGATCGCCGCCCTTCGCGCAAGGTCTTTTCAAAAAAAGAAAAAACGTTTGCGGCGTGGTTGAGCCGCTTCGTCTTCCACTTCGCGTACATACGGCAATTCGCGCCCTTCGAACGCAGCCAGTGGATTTTCCACAAACAGACCTCTCGCCATCTGCTCGCCGAACTGCTCTTTCACTACGTCATAAGCGGGCTGCAGTTTGAGCGGCCGTCCGCGGACATTGTGCGCGTCGCTGGCCACAAAATGAACCACTCCTTGCGCCATCCAGCGCAGGGCATCCCTCTGCGCCCCCGGCCCGAAAACTCCTGTCAAAGATCCTCCCGTGACCTGCACGTAACATCCGACGCGCGCCCATTTCGCCAGCCGTTCCGGCTGCCCGCGCAGGATGGCGTTCCGCTCCGGATGCGTAACGATTGGCCGCAGCCCCGCAAGCTGAATTTCATGCAGCGTTTGGTCCATCGACGGCGGGATCGAGAACTCGTTGAATTCCACCAGCAGATAGTCGTGCTGATTGATGCAGAAACGTGGCGCATCCTCGCGCAGCGCCACCAGGTTCTCGGGGTTCAAGTGAAAATCGCATCCCGTCGCCAGCGTCAACCGCGCCCCGATTTTCCTTTGCAACTCTTCGCGCAACTCCCTTACCCGCGCGTAGTCAAAAGAATATTCGCTGCTTGAATGCGGTGTGGCCACCACGTGCGTGATCCCGTCCGCAATCGCCGCTTCCGCCATCGCCATCGATTCTTCGATGGAGTCCGGTCCATCGTCCAGACCCGGAAGAATGTGGCAATGTACATCAACCATAAGTTCTCCGCGCCTCAGCGCCACCACGCCGCAACTGCCTGCCAGGCCCCCAGCGCGAACATCATCACCGCAAAAATTTGCCGCATTCGCCGCGGCTGGATGCCTTCAGCCAGCTTACCACCCAGGATTCCTCCCGCCACGATACCCGGGATCAGCAACAATCCTGTTTTCCAGGACACGTAGCCCGCTCTAAAGTAGACCAGGAATCCAAGAATACCCGTCGGTGGTATCAGCGCGATCAGGCTTGTGCCTTGCGCCCGGTGCTGTCCGAAAGCAAATAGGAGCACGAGGAGCGGTACAAGCAGAGTGCCGGCGCCAATCCCAAACATTCCCGAAGCAAATCCGCAGAGACAGGCCGCAACGAAAATTCCCGCGCTGCGTCCCCAGCCCTCAATCACGCGCTTGTCCTCCAGGGCCCTCAGCCACCTCGTCCACAGGACTCGATTGCTCTTTCCTGATGAGCAAAATCGCCGCCACCATCAGAAAACACCCAAACATCCCTTTCAAATTTCGTGAGCCCACGGGAATGGCGGTCAAACTCCCGCCGTACGCCCCGATGAACATTCCCCCGGCGCACAAAACTCCCGCGTGCAAATCCACTTGGCCCTGCCTCCAGTATTCGCGCAACGCTCCCAGCCCCACGGGCGGCAATAGAATAAAAAGCGAAGTTCCTTGAGCCGTATGCTGATCCATCCGCAGCAGATAAACCAGGGCCGGCACCAAGATGACCCCACCCCCGATTCCCAGCAGGCCCACCAAGACACCAACACCAAGCCCGAGCAAAAGGACGATAAGAATCATATTTGGCTTGCCGCCGCGCGCTTCCCAGTCACCACGTCTGTCAGTCTAACGCCTTTGTCTTCTTGGCGTAAGCGCGGCGCTCGCATCCTCCTTGAATAAGCGGTAACACGAACCAACTCCGCTTTTTTTATTTGCGTTGAACCTGCTATATTTGTGTGTCTTTAATCTCATCGGCTCTGCGAGTTGTTGCTGGCAGCACGGCCGCAGAAAACTCTGTATCCCCGAAAAATACGAGGAGCGCGACGCATCACATGGCAAACGACCGGAAACCAGAGTTCTTCAAAGGCGCCCAGCTCACAGTGGGTATCATCGGCTGCGGCTACGTAGGACTGCCCCTGGCGCTGCGTTTCGCCGAAGCCGGCCACAAAGTTACTGGATTTGACACCGATCCCGGCAAAGTGAGCATGCTCAACGCCGGCAAGTCTTACATCGAGCACATCCCGCAGATCAAGATTCAGCAATTCGTGAACAGTCGGCACTTCGGCGCCACCACCGATTTTGCCAGGCTGAAAGAATCCGACGCCATCATCATCTGCGTTCCCACGCCGCTCGACGAGCGCCGCGAGCCCGACCTCAGTTATGTTGAACAGACCGCCATCTCCATCCAGCCCCATCTTCAGCGCGGCCAGCTCGTCGTCCTGGAATCGACAACTTACCCTGGTACGACCGAAGAGCTCGTCCTCCCCATCTTGGAAAAAAGCGGTCTGCGCTGCCCCATCGCCGCCGGCCCCGAGAACGAAAACATCCCCTGCGATTTCTTTTTGGCGTTCTCTCCCGAGCGCGAAGATCCCGGGAACAAACAATTCGGCCTCGCGCAAATCCCCAAAGTCGTTGGCGGCATTAATTCGCCCAGTGGCCGCGCCGCGGTTTCTCTTTACGCTCAAGTGGTCGCCCGCGTCGTTCCCGTTAGCTCCACACGCGCCGCGGAAATGGCCAAGCTGCTCGAAAATATTTTCCGGTGCGTGAACATTGCCCTGGTCAATGAGCTGAAAATGCTGAGCCTGCGGATGAATATCGACATCTGGGAAGTCATCGACGCCGCCGCTACCAAGCCTTTTGGCTTCATGCCCTTCTACCCCGGTCCCGGCCTTGGCGGCCACTGCATTCCCGTCGATCCTTTTTACCTTTCCTGGAAAGCCCGCGAGTACGATTTTTCGACGCGATTTATAGAGTTGGCCGGTGAAGTCAACACGGCCATGCCCTATCACGTCGTAGACGCCATCGCCGCCGCTCTCAACGACCACAAAAAAAGCACCAAGGACGCCAAGCTTCTTATTCTCGGAGTGGCCTACAAAAAGGACGTAGACGACCTGCGCGAATCGCCCACCCTGAAAATCATGCAGCTTCTCCAGCAGCGCGGCGCGCGGCTTGATTACAACGACCCTTACTTCCCGCAGCTCCACAAAATGCGCCACTACAATTACGAAAACATGAAGTCCGTGCCGCTCAATCCCCAAACCATTGGCAGCTACGACGGCGTCGTCATCGCTACGGACCACTCCAGCTACGATTACGCGGCCATCGTCGATGCCGCCAAGCTGGTCGTCGACACCCGCAATGCCACGCGGCGGGTCATGCGCCATCGCGACAGGATTATTCTCTGTTAATGTCTAATGACGCGGATTTATCTTTTTAGAAGTTTCCCGTTTGATTTTCGGTGAGCGGCTTCTATCGCGACCTAACCAGTTCCACTCGCGCAGTCGCAAAGGGTAGTACGGCCTCCAGCAGCACTGGGGTGCGCGCATCGGTATTCGCAAGATACAAGGTAAAGTGCGCGTCCTTCATTTCCGCACCATTATCGAGGACGCGCAATTCAACCTTCGACGTCCTGAAGTTTCCCGCAGGCACGCTCACCGTCCCGCCGGCCCCCGCAAACTTCGCGCGCACATCATAAAGTTTATGCCCGTCATACACCGGACTGCGCACCTCCGGTGTCTTGATCCAGTCCACATTCCGCAAGTATTGCATCATGCCCAGCGGGTCGCGCGTACCTGGTAAGACCCGCGCTTCCGTGGCTTCCGCGGGCGCGGGCTCCTTCCCGGTCGCTGTCATCCGCTGCACGGAATTCACCTTTTGCCCGCGCTCGCTCAAATGCATTTCATATTGCAGGCTGGTCATCGTTCCTGCTTCGCTGTAGGAATCGAACTGATCATCTAGTTCAAAGACCATGCGCAACGGGTTTTCCGTGCGCGCAAACGCCTGCAAATGCCACGCGTTTTTTCCCAGAAAACTTCGCCGGTCCGTCACTAGCAACCGCAAATTGGCTACGTTGTCCAATTTCGCCACGTGCGCCGTGAATTCCAGTACTTCGCCGGCCCTCAGCGGAAGTCCCGTGTCTGGATCCGCAGCGGTCTTCTTCACTTCGGGCGTCGGAGCAGTCTCTCCTGCTGTCGGGATGGTCTTACTTTCGGCTGCTTTGACCGGAGGCAGAGTCATCGAACCCAGCGCCGGCCCCTGCTCCTGCCGCACATTCCGCCCGTGCAACCAATAAAACGCCCCACCCGTGCAAGCCAATGCCGCTACTACTGCGATCCCGACAGTTATCCGATGCCCCATGTTCTTTAGTGTGACGCTCCTTTGAAACTGTCCCTCGCCCTTCCTGCTTCCGTCGTACAATACGCTTTCGTGCCCGGTGGTCCTGGCGCAACCAGCCTGATGACGCCGTAAACACTGAGGGTATCAAAACCGGAGGCGGGCGTCTTTCTCGCACCCCCTTCCACTGCCGAGGCGGCCACCTGCCCGCCGCGGACCGTATCGTCGGCCGCCTTGCGGTCGCACTACCTAGGAGGATCTTCCCATGCGCTACCTCGTAACGGGCGGCGCCGGATTCATCGGCTCGAACACCGTCGACGAGCTCGTCCGCCGCGGCCACAGCGTGGTCGTGCTTGACGATCTCTCCTCCGGCAAGGAGGACAACCTCGCCGAAGTCCGCAACAAGATCACCTTCATGAAGGGGAGCATCATCGACATCGATGTCGTTCGCAAAGCCATGCACGAGGCCGAATGCGTCCTTCACCTGGCCGCGCGTACTTCCGTGCCCCGTTCCGTTAAGGACCCCATCGAAACCAATCGAATCAACATCGACGGCACCCTCAACGTCCTGGTCGCCGCCCGGGATGCCAAGGTCAAGCGCGTCGTCTTTGCCGCCTCGTCTTCCGCCTATGGCGAGACGCCCACCCTTCCTAAGGTCGAAACCATGCAGCCCGTGCCCATTTCGCCTTACGGCGTTACAAAGTATGTTGGCGAGCTTTACGCGCAGACTTTCGGCCGCTGTTATGGCCTCGAAAACGTCTCACTCCGGTACTTCAATATCTTTGGCCCGCGCCAGGATCCCGGCTCGCCCTATTCCGGCGTACTCGCCAAGTTCTGCACTGCCTTTCTGGAAGAAACTCAGCCGGTCATTTTCGGCGATGGCGAGCAGTCGCGCGATTTCACCTACGTAGAAAACGCCGTGCAAGCCAATCTCCTCGCCTGCGAAGCTCCCAATGTCTCCGGCAAAGTGTTCAACGTTGGCACCGGCTCCCGCTTCACTTTGAATGACACCGTGAAGCTTCTCGCCAAAATTTCCGGCACCCGTTTCGAAGCCAAATGCGATCCGCCCCGCGAGGGAGACATCCGCGATTCCCAGGCCGACATCTCCCAGGCTCGCGATTTTCTCGGCTATGATCCTCAAGTGAGTTTCGAAGAAGGCCTGCGCCGCACGTTCGAGTGGTATCGCACCAGTCACACCAAGGCCCCGGCAAAATAGTCTCTAGTTTCGCCCCATTAGGTATCACAAGAAAAAGAGACGCTCTTTTGGCGTCTCTTTTTCTATCAATCCATGTTTAGATGTTTTCTACGGCTGCACCGTAGGCCCGTAACTCAACGGTTCCCCCGCCTTCGGCACATCGTAATTATTCCAGAACCACAGGGGCTCCAGCTTCTTCTGCTCCGGCCAAACTTGATTCAGCGTATCCCCTTCGAACAATTCCCCATTCTTCATCACCCAATGAATGGTATTCGTGTTGTGGATATCCTCGAGCGGGTTCTTGTCCATGATCACCAGATCCGCCAGCTTTCCCGCTTCGATCGATCCAAGGTCCTGCGGCCGTCCAATGATCTTCGATCCATTGACCGTCGCGCAACGGAGCACTTCCAGCGGCGTCATCCCCCCGCTCGCCAGCATCCACATTTCCCAGTGATATCCCATCCCCTGCAACTGTCCGTGGCTGCCCACGCCGACAAGCGCTCCCGCTCGCAGCATTTTCGTTTCTTGCGCCGCCAGCTTCGGAAACGCGTACTCGTCCTTGCGGAACCATTCCGGCCGCCTTTTGGTTTTCTCGTCAAGGATCCTGTGCGGCGTGAAGTGATTCAGCTTGGCGTTGTCGTGGACCTCGCTGTTTTCGTACCAGTAGTTCTCGCCGAACGGCCCGCCGTAATTCACGATGAGTGTCGGAGTCGTGGCGATCCCCGACTGTGCAAAGATCTGAATTACGTCTTTGAAGAGAGGCGTAATCGGCAGCGTGTGCTCGTTTCCATGGAAGCCATCAATCACATGCGTCAAGTCCAGCTTCAGATCCAGTCCGCCCTCTGTGGTCGGCATCATTCCCAGCTCTTTCGACGCTTGCACCATGAACTGCCGCTGTTTGCGGTTGCCCACGATGTAGCTCTTGATGTTGGGCGTGCCGTAGTACTTTTTGTATTTTGTGAGCACTCCCTTCACTTCTTCCATGGACTGGAAGTTATTGTCGGAGAAAACTCCCGGTCCCGTCGAAAACGCGCGCAGCCCGATGATGTCGCCGCTGTCTGTCAGGTCCTGATATGCAAACATATCGTTCGTGCCCGTTTGCACGTCAAGTCCTGCTGTCACGCCGTAGGCGAGGTTTGCCAGAAACGCCCAGTTCTGCGTATCCAGAATGCCGCGCCGGATCTCCGTCCAATGCGCGTGCGTATCGATGAAGCCCGGCACGATGGTCTTGCCCGTTACGTCGAAGACTTTCGCGCCCGCCGGAACCTCGCCCTTTGCTCCCACGCTCTTGATCCGGTTGTTTTCTATGACCACGTCGGCATCCTTCAATACCTCCTCGCCCTTCATCGTCACCACCGTCGCCCCGCGCAACACCACCGTGCCCTTCGGCGTCTTCCGCGGCACTTCCAGTGTCACCGCGATTTCTTCCACGTTCTTTTCCTGCTCTTTTAATTTTTTCGGCTCTTTTTTCTCTTCTTTCTTTTCGTCTTTCTTTGTATCCGCCGAAGTCGCGGCCGCGTCCTTCTTGTCTGCGTCTTTGGCGTCAATATCTTTCTTATCGCCGTCCTTCTTCTCGCCTTCTTTCTTCTCGTCCTTGGGCTCCTCGAAAGAGATCGTGCTCAGCGGTTGCCGGAACATGCTTGCACCCACCGCCCACGTAATGGTCTTCCCGTCATCGGCCCAGCCGAAATAGTCAGCGCCGATGTCCGTCAGCCGCTTCACCGGCACCGCCGGCGTCATCACGTTCACTGTCGGCACTTCGCCACCAACTACCGGCATCGCGATCAGATACAGCTGGTTCATGACGTGCGCCAGTACCCATTGCCCATCGGGACCCGGCTGAATGTCGTCCGCCGGAATAGGCTCTTCGAAGAAAAAGAGCCCTTGTCCTTTCACAACTAGATGCGTCCGTCGGTCTGTCCCGTCATAGCGCAGCGACACCAATCCTTGCGGCGTATAAACATAGATGCGGTCTTTGTCGTGGGTGAAGTGCGGCCCGCCTGCTCCACGCGCCGGCAAAATCAGGTTGGCCTCGCCACCCTCCGAGGGAATCCACACCAGGTCCGCGTTTCCGGTCTGCCCACCATCGAACTCGCTGTTCTCGCGGTCGTACGCATTTCCGCGCAGCAATACAATCCGCTTCCCATCTGGCGACCACGCTGGATTGCTGTAAACAGCCAGCGTTTTCGACAGTTGCACCGGTGTTCCGCCCGCGGTCGCAACTTTCCACAATTGCCCGCCTTCGCTCGACCACGTCACATAGGCGATATACTTTCCGTCGGGTGACCACGCCGGCTGAAACTCATGTCCATTTCCACTCGTTAACCGTTGCGGCTTCCCGCCAGGCAAATCCATCGTGTAGAGGTGGGTCATCGCGGAAAACGCGAGTTTCTTACCATCCGCTGATTCCTGCGGATCCATGATCAACCGCACCTTCACCGGACCTTGCTCCACTACTTGCGGAAAATCCAGCTTCGGTCCCAGGTCCTGTACCACATGCGCCGAAAACGGAATCACTTTGTCCGTCCCCTTAGCCAGATCCAGCCGCCGGATCTTTCCATTCTGGTTGTACACCGCCTCTTTTCCGCCCGGCAGAAACGCATAACCCGGAAAAACGTCGCGCGTGAAAAGCGCTTCCTGGTCGTCGCGCGTCACCGGATATTTCACCCAGTGGTCTTCGCCTGTTTCCAGATTGCGCAGCCGCAGTCCCGATTCCGTCTCGTAGCGCGTCACGTAAAGGATTTGCTTCCCGTCCGGAGAAAGCACTGGCCGGAAGCTGCTCTCCAGTTGATCGATGATGTCGTCTTCGTCGCCCGTCTTGCGGTCGCGCCGCGCAATCCGCCACAGGGGAAACTGCGCGTTGTAGGTGAACGGTCCCTGCCTCACCGCGTAGTACAAATACTTTCCGTCCGCCGAGGCCACCACTCCCATGGCATTGTGCCGCTCGCGCCGCGGCGTCGTGGGTGTTGGTTTGGCTTTGGTGATCTGCACGCCAGTTCCGCCGTCCACGTGATACATCCAGATTTCGTGCGCTCCGATTCCAAATCCCGCCTTCGAAACAAAAATGTACTTGCTGGTGGGATCCCAGCTCGGCGAAGCGAAATCGTTGTTGGGGTCCTTCGACACCTGCTTCGCGCCCGTGCCATCCGTCTTCATGATCCAGATGTTTTCGCTGCCTTCGCGGTCGGAGAGAAAAGCGATCCACTGCCCGTCGGGAGAGAATTTCGGCTGGCTGTCGAAAGCCATTCCGCCGGAAATCAGTTTCGCCTCGCCGCCTTCGATGGGCAGCGTATAAATATCGCCCAGCAATTCGAACACGATCGTCTTGCCGTCCGGCGAAACATCCAGCGAAAGCCACGTCCCTTCATCCGTCGTGAAGTCGATCTTCCGCTCCGGCTTCAGCGGCAGCCCCTTCTTCTCGTCCTTTTTGTCCTTGTCGTCTTTCTTTTCTTCCTTCTTGTCCTGCACCGCGGCATCCTGTTGCTTCGCCGTTAGACTGACTGCAAATCCGCTCAGAATTACCGCCATCAAGACAAACCATGCCCCTGCGCCGCGCAGGCTGGGCTGCTTCGCACTCATGCTTTTTCCTCCGTACCGTCTCTTGAAATTTTCCACTGGGTTCCGTTGTTCGGCCGGCCGCGGGTATTTGGCAAGCCGCGTGACATACCTTTTTCCAAAGCTTTAGACGCAATCTCCAGGAAAGCGTCTTCTCACCGTTGCGCGTTCCGGCAAATCTTCTCACGTCGCACGAGAACTGGAGTTTCTGCGCCTGTCTTCTCTTACGGTTCCTCTTCCCCCTCGTCCCCGCTTTCACCACTGGGCGCCGCTGTCCCCGGAACGATGTGCGGAATCCCCGCGTCATTCATCTTCTTGTTCAGCGCTGGCAATTCTTCTTCAATCAGCTTCTTCACTTGCGCCGACGCATCGCTCAACTCCGGCCCCAGCTCCGCCAGCTTTTCCTTCTGCTGCGCGCCCGGGGCCGCTACAAATCCATCCAAATCCTCGAGCAAATCCTGTGCCTGTTCCGGAAGCGGATCCGGCTTCCATTCGAACGGTGGCCCCGCATTCCCCAGTCCTTGCCGTTCGCGGATGAACTTCTCTGCGATCGCATCCACCTTCTTCTGCAGTTCGTCGGCCGCCTTCACCACATCTTCGGGAATCTTCGTCGCATCCGCTTTCCCAGCATCTTTCTTCCACTTCTCGCGCACCGCCTTCAACGCACTCTGTAGACCCGCGATGCTCTTGCGGTCCTTGTCCGCCGTTTTGACCAAGGCGTAGAGCTGTTCCATCGCCGCCGCGCGTGCTGCACGCTCCCCGGCGGAAATCTGCACGCGCGTGTCCTCCTCCACTGTCACCTTCTGCGCGGCCTCCTTCCCACCGGCGTGAATCTTGATTGTGTATTCCCCCGGCTCCGCCAACGGCCCTCGCGGCCCGAACCCATATCCCGCCGCAATTGCCTCTTTCTGTTCCTCCGTGGGCTCCGCCGGCGCATTCGAACGCAAATCCCAGTTGGTCCGGTTCACGCCCGCCCCGCCCGGTCCGTCAAACTCCCGGATCACCTTCCCATCCTTGTTCTCAACGGTGATTTTGACTTTGCCTTCCTTCTTCCCTCCCGCTTCCGTTTTTGTTTTTTCCTCCGGCGCGGCTTTCTCTTTCTTCTCTTTGTCGTCCTTGTCCTTCTCTGCCTTCAGCGGTTCCGGCGGCACCGCTTCTTTGAGGTAATAATTCAGAATCGCGCCATACGGCGGATTCTTCGCCATGAACATCTTCTGTCCCGCGCTCCACCGCCGGTTGCGCAAATGCCATGTCGTTGCCGCGCGCGGCGTAAAAAACGTCACATCCGACGCCGAAACGCTCGCATCCATCTTCTCGATCGGCGTCAGATCGTCAAACACCCAGATCGACCTCCCGTGCGTCGCCAGCACCAGGTCGTTCTCCCGGGCCTGAATTTCGATGTCGTCCACCGGCACCGTCGGAAAATTGTTCTTCAACGCCGTCCAGTTCGCTCCGCGGTCCCACGAAACCCACAAACCAAACTCCGTCCCGGCAAACAGCAAATTCTGATTCCGCGGATGCTCCCGCACCACATGCACGCTTCCCGCCGAATCCGGAATCCCGCTACGAATTGCTTTCCAACTCTCCCCAAAATCCGTCGTCAGAAAAATATAAATCCCATAGTCGTCGCTCCGGTGCCCATCAAATGTCGCGAAAGCCGTGCCGTCCGCATATTTCGAAGCCACTACCCGGCTCACGTACGTTCCCTTCGCCACTCCCGGCACTTTCCCCGCCACGTTCTTCCAAGTTTTCCCGCCGTCGCGCGTCACCTGCAAATTCCCATCGTCCGTCCCCGCCCACAAAACGTTCGGCGTCAGCGGCGATTCGCTCAGCGTTGTGATCGTCGGATACTCCTGCACGCCATCGTGCCGCGAAAGCGTGCTCTTGTCCGGCGTCTTCCCAAAAATCTGCAGCTTGTTGCGGTCCACTCCGGTAGTCAGTTCCGCACCCAGCCGCGTCCACGAATCCCCGCGGTCCGTCGACTTGAACAGAAAATTCCCGCCGTAATAAATCGTGTTGTGTTCATGCGCCGAAACCGCCACCGGCGAATTCCACTGGAACCGGTAGTGCGGCTCACTCGCCTTCGCCGCCGGCCGGATCGACCGTTGCTGCCCCGTCCGTAAATCCCTCCGGTCGATGAATCCGTCCTGCGATTCCGTGTAAACGATCCACGGCTCCACCGGATCGATCTCCGCGTAGAAGCCGTCCCCGCCGTGAATCACCTGCCAATCCTCGTTAGAAATCCCGTCCCGCGTCAGTGTCTGGACCGGCCCGCACCAGCTTCCGTTGTCCTGCAATCCCCCGCAAATGTGGTACGGTTTTTCGTTGTCCAGCCCAATCTCATAGAACTGTCCAATCGCAATCGTATTAATAAAATCCCACGTCCGCCCGTTGTCGTAGCTCCAGTGAATTCCGCCGTCGCTCCCCGTAATCACATGGTTTGAGTCCGCCGGATCGATCCACATGGCGTGAAAATCCCCGTGAATTTGCTTCACTCGCTGCGTCGAAAACGTCTTCCCGCCGTCCTCTGAATAAAACATTGCCGCGCCGAGCGCCCAGATCCGCAAATCATTGTTCGGATCGACGCGCACCTGGCTGTAGTACGACGGGCGCGGATTCGTCTCCCCCATCTTCTTCCACGTCTCGCCCTTGTCTTCGCTGCGGTAGATCCCGCCCTTTTCATGCTGCGCCAGCGCGTAGACAATGTTCGGGTCCTTACGGTAAATCTCCAGCCCGATCCGCCCCGTGTCTCCGCCGTTTTCATACGGCAGCCCTTTCGTCAATTTTTTCCACGTCGCGCCACCGTCGGTCGTCTTGTAAATCCCGCCATCCGCTCCACCGCCATTAAATCCAAACGGCGTCCGTCGCCGCTCGTACGCCGCCGCGTACAGCGTGTCCGGGCTCTCCGGGTCCATCGCGATGTCGCTCACGCCCGTGTCCTGATTAATCTTCAGCACCTGCGTCCACGTCTTCCCGCCATCCGCTGTCTTGTAAACCCCGCGCTCCGGATTTGGTCCCCACAAATGCCCCAGCGCCGCCACATACACCACCTCAGGGTTTTTCGGATGAATCACGATCCGTCCAATGTGCCGCGTCGCCTCCAGCCCCATCCTCTTCCATGTCTTCCCGCCGTCGAGAGACTTGTACGCCCCATCGCCCCACGAAGAACTCTGCCGGTTGTTCGGCTCTCCCGTCCCCACCCACACCACGGCCGGGTCCGATGGCGCAATCGCGATATCGCCGATCGTCGAAACGCCTTCCTTATCAAACACCGGCTCCCACGTCGTTCCGTTGTTCGTCGTCTTCCACACTCCTCCCGACGCCACGCCCACAAACACGATGTTCGGATTGTTCTCCACCACCGCGAAGTCATCGATCCGCCCGCCCATCGTCGCCGGGCCAATCTCGCGAAACTCCAGATTCTTCAGCTTGTCAGTCGGATTCGTCTGGCCGGCAGTCGCGGCTGTCGCGGTCATCGCCAGCAAACCGCAAGCCGCCAGACCCAGCTTTAATTTTCGGTAAGTAGACACAAACCTGCGCATAAGCATTCCCCCAGTAGTGCGGTCCGGCATGATACCTCCACAAAGCCTGTACACGCATCAATTGTTTCTGTAGAAGGCCTGAACGTCAGCCATGACAAACGTCGCGCTCATCGCCCGCGCTTCCATTCCGCGAGGTTCCCTAGCGCTTCCCAGCAAGCCGCCCATCGTAAATCCCTCTCGCCCTACACATCCCCTCCACCCCATGCTAGGCTATCGGACTGTTTTCATTGACAGTCTATTCCGCGTGAATCGTCACTTCCATGCACGGAATTTATCCGCGCTCCGGCCCTGGCTCCGCCTGACGCTGCTCTTCCTCTTTCTAACTGCTTCTCTGGCGCGCCTCGCCGTCGCACAACAAATTCATCTGCCTGCCGCCAAAGGCGGCATCGTCTCGCTCGAAGCCCAGAAGCAGACGCGCCAGGGCGACCTTTCTCTTGCCGATGGCGACGTCGACATCCATTACGGCGACATGCGCCTCCGGGCCGATCACGTCGAATACAACAACAAGACCTCCGAATCCATCGCCCGCGGTCACGTCATCTTCGACTACGACACCCAGCACCTCGAAGCCAACGAAGCCCACTACAACGTCAGCACCGGCCACGGCCTCTTTTATGTTGTTCGCGGCACCGTTAAAATCGAACGCCGCCCTAATCCCACGCTCCTCGTCTCCGATAATCCTCTATACTTCGACGCCCGCGAAGTCGAACGCTTTCCCGGCGATGTCTACCTCGTTCGCCACGCCTGGATTACCATCTGCGACCCTTCACACCCCAACTGGCAGTTCTACGCCTCCCACGCACGTATCCGTCTCAACAAGAAGGTTGCTCTCATCAACGCCAACTTCCGCCTTTTTCGCGTGCCGCTCCTCTTCTTCCCCTATGCCACTGCTCCTGCAGGCAACAAGATTCGTGAGACCGGCTTTTTGCTCCCCACCATCGGCAACAGCAACAGCAAGGGCTTTGTTTTCGGCGATGCCCTCTATTGGGCTCCCAAAACCTGGTTCGACACCACCCTCGGAGCCGAGCTTTTCAGCCGCCGCGGCACGTCCCAGCGCGGTGAATTCCGCGCCAAACCTTTTGAAAACACCTCTATCAAGTACACCTATTTCGGGGTCATCGATCGCGGCCTTCCCCAGCCCGTCGGCCCTGCCCAAAAGCAAGGCGGCCACCAGCAGCAGCTCGAAGTGCAGTCTCTTCTTCCCCACGGCTGGCGATTCGTCACCGACTACAATCAGCTTTCTTCACTTACCTTCCGTCTCGCCTTCGCCGATACCTTCGGCGACGCCATCAACTCCGAAGTCCGCAGCTCCGTCTTCCTCACCAACAATTTCCAGGGCTTCAGCCTGAATATCGCCGCTCTCAACGATAAAACCTTTCTCAGTCTCCCCACCAACACCACTCCTCCTGTCTCCGTCTCCATTCGCAACGTTCCCGAAGCGCGTTTTGGTTCCGTCGAGCAGGCCCCCTGGCAAAAGCTACCCGTCTATTTTTCCTTCGACACTTCCGTCGGCGCAGTTCACCGTGACGATCCGGACATCGACACAGCCCACTACGTCTCTCGCGCCGAGTTCGCTCCCCGCGTCACCATCCCCTTCCATTTCGGTCCCTGGCTGGCCGTCACCGCTTCCGCCGCCTTTCGCACCACCTATTACGGCGATTCCCTCAATACCGCCGGTGACGTCAGCGGCCAATCCATCACCCGCAACACCGGCGAATTCGCTGTCGAAGTTCGTCCCCCGACCCTCGAACGTTTCTTCGATCGCACTTCTCTCAAGAAAGACAAGACGCGCCGCCGCTATAAACACACCATCGAGCCTTCCATCACCTACCGCAACGTCACAGGTGTCCACAATTTTGCTGATTTCATCCGCTTCGACTCCGGTTCCACCCTCACCAACACTAATGAAGTCGAATACGGCGTTACCCAGCGCCTTTTCCGCAAAGACGGCGACGACCAGCCTCAGGAACTCCTCTCCTGGAGCGTTGTCCAGAAACATTTCTTCGATCCCACCTTCGGCGGCGCCCTCATTCCCTGCGATCGCAACGCAGCCGCTGGCGCCGCCAATGCCTGCACGCGCAACGTCATTCAGGCCTTGGACTCCATCACCCCTTTTGCGTTCGCGCTCGGTCCCGTCAATTGGTCTCCCGTCGTCAGCGATTTCAAAATTACTCCCGGCGGCCCTTACGACGTCGAGCAAATCCTCGAATACGATCCCCAGCTTCAAAAAATCACCACCATCGGCACGCTCCTCAAAGTCAAGCCCTACAGGGAATTCTTCGCCACCATCGCCCACTTTCGTTTGCAGGCCGATCCCATCCTTCAGCCTCTTTCCAACCAGGTTCGCGCCCTCGTCGGTTATGGCAGCGAGACCCGCAAGGGCTTCAACTTCACCACCGGCATCAGCTATGACTTCGCCAACAGCGCCTTGCAAAACCAGCTCGTTCAGATCAGCTACAACGGCAACTGCTGCGGCCTCGCCGTCGAGTACCGCCGCATCGCTCTCGGCCAGGTCCGCACCGAAAATCAGTTCCGCATCGCCTTCATCGTCGCCAACATCGGCACCTTCGGCAACCTCCGCCACCAGGAAAAAATCTTCTAATGCTATGTATCTTGATTTCCAGCTGTCCTCTTTCCGCCTCTACTCTTTCCGAGTGTCATCCCGAGCGGAGCGAGGGATCTGCTTCTTCTTTCCTCTCCGTGTCCTCTGTGCCCTCTGTGTTAAATTCCCACTCTTAGTCCATCGCCCATGTTGACCAACAGCGACCTCATCTACGCCACCATCGAACAAATCGGAACCCTCTTCCGCAAACGCAAACTCTCCCCCGTCGAACTCACCAAGCTAATCCTCGCCCGCATCGAGCAACTCAATCCCAAACTCAACGCCTACCTCACAGTCTGCTCCGAACTCGCCCTTGAGCAAGCAAAGCGCGCCGAACATGAACTCTTCGCCCCGCGCGGAAGCAAACGCCATCGCGACCGCGGCCCCCTCCACGGCATCCCCATCTCCTTCAAAGACAACATCTACACCGCGGGCGTCCGCACCACCGCCGGCTCTAAAATCCTTCGCGATTTCGTTCCTCTTCGCGCTGCCCCGGTCGTTTCTCAGCTCCTCGAAGCCGGCGCGATCCTCCTTGGCAAGACCAACATGCACGAGTTTGCCTACGGAGTGACCAGCGAAAACCCTCACTACGGTCCCGTCCGCAATCCCTGGGATCTAGCGCGTATCTCCGGCGGCTCCAGCGGTGGTTCCGCCTCTGCCGTAGCCGCCGGCCTGTGCTACGGCAGCATCGGCACCGACACAGGTGGCTCCATTCGTGTTCCCGCCGCGCTTTGCGGCATCGTCGGACTAAAGCCGTTCATTGGCCGCGTTTCCGCCGAAGACGTCATCCCTCTTTCCACGCGCCTCGATTGCGTCGGCCCCCTGGCGCGCACGGTCCAAGACGTTTGTCTTCTCCTCGAACCCATTTTTATTCATGGCAAGCGAGAACCAAGTCTTCATTCGCTGCGCGCGCCAAAAAAAGGCACACGTGCCTTTCGTCTCGGCGTTCCAAGGGATTTTTTCTCGGAGCTTATTACAGATGATGTCAGAACTGTATTTGAAGAGGCGTTGCAGTCATTTCGAAAGCTAGGTGCAAAAACAAAAGAAATCTCCATTCCTCTCTTGAAAGAAACCGAATCCGCGGGCAATCAAATCGCCTGGGCCGAAGCCACTCACTACCATCAGCAAGCCGGCTGGTTTCCAAGCCGCTCCGCCGACTATGGCGAAGACGTTCGCGTTCGCCTTGAAATGGGCACCAAGGTTCCCGCCACAGCCTATCTCGAAGCCCTCGAACTCCGCGACAAATTCATCCAGCAACTTCATCTCACAATTGCTGACAATTCTCTCGACGCCATCGTCCTCCCCACCACTCCCATCCCTGCCCCGCTCATCGGCTCGGAAACCATCCACCTCACCGGAGCCGACCATTCCACCCGCGCCCTTCTCCTCCGCCACAACCGCCCCGCCAATCTTGCCGGCGTCCCCGCCCTATCCATCCCCTGCGGCCTCACTCCCTCCGGCCTGCCCGTAGGCTTCCAACTAATAGGCGCAGTCGCAGACGAGCATCTCCTCCTCCACCTAGCCCACCTCTTCGAACGCGCCCACCCGCAATCCCTCCGCCCGCCGTTGTAGCGGCCGCCTTCCGAGGCGGGCGCTTTTTCTGACTTCATCCCCTACCACCGCCCCGCGCCCCCGCATCACCCACTTCCCAATCACAAATCCCAACGTCCCCGTCACCATCCCCCCAAAAATATCCACCACATAGTGATACCGCCCCCAAACCGTGGACACGCACATACACAAAACCAGCGGCAACATCACCCAGAACAACCATCTCCGATGCTTCCAAGCTCCCCACAACGCCGCAAACGACCCAGCCACATGTTCGGAAGGAAACGCCGCCCCGCGCACCCGCCCGTAGTGCTCGATAAAATTAATCGCCGTAGTAAACGCTCCGCCGCGCAACTCCCCGTGCCAAGCCCCCGCCATCGAAAACCAGGGACTCTCGATCGGAAAGAAAATCGCAATCACATATCCGATTGCATACCCCACCGCCGAGTACGTCATCACCGACCAGTACCCCCGCCAGTCCCTCCGGTAATACAAAATTCCGCCCACCACCAGCAGATACGTGAAATACGTCAGGTAAGCGAACTGCATGAAATCATTCCGCCCCGGCGTCGCAAATTGCTCCAGCCACACCGCCGGATGCACACCGGTCAGCCAATAATCCGCCGCAATCAGCTTCGCATCCTGCCACCCCGGAGAAACCAGGTGCACCAATTTCCTCAGTTCCTCAAAGCAAAACAAAAAAAACAAATGCGGATACCAGTGCCGCCAGAAATGCCAGAATTTCTGCAAAAAAGTAAGACAGCCACTACCGGGCCTCCGCTTTTCCCCAACCAGTCCCCAGTCCGCGCCAGCTCCAACCCACGCCTCAATCCAACACAAGCTCAAGATTGCCGCCGCCACAAAAGCCTGCGTCCCAATCAACTCGAGCGGATGCGCCACATTCTCCGCAAACAAAGCAATCAACACGCTCGACAATCCCAAATATCCCAGCGCCACCCACTCAAACGCCCCGCAAGCCTCCCAAGCCTTTGCCAGTTCTCGTCGCAGCAGCCCCGCAATTCCTATTTCCGCGTATTCAGAGATCGTATTCCGCTCCCCAATCCCCGCCGCACCCGAAAACTCCCCACCGCGCGCTCTTTCAAATGTCCCAGCCCGCAACATCCTCGCCGCTTCTTCGCCCTGATAACTCCGTCTCTCCATGCTGTTCATCCCAGGCTCTCCACATTCATCCGGCTGATTTTTTCGCAGTCCGGCGCATTCTTTCTGAGCGTTTGCTCCTCACCCGTTATTCCGCGCCCCTTCTCTTCCGGCCCTCCCTCTGCCAGCGGCGAAGCTGGTAGCCTCCCGCGTATCTCACTTTTCTTTTCTCTCCACCGCATTTCCGGCCATCCATGCAATCGCGCAATTTTCCGCAGTCCCTCCGCGGCGTTCACCGCTGTGGGACGCCCCACCGCCGCCAGCATCCATCGGTCGTTCGCGCCGTCTCCGTACGCATACGATCTCGCCAAATCCAATCCCCACGCCGCTGCCAGCCTCCGCACCGCTCGCGCTTTTTCTTCCCCAAACATGGCCTCGCCCACAATCCTCCCCGTCCAGCTCCCTGCAGCCTCCTCCAGCCGCGTCGCGATCGCATGAACCTCCGGCGCAATTCCGTGCATTGCAACCTGCGTTTCCATCGTGCGCGCCGCCCCCCGCGCCAATGGCTCGAGCGTTCCGCTAACAATCACAATTGCGTGCCCTTGCGCCGCATGCCAAGCCACCCGCTCAACCGCTTCTGGAAAAAATCTCGGAACGCACATTCGCGTCGCTCCTCTTTTCCCCGATCCGCCGCTGTCATCGGTAGCGCCACCGCGCTCTATCCCGCAGTCTCCCTCCGGCACGCGCACTCCCCGCAAATACATTTTGTCAGCCTGTAAAATCGCCCCCATCCCTCGCGGCGCCAGCCGCACCGCCTCCCCCAGCCACAATAAATAATTCTTCACTCCAATCGCCCGCCGGTACCGCAACATCCGGAAAAATCTTCGCTCCAGCGACGGCCCCGCCAGCAACGTTCCATCCAGATCAAAAAACGCCGCAACCCGTGCCGGACATTCCGTTTCTTCGTTCATGACGCCTCCAGCACCGCACTCTTCACCGCGTGCCCGCGTCTGCGCCCCACGCTGCCGCTCAAGTATTTCCATCCCTCCAACAACACCGGCAGCCCCCGCACCAGGCAAAATCCCGCCGTCACCCAAGTCAACACCTGCGCACCCAGGCGGATTGCCCCGCGCGCATCCGCCGTCATCTCCCCAAGCAACGCCACCGGCCCGCGCATCAGCGCCAACTCCAATCCTAAATAGCAAAAACAAAGACACTTCATCCCCGCATACAATCCCCGGCTCCATCGCGACGCCACCAGCGCCCGTCCCCACCAAGTCTGCAGCATCGTATTGGCTCCCCAGCCCGCCCCCATCGGAGAATGTCCCGCCTTCATCGCCAGCCCCCGCAGAAAATCCGTCGCCGCCCCCCGTGCAAAAAAGAACACCGGCAGCCACAGCGACACCATCCCCACGACTGCAAAATAAGTGAAGTACACGTTCTCGATCATCCGGTCGCCCAAAATGTCCAGTTGCGCCCCCACCGGTGTCGCCATTTTCTTTTTCCGCGCGATGTGCCCGTCCAGCGCATCCAGCGCAATCGCCCCCGCCGTCAGCACCACTGCCCCAAGGTTCGCCCAAGCCCCCCGCCCAAACAAACTCACCGCCGCAAAGCCCACCGCTACCCGCAGCAAAGTCACTTTGTTCGGCGTCCACTTCATTTCCATATCCACCTGCCTCGCCCTTTCAGACATCCGCCATGGACATGGCAACCACGCTGCCACTTCTCCGGCCGATAACTCTTTATTTTTCTATACATTACATTGACACTGCCTGGCGCACTTCGTCCACCACGCCAGCCAAATCCTTCATCTGTCATCCTTTCCCTCCCGCCCCCCCAAACCCAATCTTCTCCGTCTAACTGTTCTGCGGCCACGCGGGAATCTTCGGCCCATGCAGCTCGCGACCGAGTAAACATTTCCCTCTTTTATGGGAGAATGGAAAAGTATCCTGAAACCATCCGGACCGTGCGGCATCTCGTATCTGTGGTGAGGAACTGAATGAACAGCGAATTTTCACTTGCCTTGGTTTTTGGCGCTGGTATTGTTTCGTTTTTGTCGCCGTGTGTTCTACCGCTCGTGCCAGGGTATGTCTCTATGCTTTCGGGAATCGGCATGGAGCAGCTCCGCAAAGGCGAAGTCCCGCGCTCAGGACTATTTACTTCCGCACTCGCTTTCGTCGCTGGCTTCTCCGTCGTCTTCATCTCCTTCGGTGCCTCAGCTAGCGCCGTCGGCACGTTCCTCCGCCAAAACCGCTCCCTCCTGGCCCCCATCGCAGGCGCGCTGATCATTCTCTTCGGCATTCATCTCCTCGGCCTGCTCATCAAGCTCACCTTTCGTGTCGGCATCATCCTCGGCGTCGTTTTCGTTGCTTTGGGTGTCGTCGCCCTCCTCCGTCACGGCCCCCTCCTACTCAACCTCGGTGCGTCTCACTTCTTCTCGCTTTCGCTGATCGGCTTCTTCGGCCCCACGATGGCCCGTTGGCTCAATCGTGATGTCCATCTCCGCAGCGAAGTCTCCAAGCAGCCCGGCATCTGGAGCGGTTTCCTACTCGGCTTCGCGTTCGCCTTCGGCTGGACGCCCTGCATCGGCCCCATCCTCGCTGCTATCCTGACTCTCGCCGCAACTAGTGACACCATCGCTCGCGGCATCCTGCTCCTCGCGGTTTACTCCGCCGGGCTAGCCATTCCTTTCCTTGCCACTGCTTTGCTCATCAGCCAGTTCATGGTGTTTTACAAAAACTTTCGAAAGTATCTCCACGCCGTCGAAGTCTTCAGCGGCGCTCTGCTTCTTTTCGTCGGCGGCCTGGTCTTCATTAACAAGCTGACCTGGCTCTCGGGTAAACTAACTTTCTTAAACCGTTTTTCTCTCTAAAGGAGTGCATCTGAACATTTCAGGTCAACGAACATGAAAAAACCTCTGCTCATCATCGCCACCGTCGCGGCCCTCATCCTCGGCACCTATTTCGCCGACAAAGCCACACGCGTTCCGCGCAAAGTTGTCTCCGCCCAAAGCACCGGCCTGCCCGATAACCCCGCGGTCGGCACTCCCGCGCCGGCAGTCACTCTCAAAGACATCAACGACAAGGACATCACTCTCGCCGATCTCAAAGGCAAAGTCGTCCTCATCAATTTCTGGGCCACCTGGTGCGCCCCTTGCCTCGAGGAAATCCCCTGGCTCATCGATCTCCAGCAGAAATATTCCGCCAAAGGGTTCACCGTCCTGGGCGTCGCCATGGACGAAGAAGGCAAAAGCGTGGTCGCCCCCTGGGTAGCGAAGAAGCGTTTCGACGTCGATGGCCAAAAACTTCCCATGAGCTATCCCATCGTCATCGGCAGTGAAGCCGCCGCTGAAAAGTTCGGCGGCCTTTTCGGCTATCCCACCAGCATCCTCATTTCCCGCGACGGCAAGCAAATCAAGCGCATCACCGGCATCATCAGCAAAGAGGAAATCTCCAAAGAGATCGAATCCCAGCTGTGATCTTCGTCAAGCTCTCTTATTCATGACCGTCATCGACGAAGTTCTCGCCGCCAACGAACTCTATTCGCGCACCCACGAATTGCGCAGACTGACCCCGCGTCCCGAGCGCAAGCTCGCCGTCCTCACCTGCATGGACACCCGTCTCTCCATCCGCACGCTCGGCCTCAAAACCGGCGACGCCCATATCATCCGCAACGCCGGCGGCATCGTCACCGAAGACGCATTGCGTTCCCTGATCGTTTCCCATCACCTTCTCGGCACGCAGGAAATCATGGTCATCAATCACACCGACTGCGGGTTGATGCAGACCACCGAGCAGGATCTCCGCGTGGCAATTCAGAATCGCACCGGAACTGACGCCATCAGCCCTTCGGTTTTCTACGCCTTCAAAGACGTGAACGAAAACGTCCGCCAGCAGCTCCAAAAACTTCACTCGCACCCATGGATTCCCAATTCCATGATCATTCGCGGCTTCGTCTACGACGTCACCACCGGCAAACTCCGCGAAGTCCTACACTCCTGACCGCGTCCGCGGGCATCTCCACTACCCAGGATTCACCCTCTTCATGTACGCTAATCCCATGCTTGAAGAAAAAGACTTTCAACGAAAGGCCGATGCCGCCTTTGAAGACCTGAAAAAGCGCCTGCTGACGCTCGGCGACGAACACGCCTTCGACGTCGAAGGCGAAAGCGGCAAACTGGAAGTAATCTTCGAAGAACCCCAAGAAGCCAAATTCGTGATCTCGCCCAACACGCCTGTCCGCGAAATCTGGATTTCCGCCCTCTCCACCAGCTTCAAACTGGGCTGGTCCGATTCGCGCAACGCTTTCGTCCTCGAAAAAACCGGCGAAGATCTCCACGCCGTAATGAACCGCGTTATCTCCGAACAGCTCGGCACCCAGGTGAAACTGTGAACTCTGATATCCTTGATTTTCTAGCTATGAAATTTGCTACCAAATCGCTGGTTTCCCGCGTCACAGAGAGAATGCGCCAAACTAAGTTTTTTTCTTCCCTTCGACTTTCAACGCTCGGCTTTCAACTTCTTCTCTGCCTGCTGGTCTTCCTCTTCTTGCTGGCGCCCTCCGCCAGTTCCCAAGTCCCCTCCGGCGCCGAAGTCGTCTCCCCCACCGTCTACGTCTCTCTCGAACCGGCCGCCCGCGGCAGCTCCTTCCAGATCGCCGTCGTCATGAAAATTCGTCCCGGCTTTCACGTCAACGCCCGCGAAAAATCCGCCGACTACCTCATCGCCACCGATCTGAAGTTTGACCTCCCCGCGGGCTTCCAGGCCGGCGAAGTCAACTACCCCAAAGGCACTCTCGAGAAATTCAGCTTCTCCAAAACTCCCCTGAACGTCTACCAAGGCGCCGTAACCGTCCGCCTGCCGATCACCGCGCTCCTCACCGCCCCACTGGGCGCCCAGCACATCTCTCTAAGACTCCGCTACCAGGCCTGCAGCACCGAAATCTGCCTTCCCCCCACCACCCTAAAACTTGACGCCACCATCAACCTCGCCGCCAATCCCTCCGACGCCAAGCCCGCCCACCCCGAGATTTTTCCTCCGAAATAGATCTCACATCAGAGTGTCTTTTTATGATCCCAAAACGTAAATTGCGTGTTCTGGCGTCGCCTCCCGGAAATCAACTGGAGGCCTTGCACGGCGACAGGAAGGGGCAACATTCCATCCGGATCAACCTGCAGGGGAGAACCTGCTTCGTCTGGCGCGGGGGACATTGCTATGACGTGGAAATTGTCGATTATCACTGAAAATGAACGGGGAGATAGATGAGCAAGACACAAGAACTGCTGGCGCCGGTACACCCTGGGGAAATCCTGCGTGAGGACTTCATGAAGCCGCTTGGCTTGAGCGTGAACAAGCTGGCGCTGGAGCTGCACGTGCCGGCCACACGGATTGGTGAAATCGTGCACGAGCGGCGGCGCATCACGGCGGAGACGGCGCTGCGGCTGGCGCGATACTTCAAGACCAACGCAGAGTTCTGGCTGAACCTGCAGAACTTTTACGATTTGGAGCAGACCCGGCGGTCCGGGAAAGTTTCCGAGATCGAGCGTCAGGTGCAGCCGGTGAGCGCGGAGGTG
>Ga0210410_10001183_pt1 | contig 25043 bp, 21 predicted proteins | sample IncBWC4MmetaG_FD_161058 | JGI IMG/M metagenome (GOLD analysis project Ga0210410, IMG submission 161058) | Forest soil microbial communities from Barre Woods Harvard Forest LTER site, Petersham, Massachusetts, United States - Inc-BW-C-4-M | ecosystem: Environmental > Terrestrial > Soil >... | reverse complement strand
GCGACCTCTCCAGATTCTCGAGCATCCGCTCCATCACCTCAGGCCCGAACGGATTGAACAGAAAAATCACCAGATTGTCATCCGGAAACTCAAACTCCCTCGCATCCGCATGCACTGCCTCAATATCGCTGCATCGCCGGCCCGCGTACTTGTACCGGTTCAGATTGGCCAGCGCGTCCTCATGCAGCGCATTCGAAAACTCCACCCCGATCACCTTGCGAAACGGATACTCCGCCGCCACAAACAGCACCCGCCCCTTTCCCGACCCCATATCGATAAACGTGTACTGGGAATAGTCCCCGCCGCCGGCTCCCCCGTTTTGGGTATGCCCGAGCGGAAGATCCCTCAGCGCCGCATGAGCATTAGCCACCCGCACCGGCCCATACATATTGCTGTCTCTAAGCTCGCCGACAATCTTCGACGCCGATGACGGCCGCCTCACCAGCCCCGAAGTCTGAACATGCCGCGTCGTATCGAACCACCAATCCTCGCACGCCCTCACCCGCTCCTTCACACCGTTTTTCAATGAATCAAGCGCCATAAATATCCTCACCCCGCCAAGAGTTGGTTTTGCCTAAGGGCACGGCTGGTAGCCCAAGGCTTTAGCCTTGGGTCTCCGTGCCGAAAGTGCTTCTTCGAAACGCGGCTTTAGCCGCTAAGGTCCGCTTTTGTTCTTCAGCTAGGGTACGCCTGGTCCTTCTGCGATGATAAGACGCCCGACCTTCCTGCGTTTGGGATCGACAGCCTACGACTTTCAGGGAGCTACAGGAACTTTCTCCTTGTTTGTTGATAACACGAGGAGTAGTTTCGATACGGCTTCAACCTTGTTGAGAATAGGTCGTCTAATACATGCGTCATCTTGCACTTTCCTTTCTGCTAGTTCTTTCTGGGTTTGGCAATTTCGCCTCAGCGCAACAGACTTCTGTGTCGCCCGCACCAGCGACCGTTAGCGATCAAGATAAGCCTCGAATATTTATCACCGACAGCAACTCATGGTCAACGCAGGGATCAGCGGGTGGATCCAACGGGACCTTTGCGGCTAGCTCTTCGGGTGGAGCGCGACCACAGACAGCCGAGATCATCAAAACGTTTGGTCAACGCTGCCCACAAGTGATCGCAAATAATCGTCTCGATGCCGCTAACTATGTCGTTGAATTGGACCACGAGGGCGGTAAGGGACTTTTGTCGCATAAGGACAAGATCGCTGTCTTTGTTCAGAAGACCGGCGACTCAATCTTTAGTAAATCCACGCTGTCGGTCGGTGGGTCGGTGCAAGACGCGTGCGCTGCGGTGTTGGCGCACTGGGGCGCACATGCGAGTGAGCTTAGAGCGGTAGCAGCGCCGGTGGCGGAGAGGCCCGTCGCCGCAAACGCCAGCGCTGCGGTGTCCGTGGCCGGAATTAGCGTCGATGCGAATGTGCCGAACTGCGATATCGAAGTGGATGGGAGCTTTATGGGGAGCACACCGTCGACACTAAATCTCGCGCCGGGCAAGCACGAGATCGTGGTGAAGAAAACTGGCTATCAGGATTGGTCGCGGAGCATGATGGTAGGGAGCGGGACCGTGCGGCTTAGTGCCGATATGGTGGCGGTGAAATAGGGAAGAGATCGCAATGACGCTCCTGAATACCGAAAAGGCTAAGCTGGAAGGGTCCGTGATGAAGGGATTGTTCGACTAGCGGTCTTAGGGAGAAACCGGCCGTAACAAAAAAACAGGCCCGCCGAATAAAGGCAAGCCTGTTCTCAAACAGAAATACTCCTCAACCGCAGAGCGCAGCGACATTCAGGTTGTCGTTGCCATCTCCCTTCCACGCGATATAGGGCCGCCCGTTATGGGTACACAACGCAGGCGCTTGCGGACTAGTCTCGAACGACGTGTATTTGTTGCCGAAGCTCGCTCCATTGTTGCTCGAGCTCTCGACGTTCAAATTATCGTTCCCATCCCCCTTCCATCCGATATACATCTTGCCGTTGGCGGAGGTCAGCGTAGGACTGACCGGGCTGGTGTCCGGAAGAACGACTTTATTGGCAAAGCCCGTGATCGAATTACCCGAAATATTTACGTGCGCCACGTTCAGGTTGTCGTTCCCGTCGCCCTTCCACGTAATGTACAGAGCGCCATTATGGACAACCAGCCCGGGTGCCTGCGGACTCGTCTCCGGAGAAACATACTTGCCTCCGAAGCTCGCTCCGTTATTCGTGGAGTACATCACATTCAGGTTGTCGTTTCCGTCACCCTTCCACGCAATGTACAAACGGCCGTTGAACGACGCCAGCGCCGGGCTCACCGGGCTCGTATCACCGAGCACCGTCTTGTTCGTGAATCCCGTCACTGAATTTCCCGATAGAGTGACGTGAGCGACATTCAAATTGTCGTTCCCATCACCCTTCCAGCCAATCATCAGAACGCCGTTGTGGACGCAAAGTGCAGGCGCCTGCGGACTCGTCTCCGGCGACGTAAACTTCCCGCCAAACGTAAGTCCGTTGTCCGGCGAGCACATCACGTTCAGGTTGTCATTCCCATCGCCCTTCCACGCAAGGTAAAGCTTCCCATTCAGTGAAGCGATGGCCGGACTCTTAGGGCTGGTATCCCCCAGAGTCACCTTTCCCGTGAACACAGACGCGGCGGAGTTGTTGTAAAAGAGATCCACCTCTCCACCAGGCGACGCATTACTGATAACAACGGCATGCTGTCCGCAATCCTTGACCGCGTTCGTGGCAGTCCACGCCGGTGTAACAATGGCGCCGCCCGCCGCGATCTCGATATTCTTCATCGCCGTGCTGCACGTGTTCGGATAGTCGGAGCACTTCTGCAGCCCGTAACACTCCAGCGTCTCAATGCACCAGTAAAGCTGTTGCACGTTCTGGATGGGCAGGCTGGTGTTCGCAATGCCGGCGAACTGGCAGTTGTAGCTGAAACCTGCCGCGGACTGTCCAGTCTCGTTCATCACACCAACCAGCACCTGTCCCGGATTCACTCGGACCAGGGAGCTATAAAAGGACTTTCCCCCCTGTCCATCGGCATACCAGCTGGCGACGGCCCAATAGTTCCCGCCTCCCGCCGCAGAGGGTCCCCACTGCAGCACTGGCTGATAGATCATGGTGGCGTTTTGAATTCCGTTGAAGAGGAAGATCGTCTGTCCCGACTGCGTCGCCGGGCCCGGAGGAACCACCCACGACGTAGTGAACAGCGACACCGGCTTCGCATTCTCGGTCCAGGAAGCATAGACAATCCAACCTGTGCCAAGCGCCGGAACCACCGAGGGATGACGGGCGACATTCTCAGGCATCAGCGGCTTGCCTGCCGGTTTCAGCACCAGCTCGCCCAGCTCAGCCAGCACTTTGCCCTGGCGGTCCATCGTCCTGAATTTATTGTTCGCGCTATCGATGACAGCGCCCGGTTCCACATGATGGACCATGGAGCTGGAACGATATCCGCCCGGCGTGAGAACCAGATCGGTAGCGGTCGCCGGGGAGCCGTCCGTCTTCATGTTTTGCTTCGCCGTAACGACTTCGAATTGACCGGCCGCGATCTCCTGAACCGCCTGTCCTGGTCTGACAGCCACCGTGCTGTCCTTTGGACGTGGACCGCCTGGAGCAATCACGGTCTCCTGCTCCTTGCTCTCCTTCGATACTTTCTTTGGATCCATAGTATGCGTTGTCATAAGAAACCCTTCCTTCAAAAAATGCGAGCGGGCATCTCTACAAAGGACCTGGGATTGTGCAAGAAGCGCGAGTGAGATGCCTCGACAGTGCTGGGGCAGCGATGCTTCAGCCAATAGCTGAAACGTGTCCGCTGATCCGCTCGGGTACGAGCGAAATATATCCAAAGTTGTCTGTTGGCCCGGGGGAGTTCCCTATCCTCTGACGGGATAGGGATAAGTGCCCCCAAATATACGCCACACACGCTCGCGTAGGAAACGGTCACCGGCGCTCAAATCAGCTTCGAGACACTAAGCCTTTTGAATCCTCGTTATTCTGTGAAACCAGCTTCGAAAAATAGTTGCAATCGCACCGCGATTCGTGAGACGCCGACTACCTGACTCTCCCCCGGGTAAATATTTCAAAAAAAATCGAAAAAGAGTGGCATGTTTTTCAACCCCGAAAAACACCACACAATGCACCACGATCTACCACGAATCCACCACAACTTCACCACGATTTTACCACCACAAAACACACCAAAATCCGCAAAACCCCCTGTAAAAACCACCTCGATACCCCTCCCAACTTTTTTCCGCGTCCAAACGCAAAGTAGTAGAAACTTGTAGCTATCCATGACCAAGAAACAGATGACGAAGAAACCAGCAAAAAAGAAGTTACGCGTCGGCATCCTCTTCGGCGGCCGCTCCGGCGAGCACGAAGTCTCCCTCCTCTCCGCCGCCTCCATCCTCAACGCCATCGACCGCACAAAATACGAAGTAATCCCCATCGGCATCACCAAACAAGGCCAGTGGCTCGCCCCCACCGAAGCCCAGCACCTCCTCGCCGGCGACACAAAACCAGCGCCAGTCCTGCATAAATCCAAATCCGTCGATCTGAGCGCCAGCGCCAACGTCGCCCTTCAAAACACCGCCCTCGCCCAACAAAGCGGCTCCCTCGCCCAATCCCTAGACGTCATCTTCCCCGTCCTCCACGGCACCTTCGGCGAAGACGGCACCATCCAGGGCCTCTTCGAACTAGCTGATATTGCGTATGTTGGCTCCGGCGTCCTGGGCTCCGCCACCGGCATGGACAAGTCCGCCATGAAGCAGCTCTTCGCCGCCGCCGGCCTGCCGCAAACCCCGCACGTCAACCTCCTTCGCAGCGAGTGGAAGGCCGACCCCAAACGCTCGACCAAACTCATCGAAAAAAATCTCACCTACCCGGTCTTCGTAAAACCCGCGAATCTAGGCTCTTCCGTAGGCATCAGCAAGGTCCACGACCGCAGCGAACTCGCCCCCGCGATGGACCTCGCCGCCGGCTACGACCGCAAGCTCATCATCGAGCAGGGAGTAGGCGGCCCTGGCGCCAAGCCCCGCGAACTCGAAGTAGCCGTCCTCGGCAACGACTCGCCCGTTGCCTCCGTCGTCGGAGAGATCGTTCCCGGAGCCGAGTTCTACGACTACAACGCCAAGTACCACTCCGCCGCCAGCCTCCCCATCATCCCCGCCGTCCTCTCCGAATCCGAGTCCAGACAAATCCGCAAAATGGCTATCGCCGCCTTCCGCGCCTGCGATTGCGCCGGCCTCGCCCGCGTCGACTTCCTCATGGAACCCGCTGTCAAAGCCAGGAAAAACAAAAAACCCAAACCCGCCCGCATCTACCTCAACGAAATCAATACCATGCCCGGCTTCACCAGTATCAGCATGTACCCCAAGCTCTGGGAAGCTACCGGCGTCCCCTATAAGCAATTAATCGATCGCCTCATCACCCTCGCCGCCGAACGGCACCGCGAAAAGCAACAGACGACCTTCACCCGCGTCTAAATAACATTGCGAATCAATAACAAGCGGCTGCTATTCTGCTTCAACAAAACATTCGCATCATCGGCATCTGGAGGAAGCGCATAGACAGCATAGGCAAACCCGTCGAAGCGTCCCCGCGCAGCCCGCGATACGCCGCCGCGTCCGCCGCATTGCATTTGCTCCTCCTCGGTATTCTCCTTCATCAGCACGCCTCCTGGATCGCCCCCATTCGCCTGCCCGGCAATCCACGCGGCACCAATCTCATGGTCACCTACCTTCCAGGACGAGCCCCAATCCAGGCCCCGACACCCAACCCAAAGGCCCTTCCGCAACAGGTCGCAACCAACACCCCACTCCCAACGCCACCCACGCAAAAGCCGAAGACTAACGCTGCCTCGCCCAACACCAACTCTCCCGCCTCCGCCAACCCCGACTCCACAACCGGCGCGGACTCCCTCGGCTCCGGCAACATCAACATCGCACTCGCCAGTTACTTTCCCACGCCAAAACCTGACCTCTCCACCCTCCCGCGCGGCACGAAAGGTGATGTGATCCTCGACATCGTCATCGACACCACCGGCAAGATCGCCGACATCAAGATGACCAGCGGCCTCGGTCACGGCATCGACGAAACCATCATCGCAACGGTCCAGCAATGGACCTTCCACCCCGCCACCCGAGACGGCCAGCCCGTAGCCAGCGAACAGGAACTCCACTTCCACTACGAAAAAGCCTGACCCAGCCGACGCCCGACGACCCTACAACACCCGGTCGTGTTTGTACCCCTCCGCCGTCAGCGCAGCCAACAACTCCTCCACCTGCTCCCGCCCGCGCGTCTCCATCGTAATGTCGATCGTAGTATCGCCAAGGTTCACCCCGTAGTACGCCCGGTTATAGAGCGTATCCACAATGTTCGCGCGGTACTTTGCGATCAGCAGCGTCAACTCCGCCAAGGCCCCAGGCTTATCCAGCAGATGAATTCTCAGCCGGATCATTCTTCCATCCTGCACCAGACCGCGCTCAATAATCCTGCTCAGCAACGTCACATCGATATTTCCCCCGCACACCATCACCGCCGTATGCGCACCATTCAGCGAAGTCTTCTTCTGCAGCAAAGCCGCCAGCGCAGTAGCACCGGCACCTTCGGCCAGCGTCTTCTCCCGCTCCAGCAGTACCAGGATCGCCGACGCAATCTCGTCCTCATCCACGGTCACAATCTCATCGACATATCGCTCGACCACCGGCAGCGTTACATCGCCTGCACGCCGCACCGCAATGCCGTCGGCAATCGTCGTAGCCGGCTCCACTGTTACCGGATGCCCCACCAACCGCGCGGCCACCATCGACGGAAGTCTCGAAGTCTGCACTCCAATCACCCGGATCTCAGGTCGCGACTCCTTGATCGCACACGCAATCCCGCCAATCAATCCGCCGCCGCCAATCGGCACCACCACCGCTTCCAGCTGCGGCACCTGTTCCAGCAACTCCAGCCCAATCGTGCCCTGCCCGGCCATCACCACCGCATCGTCGAACGGATGAATGAACGTCATCCCCTCCGCCGCGCACAGCCGCGTCGCCTCCTCGCAGGCTTCGTCGTAGTTCGCGCCGTACAGCAGCACTTCGGCGCCAAAGCCGCGCGTCGCAGTCACCTTCACCAGCGGAGTAGCCAACGGCATCACAATCAGCGCACGAATCCCTCGCTTCGTCGCGTGATACGCCACCCCCTGCGCATGATTACCGGCACTCGCCGCCACCACGCCCCGAGCTGCCTGCTCCGGCGTCAACGTTGCAATGCGATTCAGCGCGCCCCGCTCTTTGAATGAGCCCGTCATCTGCAGGTTCTCAAGCTTCAGATAAACCTGCTGCCCCGTCAGCGCAGACAGCATCTGCGAATGCGGACACGGCGAATAATAGATGGATCCACTCACTCGCTCCCGCGCCGCAACCACATCGGCAAGGCTGATACTGGAACTTGTTATCAAATCACTCACAGGTCTGGTGGTTTCCTTTAAAATTTTTCAGGCGCGTCCTTCCAGCTTAAACCAGCTAACCTTCATCGCCGCTGGCGAAACCGGTTCGCCAACGCAAACTCATCCCGCAACTCAGGAGTCCGCAGATTCTCCCGCACATGCTGCAGCCGCTGCTCCAGCGCCAGCAGCGTATCCGCAACCGGGCCAGTGTTGGTCAACGCAACATCACGCCACATACTGTACGGGCTCGCTCCCAGCCGCGTCGTCTCCTTCAGCGCCCGTCCCCCAATCGCCGCAATCTCCGGAGCATCCCCAAACCTGTCCTCAAGCAGCGCCGCCAGCGCGGTCGACAGCATCTGCGGCAGATGGCTCACCCACGCGCACAGCTCATCATGCCTCGCCGCGTCCATATCCAGCGTTCGCGACCCGAAGCACCCAACCCACCCGCGCCACTCCTTTTCCATCGCCGTCATCTCACGCGTGGCCGGCGTAAACAGCCACATCGCCCCATCAAACAATCCCGCCTCCGCCAGCAAAGCCCCCCCCGACTCCTTGCCAGCCATCGGATGTCCAGGCAAAAAACTCGCCGTCTCCGCTTCGACAAACAGCCGCTCCGCAAGCTCCACAATCTCGACCTTCGTACTCCCAACATCGGTCACAAGCTGTCCCGCGCGCAACACCGGCGCCAGCTGCTGCATCCAGTCCTTGATCGCAAGCACCGGCACCGCAAGCACAATCACGTCTGCCAGTCGCGCCAGCTCCAGCGCATTCTCGCGATTGGCCGCCCTGCCATCGATGGCGCCCATCTGCACCGCCGCCGCCATCTCCAGCGAACTCGTATCCCACCCGTCGATACGGCCCGCAAACCCCGCCCCACGCAAGGCGAGGCCAGTCGAAGCTCCGATCAACCCGGTCCCGATGATGAAAACGCGTTCCATCCTGCTCAAGCTCCCTTACGCAATCGTGCGGCCAACCACCGGAGCCAGCATCCGCAACTGAGCCATCAGCTTCTGTAACTGTTCCGGGTACAAACTCTGCGCTCCATCGCTCATCGCCTTATCCGGGTTCGGATGCATCTCCATCAGCAAACCATCTGCTCCCGCGGCCACGCTCGCCAACGCCATTGCCGGCACCAGGTCGCGTATCCCGACACCATGCGACGGATCGCCCAGCACCGGCAGGTGTGTCAGCTTCTTCAACACCGGAATCGCGGAAATATCCATGGTGTTCCGCGTATACGTCTCGAAAGTCCGCACGCCCCGCTCGCATAACATCAGGTTGTAGTTGCCGCCGGAAAGAATATACTCCGCGCTCAGCAGCACCTCTTCAATCGTCGCTGAAATGCCGCGCTTCATCAGCACTGGCGTCCGCACATGCCCCAGTTCACGCAGCAGATTGAAGTTCTGCATATTCCGCGCGCCCACCTGGAAACAGTCGATAAAGGGGAGCATTAGTTCGATCTGCGAGATCTCCATCACCTCGGTGATGACGAGCAGCCCCGTCTCATCCGAGACCTCGCGCAGCAGCTTCAATCCATCCAGCCCCATGCCCTGGAAGCTGTACGGCGAACTCCGCGGCTTGAACGCTCCACCCCGCAGAAACTGCCCACCCGCCGCTGCAACCACCTTCGCACTGGCCAGAATCTGCTCCCGCGACTCGACCGAGCATGGGCCCGCCATCACAACAACCTCTTTCCCCCCGACAACCACGCCGTTAGGAAATCTAACCGTCGTCCCCTCAGGTCGAAAGCTCCGCCCCGCCAGCTTGTACGGCGACGAGATCCGGTACGCATCATGCACTCCAGGCAACACCTTGAACTCGGCGACCTCGAAGTGTTCGGGCGTCCCCACACCCGCCAGAATCGTCTGCGCCTCACCCGTCGTCCGGTGAACATTGAAGCCGAGCTCCACCATCCGCTCGATCACCAGCTGTATGTTTTCTTCCGTCGCCTGGCCTTGCATCGCAACTATCATCGTCTTCGATTCACTCTCTTTATACGTAACTAATTCCATCACAAATCCGAAAACATGGCCTGTCAACTCAAACGAAATTTGCGGCTAGTCGCGCCGCTGCAGCGTCCGCATCACGTCGATAATCCGCTCATACACATGCAGCAGCTCTGAGTCTGGGAGCGGCCCACGATTTGCCGCGCGCACGCGGTCGAAAACCTCTCGCTCCCGCTTCGGCTCATACACTGGAAGATCGGCCGTCTTCTTGAGCTCGCCAATCGCACGCGCAGCCTCAGCCCGCTGGTTGATGAGGCGAACGATCTCAATATCCAGGTCATCGATCTTCTTTCTCCAGTCGGAGATGTCCATCCATTTTCCTCATGGTGCAGCGACGCACTCTCGGCCGCGTCTGACTGCGGAATAGTTGCTTCTTTAATGATAAACGTCCGCGTCGCCTCAACATGGCTCGCCCTGTCTCTATCGAGGCTCATGCTCGCAACCCCGCAATAAAGCGCCCAACCGCACACGCAGCCTCAGTCGGCGGCGTCTTCTCGATCAGAGCCACCAGTGCGCTTCCAATGACCGCCGCATCCGCAAACTCACCGACAGCCTTTACATGGTCCGCATTGGAAATCCCAAATCCCACCGCGATCGGCAGCGAAGTAAACTGCCGCAGCCGCCCCACCAGCTCCGCAGCATCCCCCGCGACCTTCTGCTGAGTCCCTGTAATCCCCACACGCGAGATTGCATAAACAAACCCCTGCGAAGCCCCCGCAATCGCCTTCAACCGTGCATCCGGACTGGTCGGCGCCGCCAGAAACACGGGAGCCAGCGTATGCTCCCGCATCGCCTCCAGATACTCCCCCGCCTCCTCCACAATCATGTCTGTCAGCAATACGCCATCCGCACCCGCCTCCGCAGATCGCGCGCAAAACGTCTTCATCCCCATCCGCACCACGGGGTTCAAATACGAAAACAAAACCAGCCCAGCCGAAGGCCGAGCCGCCCGCAACTCCCTCGCCAATCCCAACACGTCAGTCAGCCGCGTCCCCCGCGCCACCGCTCGCTCACTTGCCCGCTGAATCACACGCCCATCCGCCAGCGGATCGCTGAACGGCACTCCTAGCTCGATCACATCGGCGCCATTATCGATCGCCGCCAGAGCAATCTCGCGCGTAGTCGCCAAATCAGGATCACCCGCAGTCAAATAAGCGACAATCCCCGGCTTCCTCCTAAACTCAATCGCCACAAATCCTCCAAATCAAAACCATTCGCAGTTGTTTTTATCCGTGTTTCTCCGCGAAGATCCGCGGTCGTGTCTTTCAAGCTCCCTTCAAATCCAACTCCCGAGCCAGAATCCCCATATCCTTATCGCCACGTCCCGACAAATTCACCATCAGCACGGCCGTCTTTGTCATCGTAGGAGCCAGTCGAATCGCCTCGGCCACAGCATGAGCGCTCTCCAGTGCCGGCACAATCCCCTCCGTTCGCGACAGCGTCACCGTAGCCTTCAACGCCTCATCATCCGAACACGAAACATACGTCGCCCGTCCCGAATCATGCAGCATCGCGTGCTCGGGCCCCACACTCGCGTAGTCCAGGCCCGCGCTCACCGAGTGCGTCGTACTCACCTGTCCCGCCTCATCCTGCAGCACGTACGAATAAGTCCCCTGCAGCACGCCCGGCACGCCTCCACCCACCTTCTGAAACCGCGCCGCATGCTCCCCCAGCGCCGGCCCTCTCCCACCTGCCTCAACGCCGATCAAATCGACATTCTCATCCCCCAGAAACTCATAAAACGCCCCAATCGCATTCGATCCGCCGCCCACACAAGCAATAATCGCCGTCGGCAGCCGTCCCTCCCGCTCCATCATCTGCACCTTGGCCTCACGCCCAATCACGCGATGAAAGTCCCGCACCATCGTCGGGTAAGGATGCGCCCCCAGCGCGCTCCCCAACACGTAATAGGTCGTCCGGACATTCGTCACCCAGTCCCGCATCGCCTCGTTGATCGCGTCCTTCAGCGTAGCCGACCCACCCGAAACCCCGCGCACCTCCGCCCCCAGCAGCCGCATGCGATAGACATTCAACTCCTGCCGCCGCATGTCCTCCTCGCCCATGTAGACGACGCATTCCATCCCCAGCAGCGCACAAACCGTAGCCGTAGCCACCCCATGCTGCCCGGCGCCAGTCTCGGCAATAATCCTCTGCTTGCCCATCCGCCGCGCCAGCAACCCCTGACCAAGCGCATTGTTAATCTTGTGTGCCCCGGTATGCAGCAGGTCTTCTCGCTTCAGATAAATCTTCGCCCCGCCACACTGTTCCGTCAGCCGCTTCGCAAAATACAGCGGAGTCGGCCGCCCGCAGTAGTTATGCAACAAATCATCCAGCTCCGCCTGAAACGCCGGGTCCACCTTAGCCTCACCATAGGCGTACTCCAACTCCTCCAGCGCCGCCATCAACGTCTCCGGAACATATCTCCCTCCATAAACGCCAAATCGTCCTGCCGCTGATTTCACAGGCCCTGCTGGACTCACTATCGCCGCCGTCGTAGTCATAACCCTCTCCTCGCCCAAAAAACAAAAACCGCGACTCGTAAAGTCGCGGCTCGTGTGGATGTCGATTTCAACTGAATCTACTGCAATCTCTCAGATGAACCTACTCCGCCGATGCCGCCACTGTGCGCCAGTAGCGGTAAATAAAGGTAATTCGGCTGGAATTGAGAATCATCTTGATTACCAAGATACATCCACCTCGCCCCTTCGGCAAGTAGCGTTAGAAGAAGTGGCCGGTTAGCAAACAACAGGTATACACGCCACGAAGTGGCCGCGCGAATCGGGGTCCCCGCAAACAGGTCCTAGTTTGCGGGGTGACTAAGCGCAGGAGGCCCGTCCGGCAGGACTAAATCTTCTGCACCCGCTGCACATCCCGCACCCCGGGAACCTTCCGCAAATTCTGCACCAGCTTATTCAGATGCCGCACATCCACCGTCTCCACCACAAAATCCACCACCATCGTCCCCTCGGGCGTCGGCTTCGTATCCACACTCCGAATATTGGTCCCATCGTCCGCAATAATCGCCGTAAACTCCTTCAGCAGCCCGGCGCGATCATCGCAAATCACCGTCAGCTTCACCGGATACGTCTGCGGCTTCGTAGTCCCCGGCTCCGTCGGCGAAGGCGACCACTCCACCTGGATCCGCCGGTCCGACTCATACAACAAATTCTGCACATTCGGACAACTCCGCGCGTGCACCGCCACCCCCTTGCCCCGCGTCACGTACCCAACAATCTCTTCGCCACGGATCGGATTACAACAGCGCGCGCGATAAACCAGCAGATCATCCTGCCCCTCCACCTGCAGCGACTCCGAGCCCTTCCCAAAGAAGACCCGCTTCACCGCCTCCGACATCTGCCCCAGCGTATTGCCGATCCCACTCTCCGGCGCCGCCGGTTCAGCCGTCATCGTCGAACCCGGCTCCAGCTTATTCAGCACCTGCCGCGCCGAAAACTTCCCAAACCCCACGCCAGCCAGCAGCTCCGCCTGCGTCCCCAGCCCATAATCGCCCGCAACCCTGTCGTAATCCGCCTCACCATACTTGCCCAGCGAAAGCTTGTACTTCCTCGCCTCGCGATCCAGCAGCTTCCTGCCGATCTCGATCGCCCGCTCCCGCTGATGCTCATTCAGCCAGTGCTTGATCTTGTTTCGCGCCCGCGAGCTCTTCGTAAAACTAAGCCAGTCGCGGCTCGGAGCGTGCCCCGCCTGCGTCGAAATCTCAACAATATCGCCATTGCGAAGCTTCGTTCGCAGCGGAACAATCCGCCCATTCACCTTCGCCCCAACCGTCGTATTCCCCACCTCGGTATGGATCGCATAGGCAAAGTCAATCGGGCTGGCATCCTTCGGCAGAACCACAACCTTGCCCTTCGGCGTGAAGGTATAAACCTCCTCCGGATACAAATCGATCTTCAGCGTCGACATGAACTCATTGGGATCGGTCATCTCCCGCTGCCATTCCATCAACTGCCGCACCCACGCCAGCCGCTGCTCATCCTTGGCGCTGACGTTGTCGTCAGCCTTGTACTTCCAGTGCGCCGCAATCCCTTCCTCGGCGACCCGATGCATATCCTCCGTCCGAATCTGCACCTCAAACTGATGCCCACCTTCAGCAATCAACGTCGTATGCAGCGACTGATACAGATTCGGCCGCGGCATGGCAATAAAGTCCTTGATCCTCCCCGGCACCGGCCGCCAGATCGAATGCAGCAGCCCCAGCAGCGCATAGCAGTCCTGTACCGAGTTGCAGATCACCCGAATCGCCAGCAGGTCATACACCTGGTCCACTGGAATCTTCTGATCCTGCAGCTTCTGCTGAATCGAATACAGCCGCTTGATCCGCGACTCCACCCGCCCCTGAATCTTGAACTCCTTCAGCTTCGCCTCAAGCTGCGTCACAATCTTCTCAAGAAACTTCTCGCCCGCCCCACGCAGCGCGTCCACCTCATTCGACACCTGCTCATACGCATAAGGATCGGTATACCGAAACGCCAGATCCTCCAGCTCGCCGCGCAGCTTGCCCATCCCCAGCCGGTGCGCCAGCGGAGCATAGATATCCAGCGTCTCTCGCGCAATCTTCTGCTGCTTCTCCGGCTTCAAATGCTCCAGCGTCCGCATATTGTGCAGCCGGTCCGCCAGCTTGATGATCACCACGCGAACATCGGTCACCATCGCCAGCAGCATCTTGCGAATGTTCTCCGCCTGATGATCCTCGCGATTGGCAAACTTGATCTTCTCCAGCTTCGTCACACCCTCGACGATGTGCGCCACCTGATCCCCAAACTTTTTCGCAATCTCCGCCGACGTGACATCCGTGTCCTCGACCGCATCATGCAGCAGCCCCGCCGCAATCGCCGTCGAATCCATCTTCAACTCAGCCAGTACCTGCCCCACCTCCAGCGGATGGATGATGTAAGGCTCCCCGCTCGCCCGCTTCTGCCCCTCATGTTGCAGCAGGCAGAACGCCCACGCCTTCCGGATAATCTCCAGGTCATCCCCCGGCCGGTTCTCATGCACCGTAGCCAGCAGCCTGTGAAACTTCGCATCTACCGTCTGAATATCTGCCGCCGAGCTGCCGCCAAGATGACTGGCTGACGAATCCGACAACTCCGCCGCCTCATCCACTCCCGCGATCACCAGCGGCGTATCCGAACCACCCGATGCCCCCGCAGCGGCTGTCTCCGGCTCATCCTGCGTCTTCCTTTCCCCACGAGAGATCGCATCCGTGGCCATCGGCGGAGCCGCGACAGGAGGAGCCGCTTCCTGCTCCATCCCTCGATCGACCTGTATCTCCGTTTGGCTCTTCGGTTTTTTGTTCGACTCTGGCTGCGGGCCAGCCTGCGATGAGGCTGGATGAGCGATTGCCATAGGACATTATAGGCCGAACGATTAATCCGCCGCCCATTCGGGGCAACCGCCTGACTCTGGATACCCTTCAAAGGAAAGACCGTATCAGTTTCGAATCTGCGGCGCCCATCGCTCTTTGCCTACATGCGGAATCGAACAGCTTGCTATCGCGCACAAGGCCGCAATTGGATTTCGCTCCCCTCTCTTGACAAACCATAACCAAACGGTTATGGTTTCGTCTGTGAAGCCGGCCAATGCCAATCCCGTGTTCCGCGCTCTCGCCGACCCAACCCGCAGGGCCATCTTCGAGGAGCTGACCCGGCAGGGCGAACAGACCGTCCACGCCTTGACCAGCTATGCGGGCGTGTCCCAGCCTGCTGTCTCCAAGCACCTGACCGTGCTCAAGCGGGCAAAGCTGGTACGGCATCGCCGTGCGGGACGCGAGACGCACTATCGCGCCGAGCCCAATGCGCTGGCGCCGATGGTGGATTGGCTGCGTGACTACGGCGCCTTCTGGCGCGAACGATTCGACCAACTTGAAGCCCTTTTGGAAAGGATGGAGCCATGAGCACTATGAGGAATGCAGCAGCCATGAGCAGTGCAACAGAGAGTAGCAACGCAGCAGAGACTCGTACCCTTGTCGTCGAGAGGGTCTTCCCCCACCCGCCAGAGAAGCTGTGGCGCGCGCTCACCGAGAGCACGCTCCTCGCGCAATGGATGATGAACAACGACTTCGAGCCGGTGGTCGGCCGCAAGTTCCAGTTCCGGGCCGACCCATGCCCAACTGGAATGGTGTTGTCGACTGCGAGGTGCTGAGCATCGACCCACCCCAACGCCTGTCCTATAACTGGGGTGTTGGAGGAAGCGAATCCGGACTTCAATGGGTGGTGCTCTGGACGTTGACTCCAGCCGACGGCGGCACCCACGTTCGCATGGAGCAGTCCGGCTTCCGTCCCGATCAGCAGGCAGCCTATCAGGGTGCAAACTACGGCTGGCAGAAGTTCTTCGGCAGCCTGGAGCGTGTGCTCGGCGGAGGTGCGCAATGAATGCGTCGAACACGATGAATGTCTCTACGATGAATGCCGCTAACACAACGAAGGCTTCCGATACGATGAAGCCGTCGAATACGATAAACCCCTCCAGGGGGCTGGTCGCCGCCTTCTGGATCTTCACCGCGCTCTTCTGCCTGGAGATGCTCTTCACCGCCTACTACGAGCTGCTGGTTCTGCCGCAGGCGGCGCAGGCATTCACCCGCCTCGGCTTCCCCGCCGCCTCCTTCCGGGTGGAGCTCTCATGGGCCAAGGTGGTGGGCGTGGCCGCACTGCTCGTCCCCATGGTCCCCGCGCGGCTGAAGGAGTGGGCCTACGCCGGCTTCGCCATCAACCTCATCTCGGCGCTCATCGCCCACCTCTCGATCCACGATCGCCCGGCGGCGTTGGTGCCGTCGGCAACCACCAGCGTGCTCTGGGGGCTGTCGTACTTCTTCTGGCGCCGCCTGCAAACCACGCCAGCGAGCGCCTGACCGCGGGTCGTAGGGTACGAGGCGGCGGCGACGTTGGGTAGTGGCCGGTTTGAACTGCGGGGCAACCAAAGTTACCTATAACGCCGTTTTGCGGGCACTGAGACACCAAGAGGCTGATCGTGCTGTGTCAGCGCGGTATTCTTTACGGATGACAATCAAGACGCTCCACATTGTCGACGGTGAATCGACGGGAGGATCGCTCCGCCAAGCGCGTTTGGGCACGAGGAAGAACATCCTCTCGTGGCGTGATGCACTGTATACAGGACCAGTTCCCCGCGACCTTACACTCCGCCGGTTGAGCCGTTTGCGTTCGCGCTTCTGGACTGGGAAAGCCGATACAGAGTTCGACCAGCGCGACGCTACTCTTGCTCATTACGCGGACTACGACGAGATTGTCCTTTGGTTCGGCCCCACATCCATTTGCCAGCTCAGCCTCATCCAACTGCTGCATTGGTTCGACAAGCATAGCCGGGGCAACAAGCTGCTTCGCCTGGTTTCCGCGTATGGCGGCTGGCTCAAGCCCGAGCAGGTTCTTAGGGCCTACGACAGCCGCCAGTCGATCACTCCGTCTCAGATACGCCTCGGACGGCGGGCGTGGCTTGCGTTCTCTTCGCCGTCTCCGAATGCACTGTCTCAATTGTTAGCCAGTGACCTTCGCGTGATTCCTGAGATACGAGACACAATAGCCTTTCTACTTCGGGAGTATCCCGAGAGGCACAATGGCCTCTCGCGACTGGAAGGGAAACTTCTCAGAACGGTAAACTCTTTAGGCATCACAACACCAGCAGCGACTGTTGGCATGACCCTCCACAGCGAGCTTATAGGCGATACTCTGCTGTTCGACATGCTGCGGGCGCTTATCATGGCACCGCATCCGTTGCTCCGGTTCGCTGCGCCATTCAAAGGTACGCTGAAGAGCTATCTGTTCAATGGCTCGGAAATCGAGATGACCGATACTGGCCGCACGGTCCTCGCGGGAAGCGCCGACCACATTGCTCTCAACGGTATTGACCGGTGGATCGGTGGAGTGCATCTATCCGGGCATGAGGTGCCTTGGCGGTGGGACGAACGGGCCACGGCGATCGTTTCTCGACGAGGCCGAACTGCTCGCTAAGTTTTCTCGCGCCCGGAAAGGCGTATTTTCGGAAACTTCAGTCATTCACTCCAAACTGACCCTCTACTCGACGTTGGTGGAGGTTGCAGGTTACGCTGAGCGCAGCTAAATTAAGGTGCGAGAATTGGAGCGATACATGAAAAGGACCGTCCCAATGGAATCAGCCTCTGCCTTCATCGACGCGAAGATCAACGAACTTGGCGACTGGCGCGGGAAGACGCTCGCGAAAGTCCGCGCAATCATTCACAAGGCAGACCCTGAGATCGTCGAAGAGTCGAAGTGGGCCAAGGCGACATCGCCGGGGACTCCCGTCTTCTCCCACAGCGGCATCGTCTGCACCGGAGAGACCTACAAGAACGCCGTCAAGCTAACCTTTGCCAGGGGAGCTGCGTTGGAGGACCCTTCCGGTCTATTCAACTCCAGCCTCGACGGGAATGTCAGGCGCGCCATCGACATTCACGAAGGCGACAAGATCAATGAGGCGGCCTTGAAGGATCTCATCCGCGCTGCCGTGGCGCTCAATCTCAAGGCCAAAACCAAGCCCCACCCGAAGTCCCGGCCAACGAGCAGCAAGCGGGCCGGCTAGAGCAATTTCCCCGTGGGTGTACAGGTGAGTCGTCTTATCGTCGCTGGAGCACTTTTCCAGATGTTATGTAGCCAAGAAAAACTGCGTCATTCCGACCGAAGCCACTCACGGTCTCATCGTGAGTCACGCAGTGGAGGAACCCCCGTATTTCGCCCTTTGCTGGTGCACCGAAGCGAAGTCCCGAGCGGAGGACAAATGGCTCATTTGATTGCCTTTGCATTTGCCTCTAATTTTCTTTTGCCATTTTTAGCCCAAAAATCGCGTGTCAAGCCCCCCAGCCTCCCGAAAACCAGCTAACCCACACATAACAAGCCAAATATAGCTTCTCCCCAAACTGGCAGTTTAGTTACCCTCAATCCGGTATACTGGATATATAGATCAAAAGGAAACAAAGCCCGGACAACCTCCGGGCTTATCTCTTTTAGAAAGAGGGTTTTACTTGTAACTTATTTGTTATGACGATTTTGGCGGTTCCATGCCAAGTAAATCACTGAAAACAAAGAACGCCGTAAGGAGCCTTGACCGCTAACCCGTTTGTTTGGACGAATTTGGACGTAACCCCTTTGTTTAGACGATTTTGCAGACATCGACACCGCGTAAACCATTAAAAAAAAAGGATTTATCGCCCGGCAATAAGGGGGGTACCCCTTGCTAGCACAGGAGAAGGGATCAAAGACGATGCCACACCAGCTAAACCGCTGCGGACTCATCCGGCCAGTTGTGCCGCAGAACCCGCCGTCGCCGTGCTATCTCCTGAAAACCAGGCTCCGAGATCAAGGCGCAACGCCACGCGAGATTCTCTTGATAAGAAACTCCTGGAACAGCGCACCCACCGCACCCGCGCCTGTACCGATCAGGGAGTTCCGGATCGTCAACTCCGCGCCCTCTCGATCTCTCACCGGATAGTACACATTCGAAATTCCCGCCGCCGCCAGATTCCCCAGCACATTGGAGTAGTTCGGCTGCCAGTGCCCATTGTCTCCCTTGCAGATCACAACACTAGCGATTGCATACAACACCCTGGACCGGGTACTCCCCGTGCCCTTGTAGAAATAACGCGGATCCTGGTGCAACAGAGAAGGGAAGACAGCGTCGGCCAGAAATGTGCCCACAAAGCCGTCCCCGTAGGCAGCGCCAAACCGTTTCGCGTAGCCTCCCGCACCCTGTCCATACCCGCTGAAGACGTTCTGCGATTGCTCCACGCCGGCGATTCCAGCGGAAATAGCGATCGAGATCGGGTCGACCGACGCTCTCCACGCAAGCCGGTACTTCTGCCCGCTGCTCAGGGGCTCTGGGTCCCGGCTATAGGAGACATAAAAATTGGGGATCGCGCCCAGCACACGCTGCTTCTCCTCCTCGTGAATCTCTTCCTCCGCCACATCACGCCGCGTCAACGTAACCGCCACCTCGGTCGTAGACATGGCGATCCGCAACTCCACCGGCGGCAGGTCGTAGTCCTCATGCGGGTGAAGCATCATGTCGGCCGACGACCAGTTCGAAAACCCCTTCGCCGTAACAACTACTTTGAACGCTCCAGGCGCGACCGAGCTGAACCGAAAGAACCCATTGTCGTCCGTCGTAGCGCCACGCTGCTCAGTGCCGCCGGCTCCCTCCAGAATCACCGAAGCCCCTCCCACCTCCGCTCCATTCGCATCCAGCACGGTCCCGCAGATCACGCCTCCGGCAAGATCCTCCGAAGCATGCAGCGCAGGAGCATCCGGCACCGCAACAGCGGTGCCCGCAGGAAACTCCGCGTCCCGGTGCATCGCCGGAGCCTGAGCATAAGAGAGCACGCCGGCCGCCGCGAACAACCACGCCGTCAGCAAAAGCGATCCATGCCTACGCAACGAAACCCTGCAGTGATAGGCTCCCATCCGGCGTCTTCTCCACCCTCCCGCGTCCACGGAACCCCTTCGAACAACAGAGGTTGCTCAGGAGCTCGCAGCCCTTCCATCATTCACTTCTATCTCTATTTACGGCAGAATGATCTACAACTTAAGTGAGAACACTGCGAAGAAAGTCCACGCCGTGTGCGCGACCCAAACCTCGGTGCCCAAAACGAAGGCGGTCCCGATAAAAGAGACCGCCCATCCCGCTTACTTACGTTTCTTTACCGCACAGAAAGTTCCACCGTTTCGTTACGTCTTCCCCGCCAGCTGCCGCAGCACATACTGCAGAATCCCGCCATTCTGGTAATACAGAATCTCCTGCGGCGTATCGATCCGCACCGTCGCCGAAAACTGTGTCGTCTTCCCCAGATCCGACTCCGCAAACACCGTGATCGTCCTCCCATCGGCAAACTTGCTATCCAGCATCGCCTTCAACTGGCCCGGCGTATCGCCAATCGCAAAGATCTCCTCGCCCGACAGTTGCAGCGACTCGACATTCTGCCCCGGCAAAAACTGCAGCGGCAGAATCCCCATCCCCACGAGGTTCGAACGGTGAATCCGCTCATAGCTCTCCGCAATCACGAACTTGATCCCCAGCAACCGCGGCCCCTTCGCCGCCCAGTCGCGCGAAGACCCCGACCCATACTCCTTGCCCGCAAGAATCGCCAGCGGCGTCCCTCGTTTCGCATACTCTACGCTCGCGTCGTAGATCGACATCGGCAGATCCTCCGGCAGCAGCCGCGTCACGCCGCCTTCGGTTCCCGGAGCCAGCTTGTTCCGCAGCCGCACATTGGCAAACGTCCCTCGCACCATCACCTCATGGTTGCCGCGCCTCGACCCATAGCTGTTGAACTCCGAAGGCTTCACCCCATGGTCGATCAGATATTTCCCCGCAGGCCCATTCAGCTTGATCGAGCCCGCCGGCGAAATGTGATCCGTCGTCACCGAATCGCCCAGCACCGCGAGCACTCGCGCGCCATGGATGTCGTCCACCGGTGCAGGCTTCGCCGTCATCCCGTCGAAGTACGGAGCCTTGCGAATATAAGTGGAATCCGGCTCCCACCCATAGGTCTCTCCGTCGGGAAACTTCAAACTCTGCCAGTTATTATCTCCATCCGTCACCGTGCGGTACTGCTTGCGGAACATCTCCGAATCGATCGACGAGTTCACCACCGCCGCAACCTCTTCCTGCGTCGGCCAGATGTCGCGCAAATACACCCCCTGGCCATTCTTTCCCTGCCCCAGCGGCTCCGTATCAAAGTTGTGCCCGATATGCCCCGCCAGCGCATACGCCACCACCAGCGGCGGACTCATCAGATAATTCGCCCGAACCTCCGGCGAAATGCGCCCCTCAAAGTTCCTATTTCCCGAGAGCACCGACACCGCAACCAGCCCATTGTCTTCAATCGACTTCGAAACATCCGACGGCAGCGGCCCCGAGTTCCCGATGCATGTCGTACATCCATACCCCACCACCTGAAACCGCAGCTTATCCAGATACGGCATCAGCCCCGACTTGACGTAGTAATCCGTCACCACGCGCGACCCCGGCGCCAGCGAAGTCTTCACCCACGGCGGCGTGCTCAACCCCTTCTCCACCGCCTTCTTCGCCAACAGCCCCGCCGCCATCATCACATAAGGATTCGACGTATTCGTGCAAGAAGTAATCGCCGCAATCACAATCGATCCATGATCGAGATACTTATCCGGATCGACGCCGAACCGGCTCCGGATCGACACATGCGGAGCCTCCAGCTGCGGCATCTTCTCATCCTGAATCGTAATCACCGGCACCACCGGAGCCTCCACCACCGGCGCCGAAGCCCCGATGCTGCTGCTCAAATCACCCGAGGCCGAAGCCGTTCCACCTTCACCCTCCCACCGCACCATCTGCCGAATCACCTGCGTATTCCCATTCGGCCCCAGCAGCGACGGTAGTTGCTCCTTGAAGCTCGCACCCGCCTGCGACAGCTTCACCCGGTCCTGCGGCCGCTTCGGCCCCGCCACACTCGGCTCCACCCTCGCCAGATCCAGCCCAATCGTCGCCGAGTACACCGCCTCCTCCGCGTTCGCCGTATGGAACAGTCCCTGCTCGCGGTAGTAAGCCTCGACCAGCGCAATATGCTCTTCCGTCCGGCCCGTCAGCCGCAGATACCGCAGCGTCTCCGCGTCCACCGGAAAGAATCCACACGTCGCCCCATACTCCGGAGCCATGTTCGCAATCGTCGCGCGATCGGCCAGCGGCAGCTCGGCAATTCCCGGCCCATAGAACTCTACAAACTTACCAACCACGCCGAGCTTCCGCAGCATCTCCGTCACGGTCAGCACTAGATCAGTCGCAGTCGTCCCTTCCTTCAACTTGCCGGTCAGCTTGAACCCAACCACCTGCGGCACCAGCATGCTCACTGGCTGCCCCAGCATCGCGGCTTCGGCTTCAATGCCGCCCACACCCCAACCCAGCACACCCAGCCCATTCACCATCGTTGTGTGCGAGTCCGTTCCGACCAGCGTATCGGGATAGGCAAACGCACGCGTCTCCTCCACGCTGGCTTTATGTCCTGCCGCGGCGACAGCGTCAAGACTACGTTCCGGCGATGTCGTGAACACCACCCGCGCCAGATACTCCAGATTTACCTGGTGACAGATCCCCATCCCCGGCGGCACAGCGGAAAAATTATTGAATGCCGTCTGCCCCCACTTCAAGAACGCATACCGTTCGCGGTTCCGCTGAAACTCCAGCGCCGCATTCAGGTCATACGCCCGCTGCGTGCCAAACTCATCCACCTGCACCGAGTGATCGATCACCAGCTCCGCCGGCTGCAGCGGATTGATCTTCTCCGGATCGCCCCCCAGCATCTTCATTGCATCCCGCATCGCAGCCAGATCGACGATCGCAGGCACTCCGGTAAAGTCCTGCATCAACACCCGCGCCGGCATATACGCGATCTCGCGCGACGGCTCCGCATTCGGATCCCAGCATGCGAGAAACTGGATGTCATCTTTGGTCACCGTCCTGCCATCCTCATGCCGCAGCAGATTCTCCAGCAGAATGCGCAGCGAAAATGGCAACCGGGTCAGGCTGACGCCGCTTTCCTCCAGCGCCTTCAGACGAAAAAAATTGTACTTCTGCGAAAACGAGGATGAGGTCAGGGTGGACAGGCTCTTGAACGAATCGGGATGCGGTTGGGTCGACATTGGTGTCTTCTCCGAAGCGCGCCATAGAAGGCGCAAGGGTATAGGGCCGTAGTCAAGACTCCGAACCGCAGAGAGCAAAACGGCCGAAATCCAAAAATGATGCAACGGAGGAATGGTGCTAGCAGCGACCGCGGTCAGGACGACCGTGGCGGAAGCGCTTCGTGTTGGGAAGACAGCCTGCCATGGACCTCATTTTACTGCCATCGGCGGCCCTTCAGTAAAGTCCAACCGCCTGTCGTGTAAGACGCGCCGTTCCGCCCGAAGGTCGCTGCCCTTCGGAACAACAATCAAAACCACAAATCGAAGCAACTGTCTCAACGCGGCCTCCGCCAGATACAATCCGATGGGTCAGGAATGCAGGTAAACCACGTATTTTCTTCTCGGCCACCGCGCGCCGGTGGGAAAACGCATCTCATTCAATAACTTTGGGTTAAAACGCCCAGGTGGTACGAGGAGACACGCAGTATGCAAAAGCTAGGCCCCCGGTTTCTCTTAAGTCTTTCGCTAGGACTTTTAACGCTCGTCGGAGCGGCAGGCTGCCACCGCGATCCAAACTTCGCAGACACCGCCTACGCCCCCGACAACTCAGGCCCCGATCCCGCCGATGCCAACTTGGCGCCAGTCAGTAATAGCCAGCCCCAGAACAGCCAGTCCCAGCCAGCTTCGGCTCCTGCCAGACAGGCGGCCGTACTCGGAGTTCGCTACCAGGCCCAGCCCCAGCAGAGCGTCGAACAGTATCCCCCCCAGCAATATCCTCCTCAAGAGACCGCTCCGCCTCCACCCGATCAGGACCAGGCCTATCAGGACGCACAGACCGCCGAGCAACTCGACGAAGAAGGCGAAACCCCACCCGTCGAGTACGCCGATGAGCCTCCTCCTCCACTGCCCGTCTATGATCAGCCTGAAGCCCCCGAGCCCAACTACATCTGGACCCCCGGCTACTGGTACTGGGCTCCCGCGGGCTACTACTGGATCCCCGGCGCATGGTGCGCTCCGCCTTATTACGGCGCCCTCTGGACCCCCGGCTACTGGGGCTGGTATCACAATCGCTGGGGCTTCCATCGCGGCTTCTGGGGCCTCCACATCGGCTTCTACGGCGGCATTAACTACGGCTTCGGCTACACCGGCGTCGGCTACTACGGCGGTTATTGGAGAGGCAACAACTTCTACTACAACCGCTCTGTGAACCGTATCAATGTCACCCGCATCACCAACGTCTATAACCGCACCGTCATCGTCAACAACAACACCCGCATCGCCTACAACGGAGGCAGAGGCGGTATCGCCGACAGGCCGCGGCCTGCCGAAATCGAAGCCATGCGCGGGCCGAGAATTCCACCCATGTCGACCCAGCTCCAGCACCAGCGCGAAGCCCAGCAGAACCGCCAGCAGTTCTACAACGTGAACCGGGGCCGCCCAGCCCTGGTCGCAGCTCCCCGGCCAATCGCTGCCCAGCCAGGTTTCACGAGGCCAAATCCGGGAAACCGTCCCAGCCAACCTGAGACGCGCCCAGGCCAAACCGGATTCCGGCCCGAACCAGACAACCGGCCGCAGATACAGCCAGTTCGCCCCGACCAACCAGGAGTAAGGCCAGTCCAACCGGATAACCGGCCCAACCAGCCGCAAGTCCGCCCTGTACAGCCGGACAACCGCCCCAACCAACTGCAGGTCCGCCCCGTGCAGCCCGACAACCGGCCCAACCAGCCCCAAGTCCGGCCCATTCAACCGGACAACCGGCCCAACCAGCCCCAAGTCCCTCCCCTGCAGCCTGATAACCGCCCAAACCAGCCTGAGGTCCGCCCCGTTCAACCACAGCAGCCTCCGGTGCGTCCCGTCCAGCCTGACACGCGACCGGTTCAACCCCAGCAGCCTCGCCCGGTTCAGCCGCAGCCCAGGCCGGATTTCCGTCCGGAACAGCCACAGAACCGCCCGGTTCAACCCCAGCCTCAGCCCCAATTCCGGCCGGCCC
>Ga0210410_10001181_pt1 | contig 25048 bp, 21 predicted proteins | sample IncBWC4MmetaG_FD_161058 | JGI IMG/M metagenome (GOLD analysis project Ga0210410, IMG submission 161058) | Forest soil microbial communities from Barre Woods Harvard Forest LTER site, Petersham, Massachusetts, United States - Inc-BW-C-4-M | ecosystem: Environmental > Terrestrial > Soil >... | reverse complement strand
GCAGCGCATGTTCGGCAACTATCGCCAGGATCTGAGCGTGGCTGCCTTGCCCGCGGAGTTCAGTGCCGCCGCGGAGCGAACGGTGAACTTTCTTCAGTCGCAGAGCGCGCGTGTCAGCATCCAGAATCTCGAAACAGGTGACGGAAAGCTGCGCGTCGATGTATTTGTCGAGAACCTTACCGGTCACAAGCTGCCCACAGCTTATCCTTCGCGGCGCGCGTGGCTGCATGTGGTGGTCCACGATCGCAGCGGGCGGACTGTGTTCGAGTCTGGCGCGTTAAATAAGGACGGCTCCATCCAGGGAAACGTGAATGACACCGATCCTTCGCGCTTTGAGCCGCATTTTCGCGAGATCACCAGCGGCGACCAGGTGCAGATCTACGAGCCGATTCTGAAGGACCCTGAGGGCCACGTTACCACCGGTTTGATCACTGCCGTTGGATACATCAAGGACAATCGCCTTCTGCCCCGCGGGTTTGACAAGAGTACGGCGGAAGCGGACATAGCGGTGGCGGGAGATGCCGCCGACGATCCCAACTTCAACGACAAAGGAAGCCTGGTGCGCTACTCACCGGCAGTGGATCCATCCGCGGGCCCGTTCCACATTGAGGTTGAACTCTGGTACGAGCCCATTGGATTCCGCTGGGCCCACAACCTGGGCACCTATCAAGCGGACGAGCCTCAACGCCTGGTGAACTACTACGACTCGTTAGCCTCAGGTGCAGCGGTGATATTGGCAAAGACCGAAGCGACGAAATAGCAGGCGAGAGTGGCGAAGAGGCCTTCAAAAGCTAACGAAATGCGCGTTGACGGTATTGGGAGAGGGCAAGTATAATTATGGTTTGCCTTTAGGCTTTGGAGGAGAGATGTACGCCGTTATACAGACCGGGGGAAAGCAATATCGTGTCGCACCGGGCGACACTATCCGCATTGAGCGGGTCAAGGGTGATGTGGGCGAGCAGGTGAAGTTCGGGACCGTGCTGGCGGTACACACCGACGACAAGAAGGTTATGGCGGGATCGGATGCGTCGACGGCCAGCGTCACGGGCAAGATCGTGGAGCAGGGCCGGGCGAAGAAGCTCACCGTGCTGAAGTTCAAGAAGACCAACCAGTACAAGATTCAGCGGGGCCACCGGCAGAACTACACGGCCGTGCAGGTCAGCGAGATCAAGCTGTAAATTATCGAGAGGAATTGAGTCATGGCACATAAGAAGGGCGGCGGCTCGTCCACAAACGGGCGCGATTCACACGGACAGAGGCTGGGCGTAAAGCGGTTCGGCGGGCAGTTGGTGAACGCGGGAACGATCCTGATCCGGCAGCGCGGCACGAAGCACCAGCCGGGCGAGAACGTGTCCAAGGGCAAGGACGACACGCTGTTTGCGCTGGTGCGGGGCTACGTGAAGTTTGAGGACAAGGGAAACCGGGGGCGCTTCATCAGCGTGACACCGGCGGCGGCAGAAGCAAAGGCCGCGAACTAAGTCCGAAGGCATTCGAAGCGGCCCCGGCGCGAGTCGGGGCCGTTTTGTCTTTAGAGCCGAAGAAAAGGCTTTTACCACAGAGGACACTGAGGGCACAGAGGAAGAGTACAGAGAAGAGTGAAGAATGTTTGTTGATGAAGCGAAAATTTCGGTGAAGGCGGGGGACGGCGGGAACGGGTGCGTGGCGTTTCGGCGGGAGAAATATGTGCCGCGGGGCGGGCCGTCGGGCGGCGATGGCGGGCGCGGCGGCAGCATTTACCTGGAAGCGAATCCGAACGACAACACGCTGCTGCGTTATCGGTACAACCGGGAGTTCAAGGCGGACCGCGGGCGGCACGGGGAAGGCTCGAACTGCTCGGGCGTTTCGGGCGACGACACAATTTTGAAAGTGCCGGTGGGCACGCTGGTTTTTGATGCTACGGGGAATGTGCTGCTGGCGGATTTGAAGCGGCCCGGGCAACGGTTGCTGGTGGCGCAGGGCGGGCGCGGCGGGCGCGGCAATCAGCATTTTGCGAAGCCGTGGCACCAGGCGCCGCGAGAAAAGGAAGAGGGCGAGGCGGGAGAAGAGCGGAATTTGCGGCTGGAGCTGAAACTGCTGGCGGATGTGGGGCTGGTCGGTTTTCCGAATGCGGGGAAATCCACGCTGATTTCGGTGATCAGCGCGGCACGGCCGAAGATTGCGAATTATCCGTTCACGACGCTGGAGCCGAATTTGGGCGTGGTGAATGCTGATGGAGGCACGGGCGGGCATGGGACGGAGTTGGGCCGCACTTTCGTGGTGGCGGATTTGCCGGGATTGATCGAGGGCGCGAGCCAGGGCGCGGGATTAGGAATTCGCTTTTTGCGGCACGTGGAGCGGACCCGGTTGCTGGTCCACCTGATTGATACGAGCGACATGGCGGAGATGGACCCGGTGAAGGCGTTTGAAATTATCGAAGGCGAGTTGGGAGCGTTCAGCGAGAAATTGCTGGAAAAGCCGATGATCGTGGTGGCGACGAAGCTGGATGCCACGACGGACCGGACGAAGCTCGAAGAGTTGCGGAAATTCTGCAAGAAAAAGGGATTGGAATTCCACGCGATTTCGGCGGCCGCGGGCGAGGGCGTGAAGGAGCTCGTTCGAGGGATCGCCGACGCGTTGGATAAGATTCCGAAGGAATCGCTTGAGGACGAGGATACTGAAGTAGAGGAGGTAGAGGAAGTAAATGAGGTAAAGGATTCAGAGGCCGCCGCGATTGTGGATGACTTGGAAAACGAGGACTGAGACGGGTTCCGCGAACTCCATTTCGTGAGAGAATTGGGTTGGGGAACATCCGGGAGGCGGATTGACGACTGCGCAGGCGAAAAGTACGGCGGCGAAACACCATCCACGAAGAATTGCAATTTTTGGCGGCTCGTTTGACCCCATCCATTCCGGCCACCTGGCTGTAGCCCGGGCGGCAGACCGGCGATTCAATTTTGACGAAGTGCAATTCATTCCCGCGAGCCGTCCTCCGCACAAATTGAAACAGCATCTGGCGCCGTTTCCGCACCGTTTTGCGATGGTGGCGCTGGCGGCGACGGAGCATCCGCATTTTGTGCCGTCGCTGGCAGAGGCGGGGGAAGACTTCAGCGGGACGCAACTGCACTATTCGGTGGATACGGTGCGGTATTTCCGCCATGCGTATCACGGCCAGGGCGACCGGATTTTTTTTATCATCGGCGCGGACGCGTTTCTGGATATTCCGATGTGGAAGGAATACGAAACGCTGCTGGGACTTTGCGATTTCGTGATTGCGAACCGGCCGGGCATCCGGCTGGAGGCGCTGCGGCTCGTGATTCCGCCCGACCTGCACGGGCGGAGAGATTCGAAGCGCGAGAAGGAAGAAGAGACCGTCGCGCATGGCTCGCCGATTGTGGCGCGGCTGGATAAGACAACGGTGTACCTGCTGGAAAACGTGGCCAGCGAAGTGAGCGCTACCGATATTCGGCGAAAGGCCGGCCGTGGGCAATCGATCCACGGGCTGGTGTCCGCACGAGTGGAAGAATACATTTTGAAACAGAGGTTGTACCGGTGAAAATCCAAAAACTGCCGAAGGGCGTGCGACTGGCGGTGGAAGCCGCGCAGGAGAAAAAAGCGGGCGCGATTACCGTGCTGGACTTGAGCGGCTTGAGTGCGTTCACGGAATATTTCGTGATCTGCACCGGTTACAGCACGCCGCAGTTGCAGGCGATCTGCTCCGAGGTGGAGGAAGTGCTGTACAAAGAGATGAAGCGTTCGCCGGAGCATCGCGAAGGGCGGCGCTCGGCGGAATGGGCGCTGCTGGATTTTGGCGGATTCATCGTGCACGTGTTCGGCGAGCAGGCGCGGCGTTTTTATGACCTGGAGCGGTTGTGGCGGCAGGCGCCGTCGCTGGTGTTGCCGGACGAGCCGGAAACGCACCGACGGAAAGAGCTTTCGGAAAAAGCGGGATAGAAGAAAATAGTTGAGAACGGCGAGATGACTCCTCGTTTTTGCCGGATTTCCTTCAGGGGTTGAACCCCAGGCCTTCAAAAAAGAAAGAGCACGGCCAGGAATGGCTGTGCCACTGGGGTAGACTCGCGGGATGAAGATTTGCCTGCTGATGTTGGGGAAGACCCGGCGGCCGGAGATGGTTGCGGCGCTTGACGACTATATGAAGCGCATTTCGCGGTCGTGTCCCGTTGAGATCGTTGAGGTGCGGGATGCGGCGGCAGCGCTGAAGCGGCTGGATGCAAACCGCGCCGCGGCTTCGGTGCTGCTGGATGCCAGCGGCAAGGTGTACGACTCCGATGCGTTTGCGAAGTGGTTGGGAGAGCAGCGGGACCGTGGCATACGCGAGGTGATATTCGTTTGCGGGGATGCGGATGGGTTCCCCGACGGCCTGAGGGAACGCGTAAAACAGAAACTTTCGCTGAGCGCGATGACGTATTCGCATGAGCTGGCGCGGGTGATGCTGTCGGAGCAGATTTACCGGGCTTTTGCGATTTTGTCGGGGAGCCCGTACCCCAAGTAGGTTGCTTGCTCGGCTGTGTTGACGAATTGTCCCCGTCGGCGGGTGGGTTTTTCGGCGTTCCGTGAAATGATGTGCAACGATAAAAACTATGGCCATACGCATTGCTGCGGATAAAGACCAGCCTTCGGTGGCGATTGAAATTCCCATCGAAAACCCCTTGCCGGATTACGATCTGGAGCAGGTCGAACAGCCGACTCCGCGGGACATCGACGGTCTGCTGGTGTCGCAGGGGTTTCGGGACCTGGTGGACGATGCGCGCGGGGTGCTGACAGAGTTGATGTGCAACCCGCCGCCGCTGCCGAACAACACACATCTGGTGGACCTGGGACTGTCCCACGTTCCCGATTTTGAGATTACTCAACTGACGGGCGCGATTTGCCCCGGAGACGACGAAGTGTACCGGCCGGGCCTGTGGATCGTTTTGAAAGACAGAAAAAGCCCGCCGAAGCAGTCGCTGGGCGAAGTAGCGATGGAGCATGCGCGAATCGTCGCGCAGGAGCTGGTTAAGCGCCTCGGAATTTGAGGCGGGCAATTCTTCTTTCTTTGCAGAAATGTGTTCGATTCGTGTGTTCGTGACGCCACAACTTGACGTTTCTGGCGCAACTCCGCAGACTTGAATAATCCATACGAAATTGTGCGCCTGACGAGGAAGCAAAGTTATGCCGGAAGGGAAAGGGCTGCTGATCGTTTACACGGGGCCGGGCAAGGGCAAGACGACTTGCGCGTTGGGCACGGCGTTTCGCGCGGTGGGCCAGGGGTTGCGCGTGCTGATGGTGCAGTTCATCAAGGGGTCGTGGCACTACGGCGAGCTGGACGCCGCGGAAATGCTGGGCAAGGACAAGTTTGAGATTCGGCCGATGGGGAGGGGTTTCGTGAAAATCGGCGGCGCGGAAACGGATCCGGAAGACATCCGGATGGCGGAAGAGTGTTGGGAGTCGGGACGCGCGGCGATCTACAGCGGGACGTACGATCTGGTGGTGCTGGACGAGATCAACTATACAATCAGCTACAAAATGCTGGACGCGGAAAAAGTGGTGGTGGCGCTCGCGGGGCGGCCGGAGCAGGTGCACGTGATCTGCACGGGGCGAAACGCGCATCCGAAACTGGTGGAGGCCGCGGACCTGGTGACGGAAATGAAGGAAGTGAAACACCCGTATACGAAGGGTATACTGGCGCAGCGGGGGATTGATTACTGAGGAGAAGCCGCAAGCCATCAGCTGTAAGCCATCAGCTAACAGGCGACTGACAATCGAGACCGGCTTAGGACTTATGGCTTATGACTGATGGCTATCGGCTAAAAAAGGACTGAGAACTTCTCCATGTCGTGGTTCAAGCGGGATAAAAAATCGATTGACCAGGTGACGCCGCCGGAAGAGCGGCGGGTCCGCACGGAAGGGCTGTGGATGAAGTGCGAGTCCTGCCGGGCGATCGTGTTCCGGAAGGACCTGGAAGAGAACCTGTTTGTTTGCCCGAAATGCCAGTTTCATTTCCGGGTGAATGCGAAAAGGCGGCTGGAGCTGCTGTTTGACGGCAAGTGGACCGAGCACGACGCGGGAATGGTTTCGACCGATCCGCTGAAATTCGTGGACACCAAGCCGTATGCCAGGCGGATTAAAGAGGCGCAGAAAAAACTGGGGATGAATGACGCGATCATTACCGCCGAGGGGCAATTGAACGGCAAGCCGGTGATTTGCTGCGCGATGGAATTTGGATTTATCGGCGGCTCGATGGGCGCGGTGGTCGGAGAAAAAGTGACGCGGGCGATCGAGATGGCCATGGAGACGCGGCAGCCGCTGATCGTCGTGTCGTGCTCGGGCGGCGCGCGCATGATGGAAGGCACGATCAGCCTGATGCAGTTGGCGAAAGTTTCCGCGGCGCTGGCTCGGCTGGACGAGGAGAAGTTGCCGTACATTTCCGTGTTGACGGACCCCACAACCGGCGGCGTAACAGCGAGTTTTGCCATGCTGGGTGATTTGAATATTGCGGAGCCCGGCGCGCTGATCGGTTTCGCGGGACCCCGCGTGATCGAGCAAACGATTCGGCAGAAGTTACCGGATGGATTCCAACGCTCGGAATTTCTGCTGGAGCACGGCTTTCTGGATGCCGTGGTGCATCGCAAGGACATGAAGGGCTTCATCTCCAGCGCGATTGACCTGCTGACCTCCTGAAATGAATTACGAAAGCGCGGTTCGCTATTTACTTTCATTGGGCCGCGAACTGGCGGCGCCCACTCAAGCAGCCGCGGCCAAATTCAATCTCGAAAACATCACCATTTTGCTGGAACGGCTGGGGCGACCGGACCGCGCGTATCCGTGCGCGCACATCGCGGGGACGAACGGGAAGGGGTCGACGGCGGCGTTCCTTGAGAAAATTCTGCGCGACGCGGGCTTCCGCACCGGGCTGAACACTTCGCCGCATCTGGAGCGCATCAACGAGCGTATCCGCATTTCCGGAAAGGAAATTGCCGACGAGCGGTTTGCGGAGATTTTTACGCGGATTCATGCGGTGATCGAGGAATTGCTCGCGGAAGGGAAGCTGCGGGCGCATCCGACCTACTTTGAGTGCGTGACCGCGCTGGCGTTTGAGGCGTTTGCGCGGGAGCGCGTGGACTTTGCGGTGATCGAGGTGGGGCTGGGCGGGCGGCTGGACGCGACGAATGTGGTGACGCCGCTGGTGTCCATCATCACGCGCATTGATTTTGATCACGAGAATTATTTGGGACATTCGCTGCGGGAGATAGCGGGGGAGAAGGCGGGGATTTTGAAGCCGCAGGTGCCGGCGGTAATCGCCGCGCAACTCCCGGAGGCACACCACGAGCTTTTGCAGCGAGCGACGGAGCTTCGTTGCCCGATGGTGGAGACGAGCGAAGCGTATCGCATGGAAGGCCAGGAAACCAAAGACGGCTGGGCGCGGGCCACGGCGGTGGAAATCGCGAGTGGGACCAGCTACTTACTGGAGCCAAGGCTTGCCGGGCAATTTCAACTGCAAAATGCGCTGAATGCCGTTGCGGCTGCGCGGATTTTGCAGGGCCGTAGCTTTCGCGTTACCGATGAAGACATTGTGAGCGGCATTGCCACGACGGAATGGCCCGGGCGACTGGAACGTCTGCAAACGCGGCCGGATGTGTATCTGGATGGAGCGCACAATCCGGGCGCGGCGCGGGAGTTGGCGCGATTTTTGGACGAGAATTTTGCCGGTCGCAAGGTGTACCTGATTTTTGGGGCCATGCGCGACAAAGCGGTGGACGAAGTGACTGGGATGCTCTTTCCACGCGCGCACGAAGTGATTTTCACGCAGCCGGGGACACCGCGAGCGGTCAGCGCCAGGCAGCTTGCGGAGATGGCCGGCGACCACGCGAAGAAATTTACCGTGATCGAGGATGCGGAGCAGGCGCTCGAATCCGCTCTGGCGAAAGCTGGGCCCGAAGACGTTGTATTCATCACCGGATCGCTGTACCTGGTGGGCGAATTGCGGCATGCGTGGAACGCGCGCAGAAAAGTCGCTTCGCGGTAGAAAAGACCGTAGAATGGGGCTTCTTTCGGGATCCTGCCGGCCACGCGGCCGGCGTTCTGTTTTGTAGGAGCGAAGAAATTCCAGGGCGAATATTCAGCGCATGAAAAAAACGATTGCCGCGGAGAACAAATCGACGGAGCCGCTGGTGGGAATCATCATGGGCTCCACGTCCGATTGGGAAACAATGGAGCACGCCGCGAACACGCTGCGGCAGCTAGGCGTGCCGTACGAGACGCGCGTTGTTTCGGCGCATCGCACGCCGGACCTGCTTTTCGAATACGCGGCGAGCGCCGAAAAGCGCGGGATCGAAGTGATCATCGCCGGCGCAGGCGGCGCGGCGCATCTGCCAGGAATGGCCGCGTCGAAAACGGTGCTGCCGGTGCTGGGAGTGCCGGTGGAATCGAAGGCGCTGAAGGGATTGGATTCGCTGCTTTCGATCGCGCAGATGCCGGGAGGAATTCCCGTGGGCACGCTGGCGATCGGCAAGGCAGGCGCGATGAATGCGGCGCTGCTGGCCGCGGCGATTCTGGGGAGCAAGCACCCGGCGATCCGCGAATCACTCCGCGCGTTTCGAATTGCGCAGACGAAGAAAGTTCTCTCGCAACCCGATCCGGCCGCGGCGGCGCGGAAGGCGCTGAACACCGTGCACGCGCAACTTTCCGGGAAGAAAAAGAAATGACCATCGGCATCCTCGGCGGAGGACAACTTGGCTACATGCTGGCGCTGGCCGGTTATCCGCTAGGGTTGCATTTCCGGTTTCTGGATCCTTCGCCGGAAGCGCCGGTGGGCCGCATCGCCAATCGTGTGACCGCCGATTTCAATGATCAACAAGCGCTAGAGAAGTTTTCGCACGGGCTGGAAGTTGTAACTTACGAATTTGAGAATGTGCCGGTGGCGGCGGCGAAGTTTCTGGCTGAGCGAGTGCCAGTATATCCGCCCACGGCGGCGCTCGAAGACGCCCAGGAGCGGCTGCGGGAAAAGCGGTTATTCCGCAAGCTGGACATTCCGACGACGGAGTTTGCAGAGATTGCGACGCGGGAAGATCTGGATGCGGCGGTGAAGCAGGTTGGCTTGCCGGCGATGCTGAAGACGTGCCGGATGGGCTATGACGGGAAAGGGCAGTGGCTTCTGCGAACGGCGGAAGATGTGGAGAAGGCGCGAGCGGAATTGCCGGGCGTTCCGCTGATCCTGGAGAAATTTGTGCCGTTCACGCGGGAACTTTCGATTCTTGGCGTGCGCGGACGCGAAGGGGAGATCGCGTTTTATCCGTTGATCGAAAATCATCATCGTGGCGGGATTTTGCGGTTGTCGCTGGCACCGGGGCCGAATCTGACCGCGAGCCTGCAGCAGGAAGCGGAACACGCGGCGCGGAAAGTGCTTGAGGCGCTCGGCTATGTGGGCGTTTTGTGCATCGAGTTTTTCGAAGTTGGCGGACGGCTGCTGGCAAACGAGATGGCGCCGCGGGTTCACAATTCCGGCCACTGGACGATTGAGGGCGCGGTGACCAGCCAGTTTGAAAATCACCTGCGCGCGATATTGGGTATGCCGCTGGGCTCCACGGCGGCGGTGGGCGTTTCCGCGATGCTCAACCTGATCGGGGAAATTCCAGAAAGCGCGGAGGTGCTGAACGTTTCGAACGCACATTTGCATCTTTACGGGAAAGAGCCGCGCGCGGGGAGAAAACTGGGACACGTTACCGTGCGAGCGGACCAGTTTGAGAAACTGCAGCAACGCTTAAGCGCGCTTTCGGAATTTTTTCGCCGGCCGGAGTATTGCTTGGAAAAAGCTCTGCCGGAATTGTTGGCAAAACGGGCGTAGGACGGCGTGCAAGCAGGAGAAACCCAAGAGGGCGAGGCAAGCCCCACCCCTATGGAAAGAATCTTCGAACACGAAATACGAACCGAGAAAATCACTGATTCAAGATTTGGATGGATTTTAGTGGCGGCGGTGGTGGAACGGATTTCAGGAAATTGTAAATTTCGGCGAGATCTTCGCTAGAGATTGCTTTCGCGGTGTAGGGCGGCATCTGGCCGGTTGGTTCGCGAACGTAGCTGACGAAGGCGGAAAGCGGAATTTGCGGCGGGCCGAGGCGTGTGCCGCCCGTTGATGTGGAGCCCTGACCGAGATAGCCGTGGCACTCGTAACAGCCATCTTTAACGAAGAGGCGTTGACCATTGCTGGGATTCGCCGCAGTTGTGGGTTCATGTTTCGCAGGCGGCTTCAGCGTTTGCAGAAAGGCGTAGACGTCGGCCAGATCCGAGTCCGACGCTTTGTCGGTGCCAAACGGTGGCATCAGGTTTTTCGGTTTGCGAACCAATTGAATAAAGGCTGGAAGAGCGAGTAATGTTGAAGCGATTCGCGGAACACCGCCGCTTTGTCCCGATCCGGTAACGCCTTCTCCCTCCGAGCCGTGGCATTTGTTGCAGCCGAGCGTTTCGAAGACCAGTTTTCCCTTCTGTGCGTTACCCGTTGAAACTTTGCTCGATTGCTCCTGGCTGCCCGCCGCACCTGGGTCATTCGACTGCACGGCAAGCGGCAGCGCCGCAAGCGCAGTGGCAATTGCAATCGAGCGAAAGATTTTCTCTGCCTTCATCCTTATCCTCTAGCGCGGCTGCGTGTGAACGTCCACCAGCGCCGGTTCTCCGCGCTTGACGACATCGAGCGCGCGATGAATCGCAGGCCCTAGATCCTTGGGATCGGAAATCGGGCCTTCCGCATACATGCCGAGGCCTTCTGCGAGCTTTGCGTAGTCGATGCCGGGATCGTCGATGGCGGTGCCGATCTTTACGCGATCAATGCCGCGGCTGTGGCGATCCGCCATGATCTGCACCTGCATCACTTCCTGATGATAGGCGCGGTTGTTGTGCATGATGGTGAGCAGCGGAATGCGGTGGTGCGCGGCGGTCCAGAGAACTCCCGGCGCGTACATCAGGTCGCCGTCGCACTGGATATTCACGGACAAGCGGCCGTGCTTGCGGTTGGCCAGAGCTGCGCCGACCGCGGACGGCGCGCCGTAGCCGATGCCGTAGCCGCCCGAGCCGCCGATGAACTGGTAATACTTGTCGAAATTCCACAGCTTCATGGGCCAGCGGCTGACGAACTGAATTGTTGACACCAGCGACCAATCTTCGTCTTTGATTTTCGCCCAGAGTTCGGCGCACATGCGGGCTGTGCTGATCGGGCTCGCGTCCCAGGCATAGGTGGCCGATTCACGCGCGTTTTGCAGAGTTTCCTGATGCGCGGCGGCGAGCCTCGAGCCGCGATCCTGCAGCGCGGTCTTGCGGCCAGCGGGAAGCTGTTTTTTCACGGCCTCGATTAAAGAAGGAAGCGTCGCCTGCGCATCGGCGGCCATGTCCAGATTCACTTCGGGGTAGCGCTGGAAATTCTGGTAATTGCTTTTGAAAAACAAACCGGTGGAACTGATACTGATCAGCTTTGCGCCGGGTTTCGTGAGTAGTCGTGAAGTGCGCTCCATCTGATCGCGGTAAGAATGAATGGCGCCCCAGAAGTCGGCCAGTTCGAGGCCGAGTATCACATCGGCGTTGGAAATTTCTTCGCGCCCACGCCACGTCTGATTGAGAGGATGGCGGGTAGGAAAATTCATGCGTCCGCCCATGTCCACAACGGGGGCTTGCAACGCCTCGGCAAGTTCGACGAGCAGCGCCATGCCGGCCGCGGTTCGTGCCGCGCGGTCGACGATCAGGACAGGGTTTCCGGCGGCCACCAGCAAACGCGCGGCTTCCGCGACGGCGGCGGAGTCTCCTTGCGGAGGTGTCGCCAGAGCGAGGCTCGGGATGTTCAGTTTCGCGTCGGCGGGAATTGGATTTTCCTGCAACTCGGCGTCGGCGATCAACACTACCGGCATCATCGGCGGCGTCATGGCGATTTTGTAGGCGCGGACGGCCGACTCCGCAAATTGCGGGAGCGAAATCGGAAGGTCGTCCCACTTGGTGTAATCGCGTAGCATGGCCGCGGCATCCTGCACGCTGTGCGTCCATTCCACGGGCGGCATTCGCTTGGTGGCGTCAATAATGTTTCCGCCGATGACGATTAGCGGAACGTAATCGCAATACGCGTTATAAACAGCCATCGAGGCGTGCTGCAGCCCAACCGTGCCGTGCGCGAAAACCAGAAGGGGCTTGCCTTCAATCTTGGCGTAGCCGTGTGCCATGCCCACAGCGGATTCCTCATGGAGGCAGGTGATGAATTCGGGATTTTTGTTTCCGCCGTAATTGATGACCGATTCGTGCAGCCCGCGGAAACTGGAGCCGGGATTGGAGCAGATGTACTCGATGCCGAGCGTCTTGATGACGTCGACCATGAAGTCGGAGCCAGTGCGTTCCGCGGTGAGCACTTCGGCGCGCGAGGGAGTTCCGACTTCCGCTTCCGGTGACATCGCCGGCGGGGGGATTGACCCGCGTTCGGGCGGCGGCTGTTTTGCCGGTAAGGTTGGTGTTGCTGCGAGCGCTGCCGCCCCGGCGGCTGCGCTGCGCAGGAAATCGCGGCGTGGAATGCCGTTGTTCTTAATTTTTGCCATGAGCAGGGCCCTTCTCGTGGGACAACTTCTATCACACGTCCTGCCTGCGGGCCAGCGAGAAGCGGTGTCTTAGACTTGCAGGACATCGCCTTCGCGCGCGACGAGTTCGTAGAGGACCGGGTTTACGAAGAAGCCTAGCAGCAAGCGGGAAAGAAGTCCTGCGACGACGACGATGGCGAAGGGCTTTTGCGTGTCACTGCCAACACCGGTGGACATGGCGGCGGGTAGAAGTCCGAGGCAAGCGACGAGCGCGGTCATCATGATCGGGCGGAGGCGCAGCAGCGAGGCTTCGAGCGTGGCTTCGCGGACGTTTTTGCCTTCGAGGCGCAGCTTGTTGATGTAGCTGACCAGAATGACGGCGGTTTCGACCGAGACGCCGAGAAGCGCGAGAAGCCCGAGGGCGCTCGAAACGCTGAGCGGGGTGTGCGTGAGCTTCAGCGCGATCAAGGCGCCAACCGGCTCGGTGAGGACGACGCCGAGGGCGATGGTGATCGGAAATTTGAAATTGCCGTACAGCGCGAAAAGAATCATGAAGATCAGGAAAATTGCGAGCGGGCCGATAATGAAGAGCTGCGCCTTGGCATCGAGCAGTTCACTGTACTCGCCGCCCCAGTCGAGGCGGTAGCCCTCCGGGAGATTCACTTTGCTCGCGATGGCCTGCTGGCCGGACTGGACGATGCCTTCGAGATTCCGCCCCTCGATCGAAAACTGAATGCCGATGTAGCGCGAATTATTTTCGCGATAGATGAAGGAGGCTCCGGTGGATTCCTTGAGAGTAGCGAGTTCGGAAAGCGGGATTTGCTGTCCCGCGGGAGCGGGAACGAGCAGATTGCCAATTTCGTGGGCGTCTGAGCGGAACTTCGGGTCCATACGCACGACGAGGTCGAATAATTTTTCGCCCTGGATCACTTGGGTGGCGGCCTGGCCGCCAACCGCGGCTTGCACGACCGCCTGGACGTCGGCGACGTTGATGCCGTAGCGGGCGATTTTGGCGCGATCCGCTTGGATGAGCAGGCTGGGCTGGCCGAGTTCGCGCACCACGGTGAGCTCCGTAAAGCCGGGAGTTTTGTCGAGGATGTTCTTGATCTCGACGGCTTTTTTCTCGAGGACGTCGAGATCGGGGCCGAAGATTTTCACCGCCAGAGCGCTCTTGAGGCCGGTAAGGGCTTCATCCACGGCATCTTCTGCGGGCTGCGTGAAATTAAAAATCACGCCGGGGTAGGCGTCGAGTCTTTTCTGGAGGTCCTCGATGAGCTGTTCCTTGGTGTGAATCGAGGATTGCGACCAGGACTCGTCATTGTAAGGCTTCAGGCCAACGTAAAATTCGCAGTTGAAAAAACCGGTGGGGTCGGTGCCGTCGTCGGGCCGGCCCAGTTCGGAGCCTGTGACGGTGACCATCGGATACTTGATGAGCAGGTCGCGGACTTGCGGGGCGAATTTCGCTGCTTCTTCGAACGAAATCGTGTAGGGCATGGTGGCGCGAACCCACACGGCGCCTTCGTCGAGGTGCGGAAGGAATTCCCCGCCGATGAGCGGTACGAGCAGGAGCGTGGCGCCGAAAATCGCCACGGCCACGATGAGGGTGACTGCGGGGTGATTAAGGCACCAGTGCAAGCGACCGGCGTACTGATCGCGAATCCAGTTGTAGACGGGGTTTTGTTTTTCCTTCACGCCGCTCTTGAACCAGTAGGAAGCAAGCACAGGAACAACCGTAAGCGTGAGAACCAGCGCGCAGATGAGCGCGAAGCCCATGGTGTCCGCCATTGGATGGAAAAGTTTGCCCGCGGGGCCGGTGAGAGCGTAGATCGGCAGATAACCCGCGATGATGACGGCGACGGAATAAAAGATCGGGCGGTCGACGTCGCGCGCGGCAGCGAGGATGACGTCGTTCAATTTGTATTCGGTGCCGTGGCGCAGGCCGAGCTCGCGGTAGATGTTTTCGACCATCACGATGGTGCCGTCAATGATGATTCCGAAATCGATTGCGCCGATGGAGAGGAGATTCGCAGCTTCCCCCGTCAAGTTGAGGAAGATGAAAGCGAAGAGGAGAGCGAGAGGAATTGTGAGCGCGGTGATAATGGCCGCGCGGAAACTCACCAGGAAAAAAATCAGGACAATGAGGACGAGAACCATTCCGCGAAGAAGATTTCCTTCGACGGTGTCGGTGGTGATGCGAACGAGGTCGCTGCGGTCATAGTACGGACGGACTTTCACGTCCGGCGGCAAAAGCGTCTTGTTGATCTCCTCGGTTTTTTTCTCGACGCCTTCAAGGACATTCTGGGTTTGTTCGCCGCGGCGCATGAGAATGACGCCTTCGACGGCGTCGTCGTCCTTTTTTTGCTTGGTCTGGAAACCAAAGATGCCGAGGCGCGGCGCGTGGCCGATTTCCACGCGCCCGATATCCTTGATGCGGATGGCCACGCCGTTGGAACTTCCGACAACGACTTCGCCGATGTCTTCCGTGCTCTTCACGAGGCCGAGGCCGCGAACGTAGTAAAACTGTCCGCCCTGAGTGTAAAAGCCGCCGCCGGTGTTGGAATTGTTGGCGTTCAACGCGGTGAGCACCTGAACGACCGGCAAGTGATAGTTGTATAGCTTCACGGGATCGAGGAGGACGTGATACTCCATCGTCGGTCCGCCAAACCCGGAGTCGTCCGCCACGCCCGGGACGCTTTTGTACGCGCGCTCGATAATCCAGGTTTCGTAGGTGTGCAATTCCATCGGCGAGCGATCGGGGCTTTCGAGGACGTAGCGGTAGACGAGGCCGCTGGGGCTGAAGAGCGGTGCCATGCTCGGCGTTACGCCCTGCGGCAGCGTGGCATCGCTGATGCGCTGGAAAACAATTTGCCGCGCGAAATAGGAATCGACGCCTTCATCAAAGGTCAATCGCACGTCGGAAAGGCCGTAGAGCGAAATGGAGCGCATCACTTTCAAGCGCGGCGAGCCGTTCATCGCAAGCTCGAGAGGCAACGTGGTGAGACGTTCCACTTCTTCCGCGGCGTGGCCCGGCCATTGAGTAATTAATTCAACCATCGGCGGCGAAAGGTCCGGGTAAGCATCCACCGGCATTTGCCGGAAGGACCAAGCGCCCGCCACAGCGATCAATACCATCAGCATCAGCACCAGAAAGCGCTGCTGAAGAGCGAATTGGACGATGCGATGAATCATCGAGGAGTCTCCGGAGCGCTCTTCCTAATGCTGAATGGAATTCTTGAATTGCAGGAACAAGCTGCCGTCGCCGACGACCTGCTCGGATTCTTTCAGGCCGCTGGTGATCTGCGTCCGGTCCTTGACGCTCTGGCCCAGGGTGACCAGGCGGCGCGCAAACTGGTTGGGGCCCGACTGCACGTAAACGAACGGCTGATTTTCCGTGTCGCGCAGGATTGCCGCGTCGGGAACAGTGATAGCGTCGGCGACGGAGCCGGCCTTGACGGTCGCGGTCACGTACATATCTTTTTTCAATTTCTTGCCGGGATTTTCGGTGACGATGCGGGCCTGCAGCGTGCGCGTGTTGGGATCGAGTGCCGGCGCCAGATAGGAGATTTTTCCGTGGAACAGTTCCGGGTAACTATCCGTGTTGAGTTCGACAGCGTCTCCGACGTGCACGAACGGCAGGTCGCTCTGGTAGACGTTCACGAGGACCCACACGCTGTTGGTGTTCGAGATTGTGAAGCACTGGGTGACGCCAGTCTGCAGCAGTTGCCCGGGGCCGACGAGGCGCTCCACGATTTCGCCGGTGACAGGAGCGAGGACAGGGCTTTCCGATGTGGGACGCGTGGAATTTTTGATTAAGGATTCGGGATCTTTCACGCCCAGTGCGCGAAGGGCATCGGTCGAGGATTCCAGGTCCGCGTGAGCCTGATTGCGGTTTGCCTCCGCCTGCTGCAGGTCGGCTTCGGAAATGGCGCCGTGGGCGAAGAGGTCCTGCGACCGCGCATAAAGCTTGTCGGAAAGGGTGGATGCTTCGCGGGCCTTTATGTAGGCGGAGCGGGCAACGGAGTAATCCGGGCTGGTAACGGTAAGGAGCGGCTGGCCGGCCTGGACGAATTGCCCGGGCGCGACAAGGATTTCGTGGACCGGGCCGCCAATCGCGGCGAACACGGGCGTAGTTTCAAACGCGTTGTAGGCGACGGATCCGGCGAGCCGCAGGGTGCGCGGCAGAGGACCTTTCTCCGCCGGCACGATTTGCAAGTGAGCCAGCTGTTCCTTCGGGACGGTGAAGAGTTGGGCTGTATCTGCCTTCGACTCGCTCGAAGTAAACGACGTCATCTTGGATTCCGGTTCGCCGGATCCGCAGCCCGAGAGAGCGGTGCCGAGCGGCATGGCCAGAGCAATCATGGAAAGGATGACGCGGCTTTGTTTTAAAGGCTTCATGGGAGAGTCCTTGTGCCTACGGCCTGGCGCATTTGTTCGAGCGCGAGCATGTAACTCGCAAGCGCCTGGCGGTAAGCAAGCTGATTGGCGCGATAGGTTCGTTCCGAATCGAGATAGTCGAGGAGGCTGGCGGCGCCTTTGCGGTAGGCGTATTCGCTGATGTCGCGGGATTGTTTGGCCTGGTCGACGTAGCCGCCCTGATAAAGCTGAATGATCTGGTCGTTGGTCTGCAGATTGGCGAAGGCGGTGACGACGTCGGTCAAAACCTGCTGCGCGGTTTCGCTGGCTTGCTCCTGCGCCTGGGTGATGGCGTATTGCGCGCGCGCGATTTCGCCCTGATTCCGGTTAAAGATGGGGAGGGGCATGTTGTAGAAAAACGAACCGCTGCTGGCGCCGGCCGTGTGGGAGTAGTCGAAGGTGCCGGTGATGTCCATTTTGCCGTTGGCCTTTTGCAATGCAAGCTGGCTTTCGGCGGCAGTGACGGCTTGCTGGGCGGCGCGGAGATCGGGCCGGTTTGTGGCCGCGACGTTTTTGAGATCTTTCAAGTCCGCGCGAACGGGCTGGTAGTCGAGTGTGCCTTGCACATCGTAATCATCGGGCACGGTTTCAAAGCCGAGCAACTGGCGCAACGCGGCCAAGCTCTGCAGCTTGGCCAACTTGGCGGCGGATAAGTCGCTTTGAAATTGCAGCAACTGAAGTTTGATTTTCAGGAAATCGCCTTCGCTCATGTCACCAACGCGAAAGCGTTCCTTGCTGATGTCCACGGTCTTCTGGAAGCTGTCGAGATCCTGCTGGGCAAATTCCAGCGTGGACTCCGCGAGCAGCACATCCACGAACTGCTGGCTGACGCTGAAGACCAGTTGGCGTTCGTTGTCGGAGACGAGCGAGCGGACGACGGCGGTCTGGTCTTTCGCGGCCTGCAGGCGGTGCTGGCGTTTTTTCCCGCGTTCGAAGAGATACCCGATGCCGGCGTCGAACTGCGCCGATTGGTCGAGATAGTCCGCATCGAGCTTGTTGGGTTGGAAGATGGGCAGAAACTGCGCGTCGAGGCCCAGCGTAGGATTCGGGCGAAGATTCGCGGTGATTTCTTCGGCCAGACTTTGCTGGATCGTCGAGCGCAACGCCTGCAGTGCGTGGTTATGCTGGAGCGCCAGGCGGATGGCGTCGTCGAGAGAAATGCGCGCCGAGGCGGACGGCTGCGAAGTTTGCGCAGCGGGCGCAGGGCTCTGCTGTCCGGCGGCGAAGGCGGGCGACAGGAGCAATGCGAAAACCAAAAGCTTTACTTGCCTCAAGTGAAGACTCCTCGCGCATCACGGTAGGAGTGACGCACGACAATGGTGATTGAGAGATTGGGGCCGAAGGGGAATTGCTAGGCGGCAGGAGGCGCGCGAGGCGCGATACTGCGAGGAACCACCAGAGGAAAGAATACGACTACGCCGGAAACTTCCAGGCGGTCGACTGCCGGCGCCATCTCCACAATCAGCGAGGGAGTGGGAACGGCGGTAGCCGCAGCGGAGCAGATCGGGCAGACGTGCGAATCGAGCGCACGGGAGCTTAGATCAACGCAACAATGCAATTGCGCTGCGAGGAGGACACCCACGAGCAGCAGCGCCAGAAAGAACAAACGCTTTGATTTCTCAGGCATATTGCCAATATTCGTGCATTTGGGGGCTTGTTTATAGTACACCCTCTGGCCTTCCCCTAACATCAAGGAAGCAGGTTCCGGTTGCCATCCGGCACCGCCCCCGTTGGTGCTGGGCAAGCCAGACCGGCTGATGGCATGTGGCGTGGCGATCCCCGAGGACACTTCGCGCAAAATCATCGAGTACCTGCAAACCCGTTACATTCCCGAGAGCTGGAAGCCCTAGGTTAGTTGCATTCACCCTGGAGACCTTGCTTCCCATTGCCCTTGGTTCGTGCGTAAACTGCCTGAGTCCGCTGTTGTGGAGGTTCTGGCAATGCTTTTGGATTTTTATGGATTGCGCGAGCAGCCGTTTGGGGTCACGCCTGACCCGGCATATTTGTACGCGAGCCGCACGCATTGCGAAGCGCTGGACTCGCTCACCGAGGCGATTCTGGGCGACCGGGGATTTCTGGCCCTGATCGCCGAACCAGGCATGGGCAAGACGACACTCCTGAATCAAGTGCTGGAGGGATTGCGTGATACGGCCCGAGCGGTCTTCCTTTTCCAGACGCAGTGCGACTCCCGCGAATTTTTTCAATACCTTATGAATGAGTTGGGAGTCGATTCCGCGGGCATGGGGCTCGTGGCCATGCACAACAAACTGAATGAGATTCTGTTCGCTGAAATGCTGGCTGGCCGGCGTTTCGTATTGATCGTCGACGAGGCACAGAACCTGAACGAATCCGTGCTCGAAACGATCCGCATGTTGTCGAACTTCGAGACGACACATTCCAAGCTGATGCAAATTATCCTGGCCGGACAACCGCAACTCGGGGAGAAACTGCAGGAGAATCAACTGGCCCAGTTGTTGCAGCGAATCACGGTCGTGCAATATCTCGAACCGTTCTCGCCGGCGGAAACGACAGGCTACATCAGGCACCGTCTCAAAGTAGCAGGGTATAAAAGTGAATCGCTTTTCGAGCCGGGGGCCGTGGCCCTTATTGCCGAGCAAAGCCGAGGCATTCCCAGAAATATCAATAAGATCTGTTTCCGGTCATTGCTGGAAGGCTATGCCGCAGGGTCTCAGAATATATCCGCTGACCTCGTTGAAAAAGCGATCAGCCGGCTTCAATTCATGACCACGACGAGCCCGAAATCGATTTCGGTGCCAGTCTCATTCGCCACGCCTCCGTCCAGCGATTCGCGCCAGACGGCAACGCTTCCTTCGATGCCATCGCTTAGCTATCAGCCGCCCGCTGCTTTTCGCCTGCATCGACGTGTGATTTGGATGGGCGCGGCTATCGCCGTGCTATCGGCAGGAGGATTAATCCTCCCGCACTCTTCCATGATGCAAATGGGCGATGTGAGGCGTGGTGATTTGGCCGCGGACACGAGCATCGTGCAGGGCGAAGGAGGGGAACAGAGCAGGTTAACCTCCAGCTTCCGGGCAGCAACAGAGAGAGGTGAAGCTGTCGCAACAAAGATCGGCGAGCGAGGCATACCCAGCGTGACTGCAATCCAGGCGTTCAGTACGGGCAACGACGCCCAGGTTGTAGTCGCACTGGACGAAGCGGTTCAATACGAGTCGGCGCGGCTTGACTCGCCAGATCGCATCTATTTCGATCTGCATAAGGCCAAACTTGGCCCATCCATCGAGCAAAAAATAGTTCCGATCGATGATGGATTCCTCAAGTGGGTGCGAGTCGCGCAAAATAGTGATGACGTAGTCCGGCTGGTTCTCGATGCGGAAGGCGCCAAAGACTTTTCCGCGAAACTTCTTTCTGATCCGTATCGTCTGGTGATCGATGTTCACGCCCAATCGCCGAGCTCTGGAAAGCAAGGGCAACTCTCCTTGGCGCGTGAATTGGGCCTAAAAATCAATCGTATCGCGATTGACCCAGGCCACGGAGGATATGACACAGGCACAACGGGACCGCACGGGCTGCTTGAAAAGGACCTTTGCCTGGATGTGGGCTTGCGCCTCGGTGAGCTGATCCGGGAAAACTTGCCGGGCACGGACGTGGTCTATACCCGCAAAGATGACAGGCATGTGTCACTCGAGGAGCGGACGGCGATCGCGAACGATGCCAACGCCGACCTCTTCCTCTCGATACATGCAAACTCGAGCGACAGTCGCGAAACGCGCGGGGTCGAAACCTTTTACTTGAGCCTGGCAACCTCGCGAGAATCCAGGGCACTGGCCTCGCGCGAAAACGCACTCGCGGAATCGTCTCTTCACAATCTTCCGGACATGGTCCAGAAGATTGCACGCAACGAGAAACTCACGGAATCAAAGCAATTCGCCGTGGATGTCCAGCAAGCACTCGCAAAGCAACTCCAGCTCGTGAGTCGTCAGGAAGCCAACCGCGGGGTGAAGCAAGCGCCATTTGTGGTTTTGACCGGCGCAAATATGCCCGCGGTGCTCTCGGAGATTTCCTTCGTCAGCAATGCAAACGATGAAAGCCTGCTGCTTGAGGGCAGTCAACGCCAACGCATTGCTGAAGGCCTGTACCGCGGCGTCGCGTCTTATCTCAATAGCGTGCCTGGCCCGCAGCCGGCAAAGCCGAAGCTCGCCGGCGAAAATCACTCCGTTGTATCAACGGCGTCGCAATCCCGATAAGCGAAAGAATTCGAACTTTCTTTCATCAGTACAGTCGGGGCGAGGAGCCGGCATCGTTAGGCAATCAGGTGAGAACCAATTGAACTGCTCCATCATTGGGGGGCGATGCCTTCGACGATGAAGATGCGGCTCTTCGCGGAGCTTTCGCGCATCGGCTTGATCGCTTCATAGGCCGGCGAATACTCCCACGCGTGCGCCTTTTCCACACTTTCGAAAGCAATTACCGTGATGCGCTTTGGCGCTTCGCCCTCAACCACCTGGATTTTGCCGCCGCGCACCAGATAGTGGCCATCGAAGGCCGCCACCGTTGGCGGGACTTTCTCCGCGTACTTCTTAAAGGCCTCTGGGTCCCTCACATCCACTTCCGCGATGACGTAGCCAGGCGGCGTCTTGACCTGCTGCGCACGAATCGCGTGCGCGCCCGCAACGCCAATCGAGAATCCAGCAAGCACCGCGATCGCCAGTTTGTGGTTCGAGTTCATAAGCTCATCCTCCCATGAATGATTTTATGCAAGTACCAATCCTTACCGCTGTGTCGCTCAGATACGAACACATCTGGCCGGGGAGAGTCCAGCGGGTAGTTGAGGTCAGCTCGGAACGCTTTGGAGCACCTGCATGTTGCATCGACCGGTTCAGCCCAAAGCGTTAATTGGAAGTGGGAAGGCTTACGATCAAGGTGATGTAATTGGCCAGAAATAAGATAGACAGATACTTACATATCGACTGTATAAAATAGAACAGCAATGAATTACCCATCTTGATATTATTCGCGCGAGTTGACTCGAATGAGCCCGGTGGCAGTTGCGCGAGGAAGGAGCTGCCACCGCTGGCTTCTCGGAAGGTCATGCTTAGCATTAAACGTGGACCCGAGAATTCATCGTCGGACAAACCTCGGTTCGACTCAGGAAAGGAACAAGAGTCCTCAGTCCACACAATGCTGGCACCAGTGCCCAATACGTGGGAAGGACTGGTCTCATCAGATGTGTAACTCCGCGAACGCTTCGCCTGACTCGTACAACCGAAGGTGTGTAGTTTGTAGCCAAGACTTCGGAAATAAGTCTCTCTGCATGGCGAATTCGAAAGCCCAAGTAATTAAACTACACTGTGGGATTGCATTGCGTCGCGTCGCGTGAGTGTACTTCCTCTTCGACCTGCATGATGTCTTCCTCGAGTAAGTAGAAACCAGCGCGAAGTTGCTTGCTTACCTCTCCTTCGAATATCCGTAGTACCGCAAAATCAGGTCTCGGGTCCTGACACGTCGTAGGGAATTGTTGTCCGATGTAATGGGCAGGGTGTTTATCTAACAAGTATAGGCCCTCTTCCGTAGACAAGACCGCACGCAAAGTACCCAGGCGGTTCGAAGGATGGGAATAGTAGACGTTTGCCATAGCATAGTTATTGTATAAGTAGCGGACCTCTCGGGATTATAAGTGTGGTAAAATGTGTGTACCTGATTAATAACTCATACTGGCGGTAATATGATAAGACTTAAAGAATTCCGGACTGCAGCACACGAAAGCGGATTCGTCGACGTAAGGGAATGTAATGAGGGTACTGTCCTGTGGCTCAAACGAGAAATCCCGGACAGGGCGACTCAAACGCGTGAGCGCATATGCATGGACAGTCTAACAGCCAGCGTAACCGTCTATTGGACGAGCAATACCGGAAAGCCAGATTCAAAGACGTTTCGTACTGCCTCCGATTTACGGGAATGGTTTGCATTAGCATCCTGACCTAAATAATGAAGCACCACTCCGTAGAAAGTTGCGGTCCAATCAAAATGCAAATGTCTGGCCATGGAACAATTGGATATATAGAGGGCAAACATCCAGTCATCATCCAAGGCGGTATGGGTGCCGGCGTGTCCAGTTGGCGGCTCGCACGGGCTGTATCTCGACTCGGACAACTCGGGGTCGTTTCCGGTACGGCCATTGATCAGATCCTGGCAAGGCGGCTCCAGGAAGGCGACCCCGGCGGACATATGCGGCGCGGCCTCGATCGTTTTCCGTTCCCCAAAATGGCGGAGCGCATTTGGGAAGCGTATTACATCCCCGGCGGCAAGTTGGAAAACCAGCCCTACAAAAGCCTGCCAAAACATTCCTTGGACAATTCTCGCGAACTGATCGAGTTGTGCATCGTTGCCAACTTCGTCGAGGTAAGTTTGGCCCGCGAAGGTCATGACCATCCTGTGGGGATCAACTTTCTGGAGAAGATTCAGATTCCCCACCTGCCTTCCCTGTACGGAGCCATGCTCGCCGGAGTTGGGTATGTGCTGATGGGGGCTGGCATCCCCCTTAAAATTCCTGGTGTGCTCGACCGCCTGGCCAATCATGAGCCAGCCAGTTACGAACTACAGGTTACGGGCGCACAAGGAAGTGATGAAACCACGATCACTTTTGTGCCACGGGATTTCGCGGAGTGCGACCTTCCGCCGCTGCTGCGCCCAAAGTTTCTCCCCATCGTCGCCTCGAACACGCTGGCCGTTGCCTTGCTCCGCAAGGCCAACGGCAGGATCGACGGATTTATCGTCGAAGGCCCCACAGCCGGTGGACACAATGCGCCGCCGCGCGGGAAGCCGGAGCGGAACGGAGCAGGCGAGCCGATCTACGGAGAACGCGACAAAGTTGATTTGCAAAGGATACGAGAACTGGGCCTGCCGTTCTGGCTCGCTGGCGGATACGGCAGCGCCGAAAAGCTCCGTGAAGCCCTCGCTGCGGGCGCAACCGGGGTGCAAGTGGGAACCGCCTTTGCCTTCTGCGCTGAGTCGGACTTGCGCGCCGATTATAAGCAGGCTCTCTTGAAGAAGGCGCTTTGCGGAGAGGCCAAGGTTTTCACCGATGCTTCGGCTTCACCCACGGGTTATCCGTTCAAAGTCGCGCAGTTGGAAGGCACGATTTCGGAGCAAGAGGTTTACTTGGCCAGACCACGCATCTGCGACCTGGGCTATCTCCGTGAACCTTTCAGGACCGCAGCGGGCACGATTGATTATCGCTGTGCTGCGCAGCCGGTAAGCATATACCTTTCCAAGGGCGGAAAGATCGAAGACACCGTGGGCCGGATATGCCTCTGCAATGCGCTGGTAGCGAACGTTGGGCTTCCTCAGGTACACGCAGGCAAGTATGTGGAAACCGGGCTGGTCACTTCCGGAGATGACCTGAGCGAAATTCACTCCTTCCTGCCACCTGGCAGTCCGGATTACAGTGCCGCCGATGTGATTGCCAATTTATTCGCCGCGTGATGCGGTTGCAAAGCAGGCGATGCTGAATGCATTGCCAGTGGGGCACGCCAGAGTTGTTCCGTAGCCTAACACACACCGATGGCCCAACTCCTTGTTAGCCGGATAACCGGACATGCTCGATCCACTACCCACTTCTCCGGTAGAGGCTGCCGGACAAGTCGAGTAGCTGTACGACACTCGCCCGATTCGACTGGTGATCACGGCGCGTAGGGCTCAGAAACTGGCAACAGCGTCGGCTTCGGTGGCAAATGTTTCAAATAATGTCAGGAGCCGGGCGATTTCCAATGCTTGCCTCAACTTCGGGCCGAGGTGCGCGAGCACAAGCCGTCCACCTTTGGCCTTTGTCTTTCGATGCATTTCGATGAGTGCGCCGAGCCCAGCGCTGTCAACGGAATTGACGTGCTCAAGATTAACGACAATTCTTGTGGCTCCCGACACGAGAAGATTGTCAAGCATTGTGCGGAGCCCGTTGTCCTCTAGTCCGAGCACAAGACGACCTTTTAGTGTCAGAAGATAGATCCCATTCGTTTCACGCTGCGTGATTTCCAAAGGCACCGCTAACCCCCTCATACCCTAATCCGTAGACCGACGAATTCTTACATCATACCTCCGAACTTCTGCCGCCAAAGTCTGCAAGCCAAATTCCCGTCGCA
>Ga0210410_10001180_pt1 | contig 25051 bp, 17 predicted proteins | sample IncBWC4MmetaG_FD_161058 | JGI IMG/M metagenome (GOLD analysis project Ga0210410, IMG submission 161058) | Forest soil microbial communities from Barre Woods Harvard Forest LTER site, Petersham, Massachusetts, United States - Inc-BW-C-4-M | ecosystem: Environmental > Terrestrial > Soil >... | reverse complement strand
GGCGCAGATGATGAAGAGCTTTGAGTAGTCGACACTCGAGAATTCTTGCGTTCACTGATTCAGGTAGAAATCTAACAAACCAAATTTATTTAGTTTGTGCCGAGTAGGGCGTGGCAGTGCTGCGCCTTACAGTTTTGTGACGATGTTAGTTCGGCGATGGAGCCAGGTAGGCTTGGCGGTGGTCTACCTGATACGAGGGGTCTTTGACTTTGATTTTGAGGGAGTGGAGTTGGCCATCGGCGGCGGGCGGGGCGAACGCGATGCTGTATTCGTGGCGGATCAGCTGGGCGATTTCGGCGTAGCCGCGGCTGAAGTCGTCGGCGTTGCTGGGGAAATAGACGCGGCCACCGGTTAGTGTGGAAAGTTCGCGCAAGGATTGATCGGCCTCGGCGAAGCCTTCCGTCACTGCGGCGCGATTGGCACGGTCGCGCGCAGACAGCTTCTTGTGTTTCTTAGCTGGCTTGCGGAAATCGGCGACGAGGGAAACTGCGAGGATGCGAACGTCGGAGGTCAGCAGCTTGCGCTGAATGGTTTGCGGATCTTCGGGAGGCGAGGAATCGACGCCGGTGGAGAGCAAGACGATAGCCTTTTTTCCGGGTAGCCGTGCGAGCCAGTCGATTGCTGTGCCGAGGCTGGACGAGAGATTTAGATCTGCAAAATCGTTGGAGAAATTGATGTCGTACAACGCGGAGCGGGCTTCGGCTTTATTCGACGTGAAATCGAGAAGTAGCCGCGGGACCTTGGAGTAGGTGGCGATAGCAACGCGGTCTGTGGGAGCGAGTTTGGTAAGGAGCATGTCCGCGGCTGAAAGATGAGTTTTGCTTAGGAAGAGAACCGCGGGGCCGGATTCGATCAGGAGCAGAAGCTGCGCGGGTTCCTCGATGGAGAGGAAGTCAGTAATGGGTTGCTCTACATCGTTGTCGAAAAGTTGAAAGTCCTCGCGGCGGAGTCCTTCGATAAAATGACCGGAAGAGTCGATCACCATGACGCCGACATTTACGCGATTTACGGTTACGCGGATGGGCGGGGGTTGCTGCGTTTGGCCGGCCGAGATTGGCATCGTGATGAGCAGAAAAAGCAGGACAGCCAGAAATGGCTGTCCCACTTTGGTTATTCCAGCCATTCGTCGAAGTGGATGCCCTTAGAATCTTTCCACGATGCGCCGGCTAGGAAATGAAGATGGCGCGGGAAGACTTCAGGATTGACGTTGAGCAGCCAGTCTGGAACTTGTCCAGCGGGTGCATCAGGGTCGGCACTAGCCCCTCTTTTTGCGCCGCCTGCCGAAGGGTTCTTAGCCTGTTCGATCCAGCGTGATTTCAGTGCCGGATAGTCGATCTTTTGGAAATTCATGAAGGTCAGCCCGTTGAGGTTTGCCGGTAATTGGGCGCGGGCGGACTGAAACGCGGCAGGCAGCGTGGTTTGCGCTTGCGGATTGCCGGGCGAATTCCGGGCAAGGAATTCGCGAAGCGTTTCGCTGCGGCTGGAGGCGAGGACGAAGTTGGGCGTCACGGCGAGGTGATAGAAATTCCATTGCGCCACGCCGGTACTTTTTTGGCCGCCGCCGAGAGAGACCTTGACGAAAGTCGTGTCGCCTTCGCTGCGCTCGGAACCCAGTTGGTCGCTGAAGACGGTGCGAAGGAGCTTCAGCGTGTCTTGCTTGTTGCGAATGCCAATGTAATAGACGGCTTTTTGCGGATCCATCGTGGGATTGCTTTGGACGGAGGCAAACTCGCCGCTGAACAGCGCGAGAGCGTCGGGAAGAGGCATGCCGATGCGCGAAGCCGCGAGCCCTTCGATCATTTCGGCGCCACCTTGCTGCTGCTGCGGGAGCGCCACGCGCAGGGCGCGCTTCAGCAGATCGTAAAACGCGGAAAGATTGAACTGCGTTTCGCTGTAGGAGACGACGTCGGGCGAAACAAACGAAAGAGACGCAGGCGTTGACTGCCCAGTAGTCCAAAGATCAAAAAGTGTGCCCGGAGCGACGTCGCCCAGAACGGCGCCTTGTACCCGGGCCTTGGCGCCTTCCAGAGTCACATGGCCGGAAAGAGAATGGATGGACTGCAGCTTGACGGCGTCGAGTATAGGTTCGATCTTAACGGGAGCGTCGGCTGGCACGGCTGAGGCAAAGTCCTTGTATTGCGGAATGCGGAGAAAAAATTCGAGCAAGCCCGCATGGAATAAAGTCTGAGCTTCCTGATAGGCCGCGGTTTGCGCGAGGGAAGATCCAGAGGCTTTGCCGTCGAGACGCGCGAGTATTTCCTCGAGCACGCCAAGCTCGCTGGCACTGACGGCGTATTTGCCGCGCTCGGTCCAGTACGTGACGCTAGCCTTCCGCTCGATTTTGAGCGCCGGGGCGCCTGCCACCGTAATCGTAGAAACTTGCGGCGGCTCTTTTTCCTGCGAGCGGAAGCGCAGAACGGTTTTCGCCAGCAGGAGCTCTTTGCCGGTGCGATCGTACACGAAGAACATTCCGTTCCAGGGTCGATCGGTGGATTTTGCGGCGGCCGATTTTGTTTCGGGCTTGCGCAGATAACCGAACACGAAAGAATTTTCGAGGAGAGAAGATGTTTGCTCGATCTCTTCGCGGGAAAGTTTTGGCTTGGAGGGATCCCGGTCGGAGCTGCTCTGCATATTCTGCAAAGCGGCCGCGCGGAGAGGCGCGAGGTCCGGATCGTCCCAGAGCGCGAGCAGAGAATTGGACTTTCTCGCGTCCCCAACGGGCGTGCCACGCCAGATTACATAGAAGGTCGTGCGCACGGGCATCTGCGCCGGCTCAAGAGGAGCTTGCGCCCAGGTGCCATCGGAGCAGAGCAACGTGAAGACAAGAATGAGCAATGCGGGAATCTGCGGGCGAATGCGTTTCATGGGGCTCTCCGGCCAGTGCGTTCCGATAATGCCGATATGTAAATGCTAGCTGTGCATCGCAAAAGACAGAAGCCCTGTCATGCGTCTGGTTTCCAGAACACAGAACAGGGCGTGGCCATAACGTTGCTGCTGCGTAGTTTAAGACGGTTTGGCTGTAGACGCCGCGGGAGTGGCTGCCGGAGCGCCGCCCTCCTTGGGTGTCGACAGATAGCCGGTAATCTGATTTTTGCCGACTTCGAAGACGACAAATTCGTACGGCGGCATGCGCGATCCGCCGCGAACGTAGAACTGCACAGGCTCGCCGGCGGTCTTATCCTTTTTTTCAATAGAGCGGTCGTCCACGAAAACCGTCACGGTGTACTTGGATTTCTTTTGATCAACCTTGTTCAGCGTGACTTGAACCGGTCCGACTTTCTGCGCCGTCTTGCTCTTGGCGATTTTGAACTCGTAGTAGTTGCGGTCACCGCGGCGCTTGAGCTCTTCCAGGTCGTCGCGATTATGCGCAATCAGGCCGCTCATGACGCCCATATCGCCGCTGGCGCGTTCCAGCCGGCCCTTCGTGGCTTCAAGGTCAGAACGGGTCGCATCGATGTCTTTTCTGGCACCGCCAACTTCCGTAGCCACGGCGTTGATTTTGGTATTGCTCTCCTGCTGCGCTGCGGTTAGCTGTTCAGCCAGTTTCTGGTCAGCGGCCTGCTGGTCCTTGCGAATGGATTCAGCGCGGCTCCTGGCGTTGGCGAGTTCCGACTGTGTCATGTGCATCTTCTGCTCGGTGACGTCGATGTGGCCCTTGAGATCAGCAAGACGCGAGTTGGCCTGATCGAGTTGGGCGGTGAGCAGTTTGTTCGCGTCCTGAGTCTTGGAAAGGCTGGACTCCAAGCGGGACTGCACGGAGTAGCCCGCGTAGCCGAGTCCGGCAAGGCCAAGGAAGAGAACGATGAACACGACGGCGATCCAACGCGGAGTTCCGGTGGTGCCTTCGTAGTGGTAGGACTCCTGTGGAGTCGGTACATTCGGCGAAATGCTCATTCAGCCTCCTGAAAGGTTCGCCCAGCGGGCAGGGCAATTCTAAATTATCCCTCGCAACGGGCGCACATGTCCATATCGACTAGCGCCTCGCGCTACGCCCACGAGACTCCCTTTGCGTCTTTTCCTTAGATGCAGGCCATCGGGAGAAGATGGACGTCGTGAGGCCGCCGCGGGGCGTGAATTCGCCGCGAACCACGCACCATTCCGGCTGGACGGCGGCTACGATGTCGCGCAGGATCTTGTTGACTGCGTTTTCATAGAAAATGCCCAGGTCGCGATAGGCGAGCAGGTACATCTTCAGGGCCTTCAGCTCGATGCAGTCCTTGCGCGGCATGTATTGGATGGTGATGGTGCCGAAATCGGGTAGCCCCGTCTTGGGGCAGACCGAGGAATACTCGGGGAATTTCGTGGTGATGATGTAGCCGGGGAACTGGTTGGGCCACGTTTCCAGCGGCGGGAGTTTTGCGTCAATACCTGCGCGGGCGTGCTCTTCCGTGTAATCGGCCATGGTTTCTCCAAACGGGTATTGTACGACGCCCGGCGCAATCGCGCCCTTGATCGGTTCGGTTTGTGGAAGGAACTAACGAACGTCTAGGTCAAAGTCCTTGATGGGGACATCCCAGTGGCCATCGAGGATTTCAAACCGGCGCTGCTCTTCCTTTTTGTAGGAATCCTGGTCGGGAAAGAGCTGTTTCAATAGCGCTGAGGAATCAAAATTGTCGTTGGCGATTTGCGCGTTCTTGAAGACGATGGTGGTGCGAAAGTCCCACCGGCCGTCCTCAGTGGCGTGGTAGCGGGGAACTTGGGCAAACACTTTGAGTATGCGGCCGAGCTCGATTTCTTTTTTCAGCACGGGGTAATGATTCTTTTTGAACAGAGCGATGAATTCTTCGGCGTGGCCCCATTTGGCCTTGTAGTAGTACTCGATCACGTAGGGCTTGTCGTTTGCGGCTTGCTGTTGCGATGCGGTGGCTTGTGCTTGCAGACCGCTCGAAATGGGGAACCCGAGGACGGCAACCGTCGCGAGCAAAGGGACCGCGAGCCGTCGTAGGCAACGTACAATGGCGATTTGCATCATTCCTCCGTGTGCTTTGTGGTGCACGGATGTTACTGTAATCCGTTTCCAGGTGCAGTAATTTTCGCGCCCGCAAGTGTGGGTCAGTGGAAGGAAGAGGCTGATTGCATGAGTGGAAGAAATCGCGACCGGGAGCTCGGCATGACGTGCCCAATCACGCGCCGGGATTTCCTGAATGGCGTGGCGGTCGGTACCGGCGGACTCCTGGCCGCTGACCCGCTGCTTGCGGCTCTGCTTGTGGAGGAAACCGCTCCGGAAAAAGCGCCCGGCTACTATCCGCCTGCGCTGACCGGGATGCGCGGGAATCACGACGGCACGTTTACCTATGCGCATCAGCTTCGCGACGGAAAGCGCTGGGACTCCACCGGAGGAGTCGCGAGCACGGGCGAGACTTACGATTTGGTCGTCGTGGGCGGAGGAATCAGCGGACTCGCGGCGGCTTATTTTTATCGAAAGAGCGCGGGAAAAAGCGCGCGCATTCTGGTTCTGGACAATCACGATGATTTTGGCGGTCACGCGAAGCGCAACGAATTTCGAGCGGGCGGCCGGATGCTGCTGAGCTATGGCGGCACGCAATCCATTGAGAGCCCGGGTAAGTACAGTGACGTCGCAAAGGGTTTGCTCGCCGAACTTGGGATAAAGACCGATAAGTTCTACAAAGCGTATGACCAGAAGCTGTACAGCAATTTAGGAACAGCGGCCTTCTTTGACAAAGAGACGTTCGGCGCCGACCGCCTTGTCACCGGAATGAACGCAACACCATGGCCGGAATTTTTGGCCAAGGCGCCGCTATCCGATGCAGCGCGGCGCGACATCGCGCGTGCGTACACGGAGAAAGTGGATTACCTGCCCGGCCTTTCCGCCGAGGAGAAGCTCACCAAGCTCGGGAAAATCAGCTACGCCGACTATCTGGTGAAATATTGCAAGCTGTCCTCTGAAGCGCTGCCATTCTTTCAAACGTTCACACACGATTTATTTTGCGTGGGCATCGAAGCGGTTTCGGCGCGCGCTTGCTATGAAGCCGGCGATGACTATCACTCATTTACCTACGCCGGCTTTGATGGTCTGGGATTTCCTGAGGCCGAGAAGGAAGAGCCGTATATTTTCCATTTTCCAGACGGCAACGCAACGGTCGCGCGGCTTCTAGTGCGCGCGTTGATTCCAGGTGCTGTGCCCGGCGAGACCATGGACGATGTAGTCACCGCGCGAGCGGACTACAGCAGACTGGATGACGCGAACTCCGGCGTACGGATTCGATTGAACAGTACCGCTATACACGTCCAGCACGTAAAAGGCGCCACGGCCAGCAAAGATCTTGAAGTCGCATACGTGCGCGGGAACAAGTTGGTCAGCGTTCACGCCAAAAAGTGTGTGCTCGCGTGCTACAACGGCATGATCCCCTACATTTGCCCGGAGCTGCCGGCGAATCAGAAAGACGCGCTCTCTTATTTGGTGAAGGCGCCGCTGGTGTACACGCATGTGGCGCTGCGCAACTGGACGGCATTCCAGAAACTCGGCGTGAATCACATTGTTGCGCCCGGCGGGTATCACACGTACACCGCGCTTGATTTCCCGGTGAGCTTGGGTCAGTACAACTTTCCGAGTGATCCCGCGCAGCCGATGGTGCTTTTCATGCTGCGTACGCCGTGCCGGCCGGGACTCGCGCCGCGCGATCAGCATCGTGCCGGGCGCATCGAGCTGATGCAGACGCCATTCGAGACATTCGAGCGCAATATCCGCGATCAGTTGGCGCGAATGCTGGGCGGGGCGGGATTTGACAGCGCGCGTGACATCGAAGGCATCACCGTAAATCGCTGGGCGCACGGTTATGCGTTTACTCCCAATCCGTTATTTGATCCCGACTGGAAAGAGGAAGAGAAGCCCTGGGTGATCGGCCGGAAGCGCTTCGGAAGCATTGCCATCGCCAATTCCGACGCCGGAGCTGACGCGTACACCAACGTCGCCATCGATCAGGCGCACCGGGCAGTGAGCGAATTGGCGGGGCGATAGGGCTGGCCGGCTAGCGGCTGCGGAAAACTGCGCACGAGCACGACGATTTGGGATGCCGTGGCACTGCTGAGGCTGGGAGCGAAAGTTCCTCTGCTTGGGCGACCAGACTCCACTTAATTCAGGGAATATCCTGTGAAACAACCAAAGCCGCGCAAAGGGTTTCACAAACGCGTGACACCGCAATGGGGCCTGGATTGCCGAACGAAGGGTGGCACGCTAAACTGTTTACGTGGCCCGGTAGAGTAACTGGTTAACTCGTCACCCTCTCAAGGTGAAGATTACGGGTTCGATTCCCGTCCGGGCTACCATTCCGACTTTGAAAGCGCTCGCAATGGATTTGCGGATTATGTTGCGTTATCTCTGCGAAGACCGAGCGCCAGGATGCGGGTGATCCACTTGCCCGATAAATCCGACGCACGATATATGCACCCATGCTCCGTGGCACCTGAAACCCGTCGCAGCAGCGTACCTCACTGGAATGCTCTGGCTATTTATTCTCAATACATCAGAGGATTCTAATAGATGGTGGGGTGCATCTTTTAGGGCAGTGTTACCGATTACTTGGTGAGAATATTTGTCAGCGCTAACGCGCCTTCAGGATTAATCGGAGTGACAATGAGCGATAAGCCGAAGGAATATTACCGAGTCTCTGCTGTAGGCATCCCCAACGTTCCCGTCGTCACAAATGAGGTGGACGCAAAACGACTCAAGCGCGAGATTCTGATGGTTTACCCGGCCGCCACAGTGCGGATTGAAAAGACCGAGGATTCCGGCCGAGCGAAATAAGTTTTGCTTCAAACCTTGTCTTCCTTTTTTGGATGCTCGGCACACACATGCGACTCAAACTCCTTGTCGCGCTGCCGTTCGTACTTGTATTTTATTTCAGCTAACGTATCGCCAGAGGGTATACCGGTAGGATTGAACTCCCACGCGCATTCTGAACAAGCCCATCCCATGAAACGCTCTTTTTGAACCCACACCATTACGGGGTGCGTCGCGAAGGGCTTGCGGCTTGGGATGGTTACCATAGGTCACCATTGGTGACAAATGTTTTATACCACCGACTCTGCCTTTTTCACCGGTTTGCACAGGCTCAATTTTGTACTGCTCCACAATGAAACACTCGGGCCCCCAGTTCAATTCCCGCATAGGGCTCCCTCCCGTACCTACCCGATGTTTTCCGTGCCCGACAGCGACCATGCTTGTTCCATACGACGGGGCACCCGGGTCCTGTTTAAGAACAGCGGGAACAAAATGCACAAAATCGTTGGCTTTCATTTGGATGAGCCCTGGGATTGGGTGGCCGAACTTGACTGCGGGCACCAGCAGAGCATTCGTCGCAATCCGATCTGGAAATACCGGTATTGGTTGTCAACGTCTCAAGGACGACTTGAATATGTGGGCCAGGAATTGAAGTGCTCAGTATGCCGGACCCATGAATCTCCGCGTGACGGTTCTGGATTGCGGCTCTTCCACCCCTTCCTAGCTTCCTCCAATTGAAGCACGTTCACATGGGGGCTGTGTGGGCTCTCCGGTTCGTTAGGGGCTGGACCTCAGGGGCTGGACCTCGCTTGCGTCTTTACTTTACGGAAGCATCAGAGGTGACAAGAACGGATTCCGACTCCGGGCGGAGCACTACGCGAGGTGACTGACCGTCAGCGTATTCGGTCGATTCTTGGAATGCCGATTTCACAATGACGCCTCGGAGGCGATGACTTTTTCGCGAATCCAGATGATCTTGACGAAGACGCGATGTTTGTCCCGGTGATTGCCGAATCTTGCGGCTCATCGGGAGCTTGGTAAAACTCGACCCTCGCTTTCCGTCACTCCATTCTCGCGTTCCATCTGTTGAGTACACGCTGCGATCTGATCGTCAATAATTCTAATCTCTAGAGCGAGGCGGAGATCATTGGGGCTTTTCTCATATGTCTGGAACAGTGAAATTCTTCTATGCTTAAGGTCTTCACGTTTTCTTTTCCAAACGCCTGCATGGGCTGTCATTAAATTCACCTCAGCAAGAGATGTGCGCCGATTAAGAGTAAGTCAGGCTTGGCGGCATCCCGCAACCTTGAAGCCACCAATGTTCCCACCAAAACAGTCGGCAAAACTGCCCTAAAAGATTCACCCCGTCATCTATTAGAGTTCTCTGATGGGGTTCGATTCCCGTCCGGGCTACCAACCTGTTTCAGCCACGCATTTACGTTGCTTCTGATCTCCCGCCCGGGGATGGTGCGCTCCTGGATAATCTTGTGATGACAGCGCGGCAAACGATTTCGCTCACGCCCCGCCAGCCGTTGTATCGTAGTGCTCGCGAGGAGCGTGGGACAGCACCATGGCGAAAATACGAATTCTCATTTCCCTCACCACGAGCGACAACGATTATCAAGTCGAGCAGGCGCAGTCTGCGGAGCAGGCCGCGAGCAAGCTGGGCGTGACCGCGGAAATTATTTACGCGAATAACGACGCAATCAATCAGAGCACGCAAATCCTGCGGGCAATTCAGGCGGCGCCCGAAGATCGGCCGAATGCCATCGTGTTCGAGCCTGTCGGCGGGACGGCCTTGCCGCAGGTCGCGCGCGCGGCGGCGACCGCGGATATCGGATGGGCCGTGCTCAATCGCGATGCCAGTTATATAGGGGATTTGCGCAAGACTTCGGCCGCGGCAATTTTTGCCATTAGTTCCGATCATGTGGAGATCGGGCGCATTCAGGGACGCCAATTCGCTGCCTTGCTTCCGCGGGGCGGGTCGGCGCTTTACATTCAGGGGCCATCAGAAAATTCCGCCGCAAAGGAACGTACCCAGGGAATGCAGGAAACGAAGCCGGCGAACATCCAAATCATTGCATTACGCGGCCAGTGGACCGAGGAAAGTTCCCAACGCGCGGTGCGTTCGTGGCTCAAGCTCACTACCTCGCATAAAACCGCGGTGGACCTCATCGCATCTCAGGACGACTCCATGGCAATTGGCGCACGCAAGGCTTTCGAAGAGTTGACGAACGAATCCGACCGCGAGCGTTGGCTCAAGCTGCCGTTCACGGGGTGCGACGGCCTGCCGAAGACGGGCCAGGCTTGGGTGCGCAGCGGATTGCTCGCGGCGACCGTTTTTGTTCCTCCCAACGCCGGTCAAGCCATCGAGATGTTTGTGGAAGCGATTCAGCAGAAGAAGCGTCCACCTGAGCGTGTCTTCACCGTGCCCACCTCCATTCCTGCGCTCAGTGCCCTCAAACCTTTGCGAATCGCATAGTTTGCCTCCGCAAAAAGCGTCGTATAATGCCGCCCGGCGAAATGCACCAGCGTGCAATCGCTGAGGAGAGTGCATGAAGAGTTCGCGTAAGTCGTCGAGCATCAATCGCAGGTCATTTCTCGCCACGACCGGGACCGGTCTGCTGGCTGCGTCCATGACAAATGTGGCGAAGGGCGCGAATTTGTCAGGGTCAAACCCAGCTTTGAACTCTTCGACGTCAGGTTCCGCGCAAACCTCCGCCGGTTCGCTCCGAAAAATTCCCATCGGGGTCTTCGATCCCGTCTACGAAAAACTGTCCCTCGACGAAATGCTCGATCGGGTCAGTGCGCTCGGTCTTGAAGCCATGGAGATCGGGACCGGCGGCTACCCCGGCACTGGGCACTGTCCGATCGATGAATTGCTCGCCGATCCCGCAAAAGCAAAAGCGTGGAAAAAGAAATTTGAAGATCGCGGCATCCACGTTGCCACGCTGAGCTGTCACGGAAATCCCGTTCATCCGGACGAAAAGCACGCAGCGCGGGATCGCGAAAGTTTCAGAAAGACTGTCCTGCTTGCGGAGCGGCTGGACGTTCGCGTCATCGTGGGATTTTCCGGCTGTCCCGGCGGCACGCCAGCGGACACGCAGCCCAACTGGATCACCTATCGCTGGCCGCCGGAATACGCGGAGATGCAAGACTGGCAGTGGAAAGAGAAAGTGATTCCGTATTGGAAAGAGGCCGCGAAGTTCGCGCGCGAACACGGCATACATCGTATCGCGCTGGAGATGCATCCGAATTTTGTAGTCTACAATCCACGCACGCTGATGAAATTGCGCGAGGCCGTTGGTGAAGAAATCGGCGCGAATTGCGACTTGAGCCATCTCTTCTGGCAAGGTTGCGATCCCGTCGAAGTCATTCATTTCCTGGGAAAGCAGAATGCGATTTTCCACGCGCACATGAAGGACACCGTGCTGTTTCCTGACAATGTGGAGAAGTACGGCGTGCTCAACTTTGCTTCCCAAGTCGCCGACCTGCCGCTGGCTTCCGAGACGTTTCGCGCTGTCGGCTATGGCCACGGCGCCAGCTTGTGGAAGTCGGTCGTGAAGGCGTACATGGACATCGGCTACGAAGGCATTTTGAGCATTGAGAACGAAGATCCGATTCTACCTGGGCCCGTTGGGGTGGAACGAGCGGCCTGGGTCTTGAAGAACGTGCGCAGCGAACTGCTGAGCGCTTAAACGAATTGGCTCGGCGCATAAAGCTCATAAATCGCATAAAGCTCACAAATAAAGACTACGGAGAAAAACAGGAATGGCTCAAGTCACGCGTTCGCCGAAGACCTACGATGTTTGCGTAATCGGCTCCGGCGCGGGTGGCGGCATGGCTGCAAAAATTCTCACCGAGGGCGGCCTCAGCGTCGCGCTGCTCGAGGCCGGCCCGCAGGTCTACCCCGAAAAAGATTTCAAGATGCTGATGTGGCCGTACGACCTGCCGCATCGTGGCGCCGGCGTTGGCGGATCGGCGCTCGAAAATTTCGGCGAATTTCTCGCCCCCAACGGATCGTGGGATATTGCCGGCGAGCCGTACACTTCGGCGCCTGGCGCGGATTTTCAGTGGTTCCGTTCGCGCATCGTGGGCGGGCGCACGAATCACTGGGGGCGCATAGCTCTGCGGTTTGCTCCCGTGGATTTTCGCTCCTACACGCGGGATTCGCTCGGCGCCGACTGGCCCATCACTTACGAAGACCTGGCGCCGTATTACGACAAAGTGGAATCCTACATCGGCGTATTCGGCACGAAAGAAAACGTGTCCAGCGCTCCGGATGGCGTTTTCCTCCCGCCACCGAAGCCGCGCTGCCACGAATTGATTGTCAAGAAGGCTTGCGATCACCTGAACATTATTTGCATTCCGTCGCGGCTTGCGATTCTCACGCGTTCGGTGAATGGCCGGCTGCCATGTCATTACTGCGGTCAGTGCGGGCGCGGGTGCGTCACCGCTTCCAATTTCAGCTCCAGCCAAGTGCTGCTTCCTCCGGCCATGGCAACGGGAAAGCTGACCCTGATTACCGGCGCGATGGCGCGCGAGATTCTCGTTGGCAAGGACGGTAAGGCCGAGGGCGTCTCCTACATTGACAAAGCGACTCGCGCGGAAAAGCGCTTGAGCGCGCGTGCGGTGGTTGTGGCCGCGAGCGCATGCGAGTCTGCTCGCCTGTTGCTCAACTCAAAATCTTCGCTGTTCCCCGATGGCCTGGCGAATTCTTCCGGAACGGTGGGCAGGTATCTGACGGACTCCGTGGGAAGCGACGGCTGGGGCGAATTTCCGTATCTCGACAAAATGCCGCCGCACAATCACGATGGCGTCGGCGGAATGCATATGTACATTCCGTGGTGGAAATTCGACCGCAAGAACGATTTCCCGCGCGGCTATCACATTGAAATCTGGGGTGGACGCGACATGCCCGGCGTGGGAATGTTCGACGGACTCTGCCATCGCGAGGAAGGCTATGGCGCCGGATTAAAGCAACGCGCGCGTAAAGTCTACGGCACTACGATCGGTTTTTCCGGGCGTGGCGAAATGATTCCGAATCCAGACACGTACTGTGAAATCGATCCTGACGTCGTGGACCAATGGGGCATTCCGGTGCTGCGCTTTCACTTCAAATGGACGGATTACGAACTGCGGCAGGCTCAGGACATGCAGCAAACTTTTCGCGCCATCGTTGAGGCCGCTGGCGGAGAATATCGCACGAAGACGAGAATCGACGGACCGTACCCGTTCGGCATTCTAGCCGGTGGAAAAATCATCCATGAGGTGGGAACGGCTCGGATGGGCGCGGACCCGAAGACGTCCGTGTTGAACGGATATTGCCAGGCGCATGACGTGAAAAATCTTTTTGTGACCGACGGCGCCCCGCTGGTGACCAATCCGGACAAAAATCCGACGCTGACCATTATGGCGCTATCGTGGCGCGCTTCGGAGTATCTGCTCGCGGAAGCGCAAAAGGGGAACATCTAATGAGTTCTCAGAGCGTAACGCGACGCGACATTTTGAAAACGCTGGCCATGGGCGCTGTAGGCGGCTCGGTTTTGCAAGTTATTCCCGCCAAGGCCGCCGAGTTCGTGCACCAGGCCGTGCGCAAAGAGAAGGCTGCGTCGCCGGCAGGGAAGTACACGCCCAAATATTTTTCCGCTCACCAATACGAGGCGTTGAATTGGCTTTGCGACGCCATCATTCCCAAGGACGATCACTCCGGCGGAGCGGTGGAGGCTGGCGCGCCCGAGTTTATCGACCTGCTCACCAGCGAAAACGAACACTACCAGTTGAGGTTGGGCGGCGGATTGGTGTGGCTGGACAGCTTCTGCGCGGATCGCTACGCGAAATCGTTTATGGAATGCGCTCCGGAGCAGCGCAATGAGGTGCTGGACCTGATTGCGTATCGCAAAAACGCCAAAAAAGAACCATCGCTCAGCCAGGGAGTCGCTTTCTTTGCGTTTCTGCGGAAAATGACTTGCGACGGTTTCTACACCAGCAAAATCGGCATTGCCGATTTGCAATATATCGGCAATACCTCGCTTCGGGAATTTCCCGGCTGCCCGCCTGTGCCGGAGCCGGAGCGTACCTGAGCAGGGAAATTGAGCGCGAATCAGCCGCAATGTTCAGTCGCAATGTTCAGTCGCAATGTTTCTTCTTTGTCGCCGCACGATTCCGTATGGCCCCCCTCCCCCCCTTTTTTTGCAAGTGCGGAATCTAAAGGGGTTAGCGCGTCGGATTCTGCAAGTGTTGATTCTAAAGGTGGTTAGCGAGCCACAACTTCGGCTAAAAACCGGCAAAACGCGGAGATGCCTCGGAAGTGCGGATTCTAAAGCACTTATGCTGTTATCAAGTTATTGGGTTACGCGGGAACGACTAGACGAGATGCGATCCGCGACGAGTGTACCATAGATTATCAGATTGTCAATAAGAAAAATGGCTAAAAGCGGCGCGCATCGACGGACGCTAGCGCCATCTTGAAGATCCCAGAGTTATCAATGACTTAGAACGTCAGTTTCGCGAGATAGTCGTAGCTGACCTTGATGTCCTGGAACGCCGACTTTGGCTCGTCGTTTTCGACGATGTAATGTTGGATTCCTGCTTTGTCTGATTTCGCGAAGATGCGCTTCCAGTCGATTTCGCCTTGGCCGACGTCGGTCATGTGCCCAGGCTTCTTGGCGCCGCCCGTGGCGCCCCCGTAATCGCTGCCGCCTGGACCTTTCCACGTCCAGTCCTTTACGTGTACGAGCGGGAAGCGGCCGGGGTATTGGTCGAAATACTTGACGGGATCCTGTCCGCCCACGGTGATCCAGCACAGGTCCATTTCCATCTTGACCAGTTTGGGATCCGTTTCGGCGAGCAGGAAATCGTAGGGCATTTTCCCGCCTAGCGCTTCCGAAGGCTCGAACTCAAAGGCGTGATTGTGATACGCGAACTGGATTCCTGCCTTCTGAGATGCCTCGCCCGCTTTGTTGAACAGTGCGGCGGCGCGTTTCCAGCCGTCCGCCTCTTTGCGCTGGGCTACCTCGACCCAGGGGCACACAACGAACTTGTGGCCAATGGTGTGAGCCGTCTCCAGCGTTTCGCTCCACTTTTTTTCGACAATGTCATAGCCAACGTGAGTAGATGGTGCAGTGAGGCCGTTCTTTTGCAAAATCGCGCGAACGTCTTGCGGGGAGTGATCGAAATAGCCCGCGAATTCCACTTCCTTGTAGCCGGTCTGCGCGACTTTTGCGATCGTGCCCTCAAAGTCCGTCTTCATAAGATCGCGCACGGTGTAAAGCTGGAGGCCTACACGCTTGATGTGGTCAGTTTCAGCCGACCACGCAGGACGCGAAGCGGCCACGGCGGCAGCGATAGATGTTCCAAGAAAAGTTCGTCGATTCATGGCGCGAATTGTACTCCTTTAGGGGAAAGTTGGCAGCCCAAAAAGTGGCGGCCCCAGTGCAACCGCCGAATGCAAACATGGGAGACGATTCAATTTTGCCAGGCACGAAAAAAAAGGCGGCGCTCCGAAGAGCGCCGCCTTCTCGGGGTGATGAGGTGTTAGTTAGAAATAGAGCCGCAAGCCAAACTGCATGCGCCGCGGATCATGCGCTGAGGTCAGATGCCCAAAGTCCGAGCCGCCGAGGCTTGCGCTGACAGGGTTGCTGCAGCCGCCGCCTTGCGCGCAAGTGCCGAATTGGGTGTGGTTAAACAGGTTGAAGGTTTCCCATTTGAAGTCCAGCCCAGTTCGCTCGGTGAAGACGAACCGTTTGGAAAGTCCGAAGTCAAAGTTGAGCCGACCGGGCAAGTACAAAGTATTGCGGCCGACGTCACCAAAAGTCAGGCCAGTAGGAAGAGTGAAGGCCGCGGGGTTGAAAAGGAGCGGTCCAAAGATACCGGCGGCCGCGTCCGCAGCTTTTTCTGCGCTGGTGGGGGAAGTCGACACGCCCGTGACGCGATCGGGCCGCGAGTTACCCTGAACAAGGCTGCCGTTACCAACTCCGGCGTTGTCGCCAAACGTCGTACCGTTTGTGACACTGAACGGCTGACCGGTTTGCGCAACGGTGATCCCCGAAATCTGCCATCCGCCGAGGACGCTATGCATTAGTCCAGTCCCCCTGAATAATGGCAAAGCGTAGATGTAGCTGAGGGCAAAATTATGTCGCTGATCGAAATTCGAGGGGCCCCGGTTGGTACTTATGTCGTAGCTGTTTACGAAGGTGTTGTCGAAACGATCCGATGAATCGTCGATGGAATGGCTATAGGTGTACGCGAGGCTCACCTGCAAATCGCCGACCGTCTTGCGCGCGCTGACCTGCAACGCGTGATAGGTGGAATTCGCAGTATCCTCGAGCCTGACAACGTTGCCGTACCCGAGGAAGTTAGGTCTCAGAGGATCAGGATTTCCTCCGCATGCTACGAACATATTAGTCGTGGCCTGCCCTGTAACGGGGACTCCATTGGACAGGGTCCCACTGGACGCAAAGGTCTTGCAATCGCCTGTGGTGAGCGCTTGACCTGGCGCGAACGGGTTCGCGGAGGAGGCCACGGGGAAGATCTGATTGATATTGCGTTCCAGGGTGAGATGGGTGCCTTTGCTTCCCACGTATGAGGTTGTTAGCACGACGTTGCCGGGAAGTTCCCTCTGCACGTCGAGATGCCACTGCTGCACGTATGGCCAGATGGCTTTGTTCGGGATGGAATTCACGCCCAGTGGGAAAAACGGAATCGCGCCTCCACCGCCTCCAATATTTGTATAGCCGGGAACCTCAAACTGAGATGCGTTGAGTGCGAAGGGAGCGGAACCTTCGAGGGATTCTGTGTTGCCTTCGTTGCCATTCGTATGCTCGAAGAAAATGCCGTAGCCGCCTCGAATGGCCATCTTGCCGTCGCCTTTGGGATCAAAGGCGAAGCCAATGCGCGGCGCGGGATTGAAGAGGTGCCCCTTCATGCATCCTGGGGTCGAGGCACCACCCACGCTGGCGTTCGGGAAGCCGGGCACGGGGAACGTCCCGCCTTGGCCCCCGCACTGGAGGATGCCGTTGAACGGATTGCCTGATCCAGGCACAAAGGCGCCTGCAAATCCGGTGGCTGAGCCATCGACGTCAATCGTTGGAGAGCCGCCGGAGCTGAAGGCCGTGGGCTCGAGATTGAAAGCATGCTGGTACCGCTCACGGTATGTGCCGAATAGACTCAGGCGTAAGCCAAGATTGAGTGTAAGGCGCTTGGTGGCGCGCCAATCGTCCTGGAAGTACGGCTCGACGATCTTGTAACGGTTGTAATATTTGGCTTGGAGATTCCACTGTTGATATTGAAAGATATTTCCCTGCAACAGGTCTGCGAAGGAGTTTCCCGTGCTCAGCGTTCCCGATGTGTCGAAAGTCAAGACGCCCTGAACATTGGCAGTGTTTTGTTCGTTCTTTTGTGCTGCAGCGAAGTAAACGCCCATGATCAAAGTGTGTGTGCCGACCGTCTTCGTCAAGTTATCGCGATAGGTATAGACCGGATTGGCGTTGTTCCACGGAAAGTAGCCGGTATCCTGGCCCAAGCTGCTTCCATACGCAGTGTTCCCATTAAGCTGGATTGCGGGAAGTTTTCCGCCAAAGCCATTCTGGAAAATCGAGCCCATGGCGAAGCCCGAGGGTAGCGGAGGATTGTTGAGCGCCGTCAAGAAAATGTGATCGGCCGTATAGCTGGCCACGAATTCGTTGACGACCGTCGGGGTGATATTGGCGGTCAATCGTGCGACGAAGCTGGTGCCCGGACCCACGAAATTTGTTTGGATGTTCTGGAAATTGGAAGTACCTACGCCCCACAGCGGATTCGGGACAATCGTCGACCATGAGTCGTGGATGTAACGGAACGTCAGGCGGTAGTTGTCTGTTAAATTGTGATCGATCCTCACCAACTCTTCGCGCCAAGTAGTCGGAGTTGACACGATTTGAGAAACGGCGGGGAAGCCACCTTGGGTTGTGTTGGCGCTCGGGATGAGTTGCAGCAGTGCGGTTGCCACCCCGCTGGGCTCGATGGCGACCTGGTTCCCTGGCAGGGTATTGAATTGCTGGTTCGTGCCCGAGAATTGTCCGGTAGCAACTGTTCCTGGACAATCCCCAAAAGTTGGGGTATTGCTCGGCACACTTCCATCATTTGATCGAATGAAAGGTGTACCGGGTGCGGGACATAGGTCCGAGAAATTTCCCGTTCGCTCGGCATCGGAGGGAACGTTTTGCAAAATAGAGGAGGGACTCTTTTCCCGGCGCCATTCTTCGGAGAAGAAGAAAAACGTTTTCTTTTTGTCGCGATTGTAAAGATGCGGGATGTAGACCGGTCCACCGATGGTGTAGCCGAAATCGTGCTTCTTGTAAGGTGGGTTGGGATGATCCGGGTTGTTTCCGGATTCCCACGGCCTGGCGTTGAACATATCGTTGCGCAGATATTCAAAGGCGCTGCCGTGAAAAGCGCTGGTGCCGCTTTTCGTTTCTACTTCCACGGTGCCTGAACCGTTGCGGCCGTACTGCGCCCCGTAGTTCGACGTCAAGACTTTGAATTCCGCTATGGCTTCGAGATTTGGATAGACGTTCAGAGTGGAGTTGCTGCCGTTATCCATGTTGTCGCCGCCGTCGAGTTCCCAGTTGTTGTATTCGGTGCGGCCTCCGTTCATGCTGTACGCCACGTTGCCGTATATGCCGACCTTGCCTTCGTCTGAGCCACTTTGGTTCACGACGCCGGGTGCCAGCGTGACCAACTGTGTGAAGTTGCGACCGTTCAGCTCCAGGTTGTTGATTTGTTTGCCGGTAATGGTGCTGGTCAGGTCGGATGACTGTGTCTCGACCTGAGCTACACTTTCGCCGGTGACGGTGATCTCTTCGCTCATTGCGCCGACGGTGAGGGTCACGTCAACGCGCGCCTTTTCCCCGACGTTCAGATTGATTTTTTGTGCGTTGTATTTCTGGAAACCTTTCGCGGCCACGGTCACGTTGTAAGTGTCACCTGGCAATCCGGCGATTGTGTACGCGCCATCATTGTTTGTAGTAGTCGCGCGGGTGATGCTGCCGGCCGTGTTGGTCAACAAAACATCGGCGCCAGCAACCGCCGCGCCGGACTTATCGACGACCGTGCCGCCGATGTAGCCGGTGTCTTGTGCATAGGAGACGCAGGGGATGAAGAGCGCGACGAGGGCCGCGCAGAAAAGCAGAGCCAGCGCTGGCCGGAAACGCTTGAGAGCGCCCGGGTATGCTGGAATGGACCGATAACGAGGATATCCGTTCACTGTAGACCTCCGAAGATTTTCAGTTTGAAAATGGAACGGTGAGGGACACCAAGCCTGCGAAACCGGATGTCTGAGGTTCAGCATTCGCCGGAGAGAAATCATTCGGGCCACAGCCCCCACCACTCGACGACCGCAAGATTTGCACCCGGACTTATTAAATCGAGTTAATAAAGCATTCTGACGCTTGTGTCAAGCGGCATTTTGCGTTTTGCGCGCAGACGAACTGGACGACACGCCAATCCAGTGAAAGTAGTGCGATGCTAGGTCGGACCGCCCGGTGCGGAAATACCATTGTCGCTGTACAACCCTTGAATTCGTAACGGCCGTGCCGGAGACTAGAAACTCATGAAATTACAGGTGCCTGGAGGTCCGCGGGGTCTGTTGTGCGCGCTGATTGTGAGCGCTGGCTTCGTCCATCCGGCCCGAGTCGCCGCGCGCCCGCCGCACCAGGCCGCCGCCACTTCCAATTCCGCAACGGCTGCTGCTGCTGATCCTAAAACGTGGTTCGCCAAGGGGCAGGCAGCCCTGCAAGCGGGCGACCTGGATTCCGCGGAGACTGATTTTCGTAAGGTGGCCGCTGCCGACCCGGCGTCCGGTGCGGCCTATGCAAACCTTGGCGTTATCGCTATGCGGCGCAAGCAGTGGGATCAGGCGCTGGCGCTGCTGCAGAAGGCCGAAAGGCTCGAGCCGAAAATGACCGGCATTCGCCTGAACATCGGGCTCGTGAAGTATCGTCGAGGCGATTATGCGGGCGCGATCAAACCGCTTACTTCCGTGGTTCGCGAGCAACCCGACTCGCAACAGGCGCGCTATCTTTTGGGCCTCTGCAACGTGTTTACGCAGCATTATGCGGAAGCGGTCGCAGCGCTGGAGCCTCTTTGGCCGCAGCAATCGAGCGATTTTATGTATCTGTACGTTTTGGGGATTGCCGCACACAACGCCGGCCGAAAAGACCTGGACGAGAAGTCGCTTAGCCGCTTGGTCGAAATCGGGGGAGACAAGCCAGAGTTTCACCTGATACTTGGGAAAGCGTACTTAAACCGTGAGGAGCCGGAAAAAGCATTGCCGGAACTTCAGCGCGCGGCCACCGCCAATCCCAATCTGCCTTTCGTGCATTTCAGTCTGGGTGTGGCGCATCTGCGGCTCGACCATAAGGAAGAAGCCGAGGCGGAGTTTCGCAAGGATCTCGAGGTCGAGCCGGACTTGCCGGATACTTACGAACAATTGGGACAGTTTTATCAGCGCGCCGGGAACAATGAGGAAGCCGTCAGATTTTTCCGTGAAGCTCTGAAGCGCAATCCACAAATGCCCGCTTCGCTTTTTGGTCTGGCTAAAATTTATTTGCAGGAAGAGAAATACCGCGAGGCTTTGACGGCGCTCGATTCGGCTCTGCGCCTTGCGCCTGAGAGTCAGAGTGTGCATTTCCTGCGCGGGCAGGTCCTTGCGCGACTGGGGCGCCGCGAGGAGGCGCAAGCTGAATTCGCCACTGCGAAGAAAATGGTCAACGCCGATCTCAGTAAGCGGCGAGAGTCACTTGGCGATGAGCGCGTACCAAATCCCGAACTCGCACAGCCACCGCAATAGCGTTTTGGCGCGGTGCTGCCCGCCGAATGGCTGGGTTCGTCAAAGTTATATCGGCGGGGCTTGCCACGGACCTCGCGCCGTCTCAATTTTTTCGGCAACTGCGAGCACCAGCTCTTCTTCGTGCGGACGCCCGACGACTTGCACGCCGATCGGCAGTCCGTTCGTGGAAACGCTTACGGGCACGGAAGCTCCCGGAAAGCCAGTCAAGTTGAGCCATTGCGAAAAGCGCATGGTGTCTCGATAGCATTGCTCCGCGCCTGGCCGCCAAGTTCCTTCGCCGTGACGAAACGCGGTGGTGGTGGAAACAGGTGAGAGCAAAATGGGTACATCGCGCATCTGGCGCAGGATTTTTGCGCGCAGGAGATCGCGCTCCGCGCAGGCGCTCAGAACCGCGTCCAGCGTCACGGGTGCCTCTGCGAATTCCAGATAATCGCGGAAAATGCGGCTTAGCTTTTCCTCCTGGCCCAGGACGCTCGGTTGAAGCAGGTACGCGATCGCCGGCCCGAAGAAAAACCACCAAAGCTCAATGGCTTGCGCCAGGCCCTCAAAATGCACCGGCTCGACCACAAATCCCTGGGCTGCCAACCCGTTTGCCGCTTTTTGCAACGCTGCGCTGGTCTCTTCATCCGCTTTGCCCATTGCATCGCTTTCGAGAATGCCAACACGCAAACCTTTTAACTCAGCATCACCGATCGCGCGAAGTGGTACTCGCGCAGACAAAGCGTCTCCCGGATCAGGTCCGGCCATCACTTCAAACAAGGCGCGTACGTCGGCAATCGTCCGCGCCATCGGACCGACGACGCCGATCCAGGAAAATGCGCCGACGCCGGCAGGGAAGTGTCCTGTGGCCGGAATTCTTCCGGGCGTCGGTTTCAGCCCGCAGATGCCGCAAAAATGTGCGGGCACGCGAATCGAGCCGCCGCCGTCGCTGCCAACGCCGCCGACGGAGCATCCGGAGGCAATTGCCGCGGCTTCACCGCTGGAGCCGCCGGCGGTGCGCGATAAATCCCAAGGATTGCTCGTTTTTCCGGTGACCAAATTATCGGTTTCGTAGGCCATCAGAAATTCCGGGGTGTTTGTGTTGCCGAGGAGAATCGCGCCCGCGGCTTTTAGTCGCGCAACCAACGTGGCATCTGTCTCAGCGACATAATCTTTGCGCAACAAAGAGCCTGCGGGGCAGGGCCAGCCCGCCACGTCGATGCAGCTCTTTAGCGTGATGGGCACGCCATGCAGCGGTCCTAGTTCTGCTCCCGGACGTACGGCGTCTTGCGCGCGGTGAGCTTGCGCGCGTGCCCCCTCTGCGTCGAGATGAACAAATGCGTTGATCGTCTGCTGGACTTCCGCGATGCGTTCCAGGTGCTCGGCAACGATTTCTACCGGAGATAAGTTTCTCGCGCGAACTCCGGCCGCGATTTCGGCGACGGTTCCGTAATGTAGAGTTTTCATGTGTAGACAGCGAGGGTATGTGCGTCTTTTCGAAGCGTCAAGTTGCGGCGGCACCCATAACGTTTGATGGCCCGTGCTTCCAGGAGCAAAACGCGACTTGACGGTGCTCCGATCAGCCGCGAAAATCGTTATGGTCTTACCGCGTGGCGGTGTGTGCCGCGCCCCAGGCGACTCGTAAAAGACAAAGGACTCAATGCCCCGTCTGCATCGGCTCGGAATTCTGCTGTCAGTAGTTTGCTCGGCAATTCTTTTCGCCGTTGGCATTCCTTCACTGCGCTTGCGCGCCAGCAGCGCTCAGGGAAAAACGAAAACCGCGCCGAAATCACAAACCAAGGCCGACGAAGGGGAGGCTTTCCGTAATAACACGCTAGGCGTCGCTTACATGAACCAGCAGAAATTTGCGGAAGCGCAAAAATACTTCGAGAAGGCGCTGGCCGCCGATCCGAAATTCGCCATTGCGCGGCTGAACCTGGGAATCTCGCTGCTGAGCCAGCAAAAACTCGAGGCAGCCCGCGCCGCTCTCGAGGAGGCAACGCGCTTGCTGCCGAAAGATCCTTACGCCTGGTATAACGTTGGTCTCGTCTATAAAGATACCGGCGAGCCCGAAAAGGGCATCGACGCGTTTCAGCATGTCACGCAGCTTTTACCGGATGCCGACCCGCATTATTTTCTTGGCTATCTTTACACGCAGCTTCAGCGATACGACGAAGCGATTGCGGAATTTCAGAAGGCGATCGCCGCGTTCCCGTATCACGCCTCTTCGGAATTTGGCATAGCGCGCGCGTATCAGCGCAAGGGCGATTCGGATGCCGCGCGTCTGCACCTCGCGCGCTTTCAAAAGATTACGACAGAGCATCTCGGCGCACCGTTCGGGGCGGGGTATGGCGATCAGGGCCGTTTTTCACTCGCCGAACTCGGACGCAGTGGCGTGCTGGCCGCGCCGCCCGCGATTCCGGTCACCTTCAAGGAACAGCCTCTTGTGGCTGCTCCGCCGAATGAGCCTGCCAAGATGCCTGGACCCAGCACCGGCGCTTGTTTTCTCGATTACGATGGGGATGGCAAGCCGGATTTGTTCTTGGTCAGTGCGCTAACTGACGGCACAAGCCGGTTGCTGCACAACACCGGCAATGGCCGTTTCCTCGACGTGACCGATCAAGCTGGGCTCGCGCTAAAAGGCAGCGGCCTCGGCTGTGCCGCCGGTGACTTCGACAATGATGGGCACACCGATCTGGCGGTGTGCTTAAAGGACGGCGTGCACCTGTTGCGCAATACCGGCGACGGAAAATTTGCAGATGTGACAGCAAAGGTTGGAATCGGAAAAGTGGCCGAGTGTGTAGGCGTCACTTTTGTGGATTACGATCATGATGGCGACTTGGATCTGTATATAACGACGAGTTCGGTAGGGCCACCATCGGGCGTTGCGTCACGCAATGACAAACTCTATACAGCCACAGCAGGCGTGGCGCAAAATATTTTGCTCCGCAACAACGGCAATAGCAGTTTCACCGATGTTTCCGCAGAAACAGGTCTCGGAATCATGGAGACTGGCGCCGGTCTCGTTACGACAGATTTTAACAATGATCGCGCGATTGATTTTGTTTTTGCGGGCGGTAGCAAAGGCGCAGCGATCTACTTGAATCCGCGCGAAGGAAAATTCTCGCCGTTGCCCGGCATCGATTTGACGAAAGAAAATCTTCCACCCGCCGTTGGTGTGGTTGCGTTCGATTTCGATAAGGACGGCTGGATGGACCTGGCGTTCACGCACGCTGGCGCGCCGGGCATCAGTCTTTGGCGCAACATCGAGGGCAAGCGGCTGGAGCGCGTTACGCTGCCGGAGCTTGGCTGGCAACGCGGCTGGGGAATTTCGGCGATTGATTACGATAATGACGGCTGGCTCGATCTCGTTGCTGTTGGCGAATCCAGCTCTGGCGGCGAACTTCGTCTGCTTCGCAATCTTGGCGCGCCCGGGTTTGCGGACGTCACGAGCGAAGTTCACCTCGACACCGTCAAGCTTTCGCAGCCGCGTGCAGTTGCGGTGGCCGACATCGCGGGAAATGGCAGCCCCGATGTAATCGTTACGCAGCTCGGTGCACCGTCGCTCTTGCTTCGCAATGAGGGCGGCAATCGCCACAATTGGATTCGCGTCGACCTGAAAGCATTGAACGACAACAAAAGCGCGATCGGTACGAAAGTCGAAATCTACGCTGGACCGCTGTATCAAAAATGGGAAGTGCAAGGCGCCAGCGGCTATCTCGGCCAAAACACCACGACCATCCTTGCGGGCCTCGGCACGGAGAAGAACGTCGAAGTTGTCCGCTTGCTCTGGCCCACAGGCGTGCCGCAGGATGAAATCAATCTCGCCGCAAATAAAGAGCACAGCATCGCCGAACTTGACCGGCGCGGCAGTTCGTGTCCCGTTTTATTTGCGTGGAATGGCCGCGAGTACGAATTCATCGCGGACATGATTGGTCCCGGCGTGGTTGGCCATTGGGTCGCGCCCGGGGAGCGTGACGTCCCCGATCCCGATGAATATTTGAAGGTCAACGCCCGCAGCGTGCGCCCGCGCAATGGCCTGCTCAGCTTTCGCTTCATGGAGCCGATGGAAGAGACCGTGTACCTCGATCAAGTGCGGTTGCTGGCCATCGATCATCCCGCCGCTTACGATGTTTATCCCAACGAGCGATTCGTCAGCGCGCCACCCTTTCCCGAGTTTCGCGTTATCGCGAGCCGAGACGCGCATCCACCGGTGGGCGCTTGGGACGATCATGGTAATGACGTGCTGTCGCTGGTTGCCAAAGCGGATCGCAAATACGTCACCAATTTGGAAGAAATGCCGTTCGCAGGTTTTGCAAAATTGCACTGGCTCGAGCTCGATCTCGGTGCATGGGACGCCGCGAAGCCGTTGCGCTTGATCATCGACGGCTACACGGACTACTTCACCGCTACCTCGATGTACGCGGCGGACCAAGCGGGCATAAAGGTGATTGCGCCGTACGTCGAGGTGCTGGATGCGCGAGGCAAGTGGATGCGCGTCG